>Ga0134122_10000054_pt1 | contig 54886 bp, 55 predicted proteins | sample KB302_FD_96461 | JGI IMG/M metagenome (GOLD analysis project Ga0134122, IMG submission 96461) | Terrestrial soil microbial communities without Nitrogen fertilizer from Kellogg Biological Station, Michigan, USA - KB3-0-2 | ecosystem: Environmental > Terrestrial > Soil > Unclassified ... | reverse complement strand
TGCTGGGAGCGTCCATTCTCCTTCGGGCGTGCGAGGACGCACCTGACCTCACCGCTGCCGACTCTAGGCAGCAGATCGGCGGATCTCGGCGCCTCTTAGCCTGCTATCGACGGCCGTGCCGGATCGCCTGAACCCACCGGCTCAGCAGGTGTCTATGCGTCCATCCCGAGGTTGCCCAGCGCGCCCTTGGCGCCGCCTGAGCCCGTGGCCGCGACGCGCCCTCGGAGGGCTGGATCAAGAGCCAGCCGGACCCCGAGAACGACATCGGTGCCGGTCAGGGGCAGGAACTCCGCATCGGGGTCGTAGAGCACCAGCAGGCCCTCCACGGTCGCCCCTTCGGATCGCGTCGAAGCTCTTCCGCACGATCTCCACGTTCTCCTTCGACATCGCCTACTCCGAGAGCCCGGCGGCTTCGAGGGTTTCGCCAGTGAGTCCGAGCGCGTGAAGCGCACCTTTCGCGGTCAGGTGGTCCTCGACCCTGATGAATCGCCCGTGTCGCACCCAGAAGCAGTGGTAGATATCGCCTTCCAGCGCCACGCCGCTCGCGCTTCCCTGTGCCGAGATGCGCGCGTGTACCAGAACCCGATCATCGGTAATCGCCCTCGCGTCCTCGACCACGTATCGGTAATCCCACGCGCCGCGGTACTCGGTCAAGAATCGCGCGATTTCCTCGTGTCCGTGGCAGGGCCGCGCCTCCGGGAACTTGCGAACCGGGTAGTAGTCGCCGTCGGGATCCCAGAACCCGGCGACCCACGCCACGACCTCTTCGATTGGCAGGTCTTCGGCAGGTGGCTCCTGCAGGAAGCGGCGCACGATCTCCACGTTCTCCTGCGGCATCGCCCGCTCAGTATTTCGCTCTGGCTCCGTCGGGCCGATGGGCGGTGCCGGCTCGAACCAGCGACCTCCTGCTTGTAAGGCCGGCCGCCCCGTGCGCTTATTCAAGCCTTTCCGGCTTGGGGAAGCTCGTTGTCGGCCTAAGCGCACGAGGCGAAATTCGCCAGGATTCGGAATCAAATCACTGGGTTTGGGCACCAGGAGCGGTCCCGTGCCCGGTGGTGACGCGACGCCCTACTCCCGCAGCCCGGCGGCTTCGAGGGCCTCGTCGTACTCCCAGAAGTACCGCGCCCGGACGATCCTTCCGCCTCGCAAGAGGAATACGGCTGCCATCGGCGTGTCGAAGGACATTCCGGTGTCCCTGCCCCGAGTTACGTAGCGAAACCGGGCCAGCACCTGGTCGTCGCCGACCGGACGAATTTCGTCCACCTCGGCACGAGCCTCCTCCCAGGAGTCGCGCAAGCGTTTAGCCTGCCGCCTCCACGCCTCGATCCCCTGCGGCTCCTCTCCCTCGGGCCAGCCTTTCGGCGGCGTCACGACGACCTCAGGGTCCCAATGCTCGGCCCATTCATCCAGGTCTCCCTTCGAGAAGAGCTCGTTCACGCGGCGCACGATCTCTACGTTCTCCTGCGACATCGCCTACTCCGAGAGCCCGGCAGCTTCGAGGGCTTCCCGTCTGGAGCGGTAGCCGAGGATCGCTCGGACGACCCTTCCCTGGCGGAATTCGTACAAGTCGAACTGGTGGGTGTCTATCGAGATGCCGCTCGCCTTGCCCTGTCCCTTCCAGTGCGCCGCGCAGACCACTCCGTTCGGGGTCTCGATGTACTCCTCGATGTCTGCGTGCAGCTCATCGAAGGCATCGGCCCAGAGCGTGAGATTTGCCTTGATCGCCTCGACGCCCTCCACCTGCACGGGCTGATCCGGAGCGTTCTGCCGGTCCTCCAGCACGGCATCCGCCGCGAAGAGTTCACCGAGGCCCTCGAAGTCACCTCGGTTCAGAGCCGCATTGCCGCGTCTTGTCGCCTCCACGTTCTCCTGCGACATCGCCCGCGCAGTATCGCGCTCTGGCTCCGCCCGATGGCCCCGTGCTCAAGGGCTTTCGGGCCGATGGGCGGTGCCGGGCTCGAACCAGCGACCTCCTGCTTGTAAGGCAGGCGCTCTCCCAACTGAGCTAACCGCCCGGGTCGTGTGATTATGCCCGCGGCTATCCGGGGGTGGTCGGCGGAGTCGAGGGGCTCTCCACCTCGACCCCCAGGCGGCGATAGGCCGATACCGAGTAGGCCCGGGCGCGAGCGTGGAGGATCGGATCGTTGGAGAGCTCGATGCCGTCGACGACGCGGATCGGGTCGAAAACGTCGATGTGGTCGTCGGACTCGGGATCGTCGACGATCTCATTGATCTCGAGCCGCCCGGCGACGACGAGCTCGCGCTCCTCGGGCCAGATGGCGGTCGGATCGTCAATGGGATCTCCCTCGGCAGCGAGCTGGAACAGCAGCTCGAAGGCAACGGGGCCGGCGCGAAGCCGCTCGGCGAGCTCCTCGCGAAGGTAGTCGCGGCCGCGCTCTTGGGCCTCGTCGTCGGGGATCTGAGCCTCGCCCGCCTCCGGACGCCACCGGTAGCGGACCCAGGTTCCCTCGCCGGCGCCGTCGACGAGCTTGAACGAATGCGGCGAGCGGTAGGCGACCTGTGCGAGGCTCGCAGGAGGCTCGGTGTTGATTGTCGCCTGGATCGCCGGCTGTGACTCGGGGTGGGCCTCGAGAAAGGCGCCGAGCTTCTCCCAGTCGGGCTGGCCCGTTTCCGGATCCGGGCGGCGGAGGCGCAGAAGCTCGAGGAACTCCTCGGGGGTCCGGGTAGCGAAGGAGGGGTTGCTGGTGGCGAGAATGTCGGCTTCGGCCCCCGCCTCGGGGCGGAGCTTGACCGCCATGCCCCGCGCCTCTCGCGCGGCGTCGTTGGACTCCGGGTTGCCGCTGCCGTTCGAGAAACGAACCAAGGCCGGAACCGGGTCTCCCTGAAAATGGAGGGCGCGGCAGAGCTGCGCTGCCTCGGGGCTCGCGGTGAAGCTGCCCTCGCACCAGGTGCCCTTTGCATGGAGCGCCCGGGCGTGCGGATGCACGCCGTAGATGCCGTTCGCTGCGTCGACCAGCTGTTCGTAGAGGTCGCCGTCGCTGGCCATCGCGCTCACCGTATCCGACGGACGCCCGCGGCGAGCACCGGATAGCGTCCCCAGGATGGACCTCGGCATCTCGGGGAGGACCGCCCTGGTCATGGGCGCAAGCCGCGGGCTCGGTAAGGCGATCGCCGCGGCGCTGGCCCGCGAGGGCGCCAGGGTGGCCATGGCGAGCCGCTCGCGCGAGGCGCTCGAGGGGGCGGCCGCCGAGATCGAGGGCGAGACGGCCGTCCTGGAAGCCGACGCCTCCGACCTCGATCGTCTCGCAAACCTGGCCTCCGAGGTCGAGGATGCGCTGGGCCCCATCGAGATCCTGGTCGCCAATACCGGCGGGCCGCCGTTCGGCGGCGCGCTCGACAACCCGCTGAGCGAGTGGGAGCAGGCCTACAGATCGCTGGTGCTGGCACCCCGAGTCCTGACCGAGGCGGTGCTGCCGGGGATGCGCGACAGGGGTTGGGGACGGATCGTGAACGTGGGCTCCAGCTCAGTTCGCGAGCCGATCCCCGGGCTCGCCCTTTCCAACGCCCACCGAATGGCGGCTGTTGGCTTCTTCAAGACCCTGGCGAGCGAGGTCGCCGCCGATGGAATCACGGTCAACACGGTCGCCACAGGCCGCTTTGCGACCAAGCGGCTGGCATCCAATTGGGCGTCGTGGGAGGAGATGGAGCGCCGGGCTCACGAGGGCGTCCCGGCCGGCCGCCTGGGGAGGCCCGAGGAGTACGGCGATCTGGTCGCCTTCGTGTGCTCGGAGCGGGCTGCCTACCTCACGGGGGCGGTCATTCCCCTCGACGGCGGCCTGCTGCGCTCCGGTTGAGCGCCGCCCTTGCGGCGGCGCTGATTTGATTCGCCGCCGTGACCTGGATCGCGATCCCCTTCGGCGCCTTCGTCGTCCTCAGCACCCTGGCCGGCGGCCTGCTAGGGCTTCGCATGGCCCGTTCGCTGCCGACCGTGATGGCGTTCACGGGCGGCATCGTGGTCGCGGTTGGTCTGTTCGACGTCCTTCCGGAGTCGCTCGAGGCTCTTGACGACCCGGAGACGGTCACCGCCCTCGTCGGCGCTGGCTTCCTCGGCTGGTTCCTGATCGAGCGCCTGCTCGTCCTCCACCACCGCGATGCGCCGGAGGAGGCGCGGGCGCACCAGCAGGTGGGCGCCTTGGGGGCGCTGGGCCTGTCAATTCACAGCTTCATCGACGGGCTCGGGATCGGGCTCGCGTTCGGACTCGACACGACGACGGGGATCCTGGTCTTCATCGCCGTCGCCGCTCACGACTTCGCCGATGGGCTGAACACGGTGAGCTTCGTGCTGAGTCAGTCCGGCGACCGGCGTCAGGCCACCCGCTGGCTGCGAATAGACGCGCTGGCCCCGCTGCTCGGCGCGATCGTGGGGGCCGCCCTCAACGTCTCCGAGGAGTTCCTCGGCCACATCCTGGCTCTCTATGCGGGCTTCTTCATCTACCTCGGGGCCACCGACCTCCTCCCCGAGGCGCACCAGCATGCCTCCTGGGCCCGGGTGGGCCTGACCGTCGCCGGCTTTGCGCTGATCTTCGGAGTGGCGCGGGCGGCCGGGGTCTGAGCCGAGTCAGGCCGATGCGGGTACGCGGGTCAGCGTCCCGCGGCGCGCCTTCGAGGTCAGCCACGCGCCGCCCACCGCGATCATCGCCAGGCTGATCAGCTGCGCCTGGGTGAGCCCGAGGAGGACATCGTCGTTGCGGCGAATGAACTCGACGAGGAATCGCTCGGCCCCGGCGAGCACCAGGTAGATGGAGAACAGAACTCCGGCCTGGAAGCGGTCGCGCAGCTGCCACAGGAGGTATGCGATCAGGCCCATCGCGAGAGTCTCGTAGATCGGCGTCGGGTGGACGGTCTGGTCGATCGGCTTGGTGCCTTCGGGGTAGGCCATCGCCCAGGGGCCGTCCCACGCCTTGCCGTAGTCGCCATCGCCCGAGAGCTGGCAGCCGATCCGGCCAATCGCATAGCCCAGCGCCAGCGGGGTCGCGCAGAGGTCCAGGAGGGCGGTGTTGAACATCCCTCGCCGCCAGGCCCAGAGGCCGACGCCGATCGCACCCCCGATCGCGCCGCCGTACCAAACCAGTCCCGCGCCTGAGAAGAGGTTGCCGAACAGGTCGTCCTTGACCGAGTCGTAGTTCTCGAGAATGAAGTCCAGGCGCGCGCCGACGATGCCGCCGACCAAGGCGCAGAGAATCACCTCGTAGGCCCAGTCAGGCGGCTTGCCCCATTCCTGGAGGCGCCGCGCGACCACTGCCCCCGCCGCAATGAAGGCGAGCGCGAACGCGATCCCGAAGGTCTGGAGGGTGATCGGGCCTAGGTGGATCTCGGGCTGCATGGGCTTGGCGACAGCGGTACATCCGGGTCGCATTTGTGTTCATACCTGAGAAGGGCAAGTCGAGCCGGGTCAAGCCGGCGCGGGGAGCGGAAGGAGCCGCCATGCACCACGTCCACCAGTGTTCCAACTGCGGCGGTAATGTCAGGCCCGAGCTCGGCGTGGCAACCGCCGTCACCGTTCAACACCGGGAATGCGCAGACCGGTTTGGCGTCGGCACCCACGGCAAGCGCTTCGTACTGCCTGTCGACCACGCGATCCGGCATCGTCCACTTGCCATCGCGGTTCGCGGCGCATGAGCGACGGCTGAGTAGCCCCGGCGGGATTCGAACCCAGCTCTTCGGCCTTGAAAGGGCCGCGTGCTCAACCCTTACACCACGGGGCCGCGGTCTCCAGTCTAGGGTCCGCGCTCAGCCGTGGCCCATCAGGAGCTCGAGCAGTGCCTTTTGGGCGTGCAGACGATTCTCGGCCTGGTCCCAAACCGCGGAGCGCTCGCCGTAGAGCACGGCCTCGGTGATCTCCTCACCGGGGTGGGCGGGGAGACAGTGAAGGACGATGGCGCGCTCCGAGGCTTGGGCGAGCAGCTCGGCGTTCACCTGAAACGGAGCCAGGTCGGAACGGCGGCCCTGCGCCTCCGTCTCGTCGCCCATGCTCACCCAGACGTCCGTATAGATCGCGTCGGCGCCGGAGGCCGCCTCGCGCGGGTCGTCGGTGTCGAGCGTGGCCAGACCGGGCTCGATCCGATACCCGTCGGGTGAGGCGACCCTGACCTCGACCCCCACCGTCCGGCCAAGGATGGCCAGCGAACGCGCGACGTTGTTGCCGTCGCCCACGTAGGCGACTCGCAAGCCGTCCAGATCCCCGAAACGCTCGCGGAGCGTCAACAGATCGGCCAGCGCCTGACAGGGATGGTGGTCGGGCGTCAGCCCGTTGATCACGGGCACCTCGGCCCGGTGGGCGATCTCGTGGAGCACCTCGTGAGACCCGGTCCGCACCACGATCGCATGCACATAACGGGACAGGACACCCGCCGTGTCGCCCAGGGACTCGCCTCGAGAGAGCTGAAGCTCGTCGCCCCGCAGGATGATGGGCGCGCCTCCCAGCTCGGTCACTCCGACCTCGAACGAGACGCGCGTGCGTGTCGAGGGCATCTCGAACACCAGCGCAACGCTCTTGCCCGCGAGCCCGCGGGCTCCCGCGCCGCTCGGCCTGCCGGCCTTCAACTCGAGCGCCCGGTCGAGCAGCGCATTCAGCTCGCCACGGTTGAGCTCTTCGCCGGTCAAGAAATCGCGTGCCATGGAAGGCGAGGATGGTACGCCGCGGTTGATACTTCGGCCGTGGAGATCGGCGTCATCACTTGGAACCTCTTCCACGGCCGTGACTTTCCGCCGGACCCGGCCCTTTATACGTGGCGCTCGCGCCTGGCCCGGATGAGCGAGCGCAACGCAACTCACATCCAGGTGAACCGGGAGCTGATTCGCGAGTTCGCCCAGACTCTCTGCGGTGCGCGGTGGGACGTCGCGCTGCTGCAGGAATGCCCGCCCCGCTGGTCGGCCCCGCTGGTCGCGGCCTGCGGGGCAAGCGCGCAGCGCTCGCTCACGTCGCGCAACTCGCTTGGCTCCGTTCGCAGCGTCCTCGGCCGCTGGAACCCCGATCTGCTCGGTTCCTGGGAGGGCGGCTCGAACCTCACCCTGCTGCGGGGGGTGGCCGCAGACGGCCCGCTCGACTTGCGAGAGCTGGAACTTCGCCGCCGCCCCGAGCGGCGCGCGATGGCCTTCGCCCGGCTCCCCTCCGGCCTCTGCGTGGCGAATCTGCACGCGAGCACGAGCCCCCCACTGGCGGCGGAGGAGGTGCGCAACGCGACCGAGACCGCCGTGTCCTGGGCCGGGGAGGCACCGCTGATCCTGGGAGGCGACTTCAATCTGCGCCCCAGCCAGACCGCGCTGTTCGAGGAGCTGGCACAGCGCTTCGGCCTGGGCACACCGACCGGCCCCGACTCGATCGACCACATCCTGGGCCGGGGAGTCGAGACCGTCGAGCTTCCGGCCGCGTGGCCGCCTGAGGCCCGGGAGGTGGCCTGCCAGGGCCTCCGATTGCGCCTCTCGGACCACGCGCCGGTGGCGGCGAGGCTCGCGATGAAAGGAAGCGTTTGACCCGCCGGCTGCGGGAATGAAATAGTCCGGTCCCCCGAAACGATCGCGGCGACGCGAAGGAGGAGCTCATGGCGACGAGATCGGGCGGTTCCAGGTCAAGCAAATCGAGTGGCTCGAGGTCACAAGGCAAGCGCGGCGGCGCCACCCGCCGGACGGGCTCAACCCAGCGCTCGGCCGCGACAGCGCGCACCGACAAGAGCGTCGAGGCATTCCGGGATGCGCTGGAACGAAGCGTCACCCTGTCGCGCGATCGGCTCCAGGAGGTCGTGGACGACGCCGTCCGGCGCGGTCGCATGACTCGCCACGACGCGAATGAGCTCGTCAGCAACCTCGTCACCAGGGGCCGTCACTACACAGACGACCTGCTCAAGGAGCTCGAGCGACTGCTCGACCAGGCGAGCCGGGAGCTTCGCTCACGCGCGGGCCCGACGCGCCGCCGGGCCAGCAAGGCGGCCGGCCGCGTCGGGCGGGCGGCTCGGGACGCCGCGGACGCGCCGCTCGCCCAGGCGGATCGCCTGCGCCGGCGCGCCAGGGTCTCCGCGGGAGGGCCGATAACCGCCTATGACCAGCTCACCGCCAACCAGATCAAGGCACGGCTCGGCGACCTGAGCCCAGCCGAGCTGCGCCAGCTGCGCGACCGCGAGAAGCGCGGCAAGGCGCGCAAGGGTGTGCTCGCGGACATCGAGCGCCGGCTCCGCTAGCCAGGGCAGACAAGGGCACTCGGTTCAGCTGGCGCGCCCCGTCAGCTCGGCCGCCATCACGGCGAGATCGAGCTCCCCGCCGAGCGTCCCGGCGAGCAACTCCGCGGCGTCGAGGCTCTGCCCGTTACGCCAAACCGAGCGCAGCCACTCGCCCGCCTCAGGCGAGGCAAACCAGCGCGGCCCGAATCGCTCCTCGAGCGCGGCGCGCCAGTGGGTCTCGAGCGCCCAGGCCCGCAGGTAACAGGCCGCATAGAAGCCATCGTCCACATCAGCCAGCCAACTCGCCCGCGGCCAGGGGACATGAGTCGCCTCGGTCAACCGCTCCGCGTAGCGCGCGGGCATCTTCGAGAGCGTGGACGCCGGGCCATGGAGCTCGAGCTCATACGCGAGCTTGGCCACATAGCGGCGCAGGAAAAGGAGCTTGACCGCCTGGGCGTGAGCGGCGACACGCTCGGGATCCTGAACCCGGAGCTGGTGGCGAAGCCATTCGCGGTTCTCCGTCAGGTGCTCGACCAGGAACGCGAACGACTCGGTCACCGAGTTGTCGCCCAGATGCCGGAACTCGAACGCCAGGCCGGCATCCGTGTGCGCGTAGTGCTCCGCGTGCCCCCCCTCGTGGAACAGGGCCCCGTAGTCGTCGCGCCCGCCGGTTGGGGCGATCACCAGATGGACCTCGTCGGGCACGCGGGGGGTCGAGCAGAAGGCACGAGGCGACTTCGTCCGGCGAGGCTCGAAGTCGAGGTGGATATTGGGCTGCCCGCGCAGGTCGATGCCGAGCCCGTCAAGGGTCGCGGCAAGCGAGTCGACCAGTCGGTCGCCAGGGAACTCTGCGTCGAGGTCGGCGGCGCGAAAGAATCGCGGCAGGTCCGAGCGGCGGAGCTCTCCCAGCGGGGGCAGATTTGCGCGCCCCAGCTGGGAATCGGCGACGGCGAAGTAGACATCCTCGGTCGCCTCGAGGAAAGCCGCTCCCTGGCTCGCCAGCTCCTCGAGGTCGATGGCCCGCAGCTCGGCATAGGCGGCCGCATAGCTCGACCAGCCCAGTGAACGGCAGAGCTCGTGGGCGCGCTCCAGCTCCGTGAGGTAGAGCGGGTTCAGCCGTTCTGCGAGAGCCGCGTTGCGTGCTTCCTCGAGCGCCTGCCTGCGCTCGGCCCGCGCTTCGTTCGCCTGCTCGATGGCCACCGCGCGATATGGAACCGCCCCATCGCCAGGGTCGATCTCCAGCGAGGCCTCGAGGCCGGCGAGCTCCGCCGACTCGGAGCGGGTCTCCAGCCCAACGAGTCCGTCGAAAGCGAACTGCAGCAGGTAGCGCAGGCGGCGCCTCTCTTCGTCACCGGTGGCTGCTCCCCAGAGCTCCCTCAACCGCTCCACGTCCCGGATCGCGAAGAGGTCGGCGAAGTCACGGTAGATGGGCTCGATCTCGAGCTCGAGCTTGTGACCCGCGAGGTGCAGGTAGTACTCGCGGCCCAGCTGCTCGCTGAATCGCTCCGCCCGCCGGCGGTACTCGTCGAGGTCGAAGCTCAAGCGGCTGCAACGATAAGCCCATGCCGCAGCCCGCGACCCGAGACCTTCCGAGACCGAGACAGGGCGAGGAGCTGCTACTCGAGGTCGACTCGATCGCCCAGGGCGGTCGGGGGGTGGCCCGGGCGAACGGCTATGTCGTCTTCGTCTCCGGAGCGCTTCCGGGCGACCGGGTCCGCGCCCGGGTGACCAGGGCCAAGCGCAGCTTCGGCGAGGCGGAGGCCGTCGAGGTGGTGGATCCCAGCGCAGACAGGGTCGCCGACCGGTGCCTTCACGGCGGCGCGCCGTGCCCCGGCGCGCCCTGGCAGGGGTTGCCGTACGAGCGCCAGCTCGACGAAAAGTCGAAGCAGGTCGACGAGGCGCTGCGCCGCCTCGGCGGGCTGGGGGGATTCGAGCTCGAGCCGGCCGAGCCCGCCGCCCTCGAGTGGCGCTACCGCAACAAGCTCGAGTACTCGTTCGGCGAGCGGGAGGGTGGTCTGGCGCTCGGCTTCCACCGGCGCGGCAGCTGGGCTGACGTGATCGATGTCGATGACTGCCTGCTGGCCTCGGAGCGAAACAACGCGTCGCGCAACATGGTCCGGGATTGGGCGCGACGCGAGGGGATTCCGGCATACCAGCGGCGTGACCAGGTGGGAGTGCTGCGCAATCTCGTAGTCCGAGAGGGCCGCCGGACCGGGGACCTTCAGACGCGACTGGTCACCGCGCGGGCGAGCTTCGCCAAGCCCCCCGTCGATCTGCACACCGTGGTCGACGGCCCGGGCGGCGGCACCAACGGGCCGACCGGCGTCCTCGGAGAGGAGTTCCTCCATGAGGAAGTGGCGGGGGTGCAGTTGCGTGTCTCTCCTTCGGCGTTCTTCCAGGTCAATACCGAGACGGCGGAGCGCCTCTACGCGATCGCCGCGGACTATGCGGGGCTCTCCGGCCGTGAGCGGGTTTTCGACCTCTATTGCGGGGTCGGCACGATCGGCCTCGCGCTCGCTTCCCGGGCAGGCGAGGTCTGGGGGATCGAGACGGTTCTCGAGGCGGTCGGCGACGCCGAGGAGAACGCCCGGCGCAACGGGATCGCCAACGCCAGCTTCATCGCCGCCGACGTCCGCCTCGGAGCGCGGCCACTGCTCGAGCGAGCGGGCCGTCCCGACGTGGTCATCGTGGACCCGCCGCGCGCCGGGCTCTCGAAGAAGGTTGTTCGGCGGGTGGTCGAGTTCGGAGCGCCGCGGATCGTCTACCTCTCCTGCAACCCGACGACGCTGGCCCCGAACGCCTCTCAGCTCACCGACGCCGGCTATACGCTGCGGCGCGTGAGGCCCGTGGACATGTTCCCCCAGACGCCGCACGTCGAGTGTGTGGCGTTGCTCGAGAAATGAGCCAGAAGCGCGCCTTCGGCGTTGCCGCCGGGCTCGACCCGGAGATCGCTACGCCCCTCGCCCAGCGTTGCCAGGCCCTTGACTACTCGTCGATCTGGTCGAACGACCACCCGGGCGCCAACGGCCTGGAAACCCTGGCGGCCTTCGCCGAGGGCTCCGAGCGGCTCGAGCTGGGAGTGGCGGTAACGGCGCTCGATCGCCACGAACCGGCCGCGATCAACGAGGCGATCGAGCGGCTGGGGCTCGACCGGCGCCGACTATGGCTCGGACTGGGCGCCGGCTTCTCCGAGCGGCCACTGACCACGATGCGCAACGCGCTTGGAACGCTCCGCGAGGCGATCCCCGGCGTCCGGCTGGTGCTCGCGGCAATGGGCCCGAAGATGTGCGCCCTCGCCGGAAGCGGCTTCGACGGCGCGTTCTTCAACTGGATGACTCCGGAGTACGCGGCGCGTGCTCGAGACCATGTCCACGCCGGCGCTCGCGAAGCGGGTCGGGAGCCGCCGCCGGTGCTGGGCTACGTGCGGACAGCCGTCGGCCCTGACGCCGCGGAGCGCCTCACCAAGGAGGAGTCGTTCTACCGCGAGCTCCACGACGGCTATCGAAACCACTTCGCTCGGCTGGGCGAGCCCGAGGGCACGGTGGGTGTCGCGGCCGCCGACCGTGAAGGCGCTCAAGCCGCGCTCTCGCGTTACGCCGCCCTCGACGTGGTCGTCGTGCGGGGGCTGGCCACCGCCAGCCTAGAGGCGATGACCGCGCTGGTCGAAGCGGCCGCACCAGCCTGACGGCCGCTCGCTCAGTACGCCGCCTCGCCCTCCTCGGAATCCTCGTCGCCGATCGCCACCGCCTCCGCGGCGCAGGTGGTGCAGAGGGCCAGCGCCGATCCCTCGTCGAGGATCCGCTGCTTCTCCGCCCCCGTCAGGGTGGCGCCGCAGCTCTCGCAGCGCTCCGGCAGCTCTTCGATCGACCGCTCCTCGAGCTCCATGGAGCGGAGCCTAGTGGACGGCCCGCTGCTAGTAGGGCGGGAGGTCCGAGTACCAATCGCCGAGCGTGCGGAAAGCGGCCCAGAACTCGCGCTTCGACTGCTCGGAGTCGAGCGACTCGTCGATGTCAGGGACGAACAGGGCGTCGATCGTGGGCGTGAAAGGTTGAACCTCGCCGGGCCGGGGATCGACGGAGCTCGAGAGGGGCACATCCACCTCGTTGAGGGTCTCGAGGGCGCGTTCCCCCATCACCACGATCACTCGCGGTTGCACGATCGCCAGTTCCTCGACGATGCGCTCGATGCACTCGCCGCCCGCCTGCGAGGGGTCCGCCACCGGGCACTTGACGCACAGCGTCCCGTAGACGACCAAGGGATCGATGTTGAGGCGCTTGAAGCTCTTGCGGAGCGCGTTTCCGGCGCGGCCGTAGAACGCAACCCCCTCCTCGATCTCCGCTGCGGTGGGAGCGAACTTGAGCAGGAAGATGTCGGCCTGCGGATGTCCGGAGCCGAGCACCGGCATCAGATTGCCGCGCGGGCAGTGAGAGCACTCCTGGAGGCGATGGGTCAACTCATTGAGCTCGCGTATCGCGCGCTCCAGGTACTTCTCCCGAATCTCGTCGTCTGTCGTCGGCAAGCCGCCTCCTCGTTTGGCCCCACCACCCGGGCCCTGGGCTTGCGCTTTCTTTGACGGCCCCGCCGGCCCTCCTTCAGCTTGCATCACGGCTTGCCTGACGCCCGCCCGCTCCTCGTCCGCCGCGAGCTCGGCTTGGATGCCTGGAGCAGCTTCAGCGCTTGGACGTAGATCAGGTTCTTGTGCTTTCTGACGATGTCCGCGTCGCGCATGGCCTCCAGGAACTCCTCGGGGCCCTCGAAGTCGTGCACCCGGATCCTGACGCTTCCGAGCCCTTGGGCGACGTGGCTGTCCGAGCCGGCGCCCGGGACGATCCTGTACTTGGCTGCGAAGCGCTCGGCTTCCTCGTTGAAGGCCGTCAGCGCCACCCTCGGGTTGAACACCTCGAGGATGTCGATCTCATCGACCATTCGAAGGAGGTGCTCGTAGTCGGGCACCGAGTGAAGACGGTCGAACGGGTGGGGCACGTAGACGAGCCCGCCCTGGCGCCGGATCTCGGCAATCGTCTCGTCCATCGTCATCCCCTTCGGGATCTTCTCCTCCAGGAAGAGCCCGATCACCTCTCCCTGCTCGGCGGTCTTCACCTCCTCGGCGACGATCACCTTGATCCCCCCCATCTGCTCCGCGACCTCACGCGCGGCGAGCGCGCCCGAGATCTCGTTGTGGTCGGTGATTGCGATCGCACCCAGCCCGCGGTCGCGCGCTGTTGCCAGCAGGACCTCCACCGGCGTCGCGCAATCCGGCGAGTGATCCGTGTGCATGTGGAGGTCGACGTGAATCGAGCCGCGCCGTGAAAGTCGCTCGCGCAGGGCGGGATTGCCGCGGGGATCATGGCGGCGGGCGCACAGCGACTGGTAGGTGTCCTCGAGCCCGTTGGCAACCGCTGCCCAGTCGGGGACCGTCCCGTGCCCGGCGCGAACGAGGTCGTCGCGCAAGTCGGGCTCAGTGATCAGCCTGGAGAGCTGGCCCGCGAAGGTGACGGCGTCCCCTGGGGGGAAGAGCAGCCCGCGCTCGCCCTCCCCGGTCAGCTCCTCATAGATGGAGAGGCGGGAGGCCACCGGCACCGTGCCGGCGGCCAGCGCCTTGCGGATCAGGCCGGGAGCCACCCGCGGGCCGCCGGAGGCGACGCAGGCGATATCCGCTCCGGCGATCAGCTCCTCGCGCGACGCTTCCCGGGGGCCGACCACGTGAACCCGGTCCCGCAATCGGCGCGAGATGCGGATCTCCTCCCTGTCCTCGAGCCACACTGCCGCCTCCCAGGCGAGTCCCAGCGACAGGCGCCGGAGCGCCCGAAGGAAGAGCCGTAGAGCGCCACGCTCCTCTTGAAGGCAGAACGCGATCCGCACAGGCCGCCCGCGGCCCGCCTCAGCGACGGCGCCGGGGTCCTCGCCGCGCGGCCACCAGCCCTCCACTCCAGGGTCGGCACCCGGCGTGATCAACTCATAGGTGCCGGGAAAGAAGCGCTCCATCAGGTCGGAGGTGGTGCGGCAGCTCGCCGTGCGCGCATCCAGCCGGCCGAAGAAGATCTCCACCAGCGGGCGCGCCACCTGAGTGGAGAGGATCCGTTCGGTGGGCTCGTGGAAGCTGCCGACGTTGAGCGAGCGCGAGTGGCGGAGGGCGACCGAGGACGCGCTGGGCGCGAACGGATCGTGCACGTGGACGATGTCGAGCTCGATCCCGCCGAGCAACTCCTCGAGGGGGCGGCTGAGGTCGATCGGCACGGGCGCCGCGCGCGGCGCTGGGCCGCGCGGCATCGCGAGGCTCGAGCCCACCGCCAGCACCGGCGGCCCACCGTCGCCCGCCCTCTCTCCCTTCCAGGAGCCGTCGAACAACGACTCTGGCTGCTCGCGCGCAGCCCTGATCACGCGGCGTGACTCGCGGACCGCGGATCGTGAGGCGGCGGGGGCCGCCACCACCACCCGGTGTCCCCGTTGAGCGAGGTCGGCCGAGACCCTGGCCACGAACTCGTTGACCTCGTGCGGCGCTCCCCACGGATGGGGGCTCACTTGGGCGATCGAGAGCCGCTCGGAGGCCACGGGGGCAGGATAGAAGCGAAACGGGAGCTGGATCCCGGCGCGGGCTCCGCCGAGCTGCGGGAACGCTGGCTATGTCTCGGTCTGCAGCTCCGCGGCGCGCTGCCCCGCCGGCTTGCGCGCGTGCTCGCGAATGAACTCCTCCGTCAACTCGCGCGCCTCGTCGTCGGGCCGCTGAGTGTGGGGCGACTTCATCAGGTAGCTCGATGGCCCGTCGAGCTCGCCCGTGATCCCATGGTTCAGCGCCAGCTTCACGATGCGCGCCGCGTCGATCACGATCCCGGCCGAGTTCGGCGAATCCCACACCTCCAGCTTCAGCTCGAGGTTGAGCGGGACGTCACCAAACGACCGACCCTCCAGCCTGATGTGTGCCCACTTGCGGTCGGTCAGCCAGGCAACGTAGTCGGAGGGACCGACGTGGACGTCATCGGGCGGCAGCTCGTGGCCCATGATCGAGGTCACGGCGTTGGTCTTCGACTCCTTCTTGGAGGCCAGCCGCTCGCGCTCGAGCATGTTGTAGAAGTCCATGTTGCCGCCGACGTTGAGCTGGGAGGTGCGCTCGAGCCGTACGCCACGGTCGTGGAACAGACGCGCGAGCTGGCGGTGAACGATGGTGGCGCCGACCTGCGACTTGATGTCGTCGCCGATGATCGGCAGTCCTGCCTCGCGGAAACGTCCCGTCCAGTAGTCCTCGCGGGCGATGAACACGGGCAGGCAGTTGACGAACCCAACGCCCGCCTTCAGCGCCTGCTCGACGTACCACTTGGTGGCCTGCTCGGACCCAACAGGCAGGTAGCAGATCAGCACATCGGCCCTGGTGTCCTGGAGGATGCCGACCACGTCGTCCGTTGGACCGGGCGCCTTGGTGATCTTCTGCTTCAGGTACTTACCCAGCCCGTCATGGGTCATGCCCCGGTGCACGGGGACTCCGAGTGGCGCCACCTCCGCGAACTTGATCGTGTCGTTGGGACCGGACCAGATCGCTTCCGACAGGTCCTTGCCGACCTTCTCCGCGTCGATGTCGAACGCGGCGACGAACTCGATGTCGCGGACGTGGTAGCCGCCGAGGTCGACGTGCATGAGGCCGGGCACCGCCTCGGCCGGGTCGGCGTCCCTGTAATAGGAGACGCCCTGAACAAAGGCGTTGGCGCAGTTGCCGACACCGATGATGGCCACCCGAACCTTGCCGTCGTCGATCCGGTGGCCGTTGGTCGTGGCGCCGTCTTGTGCTGCTTCGTGTTCGGTGGTGCTCATCGCGTGCGAAGTCCTCCTCGCGGCCGGGTGGGTTCCTATACCGCTCGGGCCGCCATTGGGTTACACCTCTTCCATGGCGCTGAGCTCGCGCCGCACGTGCCACACGCGCTGCCCCACGGTGAGCGCCGTGAGCGCTCCCGTAGCGTAGATGGCCGGGGCCAGCAACTCGATGTCGAACACCCCTGCCCCCTTTGCGAACACCAGCCCGATCGACAGGATGACCACCCTGACGGGCCTGGTGGCGATTCCCAGGGTGCACTCCACGCCGAGCGCCTCGGCGCGCGCACGGGTATAGGAGACCAGCAGCGAGCCGAGCACGGTGAGCACGCAGGCCGCGGCCGCAATCGCGTGGCCGGTGTCCGCGAAGTACCAGGCAACCGCCGTCAACACGATGCCCTCCTCCATCCGATCGAGAGTCGAATCGAGGAAGGCGCCGAACAGCGTCCCCTTGCCCGACATGCGCGAGTATCGCCCGTCGAGCGTGTCCATGACCGAGCCGACGATGAAGGAGATGCCCGCCAGGAAGAAGAGCCGTTGCGTGATCAGCACCGCGGCGGCCAGGTTGAGAATCAGGCCGCTGACCGAGATTGCGTTGGGAGTCAGGCGCGACTCGATCAGCCGGCCACGCGCGTAGGCCCGAAACGACGCGAAGCCGGCGTCCGTCTCGGCCTCGCCCCTCGCGGCGCGGGTTCCCGACCTCAGGCGGGCGCCTCGTCGGTCGCCGCGCTCCGCCAGGACCAGGCTTCTGGACGCAGGCGTGCGAGTTGATGCGCCGATACCGCCGCCAGGCAGGCGACGGCGGCACCCGCGGCGGCGTCGAACCAGTAGTGGTTCGCGGTCACGGTGATCACGAAGTAGACCATCAGCGGATAGGCGGACCACAGGGCCCGCGCCCAGATGCTTCGGACCAGGCTCATCGCGGACACCGCGATCATGAGCGAGAAGGCGATGTGCATGCTGGGCACGGCCGCATAGGGGTTGACCAGCACGCTGCTGAACGAGGAGTCCTGATTCATGTCCGTGAACGCGTCGATCGTGTCGGTGAACCCAGCCGTCGGGAACATGCGAGGCGGAGCGGTGGGGAAGAGCGCGTAGCCGATCAGCGCGAGTCCCATGGCAACCAGGAACATGTTGCGCACGAAGTTGAAGTTCTCGTTGCGAAACAAGTAGAGCCAGGCCAGGAACGAGATCGTGATCACGAAGTGGCTGTTGAAGTACATCCAGTTGGCGATCTCGATCACCCACGTGTGTGAGATGAACGCCTGCTGGAAGCCCGGCTCGAAGAAGGCGCCGAGCGAGCGCTCCAGCTGCATCACATGGACCCCGTTCGCCAGCGCCACAGCGTCGCGGCCGTCGGCGATTCCGCGCACCAGCTGGTAGCCCCAGTACGCGGCGAAGAAGAACGCGAACTGGCGCACCAGATCACCCCAGCCACGAGGCAGGCGGCGACCGAGGGTGCGGACGAGTTGCGCGATGGTATGGACGAAAGGGCGCACGGAGGTTGCGAGATTGTAAATGGCCGCACGACTTGCGCCAGGTCACGGACTTCGCCACGCACCGGGCCACCCCTGCGTCTGCCTGCCTCTGCCAAGGTTGGGCCGCGATGAGCTGGAAGCGCCCGGAGAAGCGTCGAGTGCGTGCGATCCGCGACCGGCTCCGCCAGATGTACGGCCGGCCCGTGAACCATCCACACGGCGACCCCGTGCACGAGCTGGTCAAGACGATCCTCTCCCAGAACACCAGCGACACCAATCGCGACACCGCGTACGGCCGGCTGCGTGACCGGTTCGAGACCTGGGAGGAGGTTCGCGACGCACCCGTCAACGAGGTCGCCGAGGCGATCCGACCGGGCGGGCTGTCGGTCACCAAGGCCCCCCGAATCCAGAACGCGCTCGAGGGCTGCGGCGATCCCATCGACCTCTCGTGGCTGCGCGAAGCCCCGCGCGACGAGGCGATCGACTTTCTGACCTCGCTGCCCGGAGTCGGGCGAAAGACCGCCGCCTGCGTCCTGCTCTTCTCCTTCGACCGCCCTGAGATTCCAGTGGACACGCACGTCCACCGCGTCGGTGGACGCCTGGGCCTGATCGACGACCGTGCTTCCTTCGACCAGGCGCACGACGAGATCCTTCGGGTGGTCGACCCCGAGGACGCCTACGAGCTCCACATCAACCTCATCCACCACGGCCGGGCCATCTGCCGGCCACGCCCGCGCTGCGAGGAGTGCGACCTGCGGCGGATGTGCCCGTATGGGCGGCGGCTGGCCGCGGCGGCGCATCGACGCTCGGGCGACTAAACTGGGCGCCAGAGACAGGGGGATCGCCCGGACGCCGGTCGGAGGCAGACGGGGCGCTCACCCGGGGGAACAAGAAAAGGGGAGGACATCTTGAGTGAGGATGTGTTGGTCCGGCCCGTCGGCGCCAGCCTTGGATTGCGCGCCCGGCTGCTGGGCATCGCGCTGCTGTTGACCGGGATCGTTGTAGCCGTGCTGGGGTCGCCCGTCGGCGCTCAAGCCGCCGACAACGTCAACGTCAGGATCATGACTCGCAACGTGTATCTGGGGGCCGACCTGAGTCCCGCGATCAACGCCTCGACCACGAACGAGTTCGTCGACGCCAACGGCCAGATCGTCCGCGACGTGGACACCAACAACTTCCCGGTCCGCGCCAAGGGGCTGGCTCAGGAGATCCTCAGCAAGAGCCCCGACCTGGTGGGGCTCCAGGAGGTGGCGCTGTGGAGGAAGGGCCCGCTCAACGACTCCGCGCCCTTCACGTGCAACGGCACGCCCGATGAGGACTCACCCTTCGGTTGTGACTTCACTGCGTCGACGGTCAGGTACGACTATCTGCGCGACCTGCTCAGGGAGCTCAACAAGGACAAGCAGCGCTACAGGGTCGTGATCTCCCAGAAGGAGTTCGACTTCGAGGCGCCGACCGACTACAACGGCGTCGCGGGAGACGGCGACGCCTGCCCGGCCCAGTGCGACGGCGAGGAGAACGATCGCCTGACGATGCGCGACGTCATCCTCGCCCGCACCGACCGCGTGACGACGACGAACGTCAAGGCCGGCCATTTCGAGCATCACTACGCGCCCGAGATCGCCGGCACCGTGACCGTGCACGTCCTGCGCGGTTGGACCCAGGCGGACGTGACGGTCCGAAACAGCCACAAGTTCCGGTTCGTCAACACCCACCTGGAGGCGTTCGGAGACCCGACAATCCGTAGAGATCAGGCGCGGGAGCTGGTCCAGCCGGGCGGTCCGGCCACGGGCAAGGCGCCGGTGATCCAGGTCGGGGACCTGAACTCAGACGACAACACGGTTCAGGGGGGCGACCGGCTGGCCTACTCCGTGTTCCTCAACCACGGATTCCGCAGTCGCAGCACCGAGAATCCGCTCAGCTGCTGCCTGGACTCCGACATCATCACCGCGAACGGGGGCGGCAGCGTCAGCGACTTCGACCATCACGTCGATCACATTCTCACCAACGCGCCGCAGGCGGTGGGACTGGTGCGCTCATCCGTCACAGGGCGACAGCCCGTGAACGGATTTTGGGACTCCGATCACGCAGGAGTGTTCAGCAACCTGCTGGTGCACTAGGCGTCGCCGGCGCGGGTTCCGCGTCGAGGAGTACTGAGGTTGACGGTGCCTCCTCCAGCCTCAGGGCCTCGGCGCGGAGCTCGGCCGGACGATCCGTGCAGACGGCGTCCGGGAGCGCCAGCTCCGTAACCCGAGCGAGCAGCTCGGCGTCGTTCACGGTGCCGGTGCTGACGCTCAAGCCGGCGAGGCGGAGGACGGCGACGAGCTTCGGCGCCAGCAGGAAGTGCTCCACTGAAACCCCGGTGACTCCGCGGCTCACGGCCCACGCGGCGAGCGCCTCGGGCGCGTACTCCGCCCAGACGACGAGGCGAGACCGCAGACCGTAGGCCGCCGCGGTGGCGCAGGCCGCCGAGTGGAAGCTGATCAGCTCGAGGCGGCGCCGTTCGGGCCCGGTCCGGTAGCGCTCGCAGAGGATCTGCGCCGTGCGCCGCGCTAGCTCCGGATCGGCGTGGGCCTTGACCTCTACCTGAATCGGCAGGTCAGACGGGGTGGCGGCGAGCAGCTCGTCCAACGTCATCGCCCGTTCCGCCGTCGGCTCGCCATTGCGATCGAGGGTTCGAGCGCGGAGGATCTCGGTGGCGCTCCGCCGATGCGCCCAGCCGCCGAGCGTGGTGCCGAGCGTAAGCAGAGGGTCGTGAAGGAGGACCAGCTCGTCGTCCGCGGTCACGCAGACGTCGGTCTCGAGGCCGTCGACACCGGCCGCCAGCGACGCGGCCAGGGCGGTGGCGGAGGAGTCGGGCCCATAAGCGCGACCGAGGCGGTGTGCGTAAAGCGCCGGAATTTGCATACAAACATGGCACTAAACGCCGGCTCCGCCGGTGTTACGGGAGTGTGACCTCGTCACTCTTCGGCTGCCAGGGTGCCGATGATCCGTGGGTGGCCGTCGATCACCGGCGTATCGACGATCTCCGTACCGCCGAAGCCGGCGTGGCCGGCCAGACGAGCCAGGCTCTTGCCCGTGAAACCCCAATACACGTAGTCGTCGTGAGCGTAGACCTCGCCCGGCTCCCAGACGTGCACCGCGGCCTCGTGCTCCAGATCGGGGCTGGTGACCCCGTGGGTCTCGAGCAACACGCAACCGCCGTCCGCGAGACGGCGCCGCAGCACCCCGAGCAGCCCTAGCGGGTCCTCGACCCGATGCAGGATCCCGAAGCAGAAGACCAAGTCGAACTGGTCGTGGAGCAGGTCGAGGTCGAACGCGTCGAGGCGCTGGTACTCGACCTGCGAGCGCAAGAGCTCGGCGATCGTCCGGAAGCCCGCGCCGCCCTCGAGCTCGACGCCCCAGCGGGCCAGGACCCAGTCGCGGTATTGCTCGTTGTCGACCGCGACCACGCGCTCAGCTCCCCGAGCCTCGGCCAGGAAGGCATAAAAGCCGTCGAACGTCCCGACGTCGAGCACGCTCATGCCGCTGAAGTCCTGGGGCAGGACGGGAATCCGGTAGCGGTGGTCCCGCGCCACGCCCGGCGTGTACATGGCGCCCCCGTCGAGGGAGAAGGTGTGAAACCAGAGCGGAACGCTCTCCAGCGCCGCGCGGGCCGTCTCCTCGTCGGCGCCGATCGGCAAGAGGTCGGCGACCGCGCGCTCGGCGCGCGTGGGTTGCGGTAGTCGCTCGCGGCTGGCGATCTCGTCTCGAACTGCCATATCGATCCAGGGCGAGTGGCGCCGTGGCCATCGCTCGTGCCCCACCTAGGTATAGCGCGGCTCACCTGGCACCTCAACCCCATCGCCCCGCGGGGGCGGCCCGGTCACCTTGCCGGTGGCCCGACTAGTATCTCGGCGCCACGGGGATCCGAGCCCCCCGGCGGCAGTCGAATGAGCAAGCGACCCTTCGTGATCTTCGGCATCCTCGCGGTCATCTGCCTCGTCGCGCTGCCTTTCTGGGCGCTCTCCGGCGAGGGATCGAGCGACGCGTCGCCGGAGGGCTCGGTCTCCTCCTCGGATCAGCAGGGGCTCGAGCTGTTCCAGATCAACTGCGGCGCCTGCCACACGCTGACCGCAGCAGGCACCGACGGCGTGATCGGACCCGACCTCGACGCGCGATTCGGAGCCACCACCAAGAGCGCAGACACAGTCAAGTCCACCTACACGACGGTTCTGACGACGATCGAGAACGGCCTCGGCGGCAGGATGCCCAAGGGCATTCTCCAGGGTGCCCAGGCGAAGGCCGTGGCGCAATTCGTGGCGGACAACGTCCAATACATCCCCGGTTCCTAGGAACCCGGGCCAACTCGCGCGAGCTGACCGAGGCGTTCAAGCGTCGCTGCCTGAGCCCGGCCCGGGGTAGCGACGAATATTCCGCCGGAAGCCTCGGCCTTCGGACTACGTTTCCGGCGGGCGAGGGCCCGGGCCTTACCCGGCAGGCACCTCCGTATCTACCGCGACTGCGTCGCTAGCCTGGACCAGGCTCAGTGCAACCCGTGAACGCTGGGGACATCTGCTAGCCTGAGACTCAGATTTCCTGTCGACCTATTTAGAAGGAGCGCCCAGTGGCAAAGACTATCGGCATCGACCTCGGTACGACCAATTCCTGCGTAGCCGTGTTCGAGGGGGGCGACGCGAGCGTGCTCGAGAACGCCGAGGGCGGGCGGACGACCCCGTCGGTCGTCGCCTTCACCGACTCGGACGACCGCCTGGTCGGCACGGCTGCCAAGCGGCAGGCGGTGATGAATCCCGAGAACACGATCTTCTCGATCAAGCGCTTCATGGGCCGCAAGGAGGCCGAAGTCAAGGAGGAGGAGACGATCGTCCCTTACGAGGTCGTGTCCGGCCCGAACGGCGACGTCCGTGTCCAGGTTCGGGACAAGCAGTATTCCCCGCCCGAGATCTCGGCGATGATCCTCCAGAAGCTGAAGGCCGACGCCGAAGCGAAGCTCGGCGAGACCGTCGACTCGGCGGTCATCACCGTGCCCGCCTACTTCAACGACGACCAGCGCCAGGCGACCAAGGACGCCGGAAAGATCGCCGGCCTGGAGGTGAAGCGGATCATCAACGAGCCCACCGCCGCCTCGCTTGCCTACGGCCTGGACAAGGAGTCCGACCAGACGATCCTGGTCTTCGACCTCGGCGGCGGCACGTTCGACGTCTCGGTGCTGGAGATCGGGGATGGGGTGTTCGAGGTCAAGGCGACCGCGGGCGACAACCACCTGGGAGGCGATAACTGGGACAAGGCGATCGTGGAATGGATCGTCGCGGAGTACAAGCGGGATCAGGGAATCGACCTGTCGGCGGACAAGAACTCCCTCCAGCGGCTGTACGAAGCCGCGGAGAAGGCGAAGATCGAGCTCTCCACCACCCAGGAGACCCAGATCAACCTGCCGTTCATCACCGCCGACCAGACGGGGCCGAAGCACCTGGAGATGAAGCTCAACCGGGCGAAGCTGAACGAGCTCACGTCCGACCTCCTCGAGCGCATCGTCTCCCCGCTCAAGCAGGCGCTGTCCGACGCCGGCGCGCCCGATATCGAGCACGTGGTCCTGGTCGGCGGCATGACGCGGATGCCCGCGGTCCAGGAGAAGGTGAAGGAGCTGACGGGCAAGGATCCCCACCAGGGAGTCAACCCTGACGAGGTCGTGGCGATCGGCGCCGCCATTCAGGCGGGCGTGCTCGCCGGCGACGTCAAGGACGTCCTGCTGCTCGACGTCACCCCGCTTTCGCTCGGAATCGAGACCAAGGGCGGCGTGTTCACGAAGCTGATCGAGCGCAACACCACGATCCCAACCCGCAAGTCGGAGATCTTCTCCACCGCCGACGACAACCAGCCGTCGGTCGAGGTTCACGTCCTGCAGGGCGAGCGCGAGATGGCCGCCTACAACAAGTCGCTGGGCAAGTTCCAGCTCACCGGCATCCCGCCGGCGCCTCGAGGGGTGCCGCAGATCGAGGTCGCCTTCGACATCGATGCCGACGGGATCCTCAGCGTGTCGGCCAAGGATCTGGGCACCGGCAAGGAGCAGAGGATCGAGATCAAGGGCGGCTCGGGCCTCGCCCAGGAGGAGGTCGAGCAGATGGTCAAGGACGCGGAGGCCCATGCCGAGGACGACCGGCGCCAGCGCGAGCTGGCCGAGGCGCGCAACCTGGCCGAGAACGCCGCCTACCAGGCCGAGAAGCAGCTTGCGGAGATGGGCGACAAGGTCGACTCATCCGCAAAGGAGGAGATCGAGAAGGCGATCGCCGACGTCAAGGGCGTTCTCTCCTCCGACAACGTGGAAGAGATCAAGTCGAAGACTGATGCCCTCCAAGCCGCCTTCCACAAGGTCTCGGAGCAGATCTACCAGGCGGCTGCCGAACAACAGGCAGCCACGCAGCCGGCCGGGGGTGACGGTGCCTCGGCGGATGGCGGACCCGCGGAGGAGGAGGAAGTCGTCGACGCCGAGGTCGTAGATGACGAGCGCTCGTAGACCCGCGGGGGCACCGGACGACTGGGATGGGCGCCAGCCCGCGGGCACCCCGGATGAGCATCTAGAGGACCGGGAAGAGGCCGCCCTGGACGGATTACCGCCGGATGGCGGCAAGAACCCGCCCCCCGAGGGTGAGAGCGAGTCGGCCGCCGCCGTCGATGCCGACCTGGATGCGCTGCTTGCAGACGTCAAGCGTGAGCGCGACGAGTACCTCGAGATCGCCCAGCGTGCCCGGGCTGACTTCGAGAACTACCGCAAGCGTGCCGCGCGCGAGACGCAGGAAGCCGAGCGGCGGGGCAAGGCGGGACTCGCTCGAGAGCTGGTGCCGGCCCTCGACAATCTGGAGCGCGCGCTGCACGCGGCGGGAATCGATCCGGAGACCGGTGGGGCGGCTGCTGACCCGGTCGACGCGCCCAGCGAGGAGGTCTCAGCTCACGAGGCGCTGGCGCGCGGGGTGGCGCTCGTCTACCGCGAGCTCCGCACGGCCTTGGCGCGCACCGGCGTCGAGACATACGACCCCACGGGCGAGAGATTCGACCCGGCGACCTCCGAGGTCCTGTCGGTCCAGGCCGGTGGCGACGGAGTGGAGCCGGGAATCGTGATCGAGACGATCGAGAAGGGCTATCGCCTGGACGACCAGGTGTTGAGGGCCGCTCGGGTCGTGGTCAGCGAGTAGGGAGAGGAAGTGCCCGCCCGCGACCTGTACTCGGTGCTTGGGGTCTCGCGGAACGCAACCGCGGACGAGATCAAGCGTGCCTACCGCAAGCTGGCGCGTAAGTACCACCCCGATCGAAACCAGGGCGACAAGGAATCCGAGGAGCGCTTCAAGGAGGTTCAGGAGGCCTACGACACGCTGTCCGACCCCGAGAAGCGCAAGCAGTACGACGCCGGCGGCATGTTCTCGGGCTTCGGACCGAGGGGCTTTGGCGGCGGGGGCTTCACCTCGGACCTGGGCGACATCTTCTCCACCTTCTTCGGACGTCGCGGGGGCGGCGACCAGGCGCCCATTCGCGGGCGGGACCTGGAGACCGAGGCGGGGTTGTCGTTCGAGCAGGCGATGGAGGGGGTCGAGGTCGTCGTCACGGTCCCGAAGCAGGCGACCTGTCCGACCTGCCACGGCAGCGGGGCTAAGCCCGGCACCTCGCCGATCGTCTGCCCCCGATGCGGTGGCAGGGGTATCGACGCCGAGAGCCAGGGCTTCTTCTCGATCAGCCAACCGTGTCCGCGCTGCGGCGGCCGCGGCGAGGTGATCGAGAGCCCGTGCGAGACCTGCGCGGGCTCCGGCCTCACGATGCAGCGCAAGCGCTACCGGGTGAAGGTTCCGCCTGGAATCCGTGACGGCAGCCGCATCCGCGTCGCCGGCAAGGGCGAGGATGGCCCGCTGGGCGGCCCGCCGGGCGACCTCTACGTGGTCACGCGCGTTTCGCCGTCGCCGGTCTTCAAGCAACGCGCCGACGGGAACCTCGAGGTGACCGTGCCGATCACCATCGCCGAGGCGATCCAGGGGGCGACCGTAGAGGTGCCGACGCTGAGCGGGACCAAGCGGATCCGTGTCCCGGCGGGGACAAAGCACGGGACCGTTCAGCGACTTCGCGGCGAAGGGCCGTCGAAGCCCGGCGGGCGGGGTCGTGGAGACATCCTCTACCGGCTCGAGATCGAGGTCCCGCGTGACCTGACTCGCGAGCAACGGGAGGCCCTGAGCGGCTTCGCCGAGGCCATGAACGACCATGACCCACGTGAGCGTCTGCTGCGGGAGGCGTCCGCCCGGGCCTCCAAGGTAGGCAAGTCGTGACCGACGGTGGCGACAGGAAGCTTCGTGGCAGGCGCGTCAAGGTGGAGCGACAGGCGGCCTTCGACGAGCGGCGTGGCGTCTTCATGATCTCCGTCGCCGCGGAGCTCGCCGAGATGCATCCCCAGACGCTCCGCATGTACGAGGCCCGGGGACTGATCACTCCGAAGCGATCTGCGAAGAACACTCGCCTGTACTCGTTCGAGGACGTGGAGCGGTTGCGCCGCATCCAGCGGATGACGGCGGAAGAGGGGCTCAACCTCGCGGGAGTCGAGACGGTGCTCGACCTCGAGCGCCAGCTCGATCGCACCCGGCGCGAGCTCAGCAGGATGCGCCAACGGGCGGACTCGCTGGAGAGCGAGATGCTGGCCGAGATCGAGCGGGTGAAGCGGTCCTTCCGGGCCGAGATCGTTCCCTACGGCGCCTACGACGCCGGCGAGATCGTTCCGGGCGCGGATGCGAAGCCGGTCAAGATCCCGGTGGAGCGGCCGGCCCGGCGGTCCCGCCCCCAGCGCCCGTAGGACCCTCCGCGTCTCGCGATTCGGGATAGCTCGCCTTGTAGGCCCGCAGGCGAGCCAGGAACGCCAAGAGCGGGAAGAGCACTCGCTGCACTGTGCGCGGCGGCCGGGTGACGACGAAGTAGTCGCGGACCTCCCACAGTGTGAGCACCGACTGCAGGAGAGGAGGTCGGCCATGCCTGTTCACTCTGCCATCGGCCGCGAGCCCGAAGAAGGTCGCGAAGAAGGTCTCCACGGACTTCAAGCCGGGCCGGTACTCGCTGATCATGTGAAGCTCCTCCGCTCCTCCGTTCCTGAAGATGTGGGAGACGCCCACCGGCACCGTGACCACCTCGCCTGGCTTCCCTGGCCGCTCGGCGCCATCGATCCGAAAGATCGGTGAGCCCGCGAGGATCTCGAACCGCTCCTCCTGGATCGGGTGGAAATGGTCGGGCCCGACCCAATCCCCCGGGCCGGGCGTGACCCGGATCTCCATTCGGGTCAGCTCCCCACCGGTCTCCGCCGCGACGTCCAGCAGCGTAATCCGCTCGCCCGTGTGAGGATTGTCGAATTGGCGCCGCGATCTCGCCACGGGCAGAAGTATGCTCGACCGAGGGCCCGTCGCGCCCCCTCGCGGGGCTATCGGCCCGGGCACAGATCTAAGTCTTGATGACACAGATTTCCTTTACAAAGGACTAGCAGGCCGCTAAGCTGTCCCTGATGCAACCAGACCGATTCACGACCAAGTCCCAGGAGGCCGTGGCCGCCGCCCAGCGGCTCGCCTCCGAGCACCGCAACACGGAGGTCGCCCCGGCGCACCTCCTCCTCGCGCTGCTGGATCAGGAGGACGGCCTGGTGGTGCCGGTGCTCCAGAAGCTCGGCGCCGACGTCGCCTCCATCCGCCAGCGCACCCTCGCTGCGATCGAAAGCCTGCCGCGCCTCAGCGGCGACGCCGAGCCGGACGCGCGCCCCGCGCAGGCGCTGGTGCGCAGTCTCCAGCGGTCGGAAAAGGAGATGGCCGGGCTCGGCGACGAGTTCATCTCCACCGAGCACCTGCTGCTGGCACTCACCGACAAGTCCTCCGGGCTGTCGGATTCCCTCCCCGAGCGCGACTCCCTCATGAAGGGGATCTCGGAGGTCCGTGGTCCTCACCGGGTCACCTCGCCGAACCCCGAGGACACGATGCAGGCGCTGGAGAAGTTCGGTCGCGACCTCACCGCGGAGGCCGAACAGGGAAAGCTCGACCCGGTGATCGGCCGCGACGAGGAGATCCGGCGCGTGATCCAGGTCCTGTCGCGGCGCACCAAGAACAATCCGGTGCTGATCGGCGACCCCGGGGTGGGCAAGACGGCGATCGTCGAGGGCCTCGCGCAGCGGATCGTCGCCGGCGATGTCCCGGAGAGCCTTCGCGACCGGCGCGTGATCGCGCTCGACATCGGTGCTCTGCTCGCGGGCTCCAAGTACCGGGGCGAGTTCGAGGAGCGCCTCAAGGCCGTGCTGAAGGAGATCCAGGCCGCTGAGGGCCAGATCGTCCTGTTCATCGACGAGCTGCACACGATCGTCGGCGCCGGCGCCGCAGAGGGCGCCGTGGACGCTGCCAACCTGCTGAAGCCGATGCTCGCCAGGGGCGAGCTGCGCGCTGTCGGCGCCACCACCCTCGACGAGTACCGCAAGCACATCGAGAAGGACGCCGCGCTCGAGCGCCGTTTCCAGCCGGTGATGGTCGACGAGCCCGACGTCGGCGACACGATCGCGATCCTCCGCGGGCTGAAGGAGCGCTACGAAGTCCACCACGGCGTGCGGATCTCCGACGCCGCGATCGTTGCCGCGGCGACACTGTCGGAGCGCTACATCGCCGACCGCTTCCTGCCGGACAAGGCGATCGACCTGATCGACGAATCCGCCTCCCGTCTGAAGATCGAGATCGACTCGATGCCCACCGAGATCGACGAGGTCGAGCGGCGCATCCAGCAGCTCGAGATCGAGCGCGAGGCGCTGAAGAAGGAGAAGGACGAGACGTCGATCGCCCGCCGCGAGGCGATCGAGGCCGAGCTCGCCGAGCTGGGTGAGCGCTCCGGCGAGATGAAGGCCCGCTGGCAGAACGAGAAGGGGGCGATCGAGGCGATCAAGGACGCCAAGGCCCGGCTGGAGGAGGCGCACCGTGAGGCAGTGCGGGCCGAGCGGGCCGCCGACCTGGAGCGTGCCGCGACCCTCCGCTACGGCGAGATTCCCGAGCTCGAGAGCACGGTCGCCGAGCAGGAGGCGCGTCTCGCCGAGCTGCACCGAGATGGCGGCACGATGCTGACCGAGGAGGTGACCGAGGAGGACGTCGCACAGGTCGTGTCCAAGTGGACCGGCATTCCGGTGTCGCGCTTGATGGAAGGCGAGGTCGAGAAGCTGATCCACATGGAGGAGCGCCTGCACGAACGGGTGGTTGGCCAGGACGAGGCGGTCGAGGCGGTCTCAAACGCCTTGCGCCGTTCGCGCGCGGGCTTGGCCGAACCAAACCGGCCGATCGGCGTCTTTCTGTTCCTGGGGCCGACTGGGGTCGGCAAGACCGAGCTTGCCCGCGCCCTGGCCGAGTTCATGTTCGACTCGGACCAAGCGGTGGTGCGACTGGACATGTCGGAGTACATGGAGAAGCACACGGTCGCCCGCCTGATCGGTGCGCCCCCTGGTTACGTGGGCTACGAGGAGGGAGGCCAGCTCACCGAGGCCGTGCGGCGCCGCCCATACGCGGTGGTCCTGCTGGACGAGATCGAAAAGGCGCACCAAGACGTGTTCAACGTCCTCCTTCAGCTCATGGATGACGGGCGGCTCACCGACGGCCAGGGGCGGACGGTGAGCTTCACCAACACGATCCTGATCATGACCTCGAACGTCGGCTCCCAAGAGATCGCCGGCGAAGCGATCGACGAGCGAATCAGGGAACGGATCGAGGAGATCCTCGCCACCACCTTCAAACCCGAATTCCTCAACCGGGTGGACGACACCGTGATCTTTCACCGTCTCAGCCGCGAGGACCTGGGCGAGATCGTGGAGCTCCAGGTGGAGCAGCTGGCGGGACGGCTACGCGAGAAGGGCATCGAGGTCGAGCTCACCGACGACGCGCGAACCCTGATCGGCAACCTCGGCTACGACCCGGTCTACGGCGCCCGGCCGCTCAAGCGGGTGATCCAGAAGCAGCTGGTCGACCGCCTGGCGATGAAGCTGCTCGAGGGCGAGGTCCGCGATGGCGACACCGTGCGGGTGGACGCAGAGGGCGGCGACCTGAGCTTCGAGAAAACGACGGCAGCCAAGCCGGAAAAGGCAGCCGCCTGAGCTTCAGCTTGCGCGCCGCGCTTCGCCCCGGACCAATGGGCGAACGATCGGCGGCGCCTTCGGCAATCGGTCCCGCTGCACCGGCTCTGCCACAAGACCCGTGGCCTCGAGCTGCGCGACCGTGTCACGGTTCGGATGGCAGCCGGCGCCCAGCCATCCCCATGGCCGCTCGAGGCGATCCTGCCAACGCGCCAGAGCGGGGTCGCCGCTGCGGACGTGCTCCAGGTACAACAGCCGGCCATCGGGCTTGAGGACGCGAGCGATCTCAGCCGCGGCGCCGCCCGGCGATTCCACCGAGCAGAGGACGAGAGTGGAGACCGCCGTGTCAAAGCTTTGATCCTCGAACGGGAGGCGCTCCGCCGGGGCTTCGATCACCTCGACCCGACCGGGGGCGGGCCGCTCGTCCTCGAGCCGGGTCCGCAATCGGCGGGCCATGTGGGGGTCCGGCTCCGTGAGAACTAGCTCGGTGACCGCATCGGTGTAGTGGGCGAGATTGAGGCCGGTCCCGGCGCCCAGCTCCAGCGTCCTTCCGCGCGCTCCAGCCAGGAGCTCGGTTCGCATGTCCCGCAGTCCGGCGTCCTCGGTGCCGCTGAGCATCCGGTCGTACAGGGCGGCGAAGATGCGATGTCCGCGCAAGGTAGGCTCAGCCTAACCAGTCGAAAGGAGGAGTGAGATGCCCGTCTTCATCATGTTGACCAGGCTGACCTCGAACGGCGTCAAGACGCTCAAGGACAACCCGGGGCGCGTCCAGGAGGTCAACAAGGAGGTCGAGCAGCTCGGCGTCAAGGTCGTGAACCAGTGGGCGACCCTCGGCGAGTACGACTTCGTCAGCGTGGTCGAGGCACCGGACCAGACGACGATGGCCAAGGTCTCGGTCGAGCTGGGCTCGCGCGGCACGACCAGCAATGAGACTCTGGCCGCGATCCCGGCCGAGGAGTTCACGAAAGCGCTCTAGCCAACCCGACCGGGTCGCCGCGCGTGAGAATCCTAGTAGTTGGAGGGGGTGGGCGGGAGCACGCGATCATCCGTGCGCTGGCGCGGTCCCCTGAAGCGCCGGAGCTGCTCTGTGCGCCCGGCAACGCCGGGATCTCGGCGGAGGCTCGCTGCCTCGAAGTGGGGGCCGAGGACGTCCGCGAGTTGGTTTCGGCCGCGGCTTCGGAGCGCGTCGACCTGGTGGTGGTCGGCCCGGAGGCCCCGCTGGTCGCCGGGCTCGTGGACGCCCTCGAGGCTTCGGGGATCGCCGCCTTCGGCCCCAGTGCCGAGGCGGCCCGAATCGAGGGATCGAAGGTTCACGCCAAGGAGCTGATGGCCGCGGCGTCCGTGCCCACCGCTTCCCACACAGTGCTCCGCTCCCGCGAGGAGGCGCTCGAGCGCCTCGCCTCCGAGTCGTTCCCGGCGGTCCTCAAGGCAGACGGGCTGGCCGGCGGCAAGGGGGTGATCATCGCGAGCACCGAGGCAGAGGCGCGGGAAGCGCTGGACGCCTTCTTCGTCGAGCGGCGGTTCGGCGACACCGAGGTTGTGCTGGAAGAGCACCTGGAGGGGGAGGAGCTGTCAGTGCTGGCGCTCTGCGACGGCGAGAACGTGGTCCCGCTGGCGCCGGCGCAGGACTACAAGCGGATTCTGGACGGTGACCGCGGCCCGAACACGGGCGGCATGGGCAGCTACTCCCCGGTTCCCGGATTCGATCCCGCGCGCACCGATGAGATCGCGGACATCGTGCACCGGCCGATCGTCGACCTGCTGTGTCGCCGGGGAATCCCCTACCGCGGCGTGCTCTATGCGGGCCTGATGGTCACCGGGGCGGGGCCAAAGGTGCTCGAGTTCAACTGCCGGTTCGGCGACCCCGAGACGCAGGCAGTGCTGCCGAGGTTGCGCTCCGACCTCGTCGAGCTGTGTGCGGCCTCACGTCGGCGCGGCGGGTTGGCGGACGTCGGCGTCGAGTTCAGCGACGATTGGGCGGTGACGGTCGTGCTCGCCTCCCGGGGTTACCCCGCCTCCTCGTCGAAGGGAGACGCGATCTCGGGACTTGCCGAGGCCACGGCCACGGAAGGAGTCGAGGTGACACACGCCGGAACGGCGATCGAGGGCGGCGAGATCGTCACGGCCGGGGGCAGGGTGCTGAACGTCACCGCGGTCGGCCCCACGCCCGGCGAGGCGCGCGACCGTGCTTATCGGGCGGCTGGACTGATCTCGTTCGAGGGCATGCAGATGCGGGGCGACATCGCGGCTCGGGCCGTCGACAGCGTCGCCGCGGCGTAGACAGCCGGACGCGGCGCGAGAATTCGCCGGTAACCGAAGGGAGAAGGATTGATGGAGATAGCGGAGCCCGAGCGCCCCGGCGGCGGCGAAGCCGAGACGGCCACCGCCGAGCCGATGCCAGAGGTGGAGGCGGCGTTCGAGGAGATCGAGGTCGATGCCCCGCTGGTGGGGATCATCATGGGCTCGGCCAACGACAAGTCGAAGATGCAGCCTGCCGGCGGGGCCCTCCACGACGCGGGCATCCGCTACGAGGTGCGGGTGATGAGCGCCCATCGCGATCCGGAGAAGGTGCGCGAGTACTGCCAGGCCGCGAGAATGCGGGGCCTGAAGGTGATCATCGCCGGCGCGGGGATGTCGGCCGCGTTGCCGGGGGTGGCGGCCGCCCACACCGATCTCCCCGTGGTCGGCGTCCCGCTGACGGGCAAGAGCCTCGGCGGGCTTGACGCTCTTCTCTCCGCCGTGCAGATGCCGCCCGGCGTCCCCGTTGGCTGCGTTGCAATCGACGGGGCGAAGAACGCCGGCCTGCTGGCCGCCCGCATAATCAATGCGTGATTGAGCGCTACACCCGCCCCGAGATGGGGGCGGTCTGGACGGCCGAGCGGCGAATGGCGGCCTGGCTCGAGGTCGAGTTGGCTGCCACCGATGCCTGGGCGACCGAAGGCCGAGTGCCGCCGGAGGCGGCCAAGGCGTGCCGCGAGCGGGCCTCGTTCACGGTCGAGGCCGTCAACGAGCGCGAGCAGGCCACCGGTCACGACGTGGCCGCCTTCGTCGACGTTGTCGCAGCCGCAGTGGGCGAGGACGGGCGGTGGATCCACTACGGGCTGACGTCGTCTGATGTCCTGGATACCGCTCTTGCGCTGCAGCTTCGGACGGCCGGCGAGATCGTCGTCGCGGGGGCGCGCGAGTTCCGCGACCAGCTGGTGAAACGCGCGCTCGAGCACCGTGACACGCTCTGCGTCGGCCGGACCCACGGCATCCACGCCGAGCCCACGACCTTCGGTCTGCGGCTCGCAGGGTTTGCCTTCGAAGCGGATCGCAACCTGGCTCGCCTCGAGGACGCCTTCGAGCAGATTGCCGTAGGCAAGCTGTCGGGAGCCGTCGGCACCTACGCATCAGTGCCACCCACGGTCGAGCGCCGGGTGATGGAGGCTCTGGGGCTTCGCGCCGAGGACATCTCGACGCAGGTTGTGCCGCGCGACCGGCACGCCGTGGTCCTGGCGCGAATCGCGATCGCCGGGGCGGGCCTGGAGCGCTTCGCGACCGAGATCCGCAACCTCCAGCGCACCGAGGTGCGTGAGGTCGAGGAGCCGTTCGGCGCCGCCCAGAAGGGGTCGTCGGCGATGCCGCACAAGCGCAACCCGATTCTCTGTGAGCGGATCACCGGTCTCGCGCGGGTCCTTCGGGGGTACGCCCAGACGGGCCTCGAGAACATCGCGCTGTGGCATGAGCGCGACATCTCCCATTCGGGCGCCGAGCGAGTCGTGCTTCCCGACGCCACGATCCTGCTCGACTACATGCAGCATCTCGCAGCCCGGGTCGTGCGCGAGATGACGGTTCACGCCGACCGCATGCGCACGAACCTCGACCTCACCCACGGCGCCATCTATAGCCAGCGAGCGCTGACTGCTCTCGTGGAGTCCGGCATGGACCGCGACGCCGCCTACCGGATCGTCCAGCGGTCGGCGCAGCGGGCCTGGGACGAGGGGATCGACTTCCGGGAGCTGCTCGCGGAGGAAGCGCCGGACCTGGAGCTCGACGCCAGCTTCGATCCCAGCGCTTACCTGGCGCACCTGCCCGAGGTCTTCGAGCGACTCGAGGCCCTGCGGGCGGGCGGTCAGCGCTCGTAGGTGCCGACGAGGATCGCTGGAGTGCCGTTGCGCGGCGACAGGGTGACGTTACGCCGCACGATCGGCTCGGGCTCGGCCTTCGCCGGACGAAGCTCCGCCTGGCCCAGCACTGTGCGCAACACCGCGCGCATCTCGAATTGGGCGAAGGCGCCGCCGATGCAGCGCCTGGTGCCGCCGCCGAAGGGAATCCAGCTGTAGGTCTCGGGTCCGCCGTCGAGAAAGCGCTCGGGCTTGAATGCGTGCGCGTCGGTGTAGACGTCTTCTCGCGTGTGCGTGAGGTAGATCGCCGGCATGACCACCGTTCCCTCGGGAAGCCTGTAGCCACCCAGCTCGGTGGCGAGCTGAAGCTTGCGTCCGACGAACGGCACGACCGGGCGCACCCGCAGCGTCTCCTCGATCACGGCGTCCAGATACTCATGGCCCCCTTCGGCGACCTCAGCCCGCAGGCGCTCGAGTTTCTGCGGAGCCCGGAACAGGAGGTCGAAGGCCCACGCCAGCGCGGTCGCCGTGGTCTCGTGGCCGGCCATCAGCAGGGTCATCAGCTGGTCCCGCAGCTCCGTGTCGCTCATCGCCGAGCCATCCTCGAAGCGTGCCGCCACAAGCAGGGAGAGAATGTCCTCCCGCCGCTCCAGCTCCGGGTCGGAGCGGCGCTCGGCGATCTCGGCGAGCAGGGCCTCGTCGGTGTCTGCCAGCATCTGCTCCACTCGCCGGTAGGCGGGAAGCCGACGCAGCCGCCCGATGGTCAACCCCACCGCCCTCGGCGAACGAGTGGTCGCGAGGATCGCGACGAGGTTCTCTCGCAGGGCCTGCCGCCGTTCATCGTCCTCCACCCCGAACACCGCCCGCAGGATCACCTCGAGGGTGATCCGCTGCATGCTCGGGTGAAGAGGGAACGGCTTCTGGAGCGGCCAAGAAGCGATCTCACGACGGGTCGCTTCCTCCATCACGCCCTCGTATGCGCGCATGCGCTCGCCGTGGAAGGGCGGCAGCATCAGCTTGCGGCGACGCAGATGCTCCCCTCCTTCCAAGAGGAGCAGCGAACGCTGACCCAGCACCGGCGCCAGCACCACGTTGCGACCGGGGGCGATCGTGTTCTTGCGATCGGCGGCGAACAGGCTCTTCAACGAGGGGGGATCGGAGATGAAGACGAGCTCCCCCATACGCAGCACCCGCACTGTGAATGTGCCGCCGAACCGCTGCCGGCAGCGCTCGAAGAAGGGGATCGGGCGAGCAACGACCATCGACGTCTGGAACGCCGCCGGCGCCTTTGGGCCGGGAGGAAGCGTCATCGCGACGCGCAGTATGCCCTTTCGCCAACGCCCGGCGCCAGGGAGCTCAGCCGGCCCCGAGGAACTCCACGAGCGCCTGCTTCCCCCCCGGCAGCAGCGGGTCTCCGTGAGCGAACAGCAGGCCATCGAAGTCATGGTCGAGCAGGGACCGCAACGACTCGCCGAGGCCGCGCTTGACGCCCTCCGGGTCATCGCCGAGCAGTGAGTCGGGGACGAAACCCAGGCTGCCGTGGTTGATCAGTCCGTCCGCCAAGGACAAGAATCCGTCGCCGCGGTCGATGTGGAGGGCCGTCTCCTCAGGGCAGATCGCGCCCACCTCCAGCGCCACGATTCCGGGCGCCACCTGGTCGGAAAAGAGGAAGCCGTCGACCTTCGGGCCTCCCTCGAACTCGTGCAGGCCCGCCTCGTGACAGAGCACCGGGCAGGCGAACTCCTCGCGGAACGCGTCGCTCTGACGATAATGGTGTCGGTTCGTGAGCACGATTCGCTGCCACTCGCCTATTCCCCGGACCGAGTCGATGCCCTCTGAGGGAAGCATGGGGTCGATCAGCGTTCCGCCGTCCGCCACGTAGTACGAGCTGACCTCGATCCCGATCTTCGGATGCACGGCCTTCCAATGCCAGAGGCCTGGGCTGATCTCATTCATCGCTCTTCCTCCTCGGTTGTGCCGGAGGCGTTGTTAGCATCGGCTGGCCTTATGCCGAGCGCCCTGGCCGAGCTCCAACTTCACTCCAGCGGCAAGGTCCGCGAGATCTACGAGCTCGACGGCGACCTGTTGATGGTGGCCTCGGACCGGATTTCGGCATACGACGTGATCATGCCCAACCCCATACCAGACAAGGGGCGCGTGCTGACGCAGATGTCCCTGTTCTGGTTCGAGAGCACAGCCGAGATCTGTCCTAACCACTTCCTCTCGCAAGAGGTGCCGGAGGAGGTGGCGGGCCGTGCGATTCGTGTACGGCGCCTGGACATGTACCCCGTCGAGTGTGTCGTGCGCGGGTACCTGTCGGGCTCAGGGTGGCGCGAGTACCAAGAGTCCGGCTCGATCTGCGGCATACAGCTGCCGTCCGGTCTGCGTGAGTCCGAACGCCTGCCGGAGCCGATCTTCACGCCCGCGACCAAGGCCGATGTCGGTGACCACGACGAGAACATCGATTTCGAGCGCGCCGCCGAGATCGTCGGCAATCGTCCCCTGATGGAGAGCTTGCGGCGGATCTCGATCGAGCTCTACCGCCATGCCTCGGTCCACGCCGAGGCGCGCGGGATCATCCTCGCCGACACGAAGTTCGAGTTCGGGGCCTCACCCGGGGCCGAGGTGGTGCTGGGCGACGAGGTCTTCACCCCCGACTCCTCCCGATTCTGGCCCGCCGACGAATACGAGCCCGGCCGGCCGCAGCGCTCGTTCGACAAGCAGTATCTGCGCGACTGGCTGGACAAGACCGGTTGGGACCACAGCCCGCCGGCACCCGAGCTCCCCGAAGCGGTGGTCGCCAATACGCGGGCCAGGTACGTCGAGGCCCACGAGCGAATCACCGGGCGGGGCCTGGATTAGCCGTGCCCGCGGCGGGACGACCGCGCTATTCCACCTCGTAGCCGAGCTTCTTCAGCATCTTCCCCCCGACCGACTCGAACGCCGCCCGATCCTCGGCTGACATCTCGGTACGCCAGCGACCGGTCCGGCTTGCACTCGGCGGGCGGCTCACCAGCTCGTGCTGGCGAGCGCGTTCCTCGGCGGTGATCGTGCCGCCGCCCAGGGGCTTCAGCTCCCGCGCCACCTCGCGCATCCGCTCCTCGGCACGCTCGTGGTAGGAGAGCATCCTGTCGTCCCAGGGAAGGTGGACGAAGCCGGCGACCCGCCGGAGGACGGGCTCCGGATCGGCGACCAGATCCTCGTAGCGCGTCTCCATGTAGGTGCCCGGCGACAGGCGCCGCGCCCTCCGCTGGGCACGCGAGAGCTCGTCCACCCATTTGCGCGCCGCCTCTTCGACCTCGCCAGGGCCCCAGCTGACCTCGCTCAACGAGAGCGCCACGTCCCTGCCGTCGCGAATGAGGTGGATGAACCGCGCCTCGGGTAGCCCGCGCTGTATCCGCGGGGCCTTCCACGTGTATGGCGGTGACTTATCGCCCCAGCGCGGCTTGCCCTCGCGCTCGGCGTACGCCTCGTAGAAGGAACGAGCGGCATCGCCGGGCGACAAACGATCGTGGGCCTCGAGACGCCTGCGAAGCGCGTCGGCATCGAGCCCGAAATCACCCCAGCGCGGATGCGTCGTGATCAGCTCGAAGGCCCGCTCGCGCATCTCCTTGGCGGTCAGCCCCTCCTCCACCCAGCGCTCGCAATGGGAGATCAGCTTCGGCACGAAGTGCGTCTCAGGCGGGATCGTCAGCTGGGGGTGCGCGTCAAGCATCAAGCGGAGCAGGGTCGTCCCCGAGCGCGCGACGCCGACCACGAAAGGCGCGGGCTGGCGGCCGTCGGCACGGGACCGCCACCGAGACAGCGCAAGCTTCGGCGAGCGAGGCCTCATCAGCGGTCTAGTCTGGCATGCAGCCTCGGCGGAGAGAGAGCGCGCGATCTGGCTCGCAGAGCGAGCATTACCCTGTAGCGGCCTTGAAGACGATGAGGCCCTGGCACGCGCCGCTTGAGATCCCGGAGTGCCCCGCCGGCTGGACCACCGGTCCGCCCGACTACGTTGGGATCGGTGCGCAGCGCTGCGGCACGAGTTGGTGGTACGACGCAATGCGCAGGCATCCGGCCATCAAGCGCTCGCCGCTCGGCAAGGAGGTCCACTACTTCGACCGCTTCTGGCAGGGCGACGCGCCCGACGACATCGCCGGCGAGTACGCATCACTGTTCCCTCGCCCGCCGGGGCAGATCGCGGGTGAATGGACGCCCCGCTACCTGGCGTCCTTCTGGACCCCACCGATGCTGCAAAAGGCGGCACCCGAGGCCAGGCTCCTGGTCATGCTTCGCGATCCCGTCGCCCGCTATCGCTCGGCGATCGCACGGCTGCACCGGATGGCCGAGGAGCGGGGGGATCGCGTCCTGCTGGCGTCGGTCGCCGACGCGACCTGGCGTGGCTTTTACCACGAGCAGCTCCGCCACGTGTTCGACCTGTTCGGAGCCGAGCAGATCCTGGTGCTCCAGTTCGAGCGCTGCGTACAGGACCCCGTCGGTGAGATGGAGCGCACTTGGCGGTTCCTGGGGCTGGAGCCGCCGCGGAAGGTCCCCGGTCGCCTGATGCAACACAAGCAGGCCGGCCGGCCCACACCGGAGCTTGCACCCGCCGTGAGCGAGGAACTCGCTGAGCGATACCGGGAGGACGCCCGACGACTCGCCGAGCTGTGCCCGGAGATCGACCTCTCGCTCTGGTCGAGCCTCGCCGGAGCGCGGCGCGCCGGCGCGGCGCGCGTCGGAGCCCGCTAACCAAACGGTCCGGCCCCATGACGCTGGTGATGACCCTCAAGGTGCGCGACGAGGAAGACGTGATCGAGGACAACCTGCGCTTCCACCGCGCGCTTGGGGTGGACTTCTTCGTGGTGATGGACAACGGCTCCGTGGATCGGACACCCGAGATCCTCGCCCGCTATCAGGAAGCCGGGCTCGCCCACGTCTTGCGAGACGAGAGCGGTGACCTCCGAACCCTGGGCGCCGAGTGGTACACGCGAATGGGAAGGATGGCGGCCACGGAGTTCGGCGCCGACTGGGTGATCCACAACGATGCGGACGAGTTCTGGTGGCCGTTGAGCGGCAACCTCGCGGAGGCTCTGGCGGCCGTCCCGCAGCAGTTCGGAGCTGTGGTTGCCCCGCGTGCCGAGTTCGTGGGTCGCCCGGACGGCCCGGGCTCGTTCGCCGGGCGGTTGGTGGTTCGCGAGGCGCGCTCGAGCCTGCAACCCAAGGTCGCTCACCGCGCCGATCCGGAGGTGGTGGTGCTCCATCGCGGCGCCCACGACGTCGCCGCAGCGGCAAACGGGGATCTTTGGAGGGCGCTGCGGCCGCCCGGGCGAGCCGTCCATCGCAGCGTTCGCGCGCCGGACGGAGAGCCAAGCGACGACGTCGAGGACATCCGGCTCGTCTGGGCGCCAACCTGGCCGCTTCGCATCCTCCATTTCCCGTTGCGCTCTCTCGAACAGTTCCGAAAGCGGACGGAGATCTCGCTGCGCCACGGCGGATTCCGCGACTCGGGGCGCTTTCGGCGCCTGCGACGGCACTATGAGCAGGGGCGTCTGGAGGAGCTCTACGCCGAGCTGATCTGGGACGACGCGGCGGTCGAGGAAGGGATCAAGGACGGCCAGCTCGTGCGCGATCCGCGGCTTGCCGAGCTATTGCCGCGGTGTCCCGATCCGCTTGCCGGAGGCCCGGCCGGCGCCCTGCGCGTGACTCCCAGCGAGTCCGAGCTCGAGCGCGAGCGGGCCGAGGTGGAGCTCGACGCCATGAGGCTGATGACTCGCACGCAGCGCTTCACGATGCTGCGCCTTGACCAAGCCAGGGAACGAATCGACGAGCTGCACGAAAAGAACGACCATCTACGCGCGAAGCTCGGCCGCACCCTCGGCAGGCGCCTCCTGAAGCTGGGCCGGCGCCGGCGAGCGCGAGATCAGCCACAGACAGACGAGCTGGGGATCGAGGGCGGCATCGAGGAGCCCGCGCGGGAGAACCAGGAGCTCTAGGGCGCAGCTTCCTTCACAGATAAGGCGCGAAGGAAGTCCCGCAGGCGAGTGTCTTCGACCAAGTCGGCGCGCGCCCCCTCGGCCACCACGTTGGCGTCGTAGTGGTCGCGCAGCCGGCCCTCCTCCCAGGCTTCGTACAGTCGCCGCCACGTCCGGCCCGTGCGCTGCGGCAGCTCGCGATTTCGCCCGTAGGCCCGGCCGCCCTTGACGATCTTGTTCTCGAACTGCCCATATGTGCGCATAGGGAAGTGGAGGATCTCGATCGAGGCGTCATCCCGGCGCTCGCCGAGATCCGCGCCGTCCACTTTGTGGTTGCCCTGGGCGACGATGATCTCGGGGTCCGCGCGGTGGGCGAGCTTCGGCGGCAGCGGCTTGCCAAGCGGGTTCAGCGACACGCGCTCGCGCAGCGTCATCCGTTCCCAGAATGGGCGCCCGTCCTCCGGGCGGGGCACGAAGTTCTGACGATGGGCGACCACCAAGCCAACCCCGGCACCCAGCTGCTCGAAGACCGACTTCAGCGACCCGGCGAGCGGCCACCAGAACTCGTCGGCATCGTTGTTGATCACCCAGTCGGCGCCCTCCGTCGCAGCCAGCTGGGCCATCCTGGTCACCCAGCGGCCCTGCGAGTAGTCGTCCGCGGGCTCGTGAAGCAGCCGCACCACCCCACGGGACTCGTACTCGCGAAGGATCTCGACGGTGGCGTCCTCGGAGCCGTTGTCGGTGACGATCACCTCGTCGACACCCTGCGCGAGATGGAAGTCGAGGTTCTCCCGAACGATGTCCTGCTCGTCGCGCACCAGCAGGGTCATGACCAGCTTCATGGGGCGACGATTCGTAGCAGGTTGGCACCCGCCCGCACGGGCCTAGAATGCCCGTCCTTGCCTGGCGGTCCATCCTCAGCCCACCGACCACGCCTGGTGATGGCGCTCAAGGTTCGAGACGAAGGCGACGTCCTCGAGGCCAACTTTCGCTTCCACCACGCGCTGGGTGTCGACCACTTCGTGGTCACCGACAACGGATCCACCGACGAAACGCCGGAGATCCTCCGCCGCTACGCGGACGCGGGGCTTGCCCACGTGATCGACGAGCCCGGGACGGACTACAAGGAACGAGGCTCGGAATGGCTGACGCGGATGGCACGCCTGGCCGCAACGGATCTCGACGCGGATTGGGTGATCCATACGGACGCGGACGAGTTCTGGTTGCCGGCCGAGGGCACGCTGGCGGATGCGCTGCACGCGATCGCCGGGCGGTACGGCGTCGTCGTCGCGCCACGCACCGAGTTCGTGGGCCTCCCGGATGCCCCGGGGTCCTTTGCCGAGCGACTCACGGTGCGGGAGTCGCGAGCCCGACTCCAGCCCAAGGTCGCGCACAGGGCAGTACCCGAAGTGGTCGTTCTCGACCGCGGTGGGCACGACGTGGCGGTGGCCGGCCCCAGCGGAGACCTGGCGGAGACGGTTCGCCCGCCTGGTCGACCCGTTCATCGCACGGTTCGTGATCCGAACGGGGGTAACGCTGCGCCGCCCGAACAGGACGCCAGGCTCGTCTGGGCGCCCAGCTGGCCGCTGCGAATACTCCACTTCCCGGTGCGCTCCTACGAGCAGTTCAGGCGCCGTACCGAGATCGCGATCTTCGAGGGCAGGTTTCCGGACTGGGGGCGCTTCAAGCGCCTTCGCGAAACTTACGAGGAGGGTCGATTCGAGGAGCTCTTCGCGGACTTGGTCCTGGACGAGGCGGCCGTCGAGGAGGGCATTCGGGCCGGCCGACTCGTGCGCGACGAGCGCCTCGCCCGCCTGATGCCGCTGTGCCCCGATCCGCTTGAAGGCGGGACGGCCGGGAGCGTGGGCGCAGACCTTCCAGCGGATGAGGTGCAACGAGAGCTGGCTGAGCTCGAGTTCGACGCGATGCAGCTCCTCGCCCGTACCGAGCGCTGGCTGGTCGTTCAGCGCGACCGCGCCCGCGAGCGCGTCGACACCCTCGAGTCGCAGCGCGAGAGGGCCGTGCGGCAGCGGGACACCGCGCGCGGAAGGGCCGAGCGACTCCGCAGCAGGCTGACGAAGAAGCGCGAGCGCCTGACCGCGCTGCGTCGCGAGCTGCGTGCGGAGCGCGCCCGCCCATGGGCCAGGCTGCGGCAAGCGGTCCGGCGGCTGCGGAGCTAGTGGGCAGTCCCGAAACGACCCATTAGCCTGATCGCCGATGCGGTTGGCGATGACATTGCTCGTCCGCGACGGTGCGGACCTGATCGAGGACAACCTGCGCTTCCACCGCGCGCAGGGGGTTGACCTGTTCGTGGTCGGCGACAACGGATCCACTGACGGCTCGCTGGACATCCTCGAGCGCTACGAACGAGCGGGGCTGATCGCTTTCGAGCGGATACCGGGGGCTGCACGTGAAGCCCAGGGAGAGGGCCGCACGAAGCTGGCGCGGCGCGCCTTCGAGCTGGGCGCTGACTGGGTGTTCCACAACGACCAGGACGAGTTCTGGTGGCCGGCCGGCGGCGGCGACCTCAAGGAGGCGCTCGCCGCCATCCCGGAGCGCTTCGGCTTGGTGCTCGCGCCGAGGACCGAGTTCGTCGGCAGGCCCGGTGACGGCTTCTACGCCGACCGGCTGACGATCCGCGAGGCTCGCTTCCGGCGCCCACCGAAGACCGCGCATCGTGCCCACCCACAGGTAATGATCTCCCAGCCGCACCCCACGCACATCTGGGTCGACTACGGGGCCCCGCCACGTCAGGGGCTGGTGGGCAGACCGGTTCGCCGCACTCAGCCCGACCACGCCGACGAGGCGGAGCTCGAGCTCCTCATCGCCCCCACGTTCCCGCTCGCCGTGCGTCACTTCCCGCTTCGCTCCTTCGGGCAGTACAGGCACATGGTCGAGCTCGCGCTCGCCAATGACCAGCTCCGGGAGGACAACAGCGTGCGAAGAGCCTTCGAGGAGGGCCGGCTCGAGGAGGTCTACTCGGATCTGATCCTCGACGATGAGGCTGTGAAGCGCGGGCTGACGGAGGGCTGGCTGGTCGAGGACACGGACTTTCGCGACTACCTCGCGGCCTGCCCACAGTTGCTCGATGGAGGTGGAACACCGCCTCCCGGCGCACGCGCGTGGTCAGAGGAACGGAGAAGCAAGGAGCTCGCCGATCTCGAGGGCGACGCGATGTACGCGCTCAGCCGCTATCTCCAGGCCAACGCCTACAAGCTTCAGACGCGGCACCATGAGGGAGCAGAGCGCCGCGCCGCCAAGCGTCAGCTCGAGCGACGCCTGCAACGGATGCGCAAGCGCCTCAGGCATCAGCGCGAGCGCCGGCGCAGGATCGAATCGAGCCGCTGGTGGCGCGTTCGACCACGGCTGCCGAGGGCGCTCTTCGGGCGACGCGCGGGGGGCACCCGCCGCCGCAGTAGCGACCGCTAGCCTCCGCCGTAATGCGGCTGGCGATGACGCTGCTCGTGCGGGACGAGGCCGACATCATCGAGGCCAACCTCCGCTACCACCGAGCCCAGGGAGTGGACTTCTTCGTAGTGGGCGACAACGGCTCTGAGGACGGCACCCTCGAGATCCTCGAGCGTTACGAGCAGGCCGGCCTGGTGGAGCTGGAGCGTTTACCCGGCACAGTCAACGAGGCCTGGTCAGAGGGCAGGACCAGGCTCGCCCGGCGCACCCACGAGCTCGGCGCCGACTGGGTGATCCACAACGACGGCGACGAGTTCTGGTGGCCGGTCACCGGCGACCTGAAGCAGACCCTGGTGTCGATCCCCGAGCGCTTCGGAATGGTGATCGCGCCACGGACGGAGTTCGTCGCGCGCCCCGGAGACGCCTCATTCGCGGACCGGCTGACGTTTCGCGAAGCCAGATGTCTGCGCCCACCCAAGGCGGCTCACCGGACGCATCCACGGATCGTGCTCGACCACCCTCACCCCACCCGGATCTGGATCGAGAACGCGTCCGCCATCCCACTCGAAGGCCGGCCGGGACTGACGATCACCGACACCAGGCACCCGCTGCCGACGGAGGAGCTCGTCTTCGCTTCGACCTTCCCGATCCGGGTCTTGCATTTCCCGGTTCGAAGCCGCGTGCAATACCGCCGTCGGGTCGAGCTGGCGGAGCTAGCCGGGATGCTGGAGTCGGATTGGCGAGCAGGATTGCTGGCCGCCCACGAGAGCGGGCGCCTGGACCAGGTCTACGACGAGCTGGCGCTGTCCGACCAGGAGCTCGAGCGGGAGATGAGCGAAGGCCTGTTGGTCGAGGACACGGACTTTCGCGACTACCTCGCCGCATGCCCCGATCCCCTCGACGGCGGCGGCGCGCCCGCCGGGTCGCGGGACTGGCCCGATGACAGGCGGCACCGCGAGCTCGCCGAGCTCGAGCTGGACGCCATGTACGCGCTCACCAAGTACGTTCGGCGCCGCGGCGGCAGCGCTCGCCGGGGTCGGTTCCGGGAGCTGAAGGAGAGCGAGCTCAAGCTACGGCGCCGGCTGCGCCGACGCGAGCGCCGCCTCGAGAGCATTCAGACGAGCCGTTGGTGGCGCCTTCGACCGCGGCTGCCGGGACGGCTTCGCCGCGGCGGCCTCGCCCGCCGTGACGCCGACTAACGTTGGGGACGTGAGGGCCAAGGTTCTGATCCGTCCCAAGCGCGGCATCCTGGATCCCCAGGGGAAGGCGATCGAGCGTGCTCTCCCCACGCTTGGCTTCGACGGCGTCTCGAACGTGCGTGTGGGACGCCTGGTGGAGCTCGAAGCCGACGATCCCGACCGCCTCGCCGAGCTCTGCGAGAAGCTGCTGGCCAACCCTCTGATCGAGGACTACGAAATTGAAGTGGACGGCAGGTGATGTTCGGCGTCGTTCAATTCCCGGGGTCCTGCGACGAGCGCGACGCGCTCCTCGCCTGCCGCCAGGTTGGCGACGCGCGCCTGGTCTGGCACCAGGAGACGGACCTCGACGACGTGGACGTGGTGGTCGTGCCCGGCGGCTTCTCGTACGGCGACTACCTGCGGGCCGGGGCGCTGGCGCGCTTCTCGCCCGCGATGGAGGCGGTGGCCGAGCATGCCGAGGCCGGCAAGCCGGTGCTCGGGATCTGCAACGGCTTTCAGGTCCTCTGCGAGGCCGGCCTGCTTCCCGGGGCGCTCTTGCCGAACGACTCGCTGAGGTTCGTCTGCCGGCAGGTCGAGCTGGTGGTGGAGAGCGCGGAGACGCCGTTCACGCAGGGATGCCAACCCGGGGAACGGCTCTCGATCCCGGTCAAGCACGAGTCGGGCCGCTACTACGCGCCGGCCGAGCAGCTCGAGGAGCTCGAGGCGCGGGGCGGAATCGTCCTGCGCTATGCGGCGGGCCAGAACCCGAACGGCTCGGCCCGCGAGATCGCCGCCGTCGTCAACGAGGGCGGCAATGTGATGGGGCTGATGCCGCATCCGGAACACGCAGTTGATCCCCTGACCGGATCCACGGACGGATTGCGCATCTTCGCCTCGCTTGCCGCGCCGGCCGCCAAGTCCGCGCCCGCCGCGCTCAGCGGGTAGCCGACAGCTGCTTGGCGTCCTCGAGCAGCACCGGCGCCTTGATCGTCGCCAGCTCGCCGCCGCGCTCCGGATCGATGAGCTGGAGGTAGAAGCGATCGTCGCGCTGGATCAGGTCGAAGACCTGCTCGTTGATCTGCGCCAGCTCTTCGCCAAGCGCCTCGCGATAGCGGCGCACCGGATGGATGAACTTCCGGAACCTGCCGACAAGGCCCTTGCGAGGCAGCCTCGCGGCAAGCCGGCCGCGCACCGTGGCGTTGAGCCTGTCCTCCGCTGCAGCTCGCCACAATCTGCCGCCAGCCGTGCGGCGGAAGCCGCCGCCGTGGTGATAGACGAGATCCTCGTAGACGCCGAACTGGAGGGGATGGGGGTTGACCTTGTTCGTGCGCAGCATCGGGTACCAGTCGATGCCGCGCTCGGAAAGCAGGCGATAAAGGTTGCCTCCCACATCCGTGACCTCCTTGCCCTGGGGGTTGATCCAGGTAGCCCCGCGTCGCCAGTCGCCGGGCAGCTCGCGCCACAGTCCCGCTCTCATCACGCAAAATGACGGATGAGGCTGGGGGTCGCCGTTGTTCTCGTCCCGCCGCACCGCGACGATCGGATAGCGCTCCAGCTTCTCGCGTAGGAAGGGGACGATGGGGGCGACCGGGAAGGCGTCGCCGTCGATGAACATGATCATCTCCTCCGGGCGGGCCGCTTGCGCCACGATGTCGCCCAGCAGGGTGAGCTTCAGCTCGTGCTGCTTGATCGGCACGTCGGTGCTGTAGAAGAACTTGTGCGCCTGGTCACGCATCTCGGCGTCGAGCCAGGCGTAGACCTTGAAGTCCTCCTCGACGTTGCGCTCCATGTATCGAAGCTGGATATCGATCCAGCGGTCGTAGCGCCAGTGGACGGTCGCGATGTGGATCACCGCGGGTAACGTAAACAAGATGGTTTGGGCAGGCGGGCACGACAGCCGCGATTCGTGCCTGAGATAGCCCGCTAGACCCCGCTTGCCACTGGCGCTTACTGGCGCAACGCTCGCTCAGGCCCGAGGACTCGATAGACGGCCTGATCGCTTTGCATGGAAAGCGCAATAGCGCCCCTCGGGCGCGTAGTTCTCATCAAGAAGCACCTTCGCGGCCTGGCGAAGAAACAACAGCAGGCCGGGCTAGGGCTCGAGCTTGCGAAGCGCCCAGAGCCACGTGGTGAGACCGATGGCTGGGAGCGCTATCCCGCCGACCGCTATCGGGTCGGCGACACCCTTCTCGCGCACCTCGAAGCCGCCAGCCATCGCGTCGCAGACGTCGACTCCCACATTCAGGAGGAGAGCTGGGCGGGCGAGATTGCGCGAGCGTGCCGCGAGCAGCGTAAAGATGGCGACCCCGATGTACTGGCCACCAAAGCCGCGCAGTGACATGACCGATTCTGGTTCGGCTGGCGCATAGCGGCCAGCCATGAACCGTGGTGCGAACATTGCCGCGAGTCCGTAGCCGAGGCGCCCGAAAGAACCGGCGGTCATCACGGAGCGTCCCGAGGCCACGCGCCGACCCTACCGAAGGGGGTGGGCCGATTTCGCGCACGTAGGGGGCTTGACACTGTGGATGGCGCTTGCCCGTTCTAGTCGCTTTGGACGAAAGGCGGTAGAGGACCTGCGACAGTGAATAACTGCGCTGGGCGGGGCATCCTCCATGCGTGGCTCAAAGAGCGGAACTCGACCCACGCGCCGGGGTATCTGCCCTCAGATGCGCAAGGTGGTGGCAGCGGGGCTGTTCATGATCGCCGGAGCGGTGGTTCTTTTGACCGTAATGACATTCGCCAACCTCTGGGACTCCTACCAGGACAGCCCAGACTCGCTCTACATCACCGCCGGGGCAATCGAGGCAGCAGTTGCGGCATCACTCGTTGGTCTTGGTGCTTGGCTGCTGCGTGGCCGCTAGACCGCAATTAGTGGCATCCGCGAGGTAGTGCGCGGGCGATGTCGCAGGAGAACGTGGAGATCGTCCGCCGGGCTTACGAAGCCTTCAACCAGGATGGTGCTGACGCACTCACAAGCACTGGCCTTTGGTCGCCTGAGCTTGTGCTTGACGCCTCCGGGACTGGAATTCCGGGGATTGGCATTTATCGCGGCATCAAAGAGGTCAAGGGACCAGGGGCGGAACTTGAACTCGCAAATATCATCACGCTGCGCGATGGTGTGATCGTGCGCACCGACATGTACCGCGACCGCGCCGAAGCTCTCGAAGCCGCTGGGCTGCAGAGGTAGGCGGCGCAACTTTTAGGGGGCCCGCTCCCGGCCTCACTGTCCCACTGACCGGCGGGCCGCCGTTTGCTCGAATCGTGTCCGTACGGCACGGAAACTTCCCTGGCCCTTCCCGCGCCGGTGACGCAACTCTGGCGCCACGCGGGTGTTTCATCGCGCATCAGGCGGCCGCAGCCAGGGCGGTCGCTTAGCGAGAAGGCAGGGAAGCCTCTGATGAAGCGAGTGGTTGTTGTGTTCGTGATCGCTGGTGCCATGTGCTTGGCCAGCCCAGAGGTCGACGTCGCATTCGCCTGCAAGAAGGCCCACGCCCATGCGGGCCAGGCCTCCCGCCGCGAGGTGCGTCGCGCAGTCGTCTGCCTGGTCAGTCGCGCCCGGAGCAGACACGACATGCACAAGCTCGACTCCAGCAGGAGGCTGAGGCGCGCGGCCGAGCGCCACAGCAGGAGGATGGTGGAGCGCAACTGCTTCGCGCACCAGTGTCCCGGAGAAGCTGACCTCTTCAGCCGCGTCAAGCGCACCGGGTACACGAGGAACGCCAATGCGTGGTCGCTGGGCGAGGCCATCGGCGTCGAGAAGAGCGCGATGAGGGTCTTCCGAGCCTGGATGCACAGCCCGCCCCATCGCGCCATCCTGCTGGGCAGTTTCGCGGACCTTGGCATCGGCGTCCGGTGGGGCGCGCCCGGCAGACGTGGCTCCCGCAGGGCCACCTTCACCCTCGACACCGGGTGGCGCCGCTAGTGACTGATCGGTTTTCCAGGCGAGGCTGAAGCCCTCGAAGCCGCCGGGCTGCGGGAGTAGGGCGCGGGCGGAGGCGCTGCGGGCGACACAGCGGCGAGGGCCAAGGGCGAGGCGTCGTCTCAACTGAAAAAGCCGAGCACTGGGCTCGGCTTCTCAGGTAATGCATCGGAAAAATATGGGCTACTTGCCTGCTCTAACGCTCGAAATGCCCGAAAGTTGCGGGCAGGCCAAGGCCGAGGGGCGGCTGTGAACGCCGCAGACATCCCCTGACCGGCGTAGAGACCGCGTGCGGGCTTGGCCCGGCTCCCCTGTCGGGCCGGAGCTTTTATGGCGCATACACTGGCGCATCTATGGTGCATCGCTCCCCTAAACCGCTTGGATAAGCCAATTTCGCGCAATCCGCTCCAGAGCAAGATGCTTCCCTTCGGCGCTCGGACGCCCGCGGAGCTGCGCGACAAGGGAATCGTCGTTGTTCTGGGGATGCACCGCAGCGGCACCTCGGCGATCGCCGGCATGCTGGCGGACCACGGCATCGAGCTCGGCCCCGTTTCGCAGCAGAACCGCTTCAACCCGCGCGGCAACCGTGAGATCCGCGAGCTCAACAGGCTCCACGACCGGATCCTGGAGCGAAGCGGCGGCGCTTGGTGGGACCCCCCTGCGCGCATAAGCCCCGGCCGGGGCGACTACCGCCGGCGCAACGAGATCCTTCGGTCGATCCCCGGCGAGACGATCGGAATCAAGGATCCACGGCTGTTGCTCGTGCTCGACCTGTGGCGTGACCTGGAGCCGAGGCCAATCGGCGTGATCCGAAATCCCGTGGCCGTGCGCGATTCGCTTCAACGGCGCGCTCATGAGCGTGCCAGGCGCCACCCGCAGCTCTCCGCGGCGGCATGGGACGAGCTCTGGCTGACCTACAACCGAGCGCTGCTGGCCGAGCACCGGCGGCGTCCCTTCCCGGTGATCGACTTCGACCGGCACGCCGATCTCGACGCCCAGATGCGGGGAGCGCTCGTCTTCCACGGGCTGGAGCTGGCAACCGAATCCGACTTCTTCGACCGCGATCTTGCCGGCTCGCCCGCCGACGACTGGCGGTCCCGGGCCTCCGGCGAGACGCTGGAGCTCTGGGACACACTCGCCGCCCTCGCCGCGCGATAGCTCTGCCGCGGTTCGTCGCGCCGAGGAGATCGGAATACTGGCCTTCATGACCGTCTCCAGCCAACCGCGGCATCGCGAGCTCGGGCTCACGGACCCGGAGTACGAGCGCATCGTCGAGCTGCTCGAGCGTGAGCCGAACGGCGTCGAGCTGGCGATGTTCTCGCTCCTGTGGTCGGAGCACTGCGCCTACAAGCACTCGCGGAAGCTGCTGCGCCGGCTGCCCACGAAGGGGCCACGGGTCGTGATGGGCCCGGGAGAGAACGCCGGCGCGGTGGACGTCGGAGCGGGATACGCCGTCGCCTTCAAGGTCGAGTCGCACAACCACCCGAGCGCGGTGGAGCCGTTTCAGGGAGCCGCCACCGGGGTGGGGGGCATTCTTCGCGACGTGTTCGCGCTCGGGGCCCGTCCGATCGCGGTGCTCGACTCGCTGCGGTTCGGTGAACTGGAGTCTGAGCGCTCCCGCTACCTGCTGGACCGCGTGGTCGCGGGAATCGGTCATTACGGCAACTCGATCGGGGTGCCAACCGTCGGCGGCGAGACCTGCTTCGAGGCGCCCTACGAGAACAACTGCCTCGTCAACGCGATGTGTGTGGGGCTGGCCAAGGCGGATCGAATGGTCCGGTCGGCAGCCGCTGGGGTGGGAAACGTGGTGCTGCTGCTGGGCGCGTCCACGGGACGTGACGGGATCGGCGGCGCGTCGGTGCTCGCTTCGGCGGAGCTCGCCGAGGGCGCCGAGATGCGGCCCAGCGTGCAGATCGGCGACCCGTTCGAGGAGAAGAAGCTCATGGAGTGCTGCCTGGAGCTGCTGGATCGCGGCTTGCTGGTGGCACTTCAGGACCTCGGCGCGGCGGGCCTGACCTCCTCGTCCGCGGAGATGGCCTCCGCCGGAGGAGTGGGGATGGACCTCCACGTCGACCGGGTGCCGCTGCGCGAGGCGGACATGGAGCCGTTCGAGATCATGGTGTCGGAGTCCCAGGAGAGGATGCTCGCGGTGGTCAAGCCGCCAAGGCTCGGCGACGTGATGGCGGTATGCGAGCGGTGGCAGACGGGAGCCGCGACGATCGGGGAGGTCACCGACAGCGGGCACATCCGGGTGCTCGCCCACGACGAGGTCGTCGGCGACGCGCCCGTCGCGGCGCTGATCGACGGGTGCCCCCTGTACGACCTCCGGCCGCAGGAGCCGCGCGAGTGGCTGTACGGCAACCGCACATCAGTCGATCCCGGCGCCGAGCCAAGCGAGATGCTGCTGAGCCTGCTCGCCTCGCCGAGCGTCGCCTCGAAGGCCTGGGCGATCGAGCAGTACGACTCGATCGTCCAGTCACGAACAGTGCGACGCCCGGGATCCGCCGACGCGGCGGTCTTGAAGCTCGCCGAGACCGGAGGGGCGATCGCCGTAGCGATCGACGGCAACGGGCGGCGCGTGGCATGCGATCCGTACCGCGGGACGATCGAGGCGGTGCTCGAGTGCGCCCAGAATCTCGCCTGCGTCGGCGCGGAGCCACTGGGCCTGACCAACTGCCTCAACTTCGGCAACCCTGAGAAACCTCACGTCGCCTGGCAACTCGATCGCTCGGTGAGCGGGCTTGCCGACGCCTGCGCCGCCCTGGGCATACCGGTGGTGGGCGGAAACGTCTCTCTTTACAACGAGTCCGAGACGGGGCCGATCTACCCCACGCCGGTGGTGGGGCTGGTGGGCGAGCTCCCCGACGCGGGGAGTGCTCCGGGCTTCGCCATCAGCGGGGGCGACGCGATCGCCCTGGTGGGGCCGTTCGCTCCCTCCCTGGCCGGGTCCGAGCTGGCGAAGCTGCGCGGCGAGCTCGGAAACGGCCTTCCCGGCGTCGAAATCGAGGCGGTACGCGAGGCGATCGAGCTGGTGCGCACGTGCGTGCGTTCCCAGCGCCTGAGCGCCGCTCACGACATAAGCGACGGCGGCCTGGCCTGCGCGCTGGCCGAGTGCGCAATCGCAGGCGGCGTCGGTGTGCGAGCCGACCTCGATCCGTTGGTTGAGCTTCGCGGCGGCTCGGGCGAGACCAGCCTGTTCGGCGAAGGACCAGGCGGCTTCGTGGTCGCCGGCCCGGGGTCGGAGCTGAGCGCGCTTGCCGCGGAGGGCTCAGAGCGCGGCGTGGACGTCCTGGTGATCGGGGAAGCAAGGGGGAAACGGCTCGAGATCTCGGCCGCTGAAGCCGAGGTCTCGGTCGCGTTGGCCGACGCCGAGAGTGCCTGGCGTTCGCTCCAATACGCTTGAGCTCTCTGTCGTTCCGTTCTCACCACAGGGATCGCGCTTGGCGACAGCGGCCCCGTTGTGCGAATAGCCCGGCCGGTCGTACGCGCCAAGCCGTTTCGCTACCATCGCCCGCTCGTGGGCTTGGTCGCAGGGTCGTCGGCCGCTAGGCGTAGCGGCTTGGGCGACGTCCCTTGGCTGCGCAGCGCTCGAGCTCACCTGTCAGTCCATGTTGTTCCGTTCTCACCACAGGATCGCGCTCGGCGGCGCGACGCTCCTCGCGGCGGCCTGCCTAGGGCTCGCGGCCTCGTCTCCCCTGCCCGGAGCGCCCTCGGGGGCGGACGGCGCCGCACCCGGCGCCGGACGTCCCAACATCATCCTGATCCAAACTGACGACCAGACCTACAAGCAGCTGACCAGGCGCGCGATGCCGAACACCAAACGTCTCCTGGCACAGCAAGGCACCAGATTCACCGACTACATCGCAACCACCGCCCAATGCTGCCCGTCGCGTGCCTCGCTGCTCACGGGCCAGTATGCGCACAACCACGGCGTGACCTCCAACACCGTGGCCTACCCCGGGCTCGTCGACCGCGGGAACGTGCTTCCGGTGTGGCTCCATCGGGCGGGCTATTGGACGATCCACGTCGGCAAGTTCCTCAACGGATACGAGAGAGCCGCCCAGCCCGACTCCGTCGTGGCTCCTGGCTGGGACCAATGGCACACCGTGCTCGGGAATACCGCCTATTACGGCTACGACTTGTTCGTCAACGGCAGCGTGCGGCACTACGGGCGGCATCGTGGGGACCACATCACGCACGTGCTCAACCGTAGGGCGGTGCGCATGGTCCGAAGATATGCGCCCAAGGGGCACCCGTTCTACCTCCAACTCGACCAGCGGGCCCCACACGTCGGACAGGAACACGACCCTTACGGGCGCTGCGGCCGGGCGCCGATCCCCCTGCCGTCCGACCGGCATCGTTTCCAAGGTGTGAGCTTGCCGAAGACACCGTCGTTCAACGAGGCGAACATGCGCGACAAGCCCAACTACCTGAGCTCAGCGCCGAAGGTCGGATTCGTCGAGAGGCGGAAGATCCGCAAGCACTGGCGCTGCGCCCTGGCCTCGCTCCGGGGCGTCGACCGCGGCGTGGCGAAGGTCTACGACGCCGTGAAGCACGCCGGCGATCTGCGGAAGACGGTCTTCATTTTCACCTCGGACAACGGCCAGTTTTACGGCCAGCATCGGTTGCGAACCGGCAAGGTCCTTCCCTTCGAGGAGGCTCTGAACTTGCCGCTCTTGATCAGGGTGCCGAAGCGCTACCGCGGCGGCGCGTCGCGCGTGAAGAAGGTCGGCCGGCCAGTTGGAAACATCGACCTCGCTCCGACGATTCTCGACCTCGCCCACGCCCAGCCGTGCTCGGCTCCCGACCATTGCCGCACCATGGACGGACGCTCCCTGATGCCGTTGCTGACGCGTTCCGGCCGGTGGCCGCGCAATCGAGCGCTGCTGACCGAGTACAGGACGTCCGATGCGGGCCGCTATGCGACCTGCGAGTTCGCCGGCATCAGGACGCGCGACGACATCTACGTGCAGCATTCGCGCGTGGTGGATCCGAGCACGAGCCAATGCGTCCCGGACGACGAGCGCGAGCGCTACGACCTGAAGAAGGATCCATTCGAGCTCCGCAATCTGTGTTTTGGCGGTAGCAGCGACAACTGTCCCGTCACGGCAAAGCAAGTGCACCTCGAGCAGCGGCTGAGCCAGCTCCGCCGGTGCGCCGGCATCGCCGGACGCAACCAGCACGTCGGTGGACGGCCCTTCTGCGAGTAGGACCGCGTAGTGAGCGCTTACTGTATGGCGATGGCAGCGCGTCCCCGCGTGAGGGCGTGAAGCGCCGCGGAAACTCGCGTCGTTCCGCCAGTGCAGTCGCCGTGCTCGGCATTGCCGCCATCGTCTCGGGGATCGCAGGCAACACGGAGGTCGGTTCAGCGGCAGCGCAGCGGCCGCCGAACGTTCTCTTGATCGTGGTGGACGACCAGGCCCAGAACACCTTCAAACCGAGGTTCATGCCGCACACGTTCCACGACCTCGTCAACCATGGCACCACGTTCACCAACGCCATCGCCGCACCGCCGCTCTGCTGTCCCGACCGAGCGGGAATCCTCACCGGCCAGTACCCGCACAACCACGGCGTCTTCTCGAACCACCCCGGATACGCGGACCTGCGTGATCCGGGTAACACTCTGCCCGTCTGGCTCCAAAACGCCGGCTACCGAACCGGGCTCTTCGGTAAGTTCATGAACCACTACGAAGACGTTTCGGGCGCGGCTCCCGCGCCCGGATTCGATCGCTGGTTCGCGTTCCTCGGTGGATCCTCGGAGTACTTCAACTACCGCGTCAGCGACAACGGCGCCATACGTAGGTATGGCCACAGCCGCCGCGCCTACTCGACCAAGGTGCTGACCAGGAAGACGCGGCTCTTCATCAGGCACAGCGCGGACAGGTCGCGACCCTTCCTCGCCTGGCTCGGATACCACGCGACCCATCTCGAGCCGGTCGCTGACGGGAGTTGCGAGGGGAAGAATCCGCTTCCGCCCGGAAGGGCGGCGTTCCGACGGTTCCACCGTGCCCGCCTTCCGCGATCGCCGACATTCAACGAGCGGCGCGTCGGCGACAAGCCGCGTGAGATCCGAACCCTTGACCGGCTGGGAGGCCCGGCAATTGCGGAGATCGAGCGCCGCTGGCATTGCACGCTGGGAGCGATGGTGGAGGTCGATCGCCAGGTGGGCCGTTTGATGAAGGAGCTGCGCCGGGATGGCGAGCTCCGGCGCACGATCGTCATCTACCTATCAGACAACGGGTTCTTTTTTGGCCAGCACCGCCTTCGGATCGGTAAGGGATTCGTGTACGAGCCGGCGCTGAACGTGCCGTTCGTCATGCGGGTTCCGCGCCCTTACCGCAATTCCGCGGTTCCGCGGAGGCTCGACAGCGTCGTTTCCAATCAGGATCTCGCCCCGACGCTCCTCGACTACGTCAACGGATATGGAGGCTCTGCTGACTCTTGCATGTCTCCCGGCGATTGCCGACGGATGGACGGGCGCACCCTGCGGCCCCTGCTCCGGGGTGCTGGTCAGTCGCTGCGCAGACGTGGCGTGCTCGTCGAGATCGACTCGCGGCGGAACGCCAAGCGCAACGATCCAGAGTGCGACTGCGCCTATCACGCGATCAGGACGAGCCGCTATGTCTACTCGGAGCTCGCGAGCGGTGAGCGGGAGCTTTACGACCTGAGGACGGATCCCCACGAGCTCAGCAACAAGGCGGGATCGGCCGCGTACGCCGAACGGGAGCACAGTCTTGCTGCGCGACTGGATCTCCTTGGTGACTGCTCA
>Ga0134122_10000053_pt1 | contig 54943 bp, 54 predicted proteins | sample KB302_FD_96461 | JGI IMG/M metagenome (GOLD analysis project Ga0134122, IMG submission 96461) | Terrestrial soil microbial communities without Nitrogen fertilizer from Kellogg Biological Station, Michigan, USA - KB3-0-2 | ecosystem: Environmental > Terrestrial > Soil > Unclassified ... | reverse complement strand
GGATTGCTGCTTGCCCTGGTCGTGATGCCGGCGCCGGGCACGCGCTCCCGGTTGGTGGGCTCCCTGGATACCCCGGCGCTGATCGGGGCCGGGCTGGTCTCCTACAGCGTCTACCTGTGGCATTACCCCGTGATCCTCTGGCTGCGTGATCACGATCTGACGGTCAGCGGGGGATTCGCCGCCTTCGCCCTCAACCTGGGGATCGTTGCGGGCGCGGTCGGGGTGCTCTCGTGGCTCACCTACAGCTTCGTCGAGCGCCCCGCGCTGCGGCTCAAGGGCCACAAGCACGTGGTGAGCCCAAAGCCGTCGCCCGCTGCGGGCCCCGGCGCGGAGCCCACATCCCTGACGGCTGTAACTTCGCGCGAGCGCTAGCCCCCTGCCGGGGCGCGCACCTGGAGGGTCAGCTCCTTCCAGTCCAAGCCGTCGGGCGGAGGAACCCGATCCGAGTGGAGCAGGTGCGCGAGCAGCTCGGTGCCATCGACCAGGCGGGGACCGGGCCGGGAGAACGAGGAGGCGGCGTCGACGGCGTAGATCCGTTCGGGGCCCAGGGCCTCCAGTCGCTCGCGGCGCGCCAGCGCCTGCTGGGTGGCCTCCTCCGCGTAGAGGCCGCATGGCATCACGACCACCACCTGGGGGTGGGTGGCCGCGAGCTCCGCCCAGCTCGCCTCACGGGAATCGCGGCCGGGCTCGCCGGCAACGCTGCGCCCGCCGGCGAGAGCGATCATCTCCGGCACCCAGTGACCGCCGGCGTAGGGTGGGTCGAGCCACTCGAGTGCGACCACGCTTGGGCGCGGTGCTCCGGCCACTGCGTCCCGGATCCGGTCGAGCCGCGCCTGAAGCTCGGCCACCAGTCCCTTGCCGCCGTCTCGCACATCGGTTGCCCCCCCGAGCCGGACAAGGTCGTCGAGCACCTCCGCGAGGGTCCGCGGGTCGAGCGAGATGACCTCCGGCGCAGAGTCGAGCTGCGCGGCGACGGCGCGCACGTCGTCATAGGAGACGGCGCAGACCGCGCACAGCGCCTGGGTGACGATCAGGTCCGGCGCCAGGCGGGCCAGCGCCGGCTCATCCAGCCGATAGAGAGCCTCGCCCCGCCCGGTCAGCTCGCGAACGCGGGTGTCGATCTCGCCCGGCTCGAGGCCGGCCGGGATCACGCTCCGCGTCAGGCGCGGCAGCCCCAGGACCTCCGGCGGATGGTCGCACTCGTGCGTGACAGCGACCACCTGGTCGCCGAGGCCAAGCGCGAACAGGGCCTCGGTTGCCGAGGGGACGAGGCTCGCGATGCGCATGCCGCGACTATCGCAGGCTTTCGCGGTCGGGCCAGGCGGGGTCGCGCCCAGGGCGCCAGGCGCTGGGTAAGCTGCTTGGCGTGGAGCTGCTCTCGGACAGCGAGGTCGATTCTCGCCTCGCCGAGCTCGACGGCTGGAAGCGGGAAGGCGAAACGATCGTCAAGATTTTCAAGCTGGCCGACTTCGTGGGCTCGGTCGGGTTCGTCGACAAGCTGGTCCAGCCCGCCGAGAACATGGGACACCATCCGGACCTGACGATTTCCTGGGACGAGGTGGGTGTCTCGATCACCACGCACGCCGCCGGCGGTCTGACCGCGAGCGACTTCGAGCTCGCGAAGCGCATCGACGAGCTGGCCAGCGGCGACTAGCAGCCAACCCGCAGCCACTACGCTTCGCGGCCCCATGCGCCTGGTCCACGTAGTCGGCACCCGGCCGAACCTGGTGAAGATGGCGCCGGTGATCGGGACGTTGCGCGAACGCTTTCCCGACTGGCCCGCGGCCATCGTCCATACCGGCCAGCACTACGACCGGCTGATGTCCGAGATCTTCCTCGAGGAGCTCGGGGTGCCCGAGCCCGACCACCTCTTGGGCGTCGGATCGGGGAGCCACGCGGAGCAGGCCGCGCGCGTCTTGGAGCGGCTCGAGCCGGTCCTGAGAACAGCGCGCCCGGACCTCGTGATCCTGCCGGGGGACGTCAACTCGACGCTCGGCGCGGCGCTCTGTGCCGCGAAGCTGGGAATCCCGGTCGCCCACGTGGAGTCAGGCCTGCGGAGCTTCGACCGCACGATGCCTGAGGAGACGAACCGGATCGTCGCCGACCTGCTCGCGTCCGTCTGCTTTCTGCACAGCGACGAGGCCGTGGAGAACCTGCGCGCGGAGGGAGTGGAGGAGGCGCGGATGAAGTTCGTGGGCAACACCATGATCGACACCCTGGTGGCGCTCAGCCACCGGATCCGCGAGCGCCACGCGGCCGCGGCGCTCGGCCTAGAGCCGGGCAGCTACCTGCTCGTGACCCTGCACCGGCCCGCCCTGGTCGACGGGCCGCTGCTCTCCGAGGCCATGCAGCGTCTCTCCGAGGTGGGCGACGAGCTGCCGGTCTTGTTCCCCGTTCACCCGCGGACCAGGAAGAGGCTGGACGGCGCCACCTACTCCGGGGTCACCTTGACTAACCCGGTCGGTTACCTCGACTTCCTCTCGCTGGAGCACGAGGCCCGTGCGGTCCTCACCGATTCCGGCGGGATCCAGGAGGAGACGACCTACCTCGGGATCCCCTGCTTCACGCTCCGCGACAACACCGAGCGACCAGTGACGATCCGGGCCGGGACCAACACGCTCCTCGGCCTCGACCCGGCGCGGATCACGGAAATCCCGGAATTGCTGCGCGCCCGTCCCGCCGCCAACCGTGCCGGTTCCGGAGGCGAAGCCGGGGAACCGGTGCGCCCTGATTTATGGGATGGACATGCGGCGGAACGGATCGCCGATGTCCTTTCGGGTTGGTAGGTTCGGGCGATGCCGTTTCCGAGCCTCGTGCCCCGGGACCGGGTCTTCTTCGACCTCTTCAACGAGGCCGGACAAAACACGGTGCGGGCCGCTCGGATGCTCCAGGAGATGCTCCACAAGTGGCCCGACGACAGCGGCCTGGCTCGCGAGATCCTGCTCGCCGAGCAGGAGGGCGACCGCATCACTCACGACATCGCGCAGCGTGCCAACTCGACCTTCGTCACCCCGATCGACGTCGAGGACATTTACAGCCTGGCGGGGAAGGTCGACGACATCGTCGACCACATCGAGGAGACCGCCGACTTCATGGGGCTCTACCGGATCGAGGCGCCGATGGACCAGTCCCTGGCGATGGCCGACGTCCTCGTCAAGGCCTGCGAGCAGCTCGCCATGCTGCTCGAAAATCTGCGCGGGTTCAAGGACCTCGACAAGTACTGGATCGAGATCCACCGGCTCGAGAACGACGGCGATCGGCTCTTCCGTGAAGCCCTCGCCTCGCTGTTCGCTGGCGGGACTGACCCGATGGTGGTGATCCGCTGGAGGGACATCTTTCTCAGGCTCGAGCGGGCGATCGATGCGACCGAGAACGCCGCAACCGTCATCGAGGGCCTCGCGATGAAGAACGCATGACCGGCGATCCGCTCGCCGCCGGCAGGTAAATGGACAACGACTTGATCATGGTGATCGTGGTCGGCACGGCGCTGGCCTTCGACTTCACCAACGGCTTCCACGACACGGCGAACGTGGTCGCCACCTCGATTTCGACCAAGGCGATGCCGCCACGGCTGGCCGTCGCCTACGCTTCCGTGCTGAACTTCGCCGGCGCCTTTCTCTCGATCGCGGTAGCGGCGACGATCGCCCAGGACGTGGTCGCCAGCGATGCGATCACCCCGACCGTAGTGTTCGCCGGGCTGATCGGGGCGATCTCCTGGAACCTGATCACCTGGTACTACGGGCTTCCGTCGAGCTCCTCGCACGCGCTGATCGGCGGGGTGGTGGGGGCCGCGTTCGTGGCGGCTGGCGCCGACGCGGTGCTGGCGGACGGGGTGCTGGGGAAGGTGCTGGTCCCGGCGGTTGTGGCACCCGTTCTCGCCTTCGTCGTCGGCGGGATCGCGATCGTGATCTGTTACCGCACAGTGGGGCAGCTGCGCCCCGGTCCGGTGACGCGTGGATACAGGCTGGGCCAGGTGGTCTCCGGAGGGCTGCTGGCCCTCGCCCATGGCACCAACGACGCCCAAAAGACGATGGGGGTGATCACGCTCGCCCTGATCGCCAACGGCAACCTCGGCCCGGACGCCGACCCACCGACCTGGGTGATCATCTCGTCGGCGACCGCAATCGCGTTGGGGACCTACTCGGGCGGATGGCGGATCATCCGCACGATGGGGTCGCGGATCATCAAGATGGATCCCGCCCAGGGCTTTTCGGCTCAGGGAGCCGGGGCGGCGGTCATTCTCGCCTCCACCCACTACGGCTTTCCGCTGTCCACCACCCAGGTGATCTCGGGGGGGGTCATGGGCGCGGGCGCCGGCAAGCGGCTGTCCGCGGTTCGCTGGGGGGTCGCCGGGAACATCGTCACCGCGTGGCTCCTGACGCTTCCGGCAGCGGCGGGGATCGGTGCGCTCACCTACGGGGTGACGCGGGTGTTCGGCACGGGATCGCTGGGACCGGCGATCGTGACCGCGATCGGGCTGGCGATGGTCGCGGCCATCTTCACGCGGCGGGTTCGTCGCGAGGCGCCGGTGCCGGCGCCCTGAGGTGAGTGGATGGTGGCGACCGTGGTCGATACCGGAGCCCTGCTGAAGACCGTGGCCGCCGCCTTCGTAGCCGGGGTGGGGGTGACGCTGATCTTCTCGCTGGCGATCCTCGGAGCGGCGCGCTTCGCCGAGCTGAGCCGGGACGGGCGCCCGGCCGTGGCGGTCTCGTTCGGGGTGCTGGCGGTCGTGGCGCTGGCCGCCGCCGCGGCGGCGGTGACGATTGGCATAATCGTCATGAGCAGCAAGTAAGGACCCAGCCGAGCCCATGCGGAACGCCCGAAACATCGCCATCATCGCGCTGATCGCCATCCTGGTCGCCTTCTTGCCCGGCGGTGGCCAGGCCGCGGAGGCCGTCGTCACCGTGCTCGTGCTTGCCTTCCTTGCGACGCTCGGGCTCGCCGCTCGCCAGATCTACCGTGACAACCGGCTCACCTACGACACGCTGCCCGACGACCAGCGGGCCGTCCTGCTTGGCTCGGTCGGAGTGATCGTGCTGATGATCGCGGGCGCCGACGAGATGCTCGGCGGCGGAGGGCTGGGGGCCGTGCTCTGGGTGACGCTGGTCGCCTGCGCGGTGCTTGCGATCATCGGCGTCTGGACGCGCTCGCGCGCCTATTAGCCTGCCAGCCGCTCAATCCTTCGCCAACTCGCGCGTGATTCGCCACACTCAGCGCGCCACCCGAGCCATCGGCCTGCCTACGTTCGCCGTGTGGAGCGGCGCGATGGTGAGAGGGGCCAGGCATCGGTCGAGCTGGTCGCTGCGATCCCGGCACTCGCTCTTGCCGCCCTCCTGGTCGCGCAGCTCACCCTTGCCGGCTACGCGCTGTGGAGCGCCGGGGTCGCTGCGAGAGCCGGGGCACGGGCGGCGTATGTAGGCGGAGACGGCGAGCGCGCGGCTCGGGCCTCGCTGCCGGGGCCGCTGCGAAGCCACGCCACGGTGAGTGATCGGGACCGGGTCCGGGTCGAGCTCCGGATGCCGTCGCTGGTCCCCGGGATGCCGCGCGTTCCGATCACGGCCAGGGCCGGGCTCGGGGTGGGGGATGGCCGCGGGCGGTGAGCGGGGCCAGGCGTCGATCGAGGTGCTGGCGGGCATTCCGGCGCTGCTCCTTGCCGGCTTGATCGCCTTCCAATTGCTCGCCACGGGCTACTCGTTGACGCTGGCCGACGGCGCTGCCGAGGCCGGTGCGATGGCCATCGCGGCGGGACGGCCGGCCGCTCCCGCGGTTCGCGAGGCTCTGCCCGGCTGGGCGCGAGAGCGGGTCGGAGTCGAGACCGATGCCGGCCGGCTGACGGTGCGATTGCGGCCGCCTTCGCCGCTGGGGGCGCTCTCGCACCGCCTCGAGGTGAGCACGTCGGCGTGGGTGCGAAGGCCCGGGGTCGCACGCCGTTGATCCTCACCACCGAGCTCGGCGAGGCGCGCGGCGGCCTCCCGGTCGCGGCGGCTGTGGGCGTCGCGGCGAGCGTCGAAGAGAAGCCAGGGCCAGGGTCGGGCGTGCTGCTCGCCGAGCTGGGGGTGGAGCGTGGGCGCGGCCCCACGATGTTGGCCTCCGTTCAGGCCCGCGAGCTGGAGGAGAGGCTTCGCACGGCCGGCTTCGAGCGGGTGGCCGCTCGCGGCAGGCTCTGCTGGCTCGGGCTCGCGGCGACCGAGGAGGCACTGGCGGAGCTGCCGCGCCTGCACCCGGCGCTGCAGGAGGGCGGGCTGGCGATCGTCCATCTGCCCGCGCAGCTGTGGCCGCTGGCCCTCGATCAGCGGTCTCTCTGTCCACAGGCGGGGCTCCTTCGCGCCGACCTTCCGGCCGACCGAGCGCTGGCGGCGCTGGCGGTCACGGAGCTGCGGGAGCGGCGGTTGCGCGCGCGGATTGCCGCGCGACCGCTCGGCCGGGTCGCCTCGCGCCGCGCGATGGCGGGTCTGGAGGTCGGAGGCGCCGCCGCCAACCGCGTCAGCCGGCTGGCGCGCGGCCTGGTCGGGCGCGCCCGCGCGCCCGACCAGGATCGGGGCCAGGCCCTGCTGATGGTGCTGGGGGCGGCTTTCGCGATCCTGTTCGCCGCGGCAGTGCTGGCGGCGCTCGGGGGCGCCCTGACCGCGACGGCCCGAGCGCAGCGGGCGGCGGATCTGGTCGCGCTGTCGGGAGCCCGCTCGCTGCGAGACGACTTCGACCGGCTGTTCACGCCGCCTCTTCTGCCCGGTGGGGCGCCCAACCCCCTCCATCTGGACCGGCGCGAGTACCTGGCGCGAGCCGCCGAGGCGGCGCGCGAGGCCGCGACCCGGAACGGCGTCGATCCCGATCGGGTGCGCGTCTCGTTTCCCGATGCCGCCTCCTTCGCGCCTCTGCGAGTGCGCGCCGAGCTCGCCGCCTCAGTCGACACCGATGCGGGTCGCGGGAAAGGGCGGTGGAGCTCGGCCGCCGACCACGGATCTTCCCGCGACGCGATCGGAATCGAGGCCAGCGCCGAGGCCATGGCTGCTCCGCCGTCCTCATCAGCCGGGTTACGGACCACGGCCAGCGGTGGCGGCTACTCGGGGCCTCTGGTCTACCGGCAGGGGGAGCCGATGAGGCCGGACGTCGCGCTGGCCTTCGATCGCATGGCCGCCGCTGCGCGCCGGGCTGGGGCCTGGCTGGTCATCAATTCCGCATACCGCTCCGACGCCGAGCAGGCCCGCCTCTACGCCGAGCACCCGGACCCCCGCTGGGTCGCACCTCCCGGCCAGTCGCTGCACCGCTGCGGCACCGAGCTCGACCTGGGTCCGCCGTCCGCCTATCCGTGGCTTGCCGCCCATGCGCCGCGCTTCGGCTTCGTACGGCGTTACTCGTGGGAGCCGTGGCACTTTGGGTACGAGAAGGGCCCGGCGCCGTGCTCGCCGGTCGGAGGGAGTTCCGGCGGCGTGCACGGATCGGCGGATGGGGACGCGCCCGGCGTCGGCGACCCGAGCTTCGTGCCGGCGCGCTTCAGGTCACCCATCGTGCGCGCCGCGACGCGCTGGGACGTCTCCGCCGGGCTGCTCGCCGCTCAGCTGATGGCGGAGTCGAACTTCAACCCGTTCGCGTTCTCGGCGGCCGGTGCCCAGGGCATCGCCCAGTTCATGCCAGCCACCGCACGCGCCTACGGGCTCGACGACCCCTTCGACGCCCGGGCCGCCATCGATGCACAGGCCCGCCTGATGTCAGACCTCGTGCGTCAGTTCGGCACCGTGGCCCTGGCGCTCGCCGCCTACAACGCAGGCCCGGCTGCGGTGGCGGCCTGCGATTGCGTCCCGGACTATCCCGAGACCCAGGCCTACGTGGCGCGGGTCCTCGGGCTGATGGGCGGTGCCGGGGAGCTAGCTGCCCCCGCCCTCGAGGTGCGCCTGGTCGATTAACCGTCCGCCGGGGTGGCCCGTTTCGGGCGCGTGCAGTCGCAAAAACGCCTGCATGTAAGCGATCTACGCATTGACAGCCTCGCCTGGGGCGTTGCTAGCTTGGGGTCCTCGGACTGCCAGCGACAGCCTGCTGAGGCAGGTGAAGGAGAGGTCGAAAATGGCTGACGAGCGAGTTCACGGAGCTTCGCTTCTCGGGGAGGAGCCGAAGCGACTCGAGCTGAGCGACGGTTCGCGACTGATCCTGGATGGATCGGCGGATGCGGACCAGATCGAGTGGCGGCGGCTGGGCCGAGGCTGGACCAATGTGAGCGTTTCGGAGGCGGTGAACCTCGCCGGCGATGAGTTCGCCGATTACGTCACGGTTCGCACGCGCGCCGAGGCGGAGTGGTTGCGCACCCTCTCGGACTGGTACCGCCATCAGGCGGATCGGCTCGAGAACGAACTCTCCGAGGCGCGCTAGCTGTCGTCTACCACCACTTGAACCGGCTGAGCCCGGAAAGCTCGGCGTGCATTCGACCGACCAGGTCCCGTACCAGGTCGGCGATGCCATCACCCGAGACGAGCCCGTGCGGCGGCCCCTCGACCACAGTGGTAGGGCTTGCGGAGGCGGCCACCCTGCCGATTTCGACGCCCGTCTCGACCACCATGTCGAGCTCCCCTTCCAGCGCCAGGAGAGCCCGCTGGCTGGTGAGGCCCATCTCCTGGTCAATCGGATGGCTGTCGAGCGGCCGGAGGGTGACATCCCAGTCGCGCTTCGAGCGGTGGATCGAGACCCGCTTGAGATCGATCGGCGCCTCGACGACCGACTGATAACAGGCGCGCGTCCCTTGGGCCGCGTCGCGGAACTGCTTCAGGAAGACCTGCCTGATCCTGCCCTCCAGCATGTCGTCGAGGAGGCTGGTGGCGAGTCGCACTCCGGGCAGGACCACCTCGCCCTCGGCGTTTCGCTCCAAGAGTTGGGGGGCGAGTTGACCGACCAGCGCCGCGGGGCCTTCGACGCTGTCCGCCGGGCCGGGGCTCTCCTCCTCGACTCCGTTCGCGGAAATCTCTAGGAAGCAGCGCCAGGCGGCACCGTCATGGCGCCCGAAGTCGCCCCCGAAGGTCTCCATGCGCTGCTGCTCGCCGACACCGCTCGAGGGGTCAAACCGCCCCATCGTCTTCGCGTAGCCGTAGGTCTCACGGCCGCCCAGGTACGACATTGGATTATCGACGAAGACGTAAGGGGCCACGAGACCGAGCCGCTCCGCGAGGAACACGTCGCCGAGGTCGCAGCCGGCGATCACCGGGATCCAGAACGACGCCATGATCTCGCTCACCGTCCCCCAGCGGTCGAACGGGGAGGCCATCGAGGAGACGCGCTCGAATCCGCCGACCATGAGCAACACCTTTGAGCCGATCGCGCGGTAAGCGATCTCAGGTCCCGCGGGCTCGTCCAGGGTCCGCCTGACCAGGTCGGCTATCCGGCGCTCGTCGCCCTCGAGCAGGAAACTGCGAAGCTCGCCCTTCAGGGACAGAAACGGCCCGGGCGCGGTGGCGCGACCGCCGTACTCCACGTAAGAGGGAAGCTGGGCTGGGCCGGGCTGCAGCCAGCGCGGGCTCTGGCCGGTGATCGGCCGCTTGACCCCTGTCAGCTTGCGGGCGGCCTGCATTCCGGAGGTCACCGCTGCCTCCACACAGCCGCCGTCGATGCCGTTCTTCGTCCAGTCGCCGGCCAGCACCAGGTTGTCGAAGCCGGAGTCGTTCGACGGCAGTCGCTGATTGACCGATCCTGCCGGCGTCAGCACGTATCGCTCCGAGGGCGCGACGTTGGCCCGCCAGTATTGGGACTCGAAGCGCTCCTCGGCGGCGCTCCCTCGGGATCCGGCGAGGACCTGCCAGTCAAACGCGCCTCCGGCCATGCCGGCGGAGGGCCAGAGCGCGCCCGCGTCGCGGTTCATGAACTCGATCGCGTTGTCGCGCACGCGGCGCCGGGCTTCGGCGGCGCTCTCGCCCGCGCGGTCGTCGAGAACGCCACAGAAGTAGGCAATCCCGCGTACGGCATGCTCGTCACCCCAGGACTCGCGGGGAATCAGGTGACTCATGTCGCAGTAGGTGTCGAGCGGCTCGACGTAGCATCCGGCGACCGAGTTCTCCTCGTGGGCCCAGCCCAGCTCTTCGCTGTGCTTCTCGAGCCAGAGCTGGAATGCCTGTGTGCGGACCGTTACCGCCGACTCGATCCCGCGGCGGAAGCGCTCGTCGCGATCCATCAGCTCGCGGCAGAGAGGCGCCAGGGCGCCGACCGGGATCGCGAGCACTACCTGGTCGAAGTCGGTTCCGAGGCGAAGCCGGAACGGCTCCCGGTGGAGGGGGTTCGGATCGGCTTCGAAGTCGACTCCGGCCTCGCGTAGCTCGTCGCCGCCCTCCAGTCGATCCCAAAGCGGCTCGCTCGGCCAGCAGGGAAGGCCGCCGACGTCGATCAGGGGCTCGTAGCCGTCGGCCGCTTTCCCGACCTGCGGCACGACCTCGATCAGGTCGATTTGTGGATGCTCAGCGGCCAGGCCCAGTCGCGTAACGGCATGAAAGAACCGGAACTCGACGCCGCGGGTACGCAGGACCTCGTACAGGGGGGCGAAGACCGCGTCGCCCATGCCCGCCTGCATCTTGTACATCAGCGAGCCGCGGTAGCTGAACAACAGCCGCAACAGGTCGTTGGTTGCCGTCCCCGCGGCGACGTTTGCCTTCGCGATGTCCCCCTCCGGAAAGCCGAAGGCAACGTCGTACACCGAGCGCAGAATCGGGGAACGCTCGGCGGGCGTGCGGCCGAGGGTGACCTGCTTGGCGCCGTGTTTTCGCAGCCAATCCGACCACTCCTCGTCATTGATCGCGTCGAATCCGTGCTCGAGAACGCCGTCGTCCACGATTCCGGCGACGGTGCTCGCCACCGTGTCGAAGATCGTGAAGAACATTCGCAGATCAGGCTCGTCCTGGTGGCGCTCGGCGACCACGTGCAACCACAGCCAGTCGCGGAACCCGGTCAGGAGCCTGGCCAGGAACCACGGGTGACCGGCCTGCCCGGCATGCTCGAGGTTGGTCTGCCGCGAGCGGGCGGCCGCCAGGCGGTGGGCAAGCGCGAGCAGGTGCTCCGCTCCTTTGATCTCCCAGCGCAAGAGATCAGAGGCGAGATCCCGGGCGAGGTCGTCAAACCACGCGGGCGTCAGGTGGTGAGCGGGCTCAGCTTCCTTGAGCTCGGCATCATCCTCGATGAGGTCGCGCCATCGCCCGAGCGCCCAGCCGCAGACGGTGGCTGCGATCTCCCAGAAGCTCGGTAGCCCGCCGGGGTCTCCCGGGCGCAGGAAGTTTCGCGGCATCTCGAAGGAGAACGGGTGCCAGCCGTCGCCCTGGCGGTCGTAGAGGACGAGGCGATCACAGCCCTTGAACGCATCCGCAAGGGTCGCCAGTGGAGCATCCGGCGGGCGGTTGAGCTCCTCGTAGGCGTCGCGCATGAGCCGGAACGCGTTGTCATAGAAGCCGAACCAGACGTGGAGACCGTGCTCCTCGATCCGGTTGCCGGCGGCCGCGTTGCGGCCACTCGCTCCCTTGCCGCCGAGACGCCATCCGAGCTGGTAGACGGTGACCTCGAAGCGCTCACGAAGCTCGGGAGTTGCGGTGAGCTCGAAGGCCGCAGTGATTCCGCCGGCTCCACCACCGAGCACCGCGACCTTGGTGCGTTCGTCCGGCACCACAGTCGCCACAACGCGATCCTAGCCGTGCCCGCAGTACCGTGCTGGGCCACGGAGGAGTAGCCCGCCTGGCTTGGAGAACGGCGCTAAGCTCGGGGCGCCGATCGAAGCTGATCCGATGAGCTCGCAGAGGATCGAAACGCACGACGTGGACACGGTCCGCGCCGGCTACGCGCGGTGGAACTCAGGTGACATGGCGGCGCTGGCGGAGCTGTTCACCGAGGACATCGAGTACCACAACTCTCCCGAGTGGCCCGGTCAACGCACTTACCACGGGGCCGATGCCGTAATTCAATTCCTGCGGGACGAGATCGCCGAGATCATCGCCTTGCGACCGGTGGAGGTGGTGCGAACCGACGTCATCGAGGACGAGATCGTGATCGAGCTGCGGGCGCGAACCCACGGCAGGTTGAGCGGCCTCGACCTCGACGATGAGTCGCTGTTCCATGTCGCCCAGATGCGAAACGGACGAGTCTCGCGGGTTCGCGTGTATCTGGGTCGGGAAGAGGCGACTCGCGCGGCCACGACCGGCACCGGCTGACTAAGCTCCCGTTCCCCATGGAGCCCGTGCAGGTGGATGGAATCGACCAGCTCAAGGAGTTGATCGGCCAGGAGCTGGGGCCGAGCGACTGGCTGGAGATCACGCAGCAGGACATCGACCGGTTCGCGGACGTCTCCCGAGACCACCAGTGGATCCACGTCGACCCGGAGCGGGCGGCGAAAGAGAGCCCCTATGGAGCGACCGTCGCCCACGGAAACCTCACCCTGTCCCTGGTCGACTCCTTTCGTCCCCAGCTGATCCAGAACCGGGGCGTCAAGATGGGGATCAACTACGGGTTCAACAAGGTCCGGTTCCCGGCCGCGGTGCCGGCCGGGACCCGGGTTCGAGCCCGCGCCGAGGTCCTCACCGTCGACGACCTCGGCGACGGCTGGTGGCAGGTCGTCACCAAGTACACGATCGACGGCGAGCAATCAGAGAAGCCCGTCTGCGTGGCCGAGAGCGTCGGCCGGGCTCTGGTCGGCTAGCCGACGCTACTGGACCGTCAGCGTGCCCTCCATGCCTCCGGCGCGGTGTTCGTCCACGCTGCAGTAGTACGTGTAGGTGCCCGACTTCAGGTTCAGGGTCAGCGAGGAGGTGTCGTCGGTGACCACGTCGCTGCAACCGAGCTGCTTGCCGCTGGAATCCTCCACGCACACGTCGTGACCCAGCGGAGCGGGGTTGTCGAAGTCGATGGTGGAGTTCCCCGCCTGGGCCGTGAGCGACTTCTCCTGGTAAGCCAGGGCGCCGCTTGGGTCGGCCGAGAGGCTGACGGTCGCACTACCGCCACCCCCGCCACCTCCAGCCTGGGTGGTCGTCTGGGTGTTGGTGGTCTGCGCAGTGGTTTCGTTGTCGTCTCCTCCGCCGCAGGTCGCGAGGGCCAGCGAGGCCAGGAGGCCGAACGCCACCAGGAGCACGAGCTTTCTCATTCGGAAGCCTCCATTCGTGGGTCGGGGCGAGTCTATCCGTCGTGGCCTCAACGTCCCGTAAACGTCGCCTGGCGTCCGTCGAGGAACGCCGTGACCCCCTCGCGCAGGTCCTCGGTCGCCATGCTGTCGGCGATTCCGTGGCGCTCGACCTGGAGATGGTCGGCGAGCGTGTTGTCGAGGCTCTGTCCGATCAGCACCTTCGACATTCGCACGTAGTGGGGTGCCTTAGCGGCCAGCTCCTCCGCCCGCTCCCTCGCAACGTCCATCAACCGGTCCGCCGGCACGACCTCCGAGACGATGCCCTCGTCGCGCGCTTGTTCGGCGTTCAGCAGCGGATCGTGGAGCAGGAGCTCCAACGCCCTGGCCTGTCCGACCACGCGCGGCAGGAAGTAGGTCATGCCACCGTCGGGCGAGGCCCCTATCCGCCCGTAGGCGCAAACGAAAGCCGCGGAATCCGAGGCGATCCTGGTGTCGCACATCAAGGCCAGCGAGAAGCCCGCGCCCGCGGCTACGCCGTTGACCGCGGCGACCACGGGATAGGGGATGCGGCGGAAGTCGACAATCGCCTGATGCAGCACGTCGGCGCCCCGGCGCACGTCGGCCGACAAATAGGCACCGGACTCCTCGAGCCCGCGCTTGAACCAGTTCACGTCGCCCCCGGCCGAGAACGCTCGTCCCTCGCCCGTGACGATGAGGGCCCGGAGCTGGGCGCGGTCGGCGAGCCAGCCGGCCGCCGTGACTAGTTCCGCGATCAGCTCGGGGCTCATGGCGTTCAAGACCTTGGGGCGGTCGAGCGTCAGGGTGCCGATCACGCCGTCGATCTCCAGGCGGAGATTCTTCAGCTCGGGTGGGCTCGGGGCGGTGGTGGTGCTCATCGTCTACTCCCTGGTTCGCATTTGGCCAGCGGGGCGGGAGCCTAACCTTGTTGTGATGGCGAAGCGAAGTGCCTCAGACCCCGCCGCGCCCGGACGAATCCGAGCAAGCTCGGATCACCGGTCGCCTTCGGCTCCCTGGGAGGACGCGGCGGGCCTTGATGCCCAACGAAAGCGGCTACCCGACCAACCGGGCGTGTACGTCTTCAAGGATGCCGACGGCGGGGTCCTGTACGTGGGCAAGGCGCTGTCGATCCGCAAGCGCGTCGCCTCGCACTTCTCCGGGCCCCACCGCGGCGGTCTGGGGTTCATCGACCAGGTCGCGTCGATCGACTTCCTGGTCACCGAGACGGAGGCCGACGCATTGCTCGCCGAACAGCAGTTCATCAAGCGCCATCGACCCCGCTTCAACATCCGCCTCCGGGACGACAAGTCCTATCCGTACATAGGGGTGAGCCTGGACGAGGAGTATCCGCGCGTGTACTTCACGCGCGAGCGCCACCGTTCGGGGCGGGTGTACTTCGGCCCATTCTCGAGCGCGCGCCGAGTTCGCGAAACGCTCGACCTGCTCGGCAAGCTGTTCCAGTACCGGACCTGCGAGGGGCCGGAGCCGGGACGGCGCTCGGGCGTTCCGTGCCTCGACTACTACATCAAGCGCTGCCAGGCGCCGTGCGTGGGCTACATCGACCGCGAGGAGTACCGGCGCAATATCGAAGCGATCATCGACTTTCTCTCGGGCCGCTACCGCGACGTCGAGCGGGACCTGGAGCGCAAGATGGCGGAGGCCGCGGCCCACGAGGAGTTCGAGCGGGCGGCGATCTACCGCGACCGCCTGGATGCAGTTCGCTCGCTGATGCAACGGCGGAGTGTTGCCGGGGAGTCGCTGGAGACGGCCGACCTGATCGCGGTGGCAACCGACGGGCCCGCCGCCAACGCCCAGGTGTTCCAGGTCCGGGACGGCGTGCTTGCCGAGCGCCATGGCTTCTATCTCGCCAACGAGGGCGAGCGGGGCGAGGGCGAGGTGACCGAGGAGTTCGCCGCCCAGTACTACTCCGCGGTGCCCGCGGTGCCCCGGCTCGTGGTGGTTGGACCCGCGCTGCGGGATCGCGCCGAGTTGCTGGCCCAGGCGCTGTCGAGCCGTCGCGGCGGCCCGGTCGAGGTGCGCGTCGCCGAACGCGGCGAGAAGCGGCGGCTGCGGGAGCTGGCCGAGCGAAACGCCCGCCTCGCTCTCGCCCAGGACAAACTGAGGGCCGAGCGGCGGCGCCAGCAGCGGGTGGACGCGCTCGCAGCCCTGCGCGAGGCCTTGGACCTGGAGTCGCTGCCCGTCAGGATCGAGGGGTACGACGTCTCGAATCTGGGCCCCGAGCATACGGTGGCCTCGATGGTCGTGTTCGAGGGTGGAGCGCCGAAGAAGTCCGACTACCGCCGCTTCAAAGTTCGAGGCGATCGTGCTGCCAGAGACCCCGCCGCGCCCGGACGCGAAGCCGAGGACGCGGCGGGCCCTGACGATTTCAGCTCCGTCGAGGAGATCCTGGCGCGGCGAACCGCCCGCCTGCTCGAGCAAGGGGATCGCTCGCCCCACGATCCCGAACGCGATGAGGCCTTCGCCGCGCTCCCGGACCTGATCCTGATCGACGGCGGCAAGGGACAGCTATCGGCGGGCATGCGGGCTCTCGGCCCACTGGTCGAGCGCGGTACGGCGGTGGTCGGGCTTGCGAAGCGAATCGAGGAGGTATTCGTGCCCGGGCGCTCCGACCCGGTGCCTGTGCCGCCCGATTCCGAGGCCCTTCGCCTGCTCCAGCGGGTGCGCGACGAGGCGCACCGTTTCGCGCTCGACTTTCACCGGCAGCGCAGGGACAAGCAGGTGACCCGGTCCCTGCTCGACGACCTGCCCGGCGTCGGCCCCGTGCGGAAGCGTGCTCTGCTCGCGCACTTCGGCTCGCCCGATCGCCTGGTGACGGCAAGCCGGGAGGAGCTGGAGGCGGTGCCGGGCATCCCGGGCAAGCTGGCCCGCGAAATCCACCGGCAGTTGCACAAGGCGGGTAGATGATGAGCACCGACGACGCGCCGGCCGTTGACCTGGTCGTGATCACGGGGTACTCCGGGGCCGGGAAGTCCGAGGCGATCGCCGCCTTTGAGGACGGGGGCTATTTCTGTGTCGACAATCTGCCGCCGCGGATGATGAGCGCCCTCGGCGAGCTGTTCCACCACGAGGGCAGCCGCGTGCGCCGGGCCGCGATCGTCTCCGACGTGCGGGGCGGCGACTACTTCGAGGAGCTCGTCGAGGTGCTGGGTGAGCTCGAGCAGACGGGGCTCGATCCGACCGTCCTCTTCCTGGAGGCCGACGAGGAGACCCTGCTCGACCGCTTCAAGGAGACGCGCCGGCGCCATCCGCTGGCTCCCAACGGCCGGGTGCTGGAGGGCATCCGCGCCGAGCGCGAGGTGCTGGGCCCGCTGCGCGAGCGAGCCGACGTGGTCATGGACACCACTGGCCTCACGGGGGCGATGCTGCGCCGCCGTGTCGTCACCGAGCTTCTAGGGCCGAAGGGGGCCCGCGGCAAGCTCGCCCTGACGATCATCACCTTCGGCTTCAAGAACGGCCCCCCGCGCGAGGCCGACCTGCTGCTTGACGTTCGCTTCCTGCCGAACCCGCACTACCGCGAGGACCTGCGCCCTCTCACCGGCCTCGATTCGAAGGTGATCGAGCACGTGGAGGCCGGCGAGCTGGCGCACGAGTTCTACGATCGGCTCTTCCCCCTCTTGGACTTCGTCCTGCCCGCCTACGTGACCGAAGGCAAGACCCACCTGACGATCGCGATCGGCTGCACGGGCGGGCGGCATCGCTCGGTCACGGTCGCCGACCGCATCGCCAGACACCTGGCGGAGCACGAGGACGTCTCGCTCCGCATCGTCCACAGGGACGTTGAGCTCCACTGAACACAGAAGGTCCGTGGCCGCGGGCCCGGCCCGGCTTCATAATCCGCCGGATGCCCCAGCCGGTGATCTCAGTCGCGAGCCTGCGCAAGTCCTACGGCGATGTGGAGGCCGTGCGCGGCATAGACCTGGAGGTCGCCGAGGGCGAGATCTTCGCCTTCCTGGGGCCGAATGGAGCGGGGAAGACGACCACGGTCGAGATCCTCGAGGGCTACCGCGGCCGCAACGGTGGCGAGGTCACGGTGCTCGGCGCAGATCCGGCTCGCGTCGATCGCGTGTGGCGCGAGCGCATCGGGATCGTGCTCCAGGAAGGCAAGATGCACCCGGAGCTCACCGTGCGGGAGTCGCTCGAGCTGTTCGCCGGCTATTACCGCCACCCGCGCGGGGTCACGGACACGATCGACCTCACCGGCCTGACGGAGAAGGCCGACGATCGTGTAGGGCGTCTCTCCGGTGGTCAGCAGCGGCGGCTCGACGTGGCGCTGGCCCTGATCGGCGACCCCGAGCTGCTGTTCCTGGACGAGCCGACGACGGGCTTCGACCCCTCGGCGCGCCGCCGGGCGTGGGAGATGGTGGCGAGCCTGCGCGACCTCGGCAAGACCGTGTTCCTGACCACCCATTACATGGAGGAGGCGCAGAAACTGGCAGACCGCGTGGCGATCATCGCCCACGGCCGGATCGTGGCGCAGGGCTCGCCCGGTGAGCTGGGCGGTCGGGCGAGCGCCGGGGTGCGGATCAGCTTCCAGCTGCCGGCCGGGGTCGCCGGCACCGAGCTTCCGGAGCGGCTTGCGGCGGCGGTCGGCAACGGTGAGGTCAGCCTGCAGGCGGAAGATCCCGTCCCCGTCCTCCACGAGCTCACCGCCTGGGCGCTGGACCGACGCATCCCGCTCGCCGGGCTCGAGGTCAGGCGCCCCAGCCTGGAGGACGTGTACCTGGAGCTGACCGCCGACGAACGCGAGGGGGTGCAGGAGTGAGCGGGTTCGCGCTCGTGCTGCACGAGTTCCGGTTCGACCAGAAGACCTTCTGGCGCAACCCGGCGTCCGTGTTCTTCACGGTGATGCTGCCGGTGATCTTCCTGCTGATCTTCGCGACGATCTTCGGCAACGACCACATCGATGAGCTCGGCGGCGTCAAGACCACCACGTACTACGTGCCGGCGATCATCACGCTTGCAGTGGTCTCCGCCACGATGCAGAGCCTGGCGATCTCGCTCACCGTCGACCGCGAGAACGGTCTCTTGAAGCGGGCCCGGGGCACGCCCCTGCCGAGCCGGGTCTTCATCGCCGGCCGGATCGGCAACTCGATCATCGTCTCGGTCTTGATGCTGATCGTCCTGTCGGCGCTGGGGTGGGCCCTCTACGGAGTCGAGATTCCCTGGGACCGGCTTCCCGCTGTGCTGGTGACGCTCGCCGTCGGCGCGGCCGCTTTCTCCTGTCTCGGGATTGCGCTCACAGCCGCGATTCCGTCGGAGGATGCTGCCGCGCCGGTCACGAACGTGGCGGTCCTGCCCCTGTACTTCCTCTCAGGCGTCTTCATCCCCGAAAGCGAGATTCCGAGCGGCGTTCTCCATGTGGCCGACGTGTTCCCGATTCGCCACTTCTTCGAAGCGTTCTTCGCCGCCTGGGACCCAAGCACCGTCGGGGCCGGATTCGAGTGGGGTCATCTGGCGGTGGTCGGCATCTGGGGCCTCGCCGGCCTCGCGATCGCTGTTCGGACCTTCCGCTGGACGCCACGGGCGGGGCACTAGGCTTCAGGGCGTGACCAAACCACCTCGAAAAAGGGGGGCATAGTCGGATGGCAGCTGTGAGAGTCGGGATCAATGGCTTCGGGCGGATCGGGCGCAACCTGTTCCGCGCCGCCCACGAGGGAGGCTCGGACCTCGAGTTCGTGGCCGTGAACGACATCACCGACGCCGGCACCCTGGCCCATCTGCTCAAGTACGACTCCATCTACGGCCGCTTTCCCGGCACGGTCGAGGCGCGGGACGACTCGATCGTCGTCGACGGCACGGAGATCAAGGTGCTGGCCGAGCGAGATCCCGCGGCGCTCCCGTGGGGGGAGTTGGGGGCCGAGGTGGTGATCGAATCCACCGGCTTGTTCAGCAAGCGCGAGGACGCCGCCAAGCACCTGGGAGCTGGTGCCAGGAAGGTGATCATCTCGGCGCCGGCCACCGAACCCGACGTCACCGTGGCGCTGGGGGTCAATTTCGACCAGGTCTACGACCACGAGGACCACCACATCATCTCGAACGCCTCCTGCACCACCAACTGCCTGGCGCCTCTGGCGAAGGTCCTGCACGACTCGGTGGGGATCGAGCGCGGGCTGATGACCACGATCCACGCCTACACCGCCGACCAAAGGCTCCAGGACATGCCGCACAAGGACCTGCGTCGCGCTCGCGCCGCGGCCGTCAACCTGATCCCGACCACGACGGGCGCCGCACGAGCGGTGGGGCTCGTGTTGCCGGAGCTCGACGGGAAGCTGAACGGGCTCGCCGTGCGCGCCCCGGTGACGACCGGCTCGGTCGTCGACCTCGTGTGCGAGGTCTCACGCGAGACGAGCGTCGAGGAGATCAACGCGGCCGTCAAAGAAGCGGGCGAGGGGGCGCTGGCGGGAATCCTCCTCTACACGGAGGACCCCATCGTTTCCACCGACATCATCAAGAACCCCCACTCCTCGGTCTTCGATGCCGAGCAGACCATGGTCATCGACGGCCGGATGGTCAAGACGATCGCCTGGTACGACAACGAGTGGGGCTACTCGAACCGGTGCGTCGAGCTGGCCGCCAGGGTGCTCGAGCCGAAGCCGGCGGCGGTCGGCGCCTGACAGCTCGCCGCCCGCCGGTATCGGCCGAGCCAGTGAGCGCGAAGACGTTCGCCAAGGCGAGCGTGCGCGATGCCCCCGTGGGGGGCAGGCGCGTCTTGGTTCGCGTCGACTTCAACGTTCCGCTGGTCGACGGCAAGGTCGAGGACGATGCGCGGATCCGCGCCGCGCTTCCGACCATCCGGCTGCTCCGCGAGCGCGGTGCGGCGCTGGTGCTCGTTTCGCACCTCGGACGGCCGAAGGCGGTCGATCCCTCTTTCTCGATGGCTCCGGTCGCCGGACGCCTGGGCGCGCTGCTCGGCGAAGTGGTCAGCCTTGCGCCCGCGGTGACGGGCCCCGACGTGGAGGGTCTGGCGCGACGGCTCCAGGCCGGGGAGGTGCTGATGCTCGAGAACAGCCGCTTCGAGCCCGGCGAGACGAGCAACGATCCGGAGCTGGCGCGCCGGCTGGCGGCGCTGGCCGAGCTGTACGTGGACGACGCCTTCGGTGCCGCCCATCGCGCCCACGCGACCACCGAGGGCGTGGCACATCTGCTCCCCGCCTATGCGGGTCTCCTCCTCGAGCGCGAGGTCCGCGAGCTGACCGCCGTACGAGACGATCCCGCCCGGCCCCTCTGCGTGGTGCTCGGCGGTGCCAAGGTAAGCGACAAGATCGGCGTCATCGAGCGGTTCCTGGAGACCGCGGACCGGATCCTGATTGGGGGCGCGATGTGCTTCACCTTCTTCTCGGCTCAGGGAATCGCCACCGGCGACTCCATGGTGGAGGAGGGCGGAATCGAGCTCGCCGGCAGGATCCTGGAGCGCGTCCGGGCGTCATCGTGCGAGCTCGCCCTTCCGGTCGACCTCGTGCTCGGCCGTGAGCTCTCCGGCGATACCGAGCGCCGTGAGCTCGACGGTGTGGCGGTGCCCGACGGCTGGATGGGCCTGGACATCGGTCCGCGCACCGGGCGTGAGTACGCTGCCGCGACCGCCCCTGCCGGAACCGTCTTCTGGAACGGGCCCATGGGCGTCTTCGAGCTGGAGCCGTTCGCAGCCGGAACCCGCGCAGTGGCCGAGGCCGTGGCGGCCGCCGGCGGGATGACCGTGGTCGGGGGCGGCGACTCGGCTGCCGCGCTCGCGTCCTTCGGGCTTGCGGACCGGGTCGATTGGGTCTCGACCGGAGGCGGGGCCTCGCTGGAGCTCATGGAGGGGCGGAAGCTGCCGGGGGTGGAGGCGCTGATGGACGCGTCCGAGGTGGCCGCCGATGGCTGAGCGAACGCGACTGGTTGCGGCCAACTGGAAGATGCACAAGACGATTGCCGAGACCCAGGAGTTCCTCGACACCTTCCTGCCCAGGGCGGCCGAGCTCGACCGCACCGAGCTCGTCCTCTGTCCGCCGTATCCGTCGCTGGCCACGGCGGTGTCGCGCTGCGCCGGCAGCAAGGTATGGGTTGCGGCACAGAACATGCACGAGGAGTCGCGGGGCGCGTTCACCGGCGAGGTCGCGGCCCCGATGCTGACGGAGCTCGGCGTCGAGGGGGTGATCCTCGGCCATTCCGAGCGTCGCGGCCTGTTCGGCGAGACCGACGAGGCTCTGGCGCGCAAGGTGCCCGCGGCGCTGGAGGCGGGGCTGACACCGATCCTCTGCGTCGGAGAGACCGAGGCCCAGCGGGAACGGAGTCAGACCGAGGTCGTGCTTCGACGCCAGCTCGAGGCCGACCTGGCCCAGACGCCCGACCCTCGCCTCGCCGAGATGGTGATCGCCTATGAGCCGGTGTGGGCGATCGGCACCGGGCGCAACGCGACCCCTGAGCAAGCCGAGGAGGCGATCGCCTTCATCCGCTCACTGGTCTCGGACCGGGACGAGGTGGCCGGCGACACGGTTCGGGTTCTCTACGGCGGCTCCGTGACGCCGGACAACGCTGCCGAGCTGCTTGGGCGGGAGGGCATCGACGGTGCGCTGGTCGGCGGCGCAAGCTTGGATCCGGACAATTTCGCGGCCATAGCCGCCGCGCAGCCATGAACGTCTCGGAGGGCCCGGATGGGTTTCCCGTGCCGTCCGTTGCGCTGATCGTGCTCGACGGCTGGGGCTTGGCGCCGCCCGGACCCGGGAACGCGATCAGCCTGGCCTCGACACCCGTCTTCGACGATCTCTGGAACGGTTGCGCGCACACGACCCTGTCGGCCAGCGGGCGCGACGTCGGTCTTCCCGAGGGACAGATGGGCAATTCCGAGGTCGGGCACCTGAATCTCGGTGCTGGATCGGTGGTCAAGCAGGACCTGACCCGGATCGACGACGCCGTCGCCGATGGCGGCTTCTTCGAGAACCCGGTGCTGAAGGCGGCTTGCGAGGCGGCCCGCTCAGGGCCTCGCGGGCGCCTGCACCTGATGGGCCTGGTCTCCGACGGCGGCGTCCACTCCGGGTGGGAGCACATTGAGGCCTGTATAGAGCTCGCCGCGCGCGAGGGTGTCCCCGACTTGGTCGTGCACGCGTTCACGGACGGCCGCGACACACTGCCGACGGCCGGCGCCGGGTACATCCGGGAGCTCGAACGCTGGCTGCACCACGCGGGACGGATCGGAACGGTGAGCGGCCGCTACTACGCGATGGACCGAGACCGCCGCTGGGAGCGCACCAAGCTCGCCTACGACGCGATCGTGAACGCCCGGGGCCCGCGCGCACCGACTGCCGCCGACGCCGTCGGCGACGCCTACGGGCGCGACGAGACCGACGAGTTCGTGCGCCCCACGGTGATCGGTGACTACGACGGGATGGCGGACGACGATGCCGTTGTCCACTTCAACTTCCGCCCCGACCGGGCGCGGCAGCTCGTGCGCGCGCTGGGCGAGGCGGAGTTCAGCGAGTTCGCCCGTGGGCACGCCCCCCGGGTGCACCTGACCACCCTGACCGAGTACCGCAAGGGATGGCAATACCCGGTCGCCTTCCTCCCCCAGACGCCTGCGACGACCCTCGCCGAGGTGATTGCACGCCGGGGGGAGCGCCAGCTGCACGTCGCCGAAACCGAGAAGTACGCGCACGTCACCTACTTCTTCAATGGTGGTCGCGAGGAGGAATGGGAAGGGGAGGAGCGGTGCCTCATCCCCTCGGTTCGCGACGTGCCCACCTATGACCACAGTCCCGAGATGAGGGCCCCCGAGGTGGCCGACGCTTTCCGTCAGCGCTGGGCCGAGGACGGCTACCGGTTCGGAATCGTGAACTTCGCCAACCCGGACATGGTCGGCCACACTGGCGTGATTCCGGCCGCGGTCGCGGCGGTCGAGACCGTGGACCGCTGCCTGGGCCAGGTGGTCTCGGAGGTTCACGGCTCCGGAGGCGCCTGCATCGTGACTGCCGACCATGGGAACTGCGACGTCATGCTGGAGCCCGACGGGTCCCCCAACACGGCCCACTCGACCAACCCCGTGCCCCTGGTCGTCACCGCCGGGGGCGCGGCGCTGGCCGGCGGCGGGATTCTCGCGGACATTGCCCCCACGGCGCTCGCCCTGCTCGGCATCGGCCAGCCCGCCGAGATGAAGGGGCGCTCCCTGCTCGGCGGCTCCTGAACGGCGCCGAGCAGGCTCACAGGCACAGAAGGATGTGTATGGCGAGTTTGTGGCGCATAGCGCCATAAACTCGCCAGCGACCGGGGTGGTGACTGCCCCCTTATTGACTCGGTGCTGAATCATAGATCACACCTGCTATAAGAAGACTTAGGTTTTCTCTGAGATTAACCGTAGGAGGTTTGCAATGGCACTAGTACGATGGGATCCGGCACGGGAGGTGGACACGATTCAGACCGATCTGAACCGGGTCTTCGACGCCTTCTTCGGCGGCCGGGCGCCCAACGGCAACGCGAGGCGCTGGGTTCCCGCGATGGATCTGATCGAGAGCGACGATCACCTCGTGCTCAAGGGCGATCTTCCGGGGCTCGACAAGGACGACGTCGAGGTCGAGGTCAAGGACGGCGTCCTGACCATCTCCGGCGAGCGGAAGACCGAGCACGAGGACAGCTCTCAGGGGTACCACCGAGTGGAGCGAGCCTACGGGCGGTTCTCGCGGTCGCTCTCGCTGCCGCGGGGCGTCGACGCGGACCAGGTTCAGGCCGAGTTCGACAAGGGCGTGCTCGAGGTGCGCATCCCGAAGCCCTCGGAGAGCAAGGCGCACCGCGTCGAGATTGGGTCGAGCGTCAATGGAGAGGCGCGGGAGAAGTAAGTCGCCGGCTCCCTAGGCTTCCGGATCGTGCGCAACGATCCGGAACGCCTCCGCTTCGAGATAACCGCACGAGACGGAGCCGCCCGGACCGGGCGGCTCCACGTCGTTCACGGCGCCGTCGAGACGCCGGCCTTCATCCCGCTTGCGACCCGCGGAAGCGTTCGCGCCCTGGCCGCCTCGGAGGTGGCCGAGCTCGGCTACACCCTGGTGCTGGGAAACACCTTTCACCTGATGCTGTCTCCCGGGCGGGAGCTGATCGCGGCGCTCGGCGGCCTGCACCGGTTCATGGGCTGGGAGCGGCCGATCGTCACCGACTCGGGTGGCTTCCAGGTCTTCTCGCTCGCACACGGCCGGGTCGCCGACGAGATCAAGGGACGGCGCGGGCGCCAACCCGGCCAGGGAAAGGTGCTGGAGATCGGTGAGGAGGGGGTTCGCTTCCGGTCGTACGTGGACGGGTCCGAGCAGTTCCTGGGGCCCGAGGAGTCGATGCAGGTGCAGGCGGCGCTTGGCTCCGATATCGCCCTGGCCTTCGACGAGTGCACGCCGTATCACGCCGACCGCGATTACACGGGCCACTCGATGGAGCGAACCCACCGCTGGCTGGATCGCTGCCTGGCCTGGCACGAGCGTCACGGGCCGCGCCGCCAGGCGGTATTCGGGATCGTCCAGGGGGGCGTGCACGAGGACCTGCGTCACGCGGCAGCCGAGCAGGTCTCGGCCGCGGCGGTGGACGGCCTCGCCATCGGCGGGACCCTTGGCCGCGACAAGGAGGAGATGCGCGGCGTGATCGCAATGACCATGCCCCACCTGGACGGCGACGCGCCACGTCACCTGCTGGGAATCGGTGAGCCGGACGATCTGGTGGAGGGGATCGCGGCCGGCGTCGACCTGTTCGACTGCGCGGTGCCCACCCGCCTCGCTCGGCACGGGATGGCGCTGGCACCGCTTCCGGGGAAGCGGTTTCGGTTCGACGTCCGGCGGGCTGAGTTCGCCACCGACGAGGGGCCGCTCGTTGAGGGCTGTCCGTGTGCGGCCTGTGCCGCCCACAGTCGCGCCTATATCCACTATCTCTCCCGGGCCGAGGAGCTAACCGGCGCTCGGCTGCTCGTTCTCCACAACCTCAGCTATGTGGAGCGCCTCGTCCACGGGGCCCGGGGGGCAATCCAGGCCGGGCGCTTCGACGCATACAGGCATGCCATTCTCGGCGGCGAGACGCCATGGAGCGCCGCCGCACCGCCGGGGCCGACCCGGTCCTGACCCGGGTCACTGCACGTGTGAGTTGAGGAAGTCCTGAATCGACCGGATCTGGTCGGGCACGTTGTCCTTGACCAGGTCCGTGTTCTGCCCCGCGTTCGTGGTCAGCAGGACCACCGCGGCGATCACAGCGGCCAGCAGCGCGATCACCAGGGCGATGCCGATCGCGCTGCCCATGCGGCTGGCGAACGAGCGGCCGGCCCTTGGCTCCACGGGTGCCGGGCGGGGACGCGGCGCGCGCCTGGGAGGCGCCGGCGCCGGGGCGGCGCGGGCTCTCCTTGTGCCCATCCGACGGGTGGCCTCGGTCGTGCCGCCGGACAGGGCCCGGGTCGGCGCCTCGGCGGCAGCCTGCGGCGGCTGCTGTCCGCTGAGCCCGGTCCGCAGGGCCACGGCGAGCTGGCGGGCGGTCGAGTAGCGCAGCCCGGGGTCGCCCTCCAGCGATCGCAGGACCGCCGTCGAGAGGGTTTCGGGGATCTCGGGGTCGTAGGAGCTGGGCGGCAGCGGCCGCTCGCTCTCCCGGCGGCTCGCAAGCTCGGCGAGGCTCGAGCCCTCCCACGGAAGCCGCCCCGTGAGGAGTTGGTAGATGACCACCCCGAGCGCGTAGACGTCGGAGGCGGGTGCGGCCTCCTCGCCGCGCGCCTGCTCGGGAGCCAGGTAGGCCGCCGTGCCCACCACGGACCCCACCTGCGTCAGACGCGTCTGCTCGGCCGCTCGCGCGATCCCGAAGTCGGTGAGCTTCACTGTCATCTCGCCCGTCGGCGGATCGTGTGCGCTGGCGGGGGAGTTGCTGCGCCCCGCGGGACCACCGATGACCATCAGGTTCCCGGGCTTGACGTCGCGGTGCACGATCCCCTGCCGGTGCGCGTACTCGAGCCCCGCGCAGGCCTGGGCGCCGATCTCGACCGCGACCTCGGGTTGGAGCCGCCCCTGCCTCTGGAGCAGCTGGGCGCCCGACCTGCCCTCCACGTACTCCATGACTATGTAGTGGCGGTCGTGGTCCACCCCCGTGTCGTAGACCTGGACGATGTTGGGGTGGATCAGCTTCGCCACCGCAAGGGCCTCGCGTCGAAAGCGCGCGACGAACTTCTCGTCGTCCGAGAGGTGGTCGGCGAGCACCTTCACCGCCACCGTGCGCTCCAGGACCCTGTCGGTCGCCTGGTAGACACTCGACATGCCGCCCGATCCCAGCCGGTCCCCGAGCTGATAGCGATCTGAGATCAGGGTCGTGCTCATCTAGTCACCGCTCCCGCTGCCGGTGCCGCCGGTGTCACCGGTCCCACCGTCCGTGCCCTGCCCGGGAGGGCCGCCGCTCCCAGGACCCTGGCCCTGGCCGTTGCCCGGAGGCTCGGTTTCGTCGGTGGATGTGGTGGTGCTGGTCGTCGTCGTGTCCGTCTCCTCGGTGGACGAGGTCGTCGTGGAGGTGGTCGAGGAGGTGGTCGGCTGCTGTGTGTGGGTCGGCTGGGTCGGCTCGGTCGTGGCGCACTCGTCGCTCACCAGCGTGCGCAGGTTGTCGCCCGCAGCTTGAAGCTCGGGCTTCAGGTCCGCCGAGGGGTTCGCGGGGAGCGCGTTCACCGCGTTGACGAATTCATCCGCTCGCGACGCTGCCGTCTCGCAGTCCTGATCCGCTATGGCCGTGCTCACACCGTCGAGCGCATCGTTGAGGACGGTGGCGTTGGCGGGTGGGATCTCGCCGCTGATCTCATCCGAGCCGCAACCCGGCAAGACCGCGAGGATGGCAAGGAGGGCAAGCAGGGAGGGGAGCTTGGTGATCCCTGGCATCGCGGCGAGTCTAGTAATCCCCGCCCGTGTCACTGGCCGACGTACAGTCGCTTGGCCAGGTGCTCGGGCAGCTTGTTGGCGGCGATCGCGTCGGCGGCCCGCTCGATCTCGTACTCGGTCCGGTGGTAGGTGACCTCCCAGGCGTCGGTGTCGAGCTCCAGCCAGGCGGCGCGCGGGTCGCCGTCGCGGGGTTGGCCGACGCTGCCCGGATTGATCAGCCAGCGGCCCTGGGAGACATCGAGCCGGGTGCCGGCGCCGGCCTGGGCACCCTTGGCGGGGTCCCGGCGCTCGATCCCCTGTCCAGGCCCCGCCGCGCCCCCGTCCTCGGCCGTGACGAAGAACAGGGCCACGTGGGAGTGACCGACCAGGCTGATCCGTGCCGCCTGCGCGGCGATGCAATCCGCCGCCTGGTCGGGCCACAGCACGTACTCCCACACCGGGTCGCGCGGGGATGCGTGATAGAGGGCGACCTCGCGGCCCTCGTCAGCCGGCTGCAGGCCACGCAGGAACTCCATCGTCTGCGGCTTGGCCGTCTCCCGCGTCCAGCGAACGGCGGCGGCCGCCGCGGGCGAGAACGCCGATTCGTCGAGCTCGCCGAGCACTGCCAGGTCGTGGTTTCCGACCAGGCAGAGGTCGCACCGCTCGGCGACCAGGCTGGCGCACTCATCCGGCTGAGCCCCATATCCGACCACGTCTCCCAGGCACCAGAGCTGATCGGGACGCGCGCTGTGGGCGTCGTCGAGGACTGCCTCCAGGGCAGGCAGGTTGGCGTGGATGTCGCTGATGATCGCCAGTCGCACGGGCGAAGCGGACTATCGTAGGGGCATGGCCAACCCCAGCGGCAGGCGCCGGGCTGTACGGGTTGGTATCGCAGCTGTGGCGATGGTTCTGGTGGCCGAGGCGGCCGTGTGGCTCTTGCGGCCCCGCGAGCGGCCGATCGATCCTGCGCCGGTCTCTGAGCGCGACTACTTCACACCCGCCGAGATCGACCGAGGCCGTGCCTACAGCGAAGGCCAGCTCTGGCTTTTTCTGGTCGCGGTGGGGGCCCAGGGCGCAGTACTGGTCACCCTGGCGCTCGGCCGGCCGGGGATCGTCCGCCGCGGCCTAGGGAGGATGGAGGCCCAGCCCGTGATCGGCGCGGCCGCGGTGGGCGCCGGGCTATCGGTGGCCCTCGGTGCGGCGGCCCTGCCGGCCGGCATCGCCGCGCACGAGCGCGCCGTCGATTACGGGATCTCGACCCAGTCGCTGGGCTTCTGGCTCGCCGACGCGGGCAAGTCGGCCGCGATCGGCGCGGCGCTGGCCGCGGCCGGCGCGGCGCTCCTGATCGCGCTGGTGCGCCGCTTCGGGGGCCGTTGGTGGCTGCCCGGGAGCCTCGCGGTGGTCGCGATCGCCGCCCTCTTCGTGTGGCTCGCGCCGGTTGTCCTGGCCCCGCTGTTCAACCGGTTCTCGCCGCTTCCGGACGGCAGCAAGGCTCGATCCGAGGTGCTGGCGCTCGGAGATCGGGCGGGGGTCGATATCGGCCAGGTGTACCGGGTGGATGCAAGCCGGCGGGTGCGGTCCCTGAACGCCTACGTCGATGGGATCGGGTCCACCAAGCGAGTCGTGCTCTACGACACGCTGCTCAAGCGGGCAAACCAGGATGAGCTGCGCTCGATCGTCGCCCACGAGCTCGGTCACGTCAAGCACGACGACATCCTTCGCGGCCTCGCCTTCGTGGCCCTGGTTGCGCCGCTCGGACTGCTGTTCGTGCGCGAGCTGGCCGGGGGCCTGGCCCCGCGCACCCGCAGCGACGGTCGCGGCCCCGCGGCGCTGCCGGCGTACGCCCTCGGCCTCGCCCTGGCCTCGCTTGTGCTCGGCTTGGTGGGGAACCAGCTCTCGCGCCGGATCGAGGCGAGCGCGGACACCTTCGCCCTGGACCTCACCCATGACCCAGGGGCACTGATCAACGTGCAGAGGCGGCTGGCGATCAGGAACGTCGCCGACCCGGACCCGCCAGCGGTCGTCACCGCGCTCCTGGGAACGCATCCCTCCACGATCGATCGGATCGGGGCGGCGGTCGCCTACCAGCGCGGAGCGCGGTAACCCGCCTACTATCGCCACATGCCCGATCCGCTCGAGCAGCTACGGGTCACGATCCGCTCCGCCGCCGACTCCCTGCGGGACGGTGCGGCCGGATCGATTGCGCCAACCCTCGAGCGACCACCGGATCCCGAGCTCGGCGACTACTCCACCAACGCCGCGATGCTGCTCGCTCCGGCGCGGGGGCTGAAGCCGCGGGAGATCGCCGAGCGCCTGCGCGAGGAGCTCTCGGGTCTGCTGGGGGGAAGCGTCGACCGGATCGAAGTCGCCGGCCCCGGGTTCGTGAACGTGTTCCTGACCGATCGCTGGCACCGCGAAAGCCTCGCGTCGCTGCTCGACGCTGGCGATGCCTTCGGCCAGGGAACCGCGGAGCGGCCCGAGCGCGTCCTCGTCGAGTTCGTTTCCGCCAACCCGACCGGGCCGCTGACCGCTGCCCAAGGCCGTCACGCCGGATACGGCGACTCGCTGGCGCGGCTCCTCACCCTCGCCGGCCACCAGGTCGAGCGGGAGTACTACCTGAACGACGCCGGCGGCCAGGTGCGCCGCTTCGCGGAGTCGATCGCCGCCCGGATGCAGGGGCAGGAGCCTCCCGACGAGGGCTACCAGGGGGACTACGTCGAAGATCTCGCACGGGAGCTGTCTGCCGCGGGCGCCGACCCGGGCGACCTCGACGACCTCGCCCGCCGCGGAGTCGAGGTGATGCGGGTTCGCATCGAGGCGTCGCTCGATCGTTTCGGCGTCCACTTCGACAGCTGGTTCTCGGAGCGTTCGCTCCACGAGGGCGGCGGGCTCGAGCGGGCGATCGAGGAGCTCCGCGCGCGCGGCCACGTGTACGAGAGCGAGGGGGCGATCTGGCTGCGCACGACGGCCTTCGGTGACGACAAGGACAGGGTGTTGATCCGCTCGGATGGCGAGCCCACCTACTTCGGGGCCGATATCGCCTATCACCGCGACAAGCTCGAGCGCGGCGCGGACCGTCTGGTGGATCCCCTGGGCGCCGACCACCACGGCTACGTGGCTCGGATGCGGGGCGCGATCGAGGCGCTGGGCGCCGACCCGGACCGCTTCGAGGCGCCGCTGATCCAGTTCGTCCACCTCGTCGAGGGCACTGCGCGGGCCCAGATGTCCAAGCGCAGCGGCGAGTTCGTCACTCTCGACGAGCTCGTCGACGACATCGGCGCCGACGCGGCCCGGTTCCTGATGTTGCAGAGAAGCCACGAGACGACGGTCGACCTGGACCTCGAGCTGGCGCGCCGTCAGTCGCAGGACAACCCCGTCTACTACGTCCAGTACGCGCACGCCCGGATCTCGAGCATCCTGCGCAAGGCGGTAGCGGACGGTCGCGCTCCCGCAGCCGGCGGTGGGGTCGACGAGGCGATGCTGAGCGAGGCGGCGGCCGCGGAAACGGTGCTGGGGGCGCAGGCGGAGCCGGCCGAGCGAGCGCTGGTCCGCCGCTTGCTCGAGTTTCCGGCGGAGGCGGCCGGCGCCGCCGAGCGCCGCGCCCCGCACCGGTTGGTGGCCTATGCGACCGCGACAGCCGCCGACTTCCACGCCTTCTACCGGGACTGCCAGGTGGTGGGCGCGCCCGGCGAGCTCGAGCGGGCCCGCCTGGCGATCTGCGTGGCGGCGAAGAGGGTGATCGCGCGGACGCTCGACCTGCTCGGGGTCAGTGCCCCCGAGCAGATGTAGCGACCGGGCGCGCGCCACGCGGAAGGCCGCTGTTAGATTCCGCCCTCCCCTGCACCCGACGAGGAGGAAGACCGTTGACCAAGGCTGAGTTCGTCGATCGGCTGGCCCGCGACACACGGGTCGGCAGCAAGAAGCAGGCCGCCGATGCCGTGGAGGCGGTGCTGGACGGCATCACCGACTCGCTGCGCAGCGGCGATGACGTCAACTTCACGGGCTTCGGCAAGTTCAGCGTCGCCGAGCGGAGCCCGCGCCAGGGTGTCAATCCGCGGACGGGCGAGCGGATCACGATTGCCGGCGGGCGCGTTCCCAGGTTCTCGGCCGGCGCTGGGCTGAAGGCCAAGGTAAAGGGCTGAGCCTGGCCTTCGCCGACCGTCTCGCCGCCCTGGTCGAGGAGCGGCGTAGCCAGGTCTGCCTGGGATTGGATCCGGACCCGTCTCGGCTGCGCCCAGGTTTCGCGGCGGCGGGTGACGGTGTCGCGGAGCAGGCCGGGGAAGCGGTCGCTGCCCACTGCGAATCGCTGATCGCGAGTGCTGGTCCGGCCTGCGTCGCGGTCAAGCTTCAGCTGGCCTGCTTCGAGCGGCTCGGCGCACCCGGCTGGGAGGCGCTCGAGCGCACCGCGGCCGCCGCTCGCGCGGCGGGCCTGCTGGCGATTGCCGACGGCAAGCGAAGCGATGTCCCGGTGAGCGCCGCCGCTTACGCGCAGGCACTGTTTGGATCGACGCCGACCCCTTGGGGCGAGGTCGGAGGCTTGGGGGCGGACGCGGCGACCGTCGGCCCGCTGTTGGGCGGCGACTCCCTGGAGCCCCTGGTGGAGGGTGCGGCGGAAGCGGATGCCGGCCTCTTCGTTCTCGTGCGGACCTCAAACCCGGGCGCCGCCGACCTGTTCGACGTCCCGGCTCCCGAGGCGCCGCTGTTCGAGCGCCTGGCCGCTCTGGTCGCCGAGCGTGCCGACCGCCTGTTGGGCGACTGCGGGCTATCCGGAATGGGAGCAGTCGTCGGCGCCACCGAGCCTCGCCACCTCGCACGCCTGCGCGAGCTGATGCCACGCTCCGTCTTCCTGGTGCCGGGAGTTGGCGCCCAGGGCGGCCAAGCCGCCGACCTGGGGCCCGCCTTCGGCGAGCATCCGGCCTCGGTGCTGGTGACCGCGTCGCGATCGATCGCAGACTCCGCGGATCCCCTGGCGGCCGCTGGTGAGCTGCAGGCCGAGCTCTGGGCCCTGGGCGGCGACTGACGGCCTGGCTACCATCGCCCTGCTAACCGCGATCGCATGGAGCCGCAAGCCACCGAGACGAGGCCGAGCCGCGATCCGATCGCGAGGGGTGTCGCGGTGCTCGCGCTGCTGGTCGGCGCGATCGTGGTCGTCGTCGTGATCGCGGGCTCGACCGGCTCCTCGGAGGAGGGGTCCGGGCAGGGCCACGGCACTGGCGGGGGCCCGGCGCAGCGCGAGAGCTATTGCGTGGTCCGTGCCGGCGATACGTTCGCGGCGATCGCGGCAGAGGCCGGCGTCCCGGAGATGAGGCTGGCGGAGTTAAACCCGAACCTGGACCAGTTCAGCATCCAGCCCGAGAACTGCATCAACCTGATACCCGAGGGATGCAGGAAGCTCGCCGGCGGGGGGCCGCCGAATCCCTGCACCTAGGCGGAGACCGGCGTAGTTGCCCCGCCCCGCACGAAGAGTCCTCGCCGCCGCGCTCGCCGTCGCAGTGATCGGGCATGCAGCCGTCGCGACCCGCGCCTTCGGCGCCGGGGAGCGACTGCCGCCGCCGATATCGGCGAAGGCGTGGTACCTGATTGACGTGCGGGACGGCGCCAGGCTTGCGGGCAGGAACGTCGGCGTCCAGGAGGCGATCGCCAGCACGACCAAGTTGATGACCGCTTACATCGCTCTCCATCAGCTGCCGCTGGGGAAGCGGCTCGTCGCGCCGCCCTACCACCCGCTTCCCGGCGAGTCGCTGCTCGGGTTGGAGGCAGGGGAGCGAATCTCGGTTCACGACCTTCTGTATGGCCTGCTGTTGCCGAGCGGCAACGACGCCGCGGTGACCCTGGCAACAGGCGCGGCGGGCTCGGTGCCGGCGTTCGTCAGGGAGATGAACGGCGCCGCCGGCCGACTTGGGTTACGGGACACGAGCTATGCCAATCCGATCGGCCTCGACGAGACGGGCAACTACTCGACCGCACGTGACCTGGCCACGCTGGCCATGCGCCTGCGCCGGCAATCCCTCTTTCGTCGGATCGTAGACACCCCGAGGAAGACGCTCCACACCGGCGCCCACCCGCGCACGATCGTCAACCACAACGACCTGCTGCTCAGGGTCCCGTGGATCAACGGCGTGAAGACCGGCTACACGCTTGACGCCGGCTACGTCCTGGTCGCATCCGGCACGCGAAAGGGTGTCACCCTGCTCTCTGTCGTGATGGGGGCTCCCAGCGAAGCGGCACGCGATCAGGACACCATGTCGCTCATGCGCTACGGCTTTTCGCGCTACCTGCGCCGGACCCCCGTCCAGAGCGGGGAAACGCTGGCGTCGCCGCCGGTACGCGGACGCGACGAGAGGCTGCCGCTGGTCGCCGCCCACTCGGTCCGCGTGAGCGCCCGGCGCGGGCAGTCCATTCGGGTGACCGTCGACGCTCCGGATGAGGTCGAGGGCCCGATCCCGCGTGGCCGCCGGCTCGGGACAGGTGTGGTCACGCTTGACGATCAGGAGGTGGCACGCGTGCCGTTGGTCAGCGAGCGCCGAGCGCTCGCGCCCGCCGACTCGACGCTCATCTCGCGGATCGACGATGAAGTTCCCGGGTCGCGGGCCCTGGCCTGGGCGGTTACCGGAGCCGTCACGGCTACGATCGTGATAGGCATTGCTGTTGGGCTGCCCCGCCGTCGCGGGCGCGGCCAGCCGGGACAAGGAAGGCCTCAGTGATCCTCACCGTCACGCTGAATGCCGCACTCGACCGCACGGTCGCCGTGCCGAACTTCCGCCTCGGGCACCGCCACAGGGCCGTGGAGTCAACGACCTTCGCGGGTGGCAAGGGCGTCAACGTCGCACGAGCGTTGAAGCTGCTCGGCCGCCCCGCAATCGCCACCGGGCTGGCCGGAGCCGCGACCGGGTCCCGCATCCTCCGGCAGCTCACCGACGAGGCGATCCTTCACGACTTCACCCGCATCGAGGGGGAATCGCGGACGAACCTGGCGGTCATCGATCCGACCTCCGGTGAGCAATCGGAGATCAACGAGCGCGGGCCCGAGGTGCGGCCAGACGAGATCGATTTGTTCATCGAGAAGCTCCTCTACCTGGCTCAGGGGTCGAGCCTGTGCGTGCTGGCGGGCAGCATCCCGCCCAGCGTTGACGCGGCCGTGTACGCGCGCCTGATCGGCGAGCTACGCAGCCTGGGCGTGCCGGCGCTCCTCGACACGGACGGCGTGCCCATGCGCCTTGGCCTGCGCGCCGAGCCCGCGGTCGTGGCTCCGAACGTGTCCGAGGCGGAGGAGGCCGTCGGCCAGGAGTTCAACGACGCCGACGACTTCGCCTTGGGGCTCGCCGGGCTGCTGGAGATGGGCGCCGGCGAGGCGGTGATCACTAGGGAGGCCGGCTGCGTTGCGATTGTCGGGAAGGGCAACGAGCGGCGTCGCTACGAGGTCGAGATAGAGCCGCTCGAGCCGGTCTCCGGCGTCGGCTCCGGGGACTGCTTCCTGGCGGGCTACGTGGCCGCCCGGTACGAGGGGCGCTCGGCCAGTGAGTGCCTGGTGTACGGGGTTGCCTGCGGCGCCGAGTCGACGCAGCACTTTGGCGCCGGCACCGTCGACCGGAACGAGGTCGAGCGGCTCTTGCCGCGCGTCGAGGTCCGCGAGCTCGATGTCCCCGCGGGGGTCGGCTGAGGCCCTGACCCGCCGGCGACCGGCGACCCTCAGCGATGGATCGCTAGCCGACGTAGTTGATGTGCCACCACTCGTCGGGGGCTTCGGTCTTCGCCCAGCCGAAGTTGGCGCCGATTTGGTCGACCACCGTTCGCATGTAGGGCTCGGCGAGATCGAGCGCGTAGCCGTATTCGTGGGAAGAAGTCCCGGGGGGCGCGGCGAGGCTGCCTTGGCCCGAGAGGTAGAGGTTGTAGAGGTAGAGCTGCTGGGCGTAGGACCGGTAGCCGGAGAGGGTGCCGTCCGGGTAGAGATCGGTTCCGTAGAGCCGCAGCGACTCCTGGCGCATCGCCTCCCAGGCGGCGGCTGCGTTCGAGGCCAGATAGACGCTCCCACAGGGGCAGTAGATGGGTGAGGTCCAATAGGGAGGAGACGGCGGGGGTGGGCCAGTGCCGGCGGCAGTGGACGCCGAGCTGCCGGACGCCGGCACCTGGATCGTCTGCCCGATCAGGAGCAGCGAGTCCGAGGCGAGGCCGTTGCTGGCGGCCAGCGACTCGACCGGGAGGCCATTCGCGGCGGCTATGGACCAGAGGCTTTCGCCGGGCATCACGATGTGGGAGGCGGTCGCGGCAGAGGAGCTCGACGAAGAGGTGGGGGAGGCCCCAGCCGAAGCCAGCGCCGCGGCGCCCTCGGCTTCAGTCGGGATCTGGATCGTCTCGCCAGCGTAGACGGACGCGTCGTCCGAGAGCCCGTTGTAGGCGGCGATCGTGCGGGTGGTGAAGTTGTAGGAGGCCGCGATCGACCACAGGGTCTCGCCCGGCAGGACCGTGTGCGGCGCGGATGCCCGCGCCGGTTTGGCCATGGCCATCTGGACCGCTCCCGCGACGGCCGCGATTGCCAGTGTTGTCCGGATTTTCGAGACCGGCACGCGCCTTCTCCTTTGTGGCCGGTCCCGGCCCTCCTCCCCGTGAAGGACGTCATGCAGGCGGTGCTAACATCGCCGGGGCCTTGGAGAAGCCCGCTCTCCAGTTGCCGCAAACGTGTCTTTCGCCTCGCTCGACGGGGCGTTTTTCGTCCGCGCCCACCCTTAGCCTGGACGCTCAGCGCCAGACGGGAGATTCATAAGGCCATGGAAGTCGAGATCGGTCGCGGCAAGAAGGGAAGAAGGGCCTACGGGTTCGACGACATCGCGATCGTGCCCTCGCGACGGACGCGCGATCCCGACGATGTCGACATCAGCTGGACGCTGGGCCCCTACCGCTTCGAGCTCCCGCTGCTGGCGGCGGCCATGGACGGCGTCGTCAGTCCCGCGACCGCTGCAGAAATCGGTCGGCTGGGCGGCCTGGCTGTTCTCAACCTCGAGGGGATCTGGTCGCGATACGAGGACGCCGAGGAACAGCTCGAGCGGATCGCCGGGGCCTCACCCCAGGCGGCCACCGCCACGATGCAGGAGATCTACCGCGAGCCTGTGAAGCCCGAGCTGATCGCGCAGCGGGTCGAGGAGATCAAGGCGCAGGGAGTCGTGGCGGCCGGCTCGCTGACTCCGCAGCGCGTCGCGGCGCACTACGAGGTCGCCCTCGAGGCAGGGCTGGACCTCCTGGTGATCCAGGGGACCGTGATCTCGGCCGAGCACGTGTCATCGAAGGCCGAGCCGCTGAATCTGAAGAAGTTCATCGCCGAGGTGCCGGTCCCGTGTGTCGTCGGCGGCTGCGCCTCCTTTTCTACCGGGCTGCACCTGATGCGCACCGGGGCGGTCGGCGTCCTCGCCGGGGTGGGGCCCGGTGCAGCCTGCACCACCCGGGGCGTGCTCGGGATTGGGGTGCCCCAGGCGACCGCGATCGCCGACGTCGCCGCGGCCCGGTCGCAGCACATGCTTGAGACCGGGGAGTACTGCAACGTGATCGCCGACGGCGGCATGCGCACCGGCGGCGACGTCTCGAAGGCGATCGCCTGCGGCGCCGATGCGGTGATGATCGGCTCGCCCCTGGCCCGCGCGGAGCAGGCGCCGGGCCGCGGCTTCCACTGGGGCATGGCGACCTTCCATCCCTCGCTGCCGCGAGGCGCACGCGTGGCCACCGTTCAGGACGGCACGCTGGAGGAGATCCTGCTTGGCCCCGCTCAGGAGAACGACGGCACCTTCAACCTGATCGGCGCGCTTCGCACCTCCATGGCTACCTGCGGCTACGAGGACATCCGCGACTTCCAGCGCGCCGAGGTGATGGTCGCCCCGGCCCTGCAGACTGAGGGCAAGCAGCTGCAGCGCGAGCAGTCAGTGGGCATGGGCTCCAACGGGCGGGCGGCAGTGGCCACGGGAGTCGCCGTTTCGGATGACTGAGGAAGTACTGGTCCTCGATTTCGGGGGGCAGTACTCCCAGCTGATCGCCCGGAGGATCCGCGAGTGCGGGGTGTTCGCCGAGCTGCTCCCACACAACACCGACCTGGAGCGAATCCGCGAGCGCCGTCCCGCTGCCCTGGTGCTCTCCGGCGGGCCGGCGTCGGTCTATTCGGAAGGCGCACCTGAGCTCCGGCGTGAGCTGCTCGAGCTCGACGTGCCGGTGCTCGGCATCTGTTACGGCATGCAGGCGATGGTTCACGTGCTGGGCGGCCGGGTCGAGGGCGCCGATGCGGGGGAGTTCGGGCGCACCTCCCTCGTCCTCGCCAACGGCGGCGGCCGGCTGCTGTCGGGATTACCGCGCGAGCAGCAATGCTGGATGAGCCACCGCGACAGCGTCTTCGAACCGCCCACCGGCTTCGTCGCACTGGCGTCCAGTCCCGGGTCCCCGGTCGCGGCCTGCGAGAGCCCCGAGCGTGGCCTGTACGGGATCCAGTTCCACCCAGAGGTCGTCCACACGCCCTACGGCACCCAGATACTCGACCGCTTCCTGCGCCAGGTCGCGGGCCTGGAGCAGCGTTGGTCGCCCGCTTCGGTCGTCGACGAGCAGGTCGCGGCGGTGCGCGCCCAGGTCGGCCACGAAGGCGTGATCTGCGGCCTCTCGGGAGGCGTCGACTCCGCCACCGCGGCGGCCCTCGTCCACCGCGCGGTCGGCGATCAGCTCACGTGCGTGCTCGTCGACCACGGCCTGCTGCGCAAGAACGAGGCCGAGCAGGTGATCGAGACCTTTCGCGACCGGGGGGCCAGGCTGGTCCACGTCGCGGCCGAGGACCGCTTCCTGAAGCGTCTCGCCGGCGTCGTGGACCCCGAGACCAAGCGGAAGATCATCGGCGAGGAATTCATTCGGGTCTTCGAGGAGCAGGCGGAGCAGATTCAAGGCGTGCGTTTCCTCGTCCAGGGGACCCTCTACTCCGACGTGATCGAGTCGGGCGGAGACGGGCGAGTAGGGGCGGACACGATCAAGTCGCACCACAACGTGGGCGGTCTTCCGGAGGACCTCGGGCTCGATCTCGTGGAGCCGCTTCGGATGCTGTTCAAGGACGAGGTTCGGGCCGTCGCCGCCGAGCTCGGGCTGCCGGAGCGGATCATCTGGCGTCAGCCCTTCCCGGGGCCGGGCCTCGGAATTCGAGTGGTGGGGGGCGAGGTGACTGCGGAGCGACTCGAGATCCTTCGCGATGCTGACGCGATCCTCCAGGAAGAGATCCGCGCCGCGGGCCTCTACCGCGAGCTCTGGCAGTCGTTCTGTGTCCTGCCCGCAGTGCGCTCCGTCGGCGTCCAGGGCGACGGTCGAACGTACGCCTATCCGATCGTGATCCGCGCGGTGACCTCGGAGGACGCCATGACCGCCGACTGGGCGCGGCTGCCCTACGACCTGCTGGCGCGGGTGTCGAACCGGATCATCAACGAGGTGGCCGGCGTCAACCGTGTCGCCCTCGACATCAGCTCGAAGCCCCCGGCAACGATCGAGTGGGAATAGGCATCTACCGGCGACTCCTCGCTCGACGCCATCCCTGGCTCGCTCGGAGTCGCCGGGCTAGGGCACCAGCCTGACCCGGCAGGCACCTCCGCATCTACCGCGACTTCGTCGCTAGCCCGGGGCCAGGGTTTGCGCTGGCCGGACCTGGCGCGCAACGGGTTTCCTACGGCTGGAAGGGGGGTGCCTCGCCCCAGCCCCAGCGAGGGACCGGTGCGTGCTCGAAGACCTGGGCGTCCGGCTGGGAGTTGTACATCGCAAGGCGGGATCCCCACTCGGCGTAGGCGACGATCGCGGCGCGGAACTCGGGATCGTCCGGAAGGCCGGCGTCGTCGGCGGCGAGGCTGAGAAGCGCGACAAACCGATGCCGCTCCTCGGGCGCAATCGCGAGGCCACGGTGGTGAGCGAGCATGCTCTCGTAGCCACCCAAGTCCTCCGTGTAGCCGGCGGGGCCGCCCAGCACCTCCGACCACCAGGTGCTGACGTGCGCTCGGTGTTCCTCGCTCACCCCGCCGGGAAAGTAGGGCGAAAGGAGTTCGTCACGCTCGACGCGGTCGTAGAAGCAATCCATCAAGCGGCGGATCGCCGCCTCTCCTCCGGCCCACCCGTAGAGCGTCGGGGTCGCGTTCATCGCGCGTCGTAGCCGGCGTTGCGGGACTCAGTGGTCCTCAACTCACGGCTCTCTTCACCAGCGCGCCGATCCTTGCCTCTTCGGCAGCGGTCAGCTCCTTCAGGGCGAAGGAGGTCGGCCACATGGCGCCTTCGTCGAGTTTCGCCTTGTCGTTGAAGCCGAATGTCGCGTACCTCGATTTGAACTTCTCTGCGCTCTGAAAGAAACAGACGACCTTGCCGTCCTTGGCATACGCGGGCATCCCGTACCAGGTCCTCGGTGAGAGGGCTGGCGCGCTCGCTTTGATGATCGCATGGAGCCGTTTGGCCATGGCGCGATCCGACCCGCGCATCTCGTTGATCTTCGCGAGCACGTCCCGTTCACCGTCCGCCTTGCCCGCGCGCGAGCCGCGGCGCGCTTCCGCCTTCAGCTCTTGGGCGCGCTCCTTCATCGCAGCTCGTTCCTCGTCCGTGAAGCCCTTTGACTTGCTGCGGGTCGCAGTGGTCCTCTTGGTGGACTTCTGCGTGGCTTTTCGGGTGCTCATTGCGCTCCTTTGCTCGTTTAGTTTCAGGCAAATATCATTTGTAGCACAAATGATTGGAGCAGCGGAGTAAATGTGCGAAGATCACACGCCATGCCCCCGGATCCGTCCACAGAGACCGGGATCGCCGAGTTCGCCGGACAGCTGTTCTTCCGGCTCTGGCGAGCCTCACACACCCTGACCGCCGCGGCGCTGCGATCGATTGGCCTGACGCCGGCGCTCTTCGCCGTGCTCAACTACCTGCGGGCGGGCGATGGCGGGATCCAGCAGCAGATCGGCTCGGCGATGGGGATCGACCCGAGCACGATGGTCTCACTGGTCGACCAGCTCGAACGCGCCGGGCTGGCCAGGCGGCGCCTCCACCCGCAGGATCGCCGTGCCCGCGAGGTCCTGATCACGCCAAAGGGCCGGCGGACCCTGAAACGGGCGCGCGAGCTGGCGGAGGAGGTGGAAGACAGCGTCCTTCAGGGCCTCTCGCCGGCCGAACGCCGACAGCTGGTCACGCTCCTCCGAAAGGCGTTCGCGGCGGCGCCTCCACAGCCGCTGTGGAGCTCCGAGGAGGCGACTAGAGCCCCCGGTCAAATGATCAAGTAGGGCAATGCTGCGGGGATTGGCGACTTTGTGGCGCTAGGCGCCATAAAAGCGCCAAAGGCTCTGGCCTCGCCTCCCGACCCAGCCCCTTTTTCGCCTCCGTGCCCGCTCAAGCGGGGCGAAGGGTTACGACCAGCGGTCCCACTTCTTGAGGTGGCGGGTGATCGACCTCAGGAAATGGCCTCCCTCGTACCAGCCCGGTGCCGACCATTCCTCCATGTGCAGATGGCAGCCGGTGGCGTTGCCGGTCTGGCCAACCTTCCCGATCCGCTCTCCGGTGTGCACGACCTGGCCTTCGCGAAGAGGCGACGGCCTCTTCATGTGCATGTACGCGTAGTCGTGGCCGGTCTTCCTGCCGTCGATCACCAGGTAGTAGCCGGCGCTCGAGTGGTACGCCTTCCACTGCACCCGACCGCCACGGGCCGCCACCAGCGGCGCCCCGCAACGGGCAAAGACGTCCTGACCCTGGTGCGTGTGGCCCGACCGGGGCGCGCCGACCCCGTCGCCGTAGGTATGACGAGCGCGAATCGGGAACTTGAAGCGGTGGTATGTGAACCGGGACTCGCTGGTCGACGCCATGGTCCCGCTCTGGGGGCCGATGCGGAACTTGTATTTGCCGTCGCGAACGGGCTTTCCGTGCCTGGTTCCCCTCCACTTGGCCGAGTGGGCCATGTTTGGCTCCTGGGCGGGCTCCACCCAGCTGTCCACCACGGTGCCGTTGGCGCGGTTGACGACGTCGATCCGCACGTCGGTCGGCTCGCTGTTCGTGAACATGTAGGTCACGCGCGGCTTCTTGACGCCGAAGTAGTAGGACCTTCGCGGCTTCGCGGCGGCGTCCCTGAGCTTGAAGTCACCTGACTGGATCTGGGCGGGCGCGACGATCCTCAGGGTCTTGGGGGACTTGGCGCTGTTCTCGTAGGTGTCGACGACCTTCGGCCTGCCGCTCGCAGCTCCTGCGGGGACCTTGGCCGTCACCCGACGGCTCTCGGAGGCGACCGACCCGGCAGCGACCTTGCCGGTCTCCCTCGCGTTGAACAGGACCTGTGAGACGTGGCGCAGATGGCGGCCGCTCACCTGCACCTTGGAGCCGGCGGTCGCCTTGTGTACGCCGGCGCACTTGGCGATGCAGACGACGTCCGTGACCTTGGGCGGCTCGGGAGGGGTGGTTCCGCCGCCCGCGGCGAAGGCCCAGCCCGCGCAGACGGACAACGACGCGCCCACGACTGCCGCGGGTATCGCTGTTCGCCATCCGCGCCGAGCCGGCGCCATTCCCTGGGGCCTCAAACGGACTCTCTTTCTCCGGCCTGCGGGGTTAGCTGTCGGGCTCGCGCCGAAAGAGCGGCGCTACGGACGAGCGTGTCCGATTCGCCCCAGGACGGCTTCGACGCCGTCCCTTTGGTTCCCCCGCCCCGCTGCGGCTGGGCCGCCTCGGATTCGGCAGGTCATCTGGGCGGCGGCAGTATAGCCAGGCGGACGGCGGAATGCGATCATGCCATGAGAGATTTGTTAGCGTCGGCTAACACTTCGGGTGAGATCGGAGCAAGATCGCGACCAGGCCGGCGCCCCAGGGAGCCGCCTCGTGCGGCGCGACGAGCAGGCCGGTTGCGCTCGACTATCATGCGCCGGCCGCGCCCGTGAGCGTGACGCCCGGTTTGGGCCGCGCGCAGGTCGATGGGGGCGGCTTTTCGCGGTCCGGCTGGGCCCGGTTCCGTCAGCAGCGAGATGAAATGAAGACGTACGTAGCCACACCCGAGAACCGGCAGCGCGACTGGTACGTGATCGACGCCGAGGGCCTGACCCTCGGGCGTCTAGCGACTCAGATCGCCGACGCGCTCCGCGGCAAGCGCAAGCCGGAATACACGCCGCACTGCGACACCGGGGACTTCGTGGTCGTGGTCAATGCGGCCAAGATCAAGGTCACCGGGAACAAGCTCAACGACAAGGTCTATTACCGCCACAGCGGCTATCCAGGCGGACTGCGCTCGCGGACGCTCGGCGAGATGCTCGAGCGCCGACCGGAGGAGGTCATCCGCATGGCGGTCAAGGGGATGCTCCCCCGAAACCGCCTCGCGCGCCGGCAGCTGCAGAAGCTGAAGGTCTACGCCGGAGCCGAGCACCCACACGAGGCGCAGAAGCCGGCGCCGATGGAGGTCGATGCCTGATGGTGGACGAGGAGCGCACGGAAGAGGAGCAGCAGCCCGAGGGCACCGGGGACGAGGCCGCGCCGGAGGACCAGGGTTCCGAGGAGCAGCCCGCGGCGCCCGCGCAGGGGGACGTCGGCGAGGAGCAGCAGCCGGAGGTGGCGGCGGAGGACCAGTCCAGTGACGAGGTCGGCGACGAGTCTGAGCCCGACGTTTCCGAGGAATCCGAGGCGCCCGAGCCACCGGAGGGGACGGCCCCCAAGACCGAGGATTCCGAGGATCAAAAGAAGCCCCCGGGCGCCGAGCTCGAGCCGATCGCGATCGAGCCCCAGCGCGAGTTGGGCGCCGAGGAGCGAGCGCGGCTCGAGGCCGAGGCCGAGGAGCGAGCGCGGCTCGAGGCCGAGGCCACGGCCGAGGGCGCCGAGGAGCCCGTGCCGGCGCGCGAGCCCGCCGTTGAAGTGCCCACCGACGCGCGGATTCAGGCCACGGGCAAGCGAAAGACCTCGATCGCTCGCGTGATCGTGCTTGCGGGGAGTGGCACCTTCGAGATCAACCGGCGCACCCTCGAGGACTACTTCCCGCGCCACCAGCATCAGACGCTCGTTCGCCAGCCTCTCTTGGCCTCCGGCTATGAGGGCAAGGTGGACGTCCGCGTGCGGGTCCACGGAGGTGGCATCGCCGGACAGGCCGGTGCCGTCCGGCACGGGATCGCACGGGCGCTCACGGAGATCGACGCGGACCTGCGCGGGGAGCTGAAGCGCAGGGGGCTGCTGACCAGGGATGCGCGGGCGAAGGAGCGTCGCAAGGCCGGGCTCAAGAAGGCCCGCAAGCGCCCGCAGTTCTCGAAGCGGTAGTGGCCACCAAGCTATTTGGGACCGACGGCGTCCGCGGGGTGGCCGGCACGGAGCTGACCGCCGAGGTTGCCCTGGCGCTCGGCCGGGCGGCGGCGCTGGAGAGCGCCAACGCCCGCCCCCAGGTCCTGATTGTCCGCGACACGCGCGAATCCGGCCCGATGCTGGAGGCGGCGCTCGCGGCGGGCGTGGCCGAGGGAGGTGGCGATGCCTGGCTGGGGGGCGTGCTGCCGACGCCGGCCGCCTCGATCCTGGTTCGCCGGCACGGACTGGACCTGGCCGGGGTGGTCTCCGCCTCGCACAACCCCTGGCGACACAACGGAGTCAAGTTCTTCGGCCCGGATGGACGCAAGCTCGACGACGACGCGGAGGCCGGGATCGAGGCCCGAATCGCCGCTGGCGGCTCGGAGCCCGGGGCTTCGCTGGGAAGGGTCCGCGAGCTCGACGGAGCACTCGACGACTACCGGCGGGCCCTACTGTCGGCATTCAGGCTGGACCTTTCCGGGCGCCGGGTGCTGCTGGACTGCGCCAACGGGGCGACCTATCGGGCTGCCCCCTCGGTCTTCGAGCGGCTGGGGGCCGCCGTGGAGACGATCGCCGCGGAGCCGGACGGGCGCAACATCAACGAGGGCTGCGGCTCTACCCACCCGGAGCTCCTGGCCGAGGCGGTCCGCCGCGGCGACGGAGAGATCGGCTTCGCCTTCGACGGCGACGGCGACCGGGTGATCGCGGTCGACACGCAGGGAGAGATTCGCGACGGGGACGAGCTGCTGGCGCTCTGCGCGCGTCACCTGGCCGACGCCGACGCGCTTCACGGTGGGGTTGCCGTGACGGTGATGAGCAACTACGGCTTTCACCAGGCGATGGCGGAGGCCGGAATCGAGGTGGAGACGACGTCGGTCGGCGATCGCAGTGTGATTGCCGCGCTCGACAGGCGGGGCTGGCCGCTTGGCGGGGAGCAATCAGGCCACATCATCTGGAACGAGTACGGGCCCACCGGCGACGGGACCGCCGCAGCCCTGCTCGTGATGCAGGCCCTCGGCGACGGCCAGCTCGCGGCTTCGATCCCGATGGAGAAGCTTCCGCAGGTGCTCGAGAGCGTCGAGATCTCGGATCGCGCGGCGCTCGAGCAGGCGAGCTCTGTCTGGGAGGCGGTGGAGCGCGAGAACGAAGCCCTCGAGGGCCGAGGCCGCGTCCTGGTGCGTGCCTCCGGCACGGAACCGCTCATCCGCGTGATGGTCGAAGCGCCGACGGCAGCGGAGTGCGACGAGGTCTGCAGCCGCCTGGTCGATCTGATCCGCCGAGAGCTCGCGTAGGGCGTAGAGCAGGCACTCCCACCAACACGGTCTACCCTTAATCGCCTCTCCATGTGCGGAATCGTGGGATACGTAGGCCAGCGTCCTTGCCGCGACCTGTTGATGGCGGGGCTCGAGAAGCTCGAGTACCGGGGCTATGACTCCGCCGGCATCTCGCTGCTGGACAACGGGCGGATCGACTCGGTGCGGGCAGTCGGCAACCTCGCAAACTTGCGCGCCGCAATCGGCTTGAACGGGGCCGACGAGGGCGTGACCGTGGCGCCGCCGCCGGCGACCATCGGCCTCGCCCATACTCGCTGGGCCACCCACGGCCGCGTGAGCGAGGAGAACGCCCACCCGCACGGGGACTGCAACGACCGGATCCAGATCGTTCTCAACGGGATCGTCGAGAACCACACGGAGCTGCGCCGTGACCTCGAGGCCCAGGGGCATCGATTCAGCTCCGAGACCGACGCCGAGATCGTCGCCCATCTGATCGAGCGCTACGACGAAGGCGACCTGACCGAGGCGGTGCGAGCGGCGTTCGCGGAGCTGCGCGGCCACTACGCGTTCGCTGCCATGCACGCCGATCACCCCGACACGCTGGTCGCCGCGCGACAGGAATGCCCGCTGGTTGTCGGGCTGGGCGAGGACGAGACGTTCGTCGCCTCCGCGATTCCCGCCTTCCTCACCCAGACCCGCCGCGTGCTCCTGATCGAGAACGGTGAGGTCGTGACGATCGACTCCGCCGGGGCGACGGTCACCGGGATCGAAGGAAGCCTGGTCGAGCGGGAGGCCGAGGAGGTCCTGTGGGACCAGGACGCCGCTGAAAAGGGCGGCTATGAGACGTTCATGCTGAAGGAGATCCACGAGCAGGCCGACTCGGTGGCGGAGACGATCACCGATCGGCTCTTCCAGCACGACCGCGTCGATCTCTCCGAGCTCGACCTGCCGGATGACTTCGTCGCCGGAATGCGGCGGATCGTGATCGTGGCCTGCGGCACCAGCTATCACGCCGGGCTGGTGGGCCGGTACGCGATCGAGCAGTGGGCGCGGATCCCGGTCGAGATGGACATCGCCTCCGAGTACCGCTATCGCGATCCCGTGGTCGGCGCCGACGACCTGGTGATCGGGATCACCCAGTCGGGCGAGACCGCCGACACGCTTGCGGCGATGCGGCTGGCCCGGGAGCGCGGGGCGAAGGTGCTGGCCTTGACCAACATCATGGGCAGCCAGGCGACCCGCGACGCCGACGCGGTCCTCTTTACGCGCGCCGGTCTGGAGATCGGCGTCGCGGCCACCAAGACCTTCACCGCGCAAGTGGCGGCGATGTATCTGCTCGGCCTGTGGCTTGCCGGGAGCCGGGACGCGATGCCGAGAGAGCGGATCGCGACCCTCATTGAGGAGCTCAAGAGCATGCCCACCATGATCGACCGCACCATCGAGTCGGTGGAGGAGAAGGTCCGGCAGATCGCGGCAGACGAGTACGGCGGGCGCTTCTTCCTCTACCTGGGCCGGAACATCGGCCTTCCCGTGTGCCTCGAGGGGGCGCTGAAGATGAAGGAGATCTCCTATATCCCCAGCGACGCCTACGCGGCGGGCGAGATGAAGCACGGGCCGATTGCCCTGCTGGACGACTCGACCCCCGTGGTCTGCGTGGCGACGGAGAGCCCGGTCCTGGACAAGATGTTGTCCAACATGGCCGAGGTGAGCGTTCGCGGCGCTGACGTGATCGCGGTCGCGACCGAGGGGTCGGAGCGGGTCGCAGAAGGCGCCGACGAGATCCTCTACGTGCCCGCAACCGACTGGATCCTGCAGCCGATCCTGGCGATCTTGCCCCTCCAGCTGCTCGCCTACCACGTGGCGCGGCTCAAGGGTCTGAACGTGGACCAGCCACGCAATCTCGCGAAGACCGTCACGGTGGAATAGGCATCCCCGGCCTCGTGAAGGGACGTCGCGCTCGTCCGACCTTCCTGCTGCCGGCGCTCGTCGCGCTGCTCGCCGGCTGCGGCGGGGACGGAGGAGGCCCGTCCCCGCCCACCAGCCGGGATCCGGCCACGGTGAGCCCGGCTGACGCGGCCCTGTTCGCCGAGGGCGTCGTCCGCCCTGACGGCGACCGCAGGCAGGCGCTCGACTCCGCGCTCTCCAAGCTCCTGGCCACCGACGACCCGGGTGCCCTCGTGGTGGATCGGCTCGACGAGGCGCTGGCGAGCGGCGACACGGGACTCACCTACCGAGACGACATCGAGCCGTGGCTCGGCGAGCGCGCAGGCTTCTTCCTCCGGGGCTCGCAGGGGGAGACCCCGGGCGCAGCTGTTATCGCGACCACCGATCCGGCGGTTGCTCAGCGAGCCATCGACAAGGCGGCAGCGGCCGATGAGCAGCCGGAGCGTCGCCGCTCGTATCAGGGTGTCGATTACCTGGTGGATCGGGACGGCACGGCCGCGGGCCTGGTCGGCGACTTCGTGGTTGCCGGGACACAGCGCGCCTTCCGGGACGCTGTCGACGCCTCCAAGCAGCGGTCGCTGGCGGAATCGGGCGAATTCGAGGCGCAGCTCGACCAGGCCCCCCAGGGCTGGGTGGGCTTCCTCTACCTGGAGCCCAGGAAGATCCTGGACGATCTCCAAAAGTCGGGAATCGCGGCCGCGGCGGAGGCGTCGTCCGCGACCCCGCGGCTCGAGCAGCTCCTCGGGCAGCCGGTCTCCGCAGCCATCTCGGCCAGCTCCGACCAGCTCGCCCTTCAGGCGTCGGCCGCCGCCGGAGCCGCCCCGGCCTCGCAGGAGTCCGAGCTCTTGAAGGGCTTCCCAGAGGAGTCGTGGCTGGCGTTCGCGATCGCCGACGTTGGTGAGACCTACGGGAGCCTGCTCCGCCAGGTCCGCCCTGGCGCGGGAGCCGCCGACGCGAGGCTGGGCGGCGGACTCGGATCCGAGCTCGCTGACCAGATCAGCCGCTGGGCCGGGGATCTCGGCGGGTTCATCACCGGGACGTCGCTGTTCAGCGTTGGTGGTGCGCTGGTGGTCCAGACCGACGATGAGCAGGCTTCGGCGACCACGCTCGATCGGCTCCGGAGGGCGCTCGGCAACGATCCGCGACTGAGTGTCGAGCCGCTGACGGATACATCCGACCAGGGCTTTTCCTTCAGCCCGGCTGGCGTCCCGATCTCGTTTACGGTCGTCCAGCACGACGACAAGGTGGTTGCCGGACTCGCCGCCTCGGTCGAAGACGTCCTCTCGCCGAGCTCAACGCTCGACGACTCGGATGCCTTCAACTCCGGTGCGGATGCGCTCGGAGACGATTTCGCCCCGCAGACCTTCATCGACTTCGTGCCCTTGCTCGAGCTCATCGAGAGCTTCCCGCAGGCTCGCGACGACCCCGACTACCGCAGCGCCAAGCCGTACCTCGACCACCTCGACTACTTCGTGCTCGGCACCCGCTCCGATGGAGACCGAGCCGAACTCAGGATGGTGCTCGGTCTTCGCGATGCGCCGGCGGAAACCGGCGGTGACTCCGGAACGGCCGCGGCGGTGGTGGGGGAATGAACTCGCCGGAGCCGGACCTGTTCACTCCGGGACATCCGGCCGGGGTCGGCATCGACCTGCTCGAGATCCGCCGGCTCGAGGAGGCCCTGGAGCGCCGGCCGCCGCTCGCGCAGCGTCTGTTCACCGAAGGCGAGCTTGCCTACGCCGGGGCGCGGCGCCGCCCCGCGCGTCACCTCGCCGCGCGCTTTGCCGCCAAGGAGGCTGCCGTGAAGGCGCTCGGCGCCGGGCCTCTGCCGCCGCGGGAGGTCGAGATCACGGGGAGCGGGCGCGAGACTCCGCGCCTGCAGCTGCACGGTCGCGCCGCCGCAGCCGCCGCCGAAAAGGGCGTCGCGCTCCATGTTTCGCTCACGCACTCGCGCGAGCTCGCCGCGGCGATCGTGGTTGCGGAGTCGTTGGCGAGCCGGCCGTAGGCAGCTCGGATTACGCTGCGGGCCGGATGGAAGACTGGCTCGAGCCCATTTACGACGCCGCTGGGATGCGGGCGGCGGACGCCTGGGCGATCGAGGAGCAGCGAGTTCCCTCCCTGGAGCTGATGGAAAGGGCCGGCGCCGCGCTGGCCGAGGCGGCTCGATCCGCGGCGCGGCCCGGGCCGGCCCGGGTCGTCTGCGGCAAGGGCAACAACGGCGGCGACGGGCTGGTTTGTGCTCGTGAGCTCGCCGACACCGGGTATGAGGTCGAGGCGCTGCTGCTGTGGTCTGCGGCGGAGCTCTCGCCCGACGCGAGCGCCAACCTGGAGAGATTCGGGGGCACCGTTGTTGAGCCGGGTCCCGAGGGAGTTGCGCCGGCGCTCCGGGGAGCCGGGGTGGTTGTGGACTCGGTCTTCGGCACCGGGTTCTCCGGGGCAGCACGAGCTCCCGCGGACGCCGCGATCGAGGCCATCAACGGCTGCGAAGCACCGGTCGTGGCCGCCGACATCGCCTCCGGCGTTGACGCCTCGACCGGCGAGGTCGAGGGCACGGCGGTCGAGGCCGACATCACGGTGACCTTTCACCGGGCCAAGCTGGGGCACTGGATCGCACCGGGGAAGACCCACACGGGGGAGCTTCGCGTCGCCGAAATCGGGATTCCGGCCGGGGCGCCCGGCGACCCCGCGGCCGGCGTGATCACCGACGCCGTGCTCGGTCTCGCTCCCCGGCGGAGCCCCGGCTCGACCAAGTTCGATTCGGGCCAGGTGCTGGTGGTAGGCGGCTCCAAGGGCCTGACGGGCGCCGTATGCATGGCCGCGGAGGCGGCGATCAGAGTGGGCGCCGGTTACGCCACGGTGGCGGTGCCCGCCGACCTGGAGCCGATCTTCGAGGTGAAGCTGACCGAGGTGATGTCTCGCGGTTTCGCGGGGGCGGAGGGCCGCCTGCCGGCGAGCGCGCTCGAGGACATCCTCGAGGCGGCAGAACGGGCTGCCGCCGTGGTCCTGGGCCCGGGCCTGGGACGCGACGAGGACTCGCTCGAGCTCGCCCGCGCCGTCGCTCAGAGGATCGAGGCGCCGCTCTTGATCGATGCGGACGGGTTGAACGCCCACGCCGAGCGCCTCGACTCGATCGCCAGGCGGACCGCCCCCACCGTGCTCACGCCTCATGCCGGTGAGCTCGGGCGCCTGCTGGGACGGGGATCCCGCGAGGTTGACGCGCACCGGCTCGCCTGCGCTCGCGAGGCCGCGGAGCAAAGCGGGGCGATCGTCGTGCTTAAGGGCGACGATTCCCTGGTCGCGGACGGCGCCCGCCTTGGGGTCAGCGCCGGCGGCAGCCCCGGGCTGGCCACGGCCGGCACCGGGGACGTCCTCTCGGGCACGATTGGCGCCCTGCTTGCTCGCGCCACGGACCCCTTCGCCGCCACTTGTGCCGGGGTCCACGCGCACCAGCTCGCCGGGAGGCACGCGGCGCGGCGGCTGGGCGCGGCCGAGTCGGTGATCGCAACGGACGTGATCGCCGCGCTGCCGGCGGCTCTGCAAGGGAATGGCTGAGCCCGTCCAGCGCGCCGTCGCCGTCGTGGACCAGGGCGCCGTTGAGCGCAACTGTGCCCGGCTGGTCGAAGAGCTGCGCGGATCGCAGCTGTGCGCCGTGGTGAAGGCAGACGGCTACGGGCACGGGGCAGTCGACTGCGCGCGCTCGGCGCTTGCCGGTGGGGCGACCTGGCTGGCGGTTGCGGCGGCGGCCGAGGCCGCCGAGCTGCGGAGCCAGCTTCCGGATGCCCAAATCCTGACCATGGGGGCGCTGACAGAAGCAGAGCTCGACATGGCGCTTCGAGCGAAGTCCGACGTGGCGGTGTGGCGCCCGGGCTTAGCCCGTCTGGCCGGCGAGCGCGGGGCCGAGCTCGGCGTGCGCCCGCGGTTGCACGTCAAGTACGACACCGGGATGGGCCGCTTGGGCGAGCGGGACCCAGATGCGGTGCTGGCCCTGGTGGACGCGGTGGCGAGCGACGAGCGCGTCGAGCTCGCCGGGCTGTGGACTCACTTCGCCACCGCCGACGAGCCCGACTCCGACTTCTTCGGCGAGCAGCTCGAGCGCTTCACGTCCCTAGCCGAACGCGCGCGCGCCGAGCACCCGGATCTGCTCGTGCACGCCGCCAACAGCGCCGCCACTCTTCGAGAGCCCACCTCGCATTTCGACATGGCTCGGTGCGGGATCGCGATCTACGGGCTCGACCCCTTTCACTCCGATCCCTTCGCGCGTGGGCTGGAGCCGGCGCTCGAGCTGCGCTCCTACGTCGCCGACACCAAGCGCTTTCCGGCTGGCGCGAGCGCAGGCTACGGCCGGCGGTGGCTCGCCCCGACCGACACCTGGGTCGGTGTGCTGCCCATCGGCTACGGGGACGGCGTGCGCCGCGGCCTGACGAACAACGGCGAGGCCTTGGTGGGCGGGAAGCGATACCCGTTCGTCGGCACGATCTCGATGGACAACCTGACCATCGACCTGGGCCCATCCTCGAGCGTGGAGCCCGGCTCGCCCGCGGTGCTGATCGGTGCCCAGCGCGACGATCGGATCCTTTGCGAGGAGGTGGCCCGGCGCCTGGGGACGATCAACTACGAGATCACCTGCGGGATCGCGCCGCGGGTGCCTCGGGTTCAGGTCCGGTCTGCCGCCCGGTGAGCGCTGCGATCCCAGATCTTTTGGCGGCGGCTCCGGCAGTTCGCGCCTGCCAGGCCGCCCTTGGCGCCAGGGATGGGATCTGGATCGTCGGCGGGGCGATCCGCGACGCGGCTTTCGGGCGAGAGGTGAGGGACGTCGACCTGACCGTCGCCCGGGACGAGGGGCAGGCCGCCCGTGAGATCGGCGCGTTCGCCGCGGGACACGCGTTCAAACTGTCGGAGGAGTTTGCGAGCTGGCGCGCCCTGGCGGGCGACGCCGCCTGGCACGTGGACATCACCAGGCTACGGGGCGACGGAATCGAGGCGGACCTGGCCATGCGGGACTTCACGGTCAACGCGATCGCGGTGCCGCTGGCAGACCTGGGTGCGCCGCTGGTCGACCCGCACGGCGGGCTGGCCGACTTGGAGAGGCGTGTGCTGCGCGCGGTCTCCGGCCGAAGCTTCATCGACGACCCGTTGCGGATCCTCAGGGCGGCCCGGCTCGCCGCCGGTCTCGAGATGGAGGTCGATTCCGAAACTGCCGCCCTTGCCCGCGCGGAGGCGAGCCGGGCGGGCGAGCCGGCCGGGGAGCGCCAGTTCGCTGAGCTGCGTCTCCTGCTCACGGGTCCTGAGCCGGTCAGAGGGCTGAAGGTCGTGGACGAGCTGGGGGCGATGCCGGGCCTCCTGCCGGAGCTGGAGGCGCTGCGCGGCGTCGAGCAGAACCCCTATCACCACCTCGACGTCTATGGACACACCATGGAGGTGCTTGGGCGGCTGATCGAGGTTGAGGGCGACCTGGAGGCCTTCGTCGGCGCGGCGGCGGGGGAAGTCGGCGAGCTGCTCAAGGAGCCGCTCGCCGACGACCTTACCCGCGGTGGCGCGCTGCGCTTCGCCGCCCTTGTTCACGACCTCGGCAAGCCGGAGACCCGCGCGGTCGGGCAGGGAGGCAGGGTGCTGTTCATGGGCCACGATCGGGCCGGCGTCCGGCTGGCCCGCGCGCTCTGTTCGCGCCTGCGGGCGAGCAAGCGCTTGACCGACTATCTCGCGAACCTGACGCTCAACCACCTGCGCCTCGGCTTCCTCGTCCACGAGCGGCCGCTCTCGCGGCGACACGTCTACGACTACCTGCTGGCCACCGATCCCGACACGGTTGACGTCACGCTGCTCACGGTCGCGGACCGGCTGGCGACCCAGGGCGAGCGCACCCGCCAAGAGGCCGTCGACGCCCACCTCGAGCTGGCCAGCGAGATGGTTGCCGAGGCACTGGCCTGGCGTCGCGCCGGCCCGGCGCGCTCGCCGATCCCCGGTGACGACCTCGCCTCGGAGCTCGGCATCCAGCCGGGTCCAGAGCTCGGCAGCCTGCTGGGCGAGATCAAGGCGGCGGTGTTCGCGGGCGAGGTCTCGACGCGCGAAGAGGCCATCGACCTCGCGCGACAGATCCGCTCCCATTAGGCTGGCTTTGATGGCAAGCGACTGCCTCTTCTGCGGGATCGTCGCCGGCGAGGTCCCGGCACAGATCGTCGACTCGGATGAGCACACCGTCGCCTTCATGGACATCAACCCCGCCACGCCGGGGCACGCGCTCGTGGTGCCGCGTGGCCACAGCGCCGACCTGTTCGAGGTCTCCGACCATGACCTCGAGCGCGCGATGCTCGCCGCCCGGCGCCTTGCGCGCAAGATCCGCGCCGCACTCCAGCCCGATGGCTTCAACCTGCTCAATGCGTGCGGGGCCGCCGCCTGGCAGACCATCTTCCACTTCCATCTTCACGTGATCCCGCGCTACGACGACGATCCACTGAAGCTTCCCTGGATACCCCGCGGCGCAGACGCCGAGGAGATCGCGGCTGTGGGTGATCGGATCAGGCAGGCCAATCCGTGAGCTCCCCCGTCCGGCTGGACCGTGACGGAGGCGTTGCCGCCGTGGTGCTCGACAACCCACCCCTGAACCTGTTCGGGGCCACCGTCTTCCAGGCGCTCAGCGACTGCCTGGGGGAGGTCGAGGGCTCAGATGCGCGGGCGCTCGTCTGGCGCGCCGAAGGCGAGCTGTTCACCGGCGGTGCCGACGTCAACGTCTTCCAGCAGATCGTGGATGCGGGCGGCGACCGCGCGGATCTGAGCTTCGACCCGTTGCTCGACGCCGTGCGGCGGATCGAGGCGCTGCCGATCCCGACGCTCGCCATCGTCCATGGCCTCTGCCTCACCGCAGGGCTCGAGGTCTCACTCGGCTGCGACATGATCTGGGCCGGCGAGTCCGCGCGCTTTGGCCTCGTCGAGGCCGTGGTCGGCCTGACTCCGGGCGCCGGCGGCACCCAGCGGATGGCCGAGCGAGCGGGCCCTGCCCGGGCCCGGGAGTTCGTGATGTCGCAGGGCATCTACGACGCGGCGACCCTGGAGCGCTGGAACGTCGTCAACCGTGTGCTCCCCGACGACGAGCTGCTCGAGAAGGGGATGCAGTTCGCTCAGCGCCTGGCCGCCGGTCCCACCAAGGCGCACGGGGCGACCAAGAAGATCGTGCGCGCCTACCTCGAGGGCGGCGTCGATCAGGCGGACAAGGTGACGCCCGGGGTCGCAGGCTCGCTGTTCGAGACGGAGGACCTGAAGCGGGCCGTCGAGTCGTTCTTGGCCGAGGGCCCGGGCAAGGCCACGTTCGAGGGGCGTTAGTGGCATCCGTTACGCCGTTCGGCGGCTCCGCTACCCTCTCCGGCGCCCATGGGTAAGGAAGAGAAGATCGAGATGGAGGGCGAGGTCACCGAGGCTCTGCCCAACACCATGTTCAAGGTCAAGCTCGACAACGACCACGAGGTCCTCGGGCATATCTCCGGCAAGATGCGCCGCCACTACATCCGCATCCTCCCCGGCGACCGGGTGAAGATCGAGCTCTCCCCTTACGACCTCGACCGCGGCCGGATCACCTACCGCTACAAGTAAGGCAGCGCGCGGGCTAGAGGTAGCTCCGGGCGGCCCCGGGCGCCGGGCCGGCCATCTCGAGGATGAGGCTGGACCAGGCGAAGTCCGTGGCGCCGAGGCCCTCGCCCGTGAGGGGGTTGAAGTACTCCCACAGGCCCTGGCGGAGCACGGTGTCGCCAAGCCTGCTGGCCATTTCGTCCGCCTCCTCGCCGTAGCCGAGCCGAAGCAAGCCGATCCACAGCATCCAGGCGGCGTTGATCCAGGTCGGCCCGCGCCAGTAGCGGCGCTTCCAGCTCGTCCCGCGACCGGGCTCGAAGCTCCGCTCAGCGGCCGAGACCGAGGGCGGGGGCACCGCCAGCCAGAAGCGCCTTGGGTCGAAAAGATGCTCCTCGACCAGGCGCCGACCGATCGTCTCCGGCAGGTCGGGCAGGGCCAGCGGTGCCAGGGCGGCCCAGGTCTCGACCTGCGGGCGCAAACCTCCGGGCTGAGCCTCGTCGACGAACAGTCCCCGCCGGTCGTCCCAGAGGCGGTCGATCAGCGCCGGAGTGATGGACGTCTCGCCCATCGCCAGGCGGGCGAGCCCCCAGAGGACGTTCGTAACCACCTCGCATAGCACCGGCCCGCCTGCATCCCGGATTCGCCGCGCGTCCCAGCCGAGCCGCCGGTTGCGGGCGACGAGGAGCGGGAAGCCGAGCCTCGCATGTGCCCGCCGGCCCCACACCGGGTCGTACTTGGGCGATGAGTCCAGCCCCGATTCGTCGGGCTGCACGATCCACAGCAGCCCGTCGCCGTCGAGGTCGCGGTTGGCCCGCAGCCACTCGTGGTGGCGGACGATCCCGGGTTCGGCCGCCGGATCGCCCACAGCGATTCGCCAAGCCCAGGCCAGCAGCGGCGGCTGGATGGTCCAGGTCATGGAGTCGGAGCGCGAGGTGATGTTGTAGTAGAGGCTGCGCCGATAGGAGATCGGACGGTCCCAGAAGACCACG
>Ga0134122_10000052_pt1 | contig 55084 bp, 55 predicted proteins | sample KB302_FD_96461 | JGI IMG/M metagenome (GOLD analysis project Ga0134122, IMG submission 96461) | Terrestrial soil microbial communities without Nitrogen fertilizer from Kellogg Biological Station, Michigan, USA - KB3-0-2 | ecosystem: Environmental > Terrestrial > Soil > Unclassified ... | reverse complement strand
CGGTAGGTCATCGCGTTGTCGGACATCCGCAGCCCCTCGGCGTAGCGCATGTCGATCTCGTGCTGGGAGGGCCCGACCTCGTGGTGCGTGTACTCGACCGGGATCCCGACCGCCTTCAGCGCGTTGACCGTGTCGCGGCGCAGATCGGAGGCGGCGTCTAGCGTCGTCAGGTCGAAATAGCCGCCCTTGTCGAGGATCGTCGGCACCCCGGCCTCGTTGAGTTCGTCGCTGGCGAAGTAGAAGTACTCGAGCTCGGGGCCGATGTTGTAGGTGTCGAACCCCATCTCCTGGGCGCGGCCGAGCGCCCGGCGCATGACGAAGCGCGGATCACCCTCATAGGGCTCCCCGCCGGGCTTCAGGATGTCGCAGAACATCCTCGCGACGTTGCCCTTGTGGCCGTCGGTCCGCCATGGCAGCAGCGCGTAGGTGTCCGGGTCGGGCATCGCGATCATGTCCGACTCCTCGATTCGGTTGAAGCCGGTGATCGAGGATCCGTCGAAGCCCATGCCCTCGGCGAGCGCCCCCTCGAGCTCTTCGCGACCGACCGCGAAGCTCTTCAGCTGCCCCATGATGTCGGTGAACCAGAGGCGAATGAACTCGACCCCGTCCTCGTCCACTTGCCGCAGCGTTTCTTCCCGGCTGGGGCGGTCTGTGATGGCTTCCATCTGTCGGTTCTCCTTTGTCTCCCGTTTGGTTGCCTATGCCGAGATCTCCGCCTCGGTGTGCGCCTGGAGGACTTCCTCGCCCTCTTCGCCCGTTCGGATCCGGATTGCCTCCTCGACCGGGGCGACGAAGATCTTCCCGTCGCCGACCTCACCCGTCCTGGCGTGCTTGAGGATCGTCTCGACCACGATGGGCTTCTCCGTGTCGTCAACGACGATCTCGAGCTTCAGCTTCGGTCGCACGTTGACGGTCAGGGTCGAGCCGCGATAGTGCTCAACGATCCCCTTCTGGCGCCCCGATCCCTTGACCTCTGTGATCGAGAGCGAGGGGATGCCCTTCTCGAGCAGCTCGGCGCGGATTGGCTCGAACGCCTCGTGGCGGATGTACGCCGTGATCATCTTCATTTGCTCATCCTTCCTATGTCTCAGCCGGCCGCTGGGCCGTCATGGCGGTCGCCGTCGCAGGTGCCGGCGTGGTTCCAGCCGGCGCAGGCGCGGGGCTCGGGTACTCCTCCTGCGGGATGAACTGCTCCGGATAGCCGTACATGCCGTGTTCGGAGATGTCGAGGCCCGCGTCCTCCTCCTGCTCTGAGACCCGGAGGCCGTAGGTCTTCTTGATCACCCAGAACGTCGTGAAGCTGAGCGAGAAGACGAACAGGAAGGCGATCGTGAACCCGATGCACTGCGCCGCGAGCTGCGTGAAGTGTCCGGAGTACACGAGGCCGCCCGCGGGGTCGCCGAAGGCGTTGTACTGCGCCAGCCGCGGCGCGGTGAAGATCCCGCACGAGACCGTTCCCCAGATCCCCGCGAGGCCGTGCGCCGACAGGGCTCCGACCGGGTCGTCGATCAACTTGTCGATCGCGTAGACGCCGAGCACGACGATCACCCCGGCGACCGCGCCGATGATCGGCGCCGCCCAGATCTCGACGTAGCCGGAGGGGGCGGTTATCGCCACCAGCGCCGCAATCGCGCCGTTGCCGGCCATGCCGATGTCGATCGCCCCGGTCTTGATCCTGGCCGTGGCGACGGCGGTGAGCACTCCCGCTGCCGCGGCGAGGTTGGTGATGAACAGGATCTCAGCGAAGCGCCCGTCGAGTGCGTTGAGGGTCGAGCCCGGGTTGAACCCGAACCACCCCAGCCACAGGATCAGGACGCCGAGCCCGAACAGCGGCATGCTGTGCCCCGGGATCGCGCGAGGCCTGCCGTCCCTGCCGTACTTGCCCTTCCGCGGGCCGAGCAGCAGCAGGGCGGCGAACGCTCCACTGGCTCCGATCAGGTGGACGGCCGTGGAGCCGGCGAAGTCCTGCATCCCGACGATCGAGGTGCCCAGCCAGTCGCCGTTCTGAAGGAAGCCGCCGCCGAACACCCAGTGCGCGCCGATCGGATAGATGATCGTCGCGAAGACCACCGAGTAGATGATGTAGACGCCGAACTTGATCCGCTCCAGGGTCGTGCCCCAGACGATCGCCAGGGAGACGGCGCAGAAGACGAACTGGAAGAACCACTTCGACTCGATCGTCGCGTCGGAGAGCGCCATCACCGGGAAGCTGGGGTGGAACAGGGTCACGCCGTCGGCGGTCGTGCTATACGCGCCGAGGTCCGAGAAGAAGAACCCCCCGTCATGTCCGATGAAGCTGCCAAGCGGGCCGCCGAAGGCGAACGCGAAGCCGACCGCCCACCAGCAGATGGCGGCAATGCCGAAGTTGGTGAGGATCTTCGCCACCACGGTCCCCGCGTTTTTGGCCCTGGAGAATCCGATCTCCAAGAAGGCGAACCCAGCCTGCATGAACATCACCAGCGCGCCGGCGATGACCACCCACAGGGTGTTGATGCCGACCGACGGTTCGAGCTTCCCGCCGATCGCCCTGTTGAGGTCCGTGGCGTCGGCGAACGCAGTGCCCGGTATGACCAGCAGGGCGAGCGCTGCCAACGGCAGCATCGCGAGGTACCTTCGTCTCATCCGTGCTTCCTCCTAGCCCATCGGGCGCCGGGGCCCGGCGGTCGCGGTTTCTAGACCGGATCGGAAGTTAGGCGCGAGCGACGGGGAAGTCTCTAGCCCAGTGTCGAGACTTCGGCCGCGCGCTTTGTACCCATGGTCGAATACCCCTGCACCGGAGCGTGGACCGGATGGCCAGGGGTCGCGCTCGGCACGGCCGGGCCGTTCGGCCACCAACGAGCTGGGGGTTCTCAATCACATCGATCGATAACTCCCACCCCGGCGGTAAGCGTCCCTGGTAGGGTCGTCATAAGCACCGACTTGGGGGGCCTCATGGGAGAGCGAAGCGCGGCGAGGAGTAGCTCGGGCCGGATCTTGAGGCGATTGGCGCGCCGGCAAGCGGCGGCGCTCTCGGTGGCCGGCGGCCTGCTACTTCTCGTGACGGCCGCGGCCCTGGCGGTGACCGGCGACCTCACCCAGCCCGCCGGGACCGCCGGGTGCATCAGCGAGACGGGGGCGGGGCCCTGCACCGACGGCCACGGACTTATCGAACCGCGCGAGGTGGCGGTGAGCCCGGACGGCAAGAGCGTCTACGTCGCCTCGTGGGACCTCAATCTCGGCGACGGGGACGGAGCCGCCTTGGTGCGCTTGAATCGGGACACGACCACGGGGGCGATCAGCCAGCCCGCGGGGGCGGCCGGGTGCATCAGCGAGACGGGTTCGGGGGGCTGCGCCGAAGGCCATGCCCTCGGTCGTGTGTGGTCGGTGGCTGTCAGCCCCGACGGAACGAGCGTCTACGTCGCCACTGGCGGCGGGGTGGCGCGCTTCAATCGCAACGCGACCACCGGGGCGATCAGCCAGCCCGCCGGGGCCGCCGGCTGCATCAGCGAGGACGGAACCGGGCCCTGTGCCGACGGCCATGCGCTCGCCGGCGCGCACTCGGTGACGGTGAGCCCGGACGGAAAGAGCGTGTACGTATCCTCGTTCACCGGTCCAGTGAATGCGGTGGCGCGCCTCAACCGCAGCACGACCACTGGAGCGATCAGCCAGCCCGCCGGGGCCGCCGGCTGCGTCAGCGAGACGGGGGCGGGGCCCTGCGCCGACGGGCATGGACTCGGTGTACCGACCGGGCTGGCGGTCAGCCCGGACGGAAAGAGCGTTTACGTCGCCTCGCGCGGCAACGACGCCGTGGCGCGTTTTAACCGCAACACGACCACTGGAGCGATCAGCCAGCCCGCCGGGGCCGCCGGCTGCGTGAGCGACGAGGGCGCCGGGCCTTGCGCCAACGGCCATGGCCTGGAGCAGCCGTTGTCGGTGGCTGTCAGCCCGAACGGGAAGACCGTCTACGCCGCCGCGTTCGTAAACGACGCCGTGGTGCGCTTCGAGCGCAACACCACCACGGGGGCGATCTTCCAGCCCAACGACCTCCCCGGCTGCGTCAGCGAGAGCGGCGCGGGGAATTGCTTCAACGGCCACGGACTCGACGGTGCGGCCTCGGTGGCGGTCAGCCCGGATGGGATGACCGTCTACGCCGCAGCGTTCGACAGCGACGCCGTGGCGCGCCTCAACCGCAACGCGACCACCGGGGCGATCACCCAGCCCGCCGGGACGTCTGGCTGCGTGAGCGAGACGGGGGCGGGGACCTGCGCCGACGGCCATGGGCTCCTCCCCACGCCGTCCTCGGTGGCGGTCAGCCCGGACAACAAGAGCGTCTACGTCGCCTCAGGCCTAGCCGTGGTGCGTTTCAACCGAACGCCCTGACAGCGCGCTGTCCTGCTTAGACCCCGGATACCGGCCTATGCAGGATGGCGCCGCGATGTGTGACCCCTCTACTTGGTCACGCGGTCACGCCCGCCGAGGCGGGCGCGGGCGTGACCTCTAGCTGTCCGCCCTCCATGCCCATCTCGAGGAGGGTCGGGTCGGCGCCCAGCTCGGCCCAGCGGCGGCGGGCGGTGGCGTGGAGATCGTCCAGGAAGTCGTCCGAGTGGAGTGGGTCGTGGTGGAAGAGCAAGAGCCGCCTGGCGCCGACGCGGTTGGCGAACGTCAGGGCGTCGTCGATCCGGGAGTGGCCCCAGCCGATGTGCGCGGGGTACTCCTCGTCGGTGTACTGGCAGTCGTGGATCAAGAGATCGGCGTCGCGAGCCAGGTCGTACCCCGAGACCCACTCCGGCTCCAGGTCGGCGAGGCTCGCGCCGAGGGCGGGCTCGTGGTCGGGGATGTAGCAGAGCGCGGTGTCGCCATCGACGATCCGAAAGCCGAGAGTGGGGCCCCGGTGGTTCACCGCCTCCGCGTGGATCGTCGCCGAGCCGATCTGCCATTCGCTCGGCGGTGTGTCGCGAAAGGAGACCGAGCAGGGAAGCTCCCGCACCTCGACGGGCGACAGGGGAGCGGAGATGTAGCGGGCAACGCGGTCCTCGAGCGAGGCCTCGGGCGAGGCGGGGCCCCAGATCGTGATCTCCACATCGGGGCGAAAGCACGGCGGGAAGAACATCAGGCCCTGGATGTGGTCGAGGTGCAGGTGGGTGAGCAGGATGTTGACCTTCGGCGCGGTGGCCAGGCCGAGGCCCAGGGTGCGAATGCCGGTGCCCGCGTCGAGGATCAGGTCCTCGCCACTCCCCAGGGTGACCTGGACGCACGAGGTGTTGCCCCCGTAGCGGTTCATCATCGGCCCCGGGGAGGGGACCGAGCCTCGCGCGCCCCAGACCTTGACCCTCACCCCTGAGCCTCCTCGCCGCCGTTCGCGCCCAGGGGCCAGAAGAGCACCATCGCCCCGGAAGATCCCTCCTCTGAGGCGACGATCGGGAAGGTACTGGACTCGACCTCGTGCTCTGCTCCACCCGCCGAACGGATCCGGGACACGCCGTGCGCCGGCCGGCCCTTGCGAACCGCCTGGGTCGCTGGAATGTCGTCCAGCGGGATCGGCTTGCCATCGTCGCCGAAGGGCCCGTGGGTGGAGATCCAGTCCTCGGGGCTCATGCGTCCCGCGTCCTCGAAGGGGCGCCCGAGCAGGGCGCCGGCGGCCTCGTTGTAGAAGACCATCCCTCCGTGGTGGTCGAGCAGTAAGGCGGGCGTTGAGATGCTCGTCAAGAGGTTGCGGGCCAAGATCAACTCCAGGGGTTTTTGGGCCGCCATCAAACCCATTCTTCCACCCCGCGACCGCGAGCGGCACGCGCTGGGTACGGTGGCGCTAGGGTTCGCGCATGCGGAGGCATGCCTGGGTGACTGCGGCGGCGGTTGTCTGGGCCCTCACCGTGGCTGCCAGCGCCGGGGCGCAGTCCCCGGGCCAGGTCCCCCAACCGATTCCGCAGGATCCGGACGCGGACGTCCCCAGCTTCGTCGGCTCGGCGGCGACCCTCGACCCCACGGCGGGCGTGGACATTCCCAGGCACCCGTTCATGGCGCCCAACGGGCGCTCCAACCTCCACGACGACGCCTACCAGACCGACAGCTACCGCTGGGCCGGGCCGCTCGGCTACCGGCTCAGCTCCACCTCGGCCCTCTTCCTTCGCGAGTGCGCCTCGATCACTTTCGACAGCCACGGTCGCCTGGTGGCGATCTGCGTGGGGCTGGACAAGCCCGTGCTGGCGATGCTCCAGCCCGACACCCTTCGGGTGCTGGCGGCCATGGACCTGCCGCTTCGAAACGCCAGCCCGAACCCGTTCCAGGACTTCAGCGGCGGTGGTTACTTCTATCTGGACAACCTCGACCGAGCGGTGATCTCGGCCGGCAACCGCCACATCCTGGTGGTGGCGGAGACCGGCGGCACGGCCGACCCCGGCTTCGCGCTTCGGCGCGACTACAACGTCACCTCGGTGGTGCCCGAGGACGACGCGCTGATCTCCGCGCTTCCGGACTGGTCCGGCCGCATCTGGTTCGCCAGCCGCGATGGCGTGGTCGGGATCGTCAACCGCTCCACCGGCGGGGTGCGGAGCGTGGACACCGGCGAGCCGATCGGTAACTCGTTCGCGGTCGACGAAACGGGCGGCGTGTTCATCGTCACCGACGCAGCGATGTATCGCTTCGATGCTGCGGAGGGCGGGCCGGTGGTGACCTGGCGCCGCATCTACCCGAACATCGGCATCACGAAGCCGGGCCAGACACAGGCAGGGTCTGGAACCACCCCGACCCTCCTCGGAAAGCGCTACGTGGCGATCACCGACAACGCCGATCCGATGGCCGTGGTGGTGTACGACCGTCGTCGGCACGTGGCCGGGCCTCGCCTGGTCTGTCGCCAGTCTGTGTTCGAGAAGGGCGCCAGCGCCACGGACCAGTCGCTCATCGCCGCTCAGCACTCGCTGATCGCCGAGAACAACTATGGGTACACCGGCCCCGCCTCCACCATGAACGGCGCCACCACCAGCCCCGGGGTGGAGCGCGTCGACCTCGACGCGTCGGGTTGTCACTCCGTGTGGAGGAGCCCTGCCCGAGCCCCTTCGGTGGTGCCGAAGCTGTCCTTGGCCGCTGGGCTCGTGTACACGTATACGAAGCCCAAGCGGGACGACATGGCCGACGCGTGGTACCTGACGGCGCTCGACTTCGACACCGGCAAGACCGTGTATCGGCGTCTGGCGGGGACCGGGTTCGGATACAACAACAATTACGCGCCGGTCACGATCTCACGCAATGGGACCGCGTACGTGGGCGTGCTCGGCGGCCTCACCAGGTTCAAGGACGCGGCCCGCTAGACCAGGGCGCCCAGCTCCTGGACCGAGTCATCGAGCCCGGCGGCGAGCTCGGCGACGCCCGGCACTGCGCCGGGGTCCGTGCAGAAGCCGAAGCCCATCCGTCCAGCAAGCGAGACCGCCGAAGCACGCAGAGCGTGCCGGTCGGCGGGCTCCGCGATCGAGTAGAGCTCGGCGACGCGTCCGCCGAGCAGATGGACGGGCTCCCCGGGGCCGGGCACGTTGGAAACGGAGAGCGCGAACTCCCGCGGCCCGGAGGCCAGCCCGGAGGCGACCCGGTAGAGGGGCCGGATGTGCGAGAGGCTGTGGAAGAAGGAGTAGAGCTCGTCGGCGTCGTGGTGCCGCTTGCGGCTGAGGGTCTCGGCGTTGATCGCCGCGAGCCGCTTCCGGGGGTCGGGTTCGGAGACCGGCAGGTCGCAGAACAGGAACGAATCGCGATTGCCCAGCTCGTCGGGACGCTCGCCTCGGTGGTGCATGCTGACCGGGATCTGGACGCGCATCGCCCCGGTGGGCTCGTGATGAGCGCCCGACCAGCGACGGATGGCGCCCGCCACAGCCGCCAGCACGACGTCGTTGATCGTCACGCCGCTGCCCGCAGCGTGCTCTATTCGCTTCAGATCGGCCAGCTCGCAGGCCGTGAACGCCACCTCGCGATCGCCGCCGATGCGGCGATCGAACGCAGTGTCGGCGCCGAGCGGCCAGAGCTCGCGCCGCAGGGTCGCGGGGAGCGCGGACAGCTCGCTGCCGACCTCGCGCCAGCGGCGCGGAGAGGCCGCCGCTCGGGCGCCGCCCGCAACGGCGCCGCCGACGTCACGTAACCGGCTGCCGACGCCGGATGCGAGCAGGCGCAATTGGCCGGGCGCAGGATCCGGCTGCCACACCCCGGGCGCCGGGGCCTGGTCCGGTGCGTCCGTGTCCCAGAGCAGCTGGGAGAGCATCCGCAGGCAGGTGACGCCGTCCGCGAGGCAGTGATGGATGCGAATCACCAGCGCGGTGCGGCCGTCCTCGAGCGGACCCGCGACGTCTATGCACCAGAGGGGTGAGCGTGATCGAGTCGCTGGGCCATCAAGCTGCCGACCAGTCGCATGAGCTGGGCCCGGTCGCCCACCCCGGCCGCGGCGCGGACGTGGTTGCGGAGGTCAAAGCCGGCGTCGTCCACCCAGGCCGGAGGGGCCAGCCTCAACGGCGTCGGCGCCAGGCGCTGGCGGGCACGGGGGAGACTCTGAAGCCGCGCGTCTGCGCGGCTGCGCAGGCGATCCAGGGTCAATGGCTGCCCGTCGCGGCCCGGCTCGACCAGCGCCAGCTTCAGCGTGTGCCCCGCGATCGCGGCGGACTCCAGGCGCAGGATGCGGGCGTCGTCTGCGCTCAGTCGCTCCATCGTTCAGGGGCCCCGCCCGCAGTAGGCACCGGCGGGACCCCACACGATAAGCACCGACTGGCAGTTGCCGCGTCTTGTACCTATGCGGTCCGAAACGCGCCGAATGCTGGCTCAGTAGCCGTAGCTGCCCCCTCCGGAGGAGGTGCCGCTGTCATCGGTCTGGGAGCCGCCGCCGGCCGAGGCACCGGTGCCGCCGGCCTGGGAGCCGCTGCCGGCCGCCGCGCCGCCTCCACCCGTGACCGTGATCTCGCCTTCCATGCCGCGTTGGCGATGCTCGTCGATCGGGCAGTAGAACTCGTACTTGCCGGGTTGCGAGAGATCGACGGTCAACGTTCCGTTCTGGCCCGGGGCGAGGTCCTGCTCGAGCTCCTGCTCGCCGTTCGGCCCCTCGACCTCCAGGTTGTGATCGATGCTGCCGTCGTTCGTGGCCTTGAACGAAACGGTACCCGCCTTCACGGAGGGGTCAGAGGGGTCGAGCTGGTACTCGGTCTCGCTGACGTTCACCGTCTGTCCGCCCGCGCTCGGAGTGCCCGATGCCGCGGTCGTGGCGGTGGTCTCGTTGTCGTCACCGCCGCAGCCGGCGATCGCCAGCGCCGTGATCGCCAGGCACGCGGAGACGAGGGATAGCTTGATGGCTCTCATGCGATCGGTTTCCTCTCTGTCGTTCGGCTTGACTGGTCAGGGGTCTTCGGCGCTCCGGCTCCGGGCAGAGACGCCACGTAGGTCTTGGAGCCGGCCCGCAGGCCGATCGCCGTAGCGTCGCGGGGCGACAGGGCGGCGCTGAGCTCGGCGTGGTTGCCCTGGCCCTTGTAGACGTACCGAAACGACCCAGCCGGCACTCGCTTGCCGTCTGCGCGGCGCAGCCACACCTGGCATTGGGTGCCGCGCCGAAAGCCGTAGACGTGGACGCTGATCTCGCTCCCCCAGGGGCGGGGCTCCAGGGTTGCCTGGGCGTAGGTGCCGTGCGGCAGCGATCGGAAGGCGACGGTCTGGGGGGAGGTGGATCGCTCCGAGCCTCCCGTCAGCAGGACGACGAGAACGACCGCGGCCGCGACGACTGCCGCCGCCGTGGCCAGGCGAAGAGTGAGGCGAATCCTCTTCCCGCGAGCTGCGCGGCGCTCGGCCGCGATTCGTCGGACGATCCGCTCGCCAAGCCCCGGCGGCGGCACCGGCGCGGGCTCGAGCCGATCAGGATCGGCGCGCTCCAGCAATGCCGCCACCGGTGCGAGGGCCTCAGCCTCCTCGCGGCAGGCGCGACAGCCGTCGAGGTGAGCCTCCGTCGCGAACCGCTCCTCCTCCTCGAGCTGGCCCAGCACCAGCGCGCCGATCCGCTCCCGCCATTCGCGGCACCCCTCAGCCTTCATAGCCCATCTCCTCGAGCGCGTTGCGAAGCGCTTTCAGCCCGTAATACACGCGGCTCTTGATCGTTCCCTCGGGCACGCCCAGCTCCACAGCGACCTCGGCGTACGGACGCCCCCGAAGGTAGGTCTCGACCAGGACCCGGCGATGCTGCTCGCCGATCCGGCTCAGAGCCTCCTCGACCTGCCAGCTGAGCAGCATGTCCTCGAACGGCTCGTGGCTCTGCTCGGGCAGTTCCCCGCCCACCCTGGGCCGTGCGGCGCGGGCCCGGCCGAGGTCCGCCACCACGTTTCGAAGGATGGCGAACAGCCAGGTGCGAAGCGACCCGAGCTCGGGATCGAAGCGGTCGCCCGCCCTCCAGGCCCGCAGGAAGGTGTCCTGAACGGCCTCCTCCGCGACCGCGGGATCGCCGAGCGAGCGGACCGCGAAGCCGTAGAGCTCCCCGGCATGGGCTGCATACGCCTCGCGAACCCCCTGCTCCCGGGTGAGAAAGGCGTCAGCCATCGTCCCGGCGATTTTGCTCGTAGGGCTCCACGCTCAGTAATACTGGCGCCGCGCGCACCTAGTTCAAGTCGCCGGTGCCGTCCCACACCGAGTGGCTCCCTCAAGCACCCTCGGCGGCGGGTCGATTAGTCAGGCAGAAATGCGTTCGCGGGAACGACAACGCCTGTCCGACGAGCTGGCTGCCGCCCGTCACCGGATCGGCACTCTCGAGGCGGAGTTGACCCGGCTCTCACACTGGGATCGGCTGATCCCGAGCCTTCTCAGCCCCGGCGCCTTCCGGACCCAGTACGAGCTCGACGTGGGGCGCGCGGATCGCTACCGGCGCCCGCTGACCGTTGCCCTGCTCGACATCGACCGGTTTCGCCAGATCAACCTCGAGCATGGCTACGCGGCGGGCGATGCGGTGCTGGCGGCGGTAGGCGCCCTGATCGGCGAGCAGACCCGTGTTCACGATCTCGCCTGCCGGATGGGAGGCGATGAGTTCGCCTTGTTGTTGCCCGAGACGTCCGCCACCGGGTCGTTGGAAGCGGTCAACCGAATCCTGGTCGAGCTCGAGGATCTCGAGGCGGGCACAATCCGGGGCGTCTCGGCGTCGGTGGGGGTGGCGCAACTGGAGAGCGGGCAAAAACCCGAGTCCTTGCTTGCCGCAGCTAGGGCGGCTCTGGAGCAGGCACGCGCCGACGGTGGCGGCCGGTCAGCGGTCTTCGCCGTTCCCTCCAAGAATGGCGACGCCGTGGCTGAGCTCGGCCACGGCGACGTGATCGCCGCGCTCGCCTCGGCCCTGCAGGAGCGAGACCGCTACACGGGGGACCATTCGGAGAGCGTTGTCAACCTGACCGCGAGGGTGGGCGAGTCGCTCGCGCTGAGCAGTGAGGAGATCAGCCGCATCCGTACCGCCGCGCTCCTCCATGACATCGGCAAGGTTGGGGTCCCTGACGAGATCCTGCACAAGAACGGCCCTCTGGACGAGCGGGAGTGGGAGATCATGCGTCAGCACCCGGCGATCGGCGAGCGCATCCTGCGCGCGATCCCGGGTATGGGCGCCGTCGCTCGCATCGTCCGCCACGAGCACGAGCGCTGGGACGGCAAGGGGTATCCGGACGGCCTGGCCGGTGCGGAGATCCCGGTCGGGAGCCGGATCATCCTCGCCTGCGACGCCTACCACGCAATGACCTCCGACCGTCCCTATCGCAAGGCAATGGACCACGCAGACGCGATGGCCGAACTCTCAGGCAACGCCGGTACCCAGTTCGATCCCGAGGTTGTGGAGGGACTCGTCGGCTACCTGTTCGGCCGCCGCCAAGCCGGGCTCGCGGTGGTCTGAGGCCCCTGGAAACGACCGCGACGGCCCCGGGCGAACCCGAGACCGACGCCGGCCGCTATCCGGTTTGCTTCAGGGCTGCCCTAGAGCTTGCCGATCTTGAAGATCTTGGTGCCGCAGTCGGGGCACGTGCCCTGAATCGCCGGGCGCCCGTTCTTCATTGTCACCTGTTGCGGATTCTGGATCTCGACCTTCTTGCGTTCCTTCACGCAGTAACCGGTTGGCATCTGTGGGATCTCCTTTCAGGAACCACGTGTGTGTGCGCGTCCGCCGGACAGCTGCGATGCCTCGACTGTCAGGCGACGTTCGAGCGACCGTAGAGCACGCGGCGGACGCGTGCAGGCACGCCTCGTATCGATCAGCACAAGTAGTGGGCTACGGACTGGACGCCTGGCCGGACGCCTGGCCGGCCTGAGAGCCGCCCCCGGACGAGCTGCGAGCACTGGACACCTGGCTCCGCAGCTCCTTGATGTCGTCCTGCACGACCCTGAGCTCGCGCTTCGTAGTCGTCTGACCGGTGGAGATCCTGTTCACCTCGTCCTCGAGCTCGGCAAGGCGCCGGTCCAGCGCCTGGACGTCCTGCTGCGCTGCCTGAGACGCGCTTTGCTCCACGGCTGAGATCTGGTCCTGCAGCGATTGGACGTCGCCGTTGGTGGCGGCGTCCTGGTTCAGGTCGAGGGTCAGGACCAGGGCAACCGCGGCGGCGGCAAGCGCCAGCACCGCGATCGCGGCGCCCACGTAGGTGCGCACTGCGAGCTTGCGGTGGAGCTGTGCGACCCAGGCGCGAAGCCCGTCGATGCGCTCCTGGGGATCGGCCGGCGCCTGGGGCGTCGTGGCGGGCGCAGGCGTCGTTGGCTCCGCGTTCTCGGCGACCGCCGGGCTTGACGGTGACTCGGCGGCTGGGGGCTCTGCCCGGCTGCGCCTGAATGGACGGCGCACGGCCATCAACTGCCAGGCCGTGACTCGGCGACCTCGCCGTCCGCCGGGTCCAGCGGCAGCCCGCGCTCGACCCAGGCACGCAGGCCCCCGGCCAGGTTGTAGGCGTCCCACCCGGCCTGCCTGAAGGCCGCGGCAGCCAGCGCCGAGCGGCTCCCCGACCGGCAGTAGAAGATCACCGGCCTGTCCCTGGGGATCGACTCAGCCTCGCCGCTCAGGTCGTTGACCTCGATCCAGCGGGCGCCCTCGATCCGTCCCGCCTCCCACTCGAAGGGCAGGCGGACGTCGATCAACTCCACCTCGCCCGCCTCGATCATCGCGGCGGCTCGATCCGGCGGGAGCTCGGTCTCGGTGGCCGTCTCCTTTGCCACGCGCTCAGCTTATTCTTCTGCGGTCCGCACTCGAACGAAGGAGGCTTTCCAATGCCCGAAGCCGTGATCGTCGACGCCGTTCGGACTCCGATCGGCCGCGCGTTCAAGGGGTCGCTCGCGCAGCAGCGCCCCGACGAGATGGGTGCGTATGTCGTGGACAGGCTCCTCGAGCGCAACCCGGACGTGGAACCCGCCTCGGTGGAGGACGTCTTCTGCGGCTGCGGCCTGCCCCAGGGGCTTCAGGCCTTCAACATCGCCCGCATCATCACGCTGCTCTCCGAGCGCCTGCCGCAGACGGTCAACGGGGTCACCGTGTCTCGCTATTGCTCCTCCAGCCTCGACGCGATCCGTCACGCCGGGAACGCGATCAAGGCTGGAGAGGGCGACACCTACGTTGCCGCGGGAGTCGAGTGGGTGAGCCGCTACAACGAGCGCCAGGAAGCGGCCGGCGTGGCCGACCAGAACGAGCGCCTGCAGGGCAAGGACGGACAGCCCGATGCCTACATCCAGATGGGCGAGACGGCGGTGAACGTGGCCAAGAAGTACGAGGTGAGCCGCCCCGACATGGACAAGTACGCGCAGCGCTCCCAGGAGCTGGCGGTCGGGTCGCAGGAGTCCGGATTCTTCGACCGTGAGTTCGTCCCGGTGCAGCTCGAGGACGGCACCGAGGTCGCCAAGGACGACGGGCCCCGGGCCAGCTCGACGCTGGAGAAGCTCGCCGAGCTGCCGGAGGCGTTCGAGGGCGGTGGCGGGGTTACGGCCGGAAACTCGTGCCCTCTGAACGATGGGGCCGCCGCCGTGCTCCTGATGTCCGATACCAAGGCGAAGGACCTCGGCCTCAATCCGCGAGCGAGGATCGTGACCGCCGCCACCTTCGGAAACGAGCCGGAGTACATGGGCGTGGCTCCGATCGGAGCGATCAAGAAGGTGTTCGACCGCGCTGGGATGACCATCGACGACGTCGAGGTCGTGGAGCTGAACGAGGCCTTCGCGGCCCAGGTGATCCCGATCATGGACCAGTGCGGAATCCCGCTCGAGAAGCTGAACACGCACGGCGGTGCGATCGCGTTGGGCCACCCGTTCGGGATGACCGGGGCACGGATCATGACCACCTTGCTCAACGTGATGGAGACCGACGACTACCAGGTCGGCCTGGAGACGATGTGCGTCGCCGGCGGCCAGGGCAAGGCGATGATCGTCGAACGGCTCAGCTGAAGCGGGCGACGCCGCGGGCGACGGCGCTAGTCAGCCGCTCGGCCCGGCGCGGGCGGCGTGGAGCGGCGGGAACCGCCCCGGGCTCGGGGCGCCGCCAGGCGTTGCGAGTGCGTCGCGCCAGCTCGCGCTCGCGCTCGGCCATCAGGGCGATCATCAGGGCAGGATGCATGGCGAGCTCCTTTCGCTGCTAACCTGTGAAAAGCGTTTGCCGGTGTTGCGAACACTAGCAAAGATGTTTTAGTGGTGTCGAGTCATGCGTGGCCCAGCCAAACAAGTTCCCGAGGAGCTCGAGCTGATCAGCTCGTTCGTCAACACGCTCCACCGGTCCGTCGACCCTGGCACGCCCGACGTCGAGCAGCTCACGTCGCCTGAGGCGCTTCGCTCGTGGATGCGCGAGCACGGCATCGCCGGGGGCGACGATCTGGGCGCGCAGGACCTGGAGGGCGCGATCGAGTTCAGGGAGGCGCTGCGGATGCTGCTCTGGGCGAACAACGGCGCCCAGCTCGATCCCGACGCGCTGCGGGCGCTACGAGGCGCCGCGGAGGAGGGGCTGATCCGCGTGGAGATCGACTCAGCCGGACAGGCGGCTGCCCGGCCGGCTGGAACGGGCGCCGGCGCGCTGTTCGCGCGGCTCTTGGCGGCCATCGCCGACTCTCAGGCGGCTGGGAGCTGGCAGCGGATCAAGGCCTGCGCCGCCGAGGACTGCCAGTGGGCGTTCTACGACCACTCCCGGAACCGCTCGCGGGCCTGGTGCACGATGGAGGTGTGCGGCAACCGCGCGAAGACCCGGACGTACCGCGCGAGGCGAAAGCAAGATTAGGGCTCAGCCCGCCGCCTCGGCCTTTCGGAGGCCCCCGCCGATCGCCTCCCTCTCGCAGAGGGATCAGCGAACGCTGCGGGACCTGCTCGGCCGCGCAGTCGAGAGCCTCGAGACGGATCAGTCGTCGAACAGGGCGTAGCCGTACTCGCCGCGCCTGTAGGCGAGCTTGGCGATTGCCGACATCCGGTCGTCGTCGTTGCGTTCGAGCTGATCGAACCGGGAGCGAACGCGATCTGTCGCCCGGGCGCAGAAGGTCTCTGCGATGTAGCGCTCCTGGCCCGAGGGCTCCACGCCCTGCTCGTCGAAGATCGAAGTGACCCTGGAGAGCACGGCGATCTGGGCGAAGATGTCGGCAATCGAGTCGGCGAGGCGCTTCTGGGCGAACTGGCGGTGGACGATCTCCCGTTTGTGCTTGCGGAGCAGCGACTCTGAGACATCGCGCAGCTCCTTGACCTGATCGGAGACGGACTCTGCGTGCCTGGAGAGCTCAGGGTGCGCCCGGCTGATCCGGTGAGGGCGCACCTCGCGCTGGATCCTGCCGCCGAAGTAGTCGATCAGCACCCCGATCGAACCGATCGGATCCGCGAGTCCCACCTCGCCGAGGCCCGAGAGCTTCTCGCCTAGCGGCTTCAGGCCGGAGAGCGCGACGAAGGCTCGCAGCACGTCGTTCGCGCCTTCGAAGATCGGGAAGATCCGGATGTCGCGGAGGACCTTCTCGAACGGCTGGGTGCGCAGGTATCCCTCGCCCCCCTTGAGCTGGAGGGCGCGGTTGGCCGCGTACCACAGGAACTCCGTCCCGGAGACCTTGGAGACCGCCGACTCCAGCGAGTAGTCGGGCACCCCCGCATCCACCAGGCCGCAGGTGAGGTAGCACATCGCCTCGAGCCCAAACAGGTGGGAGACCATCCAGCCGATCTTGTCCTGGACCAGTTCGAAGTCGGCCAGGGCATGGCCGAACTGTTGCCGTTCCTTGACGTGGTCAATGGCCATGTCCAGCAGCCACTTGGCGGCCCCAACTGAGCCGGTCCCGAGCCCGATGCGGCCGTTGTTGAGGATCTCCATCGCGATGTGGAACCCCTCGCCCGGCTCACCGAGCACGTTCTCCGGCGACACCCGCACGTCCTTGAAGTAGAGGCGCCGGAGGTCGTTGCCTCGCAGCCCCATGGTGTCGTAGCGCTCGCCCACCTCGAAGCCCTTCATTCCCGCCTCGACGATCAACGCGATGTGGCGCTCGGTGCCGTCCACCTCGCAGCGGGCGAAGGTCGTGAAGACCGAGCCCGTGCCACCGTTGCCGATGAACCGCTTCTCCCCGTTCAGCAACCAGGAGCCGTCGGCCTGCTGGACCGCGCGGCTGGTGATGTGGTAGGCGTCCGAGCCGGCGTTCGGCTCGGTCAGCGCGAACCCCGCCAGCTTGCGGCCGGCGGCGAGGTCGGGGAGGAAGCGCTCCTTCTGCTCCTCGGTGCCGAACAGGTGAATGCCCTTGAAGCCGATCGACTGGTGGACTCCCAGGACGATCGACAGCGTGGCGTCGATCCGCGCAAAGGCCTCGAACACGCGCGCATAGCCGGTTTGCGAGAGGCCCTGGCCGCCGTAGCGCTCGGGGACATACAGGCCACACAGGCCACGCTCGCCGAGCTCGCGGATCACGTCGTCGCCGATCCAGCGCTCTTCCTCGATCCTGCGCGGGTCGAGCCGCGAGCCGAGCTCATCGGCTGCCGCAATCAGCGCCCGCACCCGCTCCTGCTCCGCCGCGTCGGGCTGCGGCCATGGAAAGACGAGGTCCTCGTGGATCTCGCCAAGGAACAGCGACTTCGCGAAGGATGAACACGGCTGCTCCGTCCGCGCTCGCTCGACCCTCGCCTCGGTCGCGGCTTCCATCAACGCGAGGGTACCCTGCGACGCGATGCACGGGCCCGGCTCCAACCCGGCGCCCCAGCGCCGGCGTCCGATCCCGGCCGTCTACCGGCGCCGCCGGCTGGCGGCGCTCGCGCTCGTCGTCGCTCTGGTCGTCGCCGTGATCTTCGCCACGCGCGACGGTGGAGGAGGACAGTCGTCGGTGCGCGAGATCGTGCGGGCCCAGCGCGAGGCCCAGCCGGTGCGCTTCACGATCGAGGCGAGCGGCGACCTGTTGATCCACACAGCGGTCTGGGAGCGCGCCCTGGCCCTGGGCGGCTCCGACTACGACTTCGCCCCCCTGTTCGATGCGATCAAGCCCTATGTAGCCGGCGCCGACCTGGCTCTCTGCCACGTCGAGACGCCGATGACCGCGGCCCCGCCGGCGAGCTACCCGATCTTCAACACCCCGCCGGAGCTGGCCCGGGGGATTGCGGCGACCGGTTGGGATGCCTGCGATACGGCCTCGAACCACTCCCTGGACCAGGCGCAGACCGGGGTCGATCAGACCGGCAAGGCGCTCGACCACGTCGGCGTCGAGCACACCGGTTCCTTTCCGTCGTCCGGGGCGCGCCGCAAGCCGGTCATCGTCAACGTCCACGGCGTCAAGGTCGCTCTGCTGGCCTATACCACGGACACCAACGGGATCCCGCTGCCCCACCCGTGGTCGGTCAACATCGCCAGCCGCGCGCGAGTGCTCGCCGACGCGCGCCGGGCGCGACGGATGGGCGCCGAGGCGGTGATCGTCAACCTCCACTGGGGTGGTGAGATCGTTCCCGAGTACCAGTCCCAGCCCAGCTCCGCGCAGCTTCAGCTGGTGAAGAGGCTCACCGCATCCGGCCTGATCACGGCGATCGTCGGGCAGGGCCCGCACGCCGTGCAGCCGATCGAGCGGGTCAACGGGAGGTTCGTCGCCTTCAGCGAGGGCAACCTGGTCTCGAACCAAAGCCCCGAGGCGGGGTTGCCGGAGTCGAGCCAGGACGGGCTGATCGCGCTGCTCGACTGCGTCGCCACGGGCGCCAAGGTGGAGGTGCGCGGAGTGCGGTACGTGCCGGTGTTCGTCAACCACCCCGACTACCGGGTGCTGCCCATCGGCGACGCGATCAAGCGGGGCGATGGCGACCCGGCCCTGCTGCGCGGGTCCTATGAGCGGACCGTCAGCGTCGCCGGACGGGGCCGGGGAATCGAGCCGGTGCCCCCGAAACTGCCCAGCCACTGAGCGATTGGGTACCCATAGGGGCCCGAATGTTTCGGTCGAAGGCAAAAGCCCCCAATCGGGGGCAAGGTATGCCCGCTGAGACGCTCCCGGAGTGTGACCACAAATGTGGTTACAAGACGGGAGGGTGTCCGGGAGGGCCCGTAGACCGGCCCAGGGGATCGGCAAGGACGAAGCCGCAGTTGTCGCTACTCGATCAGCTCGTTCGCCTCGTCGGCGATCACGCGGGCCAGGGCCAGCGAGGAGGTGGCCGCGGGCGAGGGAGCGTTGCGAACGTGCACCGCCCGCTCGGTGCGGTGGACGACGAAGTCGTCGACCAGCGAGCCGTCGCGTGCGACCGCCTGGGCGCGCACGCCGGCCGGACCGGGACGCACATCCGCCGCCCGCAGTTCGGGGACGAAGCGCCGCAGCTCGCCGACGAAGGCCTTGCGACTCGCGGCTGGGCCGAGCTCACCCGCCGCGGTGTGCCAGTGATCACGCAGCAGCCGCCAGGTGCCGGGCCAGGTGAGGGTCTCGGCCAGGTCGCGCGGGCTGACCCGCTCCAAGCGGTAGGCGTCGCGGGCCCCGACCAGCAACGCCGACGGGCCCAGCAACACCTCATTGTCGATGCGCCGGGTCAGGTGCATGCCGAGAAAGGGGAGATCGGGGTCCGGGACCGGGTAGATGCTGCCCCGGACAAGCTCTCGGCGCTCCGGTTTGAGGCGCAGGTAGGCCCCCCGAAAGGGAATGATGCGCGGCTCAGCCGGGGCGCCGCAGGCGGCGGCGAGGCGGTCCGACCACGCTCCCGCACAGCAGATCGCCGCCGCGGCCCTGATCGTGCCCGTTGGGTGGTCGATCGCGATCGATTTGGCCTCCGCTGACAGCGACACCCCGGCACACCCCGTGACCACCCGCCCACCGCGGCGCTCCAGCTCGGCGGCGAAGCTCGCCGCCACCCGCGCGAAGTCGACGACGCCGGTGGCGGGAGAGTGAAGGGCCGCGATCCCGGTGGCGTGCGGCTCGATCTCGCGTAGCTCTTCGGCTTCGATCCGGCGCAGTCCCGGGACCTGATTCGCCTGCCCTCGGCGCTCCAGCTCGTCGAGCGCCTCCAGCTCATCGTCGGCGGTCGCGACGATCAGCTTGCCGTTCCTTGCCGTCGGGATCCCGTGCTCGTTGCAGTAGGAGTAGAGCTCCCTGGAGCCTGCCACGCACAGCCGGGCCTTGAGCGAGCCGGGCCGGTAGTAGACCCCGGCGTGGATCACGCCGCTGGTCCTGCCGCTCTGGTGAGCCGCGATCCTCGACTCGCGCTCGAGCACCACCACCCGCAGGTCGTCGTGGCGCCGGACGAGCTCCCTCGCCGTGGCGAGGCCGACGATCCCCGCGCCGATCACGACCACGTCGCAGGTCGTGGGCGGCGATTCGGGCGCTGGGGTTCGCGGCGTCACCCGCGGGACGCTATCCGGGAGGGCATCGCGCGTACCATCGCTTTCGCCGTGGCCCTGCCGTTGAAGCCCCCAGTGCAGCCCCAGCTGGCCCTCTCCCGCAAGGAGATTCCGGAGGGCGAGGAATGGGTGTACGAGCCGAAGTTCGACGGCTTCCGCGTGCTCGTGTTCGTGGACGGCGAGGACCTCTACCTTCAGTCCCGCACGGGCAAGCCGCTGCTTCGCTACTTCCCCGAGCTCGATTTCCCTGCGGGCCGTTACGTGCTGGATGGCGAGTTGGTGATCCTCGACAAGGACGGCCGGGAGGAGTTCGACGCGCTCCAGAACCGCCTCCACCCGGCGGAGTCGCGCGTGCGGATGCTCGCGGCCTCGACGCCGGCACGGTTCCGGGCATTCGACCTGCTTGCGGAGGGAGGCGAGAAGCTGCTCGCCAGGCCCTTCGCTGAGCGTCGCGAGCGCCTCCAATCATTGGTCGCCGGTCTCGGAGGGCGCAAGAAGTCCGTCGCCGGCTCCGTCGAGCTGACGCCGCTGGCGGCCAGGCTCGCCAAGGCCGCCCCCTGGCTCGAGTCGGGCGAGGGCGTGATCGCGAAGCAGCTGGATGCCCCGTACCGCCCCGGCGAGCGCAAGGGGATGGTGAAGGTGAAGCGGGTGCGAACCGCGGACTGCGTCGTGGTCGGCTGGCGGCCCGGCAAGGAGGAGGGCACCGTCGGCTCGCTGATCCTGGGCCTGTACCAGCGCGGCCAGCTCCGAGTCGTGGGACACACCTCGGGCTTTCGGGCCAAGGAGAAGCGCGAACTTGTGGCCAGGCTGGCGCCGTACGAGACCGGCGAGCGAGGCTCCGGCGATCCAAGCCGGTGGTCGCACGACCGCGACCTGGAGTGGATCGAGCTGCGCCCCGAGCTCGTGGTCGAGGTCTCCTTCGATCACGTCAGCGACGGCCGCATCCGCCACGGCACCAAGGTCCTGCGCTGGCGCGACGACAAGGACCCGAAGGACTGCCGCTTCGACCAGCTCGCCCAGTGATCGGCCCCTGGCATTCGAACGGAGAGGAGCGCATGGAGACCCTCAAGACGATGATCTACGAGCGCGACGGGCGCGTGGCGCGCATCACCCTGGACCGGCCCGAGCGAGGCAACGGGATCACGCTCGAGATGCCGCGTGAGCTGTCGGCCTGCGTCGAGCGGGCGAATCTGGACCCCGAGGTGCACGTCCTGGCCCTGTCCGGCAACGGCTCGGGCTTTTGCGGCGGCTACGACCTCGTCGCCTCCGCCGAGGCGATGAAGGAGGGGTTCGGAGCCGACGAGGCGCCCAGGGGCTCAGCGTTGGATCCGGCGGTGCAGGCGGCGAACCACGACCCGGATCGCGTCTGGGACCCGGTGGTCGACTTCCAGATGATGTCGCGGAACGTGCGCGGCTTCATGAGCCTCTTCCACTCCGAGAAGCCGGTGCTCTGCAAGGTGCACGGCTTCTGCGTTGCCGGTGGCACCGACATGGCGCTTTGCTCTGACCTGCTGGTGGTCGAGGACGAGGCGAAGATCGGCTACCCGCCGGCTCGGATGTGGGGCGTGCCCACGACGGCGCTGTGGGCTTGGCGGATCGGGGCGGCCCGGGCGAAGCGGCTGCTCCTCACGGGCGACTCGATCTCGGGCACGGAGGCCGCCGAATGGGGGCTGGCCGCGGAGGTGGCGCCCGCCAATCGTCTCGACCAGCGCTTCGAGGCGCTGCTCGGCCGAGTGGCGCGAGTGCCGGTCAACCAGCTCGTGATGCACAAGCTGCTCGTCAACCAGGCCGTCTACGCGCAGGGCCTGCACGCGACGCAGTTGCTCGGCACCTTCTTCGACGGCGTCGCCCGTCACACGCCCGAGGGCTACGCGTTCCAGCGCCGGGCGGCCGAGGCTGGATGGGGGGAGGCGGTCCGCGAGCGCGACGAGCCCTTCGGCGACCTCGGCCGCTCCACGTTCAAGGGGTAGCCACAGGTACTCTGCGCCGCCGTGGCCCGCGGCAATCCCGAGATCACGCCGGAGTCGCTTCGCGCCCGGGTCGCCGGCAGCTTCCCTGCCGATTTGGGGGTGGAGCCGCTCGAGATCACCGACGATCGCTCGACCGGGCGGATCGTCGTCGACGCGCGCCACCTGCACCCCGGTGGGCTGGTCCACGGCGGCGCCTGGGTCGCGCTCGCCGACTCGGTCGCCGCCTGGCAAACCTTCCGGCACCTGCCACCCGGCTACAACTTCACCACCGTGGAGATGAAGCTGAACGTGTTCGCCGCCGGGCGCCCGGGGGACGAGCTGATCGCGACCGCCGAGCACCTCCATGCCGGGCGCAGCACCCACGTGGTCGAGGTTCGTGTGCGTAGCGCCGAGCGCCTGGTGGCGAACCTGTTGGTCACCCAGCTGGTGCTCGCCCCGCCGGACTGACGAGGGGCTACGGCACCCGGTGGACCTCGAACATGTTGGTGCCCAGGTCCTGCCGAGGCAGCCCGGCGGTGACCCCGATCAGCTCGCCGCTTTGGGCAACTCCCTCTTCCTTGGCCAACCGGGCGCACTCGTCCAGCAGGGTGCGCAGGCTCGTCCAGTCCTCGGCGAGCGCGCAGCTGACTCCGAACAGCAGGCGGAGCCGGCGCACGGTTTCGAGCCGCGGTGAGACGGCCAGCACCGGCACCCTCGGCCGGTGCGCCGAGACCAGCCGCGCCGTGCGGCCGCTGCGCGTCGGGACGACCACCGCGGCGAGCCCGAGCGTGTAGGTCGAGCCCACGGCCGCCCGGGCGACGGAGCCGGCGACGTCCGAAGCCTCGGTAGTGACGCGGTTGAACAGCCAGTCGCCGTACGGGAGGTCCGGCTCCGCCTCGCGGGCGATCCGGTCCATCATCCGCACCGCCTCCACCGGATACTCGCCCACGGCCGTCTCCTCCGACAGCATCACGGCGTCCGTCCCCTGGTAGATGGCGGCGGCCACATCCGAGACCTCCGCTCGGGTCGGTCGGGGCGACCCCACCATCGAGGCGAGCATCTGGGTCGCGGTGATCGACGGCTTCGAGTGGCGCCCGGCCAGCGCCAGGAGCTGCCTTTGGACCACCGGCACCCGCTCGATCGCCATCTCGATGCCCAGGTCGCCGCGGGCCACCATGATCCCGCTCAAGGCCGCCCGAATGATCGCCTCGGCGTTTTCGGCCGCCTGCGGCTTCTCGATCTTGGCGATGAGCGGGATGTCCGCTCCGGCGGCCCGAACGCGGCGCTCGACCGGCTCCAGGTCCTCGGCGCGGCGGACGAATGACACCGCAAGCAGGTCGATGCCCTGCTCGGCCGCGAAGTCCACCCAGTGCAGGTCGGTGTGGCCGGCGGACGGCAGCGGCACCTCCGTGCCCGGCAGGTTGATCCCCTGGTGCGAGGCGACCGGGCCCCCGACCTCGACCGTGCAGCGAACGTCCCGGCCCTTCGCCCCGAGCACGCGCAGCCGCACACGGCCGTCGGCCAGGTAGACCTCGTCGCCCTCGGAGACCGCCTCCGGCAGGCCCTCCCACGAGACAGGCAGGTGAACGGTGCCGCCGATCTCCTCTCCCGTGGTCAGCGTCAACTCCGAGCCCGTGTGGAGCTCGACCACGCCTCCCTCGACCTCGTCGAGCCGCAGCTTTGGCCCCGGCAGGTCACCGAGCAGGCCGACCTCGCGGCCGGCGAGCTGCGAGGCCTCGCGCGCCCTGGCCACGGTCGCGGCGTGCTCGTCGCGGGCGCCGTGCGAGAAGTTGAGCCGGAAAACGTCGGCGCCCGCCCGGATCAGCTCCGTCATCCGCTCGATGGAGCGCGTGGCGGGCCCGATCGTGGCGACGATCTTGGTGCGCCGCCGCGCGGACGAGGCGGGGCCGGGAAGGGCTTGGCCGGGACTCGCCGCCATCGCCGTCAAGCGCCGGTAGGCCCGCTGGGCCCGGCGTGGGGCAGCGGCCCGCGGGGGGTTGGGCTCTGGTCGGCCTCGGAGGGCTCGACCTCGGCGGTCTGCCCGTCGGCCGGTGGGGACTCGAGCTCCTGGATGTAGGGGACTCGCCAGGCGATCGCCGCTGTGATCAGCCCGGCGGCAACCGACAGCAGGCTGAGGAACCACTGCCCGGCGGACAGCAGCTCGAGGTCGAAGAACTCGCGCACGGGTCCTGCGGCGAGCACCAGCGCGTACAGCGCCCCAAGCGCAGCGATCATGGCCAGCATGTAGCTCTGGATGGTGATGTGCTCGCGGCCCGGACCGCGCTCGAGCAGCAGGATGAAGCAGAGCCCGAGCACGATCAGGGTGGTGGTGGCGGCCGTGCGGCCCTCGGCCAGCGAGCCGGCGAAGAGCTTGTCCACCAGGAAGAAGGAGAGCAGCGAGCCCAGGGCGATCCCGACCCCCGCCGGCACCGCGAACGCGGCCAGCGCGCGCAGCAGCCGGCCCCGGTACAGGGGCCCCTCGCTCGGCGCCAGCGCCAGGACGAAGGACGGGATCCCAATGGTGAGAGTGGCGGCGATCGTCAGCTGGCGGGGGAGGAAGGGGAAGGCGCCGCCAAAGATCGCAGTGAACAGGATCAGGACCCCCGCGTAGACGGTCTTGGTCGCATACAGGCGGGCCAGGCGGTGGATGTTGCGCGCGATCTTGCGCCCCTCGGCGACGGCGCGGGGCAGCATCGAGAACTGGTCCCGCATCAGGACGATGTCGGCGATTCCCTTGGTGATCTGGCTTCCCGACCCCATGGCGACGGCGAGCCTGGCCTGCTTGAGCGCGGGGACGTCGTTGACGCCGTCGCCGATCATCGCCGTGAACCGCCCGCGCTCACCGAGCGCCCCAACCAAAGCCTTCTTCTGCTCGGGCGTGATCCGGCAGAAGATCGTGTTGCGCTCCGCGGCCAGCGCGATGCCGGCCCTGTCGTCCGGCAGTTCCGGCCCCTCGATCACGCCGGCGTCATCCGCCACGCCGACCCCTTGCGCGACCGCCGTCACGGTCTGTCGGGCGTCACCGGAGATCAGCTTCAAATCAACGCGTTGGCGGCGCATGAACTCGATCGTCTCCGCGGCGTCGGGGCGAAGCTGTTCCTCCAGGACCACGAGGGCGCGCGGCTCCAGCCTCGGCGGCGGCTCGCTGCCCGGGTCGGCGGGCAGGACCGAAGACGCCTCCCCGAAAGCGACGACGCGCCGCCCGGCGGCGGTGTGCTCCTCGAGCGTGCGCTCGAGCCTGGGCGTCAGCTCGAGCGCCCCGGCCTGGGCGAGCACGTCCGGCGCCCCCATCACGTAGCTGCGGGTCGATCCCTGCCCGTCGAGGGTGACGCCGCTCCACTTCCACGACGAGGAAAAGGGCACCTCGGCGACCACGTGTTCCGCCCTTCCCGGGTAGCGCTCGGCGATCACCTGGAGGGTCCGGTTTCGCTCCCCGGCCGAGTGCGCGAACAGGGCCAGAGCCTCGTGTGCCAGGGCCGGCTGGGTCTTGTCGGCCACCTCCACGGACACCAGATCGAGGGTCCCGTCGGTCAGCGTCCCGGTCTTGTCGACGCAGATCGTGTCGACCGCGGCGAGCGCCTCGGTCGCGGCCATCTGCTGGACCAGGGTGTTCATCCGCGCCAGGCGGACCGCCGCCACAGCGAGGGTGATGCTCATCAGCAGCACCAGGCCCTCGGGGATCAGCGTCACCAGGCCGGCGGCCGCCGTCTGGGCAGCCTCCTGGAGCTCGACGTTGCGGATCGAGAAGGCGAGCAGCAGGAGCACGGCGAGCGGCACCATGACGATCGTGGTCGCGCTCAGCACGCGGTTGACCTCGAGTTGTAGCGGCGAGGGCGGGTGGCGGAAGGCCCTCGCCTCGCCGGCTACCTGCTCGGCGTGGCTGTCCTCGCGCACCGCATCCACCTCGTAGTAGCCGGAGCCCGCCAGGCAGAAGGCGCCCGACAGCACCCGGTCACGATCGTGCTTGCGGACCCCATCGGACTCGCCCGTCAGGATGGACTCGTCGATGGTCAGGCCCCGCGTCGAGACCACAACGCCGTCTGCGACCAGCTGGTCGCCCGGCTCGACTCGAATCACGTCGCCGGGCACGACCTCCTCCGCACGCAATTCGACCAGCTCTCCGTCGCGGACGGTCTTCGCCCTGGGGGCCACCAGGACCGCGAGCCGGTCGAGGGTCTCCTTGGCCTTGAGCTCCTGGCGGATCCCGATCGCCGAGTTGATCACCGCGATCAGGCCGAAGAGTGCGTCCGCGAACAGCCCGAGCGACACGAGGAGGACGAAGAAGGCGCCCAGGATCGCGTTGAACAGCGTAAAGACATTGCCGGCGACGATGCTGGAAACCGAGCGGCTGGTCGGCGGTTCAGGCGGCCCCAGGTCCTCAAGCCGCCGCGCCGCCTCGCTGCCGCTCAGCCCGCGCGGATGCGCCTGCTCGCTCATTCCCGTCCATCTATACCGGAGCCGACTCATCTAGGATCGGCGAGAGGCAGTGTCGCCCGACACCCAAGACACTCGGGACCGGGCCGCCGAGGCCCCTTCGGTGGTCTTCCGGCAGGTCACCAAGCGGTATCCGGGCGCCGACGAGCCGGCCTTGGTGGAGCTGGACCTGGAGGTCTCGGGAGGCGAGATCTGTGTCTTCGTCGGTCCGTCGGGCTCCGGCAAGACCACCGCCATGCGGATGGTCAATCGCATGGTCGAGATCACCGAGGGCGACATCCTGGTTCGGGGCACGTCGGTGCGCGAGCGCTCGCCCGCCGAGTTGCGACGCGAGATCGGCTACGTGATCCAACAGATCGGGCTCTTCCCCCACCGTACGGTCGGCGAGAACATCGCCACCGTTCCGCGCCTGCTGGGTTGGGATCGCCGGCGCGTGGAGGATCGGGTGGAGGAGCTCCTGGACCTGGTCCGGATCGACCCCACGTTGCGACACCGGTACCCGGCGCAACTCTCGGGCGGCCAGCAGCAGCGCGTCGGGGTCGCCCGCGCGCTGGCCGCCAACCCGGGCGTGATGCTGATGGACGAGCCCTTCGGGGCGGTCGATCCGATCAACCGCGAGCGGCTCCAGAATGAGTTCCTCCGCCTCCAGGCCGAGGTGCGAAAGACGATCCTCTTCGTCACCCACGACATCGACGAGGCGATCAAGATGGGCGATCGGGTCGCCGTGCTCCGCGAGGGGGGGCATCTGGCCCAGTACGCCACGCCAGCCGAGCTCCTGATGGCGCCCGCTGACGACTTCGTCGAGGACTTCGTCGGCGCGGATCGCGCCCTGAAGCGCCTGGCGCTCATGCGGGTGGCCGACATCGATCTCTGGGAGGCGCCGCTGGCCTTCCCGGGACAGGCCACCTCCGAGGTCCGGGCCAAGCTCGACGGCGCCGAAGTTCCTCACGCTTTGGTGATCGACGGCGAGCGACGCCCTCTGGGTTGGCTCTCCGACGCCGATCTGCGGGCCGAGACCGTTCCGACCCGTCCCGACACCGGCCCACAGCCACTGCTCGAGCTGGACGACGTGATGCGCGACGCGCTCTCGGACCTGCTCCAGGCCGAGACCCGGTACGCCCCCGCGGTCGACGCCGAGGGGCGCCTTGCGGGGGTGCTCTCGGTGGAGATCATCTCCGAGTTCCTGACCTCGCCCGAGGCGCTGGTGGAGGAGCACACGGCGGCGGAGCGGCAGGTGGGGGACTAGCAGTGCTCGTCCCGACGATCGCCCAAGCGAGCGCCGACTTCTTCCGTGATCGCTCGGATTCGAATTGCATCCAGGACAACGGCGCCTTCTGCGCGGGCTGGGTGATCGACAACTTCGACCGCTACGTCGACCCGCTGCTTCAGCACGTGGTGCTCGTGGCCGTCTCTGTGGGCCTCGGCTTCCTGATCGCCTTTGCCATGGCGGTCGCCTCGCATCGGCAACGCTGGCTCGTCCCCGCGTTCATCGGCGCGACCGGCGTCCTCTACACGATTCCCAGCCTCGCCTTCTTCTTCTTGCTCCTGCCGATCACCGGCCGCGGTACTGACACGGCGATCATCGCGCTGACCGCCTTCACGCTCCAGATCATCTACAGAAACATCGTCGCCGGGCTCGCCGACGTTCCGCGCGACGCCAAGGACGCCGGCCGCGGGATGGGGATGACCGAGCAACAGCTGCTCTGGCGCGTCGAGCTACCGCTCGCTGTGCCGGAGATCATCGCGGGGGTTCGGGTCGCCACCGTTTCCACCGTCGCGATCGCGAGCCTTGCCGTGTTCGCGGGCGGTGGTGGCCTCGGCTCGGAGATCGTCACCGGCTCGAACATCACATTCCACACCGGTGTCGTCACCGCCAGCACACTCCTGATCGGGATGGCAATCGCCTTCGACGTGGTCCTGTTGCTGGTCCAGCGGCGACTGACCCGCTGGCGGTCGGCGGGTGAGGGGCGCGGCGCGAGGCGCACGGACCTGCTCCGCACCCTGTCGCGGCGCGCTCACAGGATGGGTTGATGACCGTCCCGCTCGCCTTGCTGGATTCGTTCTCGGGCGCCGTCGATTTCATCTTCAGCCAGCGGGAGTCGTTCGGCGGCGGCACCCAGGTGGGTGGCCTCGGCCAGGTGTGGGAGCTGACGCTCGAGCATCTGAAGGTGAGCGGCATTGCCCTTGCCGTCTCGCTTGCTCTCGCGCTGCCGCTGGGCCTCCTCCTTGGCCACCGTCGCACGGGCGAGCTGTTCGCGGTCGCGGCCGGGAACGCAGGCCGAGCGATCCCCGAGCTGGCGCTGATCGCCCTGCTGGTGGCCTTCGTCGGCACCGGGACGGTCAACGTCGCGATCGCCCTGGCGGTCCTGGGCATCCCGCCGATCCTCACCAACACCTTCGTCGGCGTTCATCAGGTCGATCCCCAGGCGGTCGGGGCCGCCCGGGGAATGGGGATGAGCGAGCTACAGATCGCCGTGCGGGTGGAGTTGCCGCTGGCTGTGCCGACGATCATGTCCGGCGTGCGTACCGCGGCGATCAACATCATCGCCACCGCGACGATCGCACCGCTCGCAGGCGTGCTCACGCTGGGCGACTTCATCCTCGCCCGCAACGTCTATGGGGATGAGGGAGTGCTCGCCGGCGCGATCCTGGTCGCCCTGCTGGCTCTGACCGTAGAGCTGACGCTGGCCGCGGTCCAGTGGGCGCTCACGCCCCGCGGCCTTCGCCTGCAGCGAACGGAGGCGTCCACATGAGTGCCGAGAGTGTGCATAGGATTGCCCCGCGCCTCCGGATGCGGAGGGGTGCACACGAGAGAGGAACCAGCGCCTCCGACACGCGGAGGGGCACACGAGAGAGGAACCGCCCGATGAGAGACGATCCACGTCTACGCGTGCTGCTGGCGCTGGTCGCCGCGTTCGCCCTGGCCTTTGGACTCGCCGCCTGCGGAGATGACGACGACGAGAGCGACGGGGGCGGCGGCGGCACGAGCGCGAACCTGATCGAGGAGAACCCGGACAACAACGGGGTCTCGATCAAGGTCGGGTCCAAGAACTTCGACGAGCAGTTGATCCTCGCCGAGATCTACGCCCAGGGGCTGGAGGCCGCGGGCTACGACGTCAGCACGGACCTCAATCTCGGCGATGAGACCATCGCGTTCAAGGCGCTCACCAGCGGCGAGATCGACGCGTACCCGGAGTACACATCGACAATCCTGACCTCGATCTTCGACGTGGCGCCAGAGGACGTGCCGGGCGACGCCCAGCAGGCGTTCGAGGACTCGCAGGACGAGTTCGACAAGCGCAACTTGGTGGCGTACCCGCCGACGCCGTTCTCGAGCGCGAACGCGGTCGGGCTGCTGACCAAGACGGCCGACGACCTCGGAGTGAGCACCATCTCCGACCTCGAAGGGAAGTCGCAGGACCTGGTGCTCGCGGGCTCGCCCGAGTGCCGCCAGCGAATCGACTGCCTGCTCGGTCTGGAGCAGAACTACGGGCTCGAGTTCAAGGAGTTCACGCCGGTGGACATCGGTCTGCGCTACGAGGTGCTCGACAACGGCGACGCGGACCTGTCGATCCTGTTCACCACCGACGCCCAACTGTTCACCGACCCCGATAAGTACACCGTGCTCGAGGATGACAAGCACGTGCTGCCCGCGGGGAACGTGCTCTTCAGCGTCAGGAAGCAGACCGCGGACGAGGCCGGGCAGGACCTCGGCGACACGGTCGAGAACGTGCAGTCCAACATGACGGTCAAGGTGATGCAGGAGCTCAACGCTCGCGTCGCCATTGACAAGGAGAAGCCGGAGGACGTCGCGCACGAATACCTGGTCGAGTTCGGGTACGTGAAGTAATGGCGTTGAAGCTCGGTCTCAATCTCGGCTACTGGGGGATCGGCCCCCAGGGCGAGGAGGCCGTCGAGGCCGTCCGGGTCGCCGAGCGCGCTGGCTTCGACTCGGTCTGGGCAGCGGAGTCATACGGCTCTGACGTGGTCAGCGTGCTCGCCTGGCTCGCGGCCCAGACCGAGACGATCCAGCTCGGCGCGGCGATCATGCAGGTGCCGGCCCGGCCGCCGGCGGCCGCCGCGATGGCGGGTTGCACGATCGACGCGCTCTCGGGGGGGCGGTTCATCTTCGGGTTTGGTCCATCGGGTCCGCAGGTCTCGGAGGGCTGGTACGGAGTCCCTTACGCGAAGCCCTGGGGCCGCACCCGGGAGTACGTCGAGATCGTCCGCCAGATCGTCGCCCGCGAGGGCCGGCTGGAGTACGACGGGCAGCACTTCAAGCTGCCGCTTCCCGGCGGCGAGGGCAAGGCGCTGAAGCTCAATTTCCATCCGGTGCGCAACCGGATCCCGATCTTCGTCGGCGCGATCGGCCGCAAGTCGGTGGAGATGGCGGCGGAGATCTGCGACGGCTGGATTCCGATCTTCTCCTCGCCGGATGCGTTCGAGTCCACCTGGGGCGAGCACATCGAAGCCGGGCTGGCGAAGGGCGGCCGGAGTCGCTCCGAGCTCGAGGTCTCGCCGACCGTCCAGGTGGCGATCGACGGCGACCTCGACGCGGCCCGCTCGATCGTCAAGGCCGGCCTGCTGCTGTACCTGGGCGGCATGGGCAGCCGCAAGACCAATTTCTACGTCGACCTCACGCACCGCTTCGGCTTCGGCGAGGTCGCCGACGAGGTCCAGTCGCTGTACCTGGACGGCAAGCGCGAGGACGCCTATAACGCGATCCCCGACGAGCTCGTCAACGCGACCGCGCTGATCGGCAGCGAGGAAGAGGTGGCTGAGCGGCTGGATCGCTACGCGTCGGCCGGCGTGGACCGTCTGATCGTTTCCCCGATCAACCCGGAGACCGAGCAGCGCCGGCACACCGTCGAACGCCTGGCTGCGCTGGTGGGCGCTGCCTCGCCCGCCTGACCCACCTACGCGCGGCTCGGATACGCTCTCGCCGCTTTGCGGGTAGGCGTGCCCAAAGAAACCCGGGAGGGCGAGCGCCGCGTGGCGCTGATCCCGGACTCGGTCCGCTCACTGACGGGCAAGGAGGTCGAGGTCGCGGTCGAGTCGGGCGCCGGAGAGGGCGCCGGCCATCCCGACGCCGAGTACTCCGAGGCCGAGGCGGCCGTCGGGTCGGCGGATGAGGCATGGGGCGCCGAAGTCGTGGCCAAGGTGGCGGTACCCACGATGGACGAGATCGGCCGGCTGCGTTCCGGCCAGGTCCTGGTCGGCCACCTGGCGCCGCTGACCTCCCCGGAGACGAACCGGGCGCTGGCCGAGGCCGGGGTGACCAGCTTCGCGATGGAGGCAATCCCGAGGATCACCCGTGCGCAGGCGATGGATGCGCTCTCCTCGCAGGCGAACGTGGCGGGCTACGCGGCCACCTTGCTGGCCGCACGGGAGGCCGGCCGCTTCTTCGGCATGATGACCACCGCCGCAGGCACCGTGGCGCCGGCGAAGGTGATGGTGCTGGGCGCGGGTGTGGCCGGCCTCCAGGCGATCGCGACCGCCAAGCGGCTGGGCGCGGTGGTCACGGGGTTTGACATCCGACGCGCCGCCTGGGAGCAGATCGCGAGCCTCGGCGGCCGTCCCCTGGAGCTCGACTTCATCCCAGACGCGGAGGCCGAGGGCGGGTACGCGCGACCGCTGACCGAGGAGGAGAACGAGCAGGTACGCGAGGCTCTCGCCGAGGCCGCCAAGCGCCAGGACGTGATCATCACCACCGCGCTCGTGCCCGGCCGTCCGGCGCCGCTGCTGATCACCGCCGATGCCGTGCGCCAGATGTCGCCCGGGTCGGTGATCGTCGACCTCGCCGGCGAGAGCGGCGGGAACTGCGAGCTGTCCAAGGCCGGCGAGACCGTCGTCGAGGGCGGGGTGACGATCATCGCCCCGCTCAACCTGCCGAGCGAGATGGCCACCCACGCCTCCCAGCTCTATTCCAAGAATGTCGAGAACCTGCTCGGCCTGCTGGTGTCGGAAGGCCGGCTGACCCTCGACTTCGACGACGAGATCGTGGCCGGGGCATGCATCACGCATGACGGCGAGATCAAGAACGAGCGGGCCAGGGAAGCTGCCGGGGCGGCCGCCTGATGGACCTGATCACCGAGATCACGATCTTCGTCCTCGCCGCCTTCGTCGGCTTCGAGGTGATCTCGAAGGTGCCGACCACTCTGCACACGCCGCTGATGTCGCAGACCAACGCGATTCACGGCATCGTCATGCTCGGCGGGCTGATCGTGATCGGCACCGCCGACGACACCCTCGACAAGGTGATCGGCACGATCGCGATCGCCTTCGGGACGATCAACATCGTCGGCGGCTTCATGGTCACGGACCGGATGCTCGGGATGTTCCGCCGGAAACCAAAGCCGCCCGAATCCTCCGCTGACGCGTCCGGTTCGGCCGGGTCTGCGGAAGGCTGAGATGCCCGTCGCAGCTCTCTCTCCCAGCTCCGATTTCGTCACGGCTTGTTACATCGTCGCCTTCTCCCTGTTCATCTACGGGGTTCGACAGGGGACTCACCCGACCACCGCCCGCCGCGGAAACCTGATCGCCGCCGCCGGGATGGCGGTCGCGGTGGTGATCACGCTGTTCCTGGACGTGATCGGGAACGGCGTCTTGATCCTGCTCGGCATCCTGATCGGCAGCCTTATCGGCGGGATCGCCTCGCGGCGCATCCAGATGACCCAGATGCCCCAGATGGTGGCGCTCTACAACGGCGTAGGTGGCGGAGCCGCTGCGCTGATCGCGTGGGCAGAGTTTCGCCACCGCCTCGAGCTCGGAGGGGACATCCCGCTCGACGTGATGATCCCGATCCTGTTCTCGCTGGTGGTCGGCTCGGTCTCGTTCTGGGGCTCCAACGTCGCTTTCGCGAAGCTCCAGGAGCTGATCTCCGGCCGCCCGATTCGCTTTCCGGGCCAGCACATCGTCAACGGCATCCTGCTCGCCGGAATCCTCGCGGCCTGTGTGGTGCTCGCCGCCAACCATGATTCCGATCCCTCGCAGGGTCTGTTCGTTGGCGTCCTGATCGCAGCGGCCGTGCTCGGGAACCTGTTCGTGCTGCCGATCGGCGGGGCCGACATGCCGGTCGTGATCTCGCTCCTGAACGCGTTCACCGGCCTGGCGGCGGCGGCGGCGGGCTTCGCGCTCGACAACGTCGTCCTGATCGTCGCCGGCACCCTGGTGGGGTCCTCTGGAACGATCCTCACGCTCGAGATGAGCCGGGCGATGAACCGCTCGGTGGGCAACCTCCTGTTCGCCGGGTTTGGCGCCGTGGCCCCCGGCGGGGCTGTCGCCGGCGAGGAGCGCCCCGTGCACTCGATCGGGGCCCAGGACGCCGCGATCAAGCTCGGCTACGCCGACTCGGTCGTCTTCGTTCCCGGCTACGGAATGGCGGTCGCCCAGGCGCAGCACGCGGTCAAGGAGCTCGCCAGCGAGCTCGAGCGGCATGGGGTCCGGGTCAGCTACGCGATCCACCCGGTGGCCGGCCGGATGCCGGGCCACATGAACGTCCTGCTGGCCGAGGCGGATGTCCCTTACGAGCAGCTCAAGGAGATGGACGAGATCAACCCGGAGATGCCGCAGACCGATGTCGCGGTCGTGATCGGCGCCAACGATGTCACCAACCCGGCCGCCAAGGACGATCCCTCGAGCCCGATCGCCGGCATGCCGATCATCGAGGTCAACGAGGCGCACGAAGTGATCGTGATCAAGCGCTCCCTGAGCCCCGGCTTTGCCGGGATCGACAACGACCTCTTCTACCGGGACAACACCTCGATGCTGTTCTCGGACGCCAAGCAGGCGGCCACCGAGATCGCGGCCCAGGTGCAGGAGCTCTAGAGGGTCAGCCGCCGCCCTCGCGGCGGTGCCGTCGCACAAGCGGGCCGACGTAGCCGATCACGGCGCCGAGGACCGCGGCGATCAGCAGGGCGAAGATCAGTGGTGTCGTGGTGTCGATGAACAGGAACTCGACCTTCACTTCCTGGGAGTTCTGGAAGATCAGGATCAGCACCAGAAGCACGGCGATGCCCAGCGCCCAGGGGCGCCAGGAGCTCTTCCTGGCCTGCGGCTGAAGCTCGTCGGCGCTTGCCATCGAGGGCGACTCTATCTCGGGTAGCTGCTTCCAGGTAGGGGCTTGACACCGCGCTGGCGCATCGGGAGGATCGCCCCCATGCAGCGCGGACCCCTGCTTCTTTCGACCGCTCTGTCGACCGTGCTCGTTGCATTCGCGGTCGCGCCCGCGGCAAACGCCGACAAGCCGACGCGGGAGATCGTCCCCGGCCAGGACGATGTCCGCATCACCGACCAGTGCGCCTTCCCGGTCCTGGTCCAGACGACGGGTCGGGAAATCGTCACTTCGTTCACCGACAAGTCGGGCAACCTCGTCAAGCAGATCGCGGTCTTTCCGGCCAACAAGCAGACGTTGACCAACCTCGATACCCGCAAGTCGATCGTCGTCCTGGCCACTGGGTCGTTTAACGCGCGGCGTCAACCCGATGGCACCGCAACCCTCCACGTGACGGGCCACGGGATCTTTCCCGGCCACCCCGTAACCGAAGAGCCAGGGATCTGGTACCTGAGTGGCCGCATCTTTGCCACCCTCGACGTGGACGACAATCCGACCTCGATCAACGTCACGGGCAAGCTGGTCGATCTGTGTGGCCGGCTTGGCAACTAGTGTGATTCGTTAGCGCCGCCCGGATATCTCCTCATTCAGGTGTGGGTTTCCTCGCCGCACGTGATCCATAGGTGAACCAGGCGCGCCTAGCGTCGGCGCGTGAGAGGGGATCGCGGGCGAGGCGGCGGGAGAGGGCAGGCGACGATCGAGTGGACCGGGCTGCTTCTGCTCGTCTCTCTGCTGCTCGCGGGGATGCTGGCTGCCACGGCGCGAGTGTCCGCGACGGGCCTGCCGCACGCGATCGCGGCGGAGCTGGTCTGCGCGGTTCGCCTCCTCGGTGAATGCTCGGCGCAGGCGGAGCTCGTCGCCGCGTACGGGCCCGAGCTTGCCGCGCAGGTCGCCGCCGAGGCGCCGGAGATCGTCTACGAGAAGGGGATGACGGCGCTGCCCGTCGACTTCCGCGCCTGCCGCGAGGGCGGGTGCGGGAACGGTGCCGGCTCGGGCGCCGTGCTGGCGTCCGACACCGGCGAACCCGCCACCGCCTTCGTGCACGTCGTCGACTGCGGCGGCTCCGAGGCGCGTGGCGACAGATGCTCCGGGGAGCGCCTGGGAAACGTCTACATCCAATACTGGCTCTACTACGAGGACTCGACGAGCCTGCGCGCCCTGCCCGGAAGCGTGGGCTCACACCAGGATGACTGGGAGGGCTACCAGGTCCGGGTGGGGCCCGGCGGCACCGAGGCCCGGGCCACCTCTCATCACGGCTACAACTACGACGGCGGCCCCGGGAGCTGGCTCTCGGACGCCGGCCTGGTCCACCGTTCGGCGTGGGGGCCGTCCACCGGCCGCCTGTACGTCTCGGGCGGCAGCCACGCCGGCCACATCCACGAGGACGGCCGTCCGCGTCGGGCGAGCCGGTGGACCCCGGCCGATCGGCTCGCTCTGGTCCCGATCGAGGCCCTCGACGGCCCCGCCCGTCGCACCGGGTTCGCGATCACGCCTCCCTGGCGCAAGCCGGTCTACGCCGACCCGGAGGACAAGGGCACCTGAACGAGTGGCCGCTAGCGCGGCGGCATCCGCAGGGCGCCGTCGAGGCGGATCGTCTCGCCGTTCAACATCGGGTTCTCGACGACGTGGCGGGCCAGGGCCGCGAACTCCTCCGGCTCGCCGAGGCGGTTCGGGAAGGGGATCTGGGCGCCGAGCTCGGTGCGCGCCTCCTCGGGCAGCGCCGCCAGGAGGGGCGTGTCGAAGGTCCCGGGGGCGATCGTCACCACACGCACCCCTCGACCGGCCAGGTCGCGGGCGGCCGGCAGGGTGAGGCCGACGATGCCCCCCTTGGAGGCCGCGTAGGCCACCTGGCCGATCTGGCCGTCGAAGGCGGCGATCGAGGCGGTGTTCACGCAAACGCCGCGCTCACCGCCGGAGTCCGGATCGTTGTTCACCATCGCCGCGGCCGCGAGCCGCAGCACGTTGAAGGTTCCGATCAGGTTGACCTTGAGCACGTTGTGGAAGATCTCCAGGTCGTGCGGGCCCTGCTTGCCCGCCGTCCGCTGCGCCCAGCCGATCCCCGCGCAGCAGACCGAGATCCGCAGCCCGCCGTGGGCCTTCGCAGCTGCCTCCACCGCCGCCTGTACTGGCTCGGGCTCCATCACGTTCGCCGCCACGAAGCTGGCCCGCTCGCCGAGCTCGGCGGCCAGCGCCTCGCCCTTGTCGGCGTTCAGATCGGCGATCAGCACGCCCGCGCCGGCCTCGTGCAGCGCCCGGACGGTGGCGGCCCCCAGCCCGGACGCCCCACCGGCGACCAGGGCGCTCGCATCCTTGATCCTCATCGGCGCGGCACTCTATTCCCCGCTGCCGGCCGCTCGTCGTACTCGTTAGCCTGTCGCCATCGTCGCCCCGGTCGAGGCCCCCCAAAAGAATGGGATCGCGGAGCGCCTGGCCGAGGCGCGGCAGCGGACTCTTTGGCTGGTCGATCCGCTCTCCGACGAGCAGCTGAACAACGTCTATGCGCCGATCCTCAGCCCCCTGGCCTGGGACCTGGGCCACATCGCCAACTTCGAGGAGTTGTGGCTGGTGGAGACGGTGGGTCGCCAGGAGCCTCTGCACGGGGAACTGGGCCGCCTGTACAACGCGATCGAGAACCCAAGGGCGACCCGCGGCAAGCTGCCGATCCTTCGCGGCGACAAGCTTCGCGTCTACCTCAGCGAGGTGCGCGAGCGTGCGCTGGACGTCCTCGCCCGGGTCGACCTCGATTCGATCGAGGACCCGCTGGTGGCCGGGGGCTTCGTCTACGAGATGCTGATCGCCCACGAGCACCAGCACAACGAGACCATGCTGCAGCTGATCCAGCTGGTTGAGGGCTACGAGCCAGGGCAGATCGAACGGCCGCCGCCGGCCGACTCCGAAGGGCCGGAGATGGTGCTCGTCGAGGGTGGGGGAGTGGAGATCGGCGCCGCTGAGAGCGGCTTCGCGTACGACAACGAACGTCCTCGCCATGTGGTCGAGGTGGAACCGTTCTGGATTGACCGCACGCCGGTCACCAACCGCGCCTATGCCGAGTTCGTCGCCGATACGCGGGCCGAGTCCCCCATGTACTGGGAAGCCGAGCGGGAGGGAGGGTGGTCTCGCACGGCGATGGGGCGCCGCGAGCCGCTCGACCCCGACCAGCCCGTGGTCCACATCTCCTGGCACGAGGCCGACGCCTTCGCCCGCTGGGCGGGCAAGCGGCTACCCAGCGAGGAGGAATGGGAGCTGGCGGCCGCGGGAGCCGATCGAGAGCGCGCCAACCTCGATCAGCTCGCCTTCGGCTGCGCCGAGGCGGGCGCCTATGCAGACGCGCCATCCGACTGCGGGGCGGTGCAGATGGTCGGCGACGTCTGGGAGTGGACCAGCTCCGACTTCGAGGCCTACCCCGGCTTTCAGGCCTTCCCCTATCGTGAGTACTCCGAGGCATTCTTTGGCGACGCCCACAAGGTGTTGCGCGGGGGCTCCTGGGCGACCCGCCGCAATGTGATCCGAACCAGCTTCCGCAACTGGGACCTCCCCGAGCGTCGGCAGCTCTTCGCCGGGCTGCGCTGCGCGAAGGACGCTTGAACCGGGATGGTGAGAAGGCCGTACTGCAACGTATGAGCGTCAGCCGAGTCAGAAGCAGGAACCCGTGGATCCGCTGAACACCACCGTCGCCCGCGAGCCAATCGCCATCGACATCCACCTGCCACCCGGCGGGCCCCTGTCGGGAATGGCCGCGGACGTGCGCGCCGGTCTCACGAAGCCCTTCAAGGAGCTCTCCCCGCGCTACTTCTACGACGAGCGCGGTTCGGAGCTGTTCGAGGCGATCACCGCGCTGCCCGAGTACTACCCGACTCGCGCTGAGCGCGCGATCCTCGAGCACCACGCCGCCGGGATCTGTGCGACGGCGGGAAACCCCACCACGCTGATCGAGCTCGGGTCCGGCTCGGCGAGCAAGACCCGCGTCCTGCTCGACGCGATGCGCGAGGCCGGCTGTCTCGAGGCATACGCACCGGTGGACATCTCGGAGCAGATCACACGCGACACTGCGGAGGCGGTCGCCGGCGAGTACAGGATCACCGTGCATGGTCTCGTCTGCGACTTCGAGCGCGACCTGGAGCGAATACCGCTCGCAGGGCCGCGAGTGATCGCCTTCCTCGGGGGAACGATCGGGAACTTCGAGCCCGCGCAGCGCGCCAGCTTCCTGGCGCGGGTTGCGAACCTCCTCGGACCGGACGATCACTTTCTGCTCGGCACCGACCTCGTCAAGGATCGCGATTCCCTGGAGGCCGCCTACAACGACCCCGCCGGGGTGACGGCTGCGTTCAACAAGAACGTGCTCAACGTGCTCAACCGCGAGCTCGGCGGCGACTTCGACCTCGACGCGTTCGAGCACGTTGCCTTTTGGGACCACGAGAACCTCTGGGTGGATATCCGCCTACGCTCGCTCGCACGTCAGGTGGTCCACATCTCTTCGCTCGGAATGAGCGTCGCGTTCGATCGCGGGGAGGAGATGAGGACGGAGATCTCGACCAAGTTCGCCCGGGAGGGACTCGGCGGCATCTACGCCGAGGCGGGCCTCGAGATGGTCGAGTGGTGGACCGACCCCGACGAGCTCTTCGCCCTGTCGCTCGCCCGCCCGGCGAACTAGCTTGGGGCCAGCGCCTCGATCAGCTCGCCGAGCTTGTCGGGAGTGGTGATCGGGGTCAGGACCGGCAGGGTGATGCCGCCCGCCACGTATGCCTTGAGCCGATCGAGTATCTCCTCGGGCGTGCCGAAGATGAAGGTGTCCTCGATTACCTCCCAGGGCGCGGCGCCGACGGCTGCCTCGCGGTCCTTCGCCTTCCAGGCGGCGGCCATCTCGTCGATCTGCTCGCCGTAGCCGAGCCAGCGAAAGAACGCCTCGTAGACGGGCACGGTGACGTAGGAGGCGAACATGAACCGGGCCAGGGGCTCGAACTGGTCCCGGTCGCCCGGCACGCAGAAGAAGCGGCACGCCAGCTCGAAGCCCTGCGGGGCTCCCTCGAGCTGCTCGGTGACCTTTGGAAGCGCCGCCAGCGGGAGAAAGTTCGTGAACGCACCGTCCGCCTTCTCGACCGCCAGCCTGAGCATCTTGCCCCGCAGCGCCGCTAGCACGATCGGCGGGGGCTCCGCGGGCGCCTGCTCGAGCTTGAAGCCCGTCGACGTGCGCTCCCCGGAGAACGCGGTCCGCAGGAACTCGAGCGTCTGCGACATCTTGGTCAGCGGCTTCTCGAACGGAATCTGGTTCCAGCCCTCGACAATCCGGTCCGAGGAGGCGCCGATGCCGAGCACGAACCGGCCGTTGCTGGCGTCGGAAAGGGCGGCCGCCTGCTGCGCCAGCAGCGCAGGCCCGCGGGTGAAGACACCGACCACCCCGGTGCCGAGGCGGGTCCGCTCCGTCCAGGTGGCGGACAGCGCCAGCGGCGTGAAGCCGTCGGGCCCCGCTGTCTCGCCGCTCCACAGGTCGGTGTAGCCGGCCGCCTCGGCGCGGCGAACCAACTCCGCGTGCTCGCGCAGCGGAAGGTTGGGCAGTGGCACCGTCAGCCCCCAGCGGCTCATCGGGCTGGCGACCCTATTCGAAATCGCTGCTGTGGGCGGCTGACTCGGCTAAGCTCGCGCCGATGGACTTCTCGCGCCTGGACCGCAACCGCGTGCTCTTGGGCGCCTTCGGGGGAGGGGTGCTGCTGTTCAGCCTCCTGTTCCTGCCCTGGTACACGCTCGACCACAATGCTGTTCGCGATTCCGGACAGGGATTCATCTGCGGCACCAATGACTACACCTGCACCGGCTTCGAGACCTTCCCGATCATGCGCTGGCTCCTCATCCTCGGCGCCCTGGCGCCGCTGATCCTGGCCTGGATCATCGTCCGCGGCCACCAACTCACGTGGGCGCCCGGCGAGCTGACGATGGTGGCGGGGCTGATTGCCACGGTCCTGATCCTTTACAACGGCATCATCGACCGGCCCGGCTCGGGTACCGCCGAGATCGGGGTCGGCCTCGACTGGGGGTACTGGCTCGCCCTCCTGGGGGCGATCGCGATCGCGGCCACCGGATTCCTTCGCGCCCAGGTCGGACAGAAGCGGGAGCGCAAAGCCCCAGGCACTGTCTGACGTGGCCGTTGAGGCCGACCAACCGGGCGTCATCTCGCACGACGTCCGCTCGGGCACCAGGCCGGATCGCAATCTCGCGCTGGAGCTCGTCCGAGTCACGGAGGCCGCGGCGCTCGCTGCGGCCCGCTGGGTCGGCCGGGGCGAGAAGGAGGCGGCCGACCAGGCGGCCGTCGACGCGATGCGGCTGATGCTCGACACGGTGCCGATGGACGGCATGGTCGTGATCGGCGAGGGCGAGAAGGACGAGGCGCCGATGCTCTACAACGGCGAGCGGATCGGCGACGGCAGTCCGCCGGAGGTCGACATCGCGGTCGACCCGCTCGAGGGCACGCGGCTGACCGCCCAGGGCCAGCCGTCAGCGCTCGCCGTGATCGCGCTTTCGGAGCGCGGCACGATGTTCGACCCCGGCCCCTGCGTGTACATGGAGAAGATCGCCGGCGGCCCCAAGATCGCGGACTGCTTGAGCCTGACCGACCCGCTCGCGGACGTCGTCCGGCGGGTCGCCGAGCGCAGGGGCGTCGAGGTCGGCGACGTCACCGTGATCATGCTCGATCGTCCCCGCCACGAGGAGACCGTGACGGAGGTCCGGGAGGCCGGCGGGCGGATCCGGTTCATCGGCGACGGGGACGTCGCAGCTGCCCTGCTCGCGGTGACCCAGGGAACCGGGGTGGACCTGCTGTGGGGGATCGGCGGCACGCCGGAGGGCGTGCTCTCAGCCGGAGCCATCAAGTGCCTGGGCGGTCAGCTCTTGGGCCGGCTGTGGCCCCGGGACGACGCCGAGCGCCAGGCAGCCATCGACGCGGGATACGACCTCGACGAGGTGCTGGACGTCGACCGGCTGGTGGGCGGGAGCAACGCTTTCTTCGCCGCTACGGGGGTGACCGACGGCGACCTGCTCCAGGGTGTTCGCTACCTGGGCGACGGCCATGCGACCACGGAGTCGCTGGTGATGCGCTCTCGCTCCGGCACCGTGCGCACCGTGCAAGCCCGGCACGACCGCCCAAAGCTCCGAGAGGTCACGGGCGGACGCTACGGATAGCCGGGGGGAGGCGCCGCTATGCGGCGCCGAGGGATAGCCGGGGGGAGGCGCCGCTATGCGGCGCCGAGGGGGGCAGAGCCCCCCCTGGGCGGACGCTACGGATAGCCGGGGGGAGGCGCCGCCATGCGGCGCCCAGGGGGGCAGAGCCCCCCTGGGCGGACGCTACGGCTAGTCAGCGTCGGCGGATGACGATGACGGCGTTCGCAGCTCGCCGGTGTCGCGGAGCTCGTAGCGGAGGGCGTTGATCACGCCTCCCGCCATCAGGCCGAGGCTGACCAGGTAGAACCAGACCATCGCGATGAGGACGAAGCCGATCGTCCCGCCGACCTCCCCGACGCTGGAGACCTGCGCCAGATAGAAGGGATAGACGGCGTTCGCGATGCCCGTGGTCACGGTGACGAACAGGGCACCGGGCCACACTCCGTGCCATGGCACGTGTCCCTTGGGCACCAGGTAGTAGATGACGCAGCAGAGCAGGAACGTCCCGGCCAGGGCCGCCAACAGGAGCACCGCGCTGGCGAGGCCATGGATTCGGGAAAGGCCGAAGGGAAGGTCTCCGGCGCTCGAGACCAGCGCGCCCTCGAGGGTGGGCACGACCACGCTGGCCGCGAGGAACAGCATGACCACGAGCAGCATCCCGAGGGCGAAGCGCTTCTGCTCCAGCCAGCCTCGGCACTGGACGTGGTAGATCCGGCAAAAAGCGGTGTCCATCGCGCCCCAGAATGAGGTGCCGATCCAGATTGCGCCGACCGCCGCCGCCACGCCGATCGTCGTGGAGCTGTCGCGGATGTGCGCCAGCGTGTTCCTCAGGGTGTTCAGCTCGACGGCGGGGAACAGGCGCTGAAGGTCGTTGATAACGCTCTCCTCGACGCTGGGGCTCTGGATCACGCGCCCGAAGATGAACAGGACCAGGAGCGCGAACGGGAAAAGCGCCAGGAACAGGTTGTAGGCGACCATGCCCGCCAGCCCGGTGATGTTCTCCTGGTAGGCGCGGTCCCAGAAGGCCCGCAGGTAGGGGGCGGGCCGCGTCTCGCGCGATACCTCGATCCCGCGCGACCAGGACCGCGCTACGCCGCTGAAACGCCGCGCTGCCGGGTCGCGGGCCGCCGGCGTCATCGGCGGTCCGCAGGCTTGCGCACCGCCTCCACGGCGCGGCTCAAAAGCCGGACACCAAGCGTCGCCGCCTCGGCTGCCACGGCGACGCCCGCCCAGGCAAGGTCCTCGATGCCCCCGTGCTCGGCGTCGGCCGCGGCCGCAGGCTCGCGTGCGATCGGACCCTCCCGGGGCTGAGCCGCCGGCCCCCGCGGCGATCGCCCTCCCATCGGAGCGGCTCGCGGCTGCCTGCCGCTGGACTTCGCGGTCGTGCCGCCGGCTCTTCCGGCGCCCCGGCCCTTGCCGCGACGCGGGCTTCGCACTCCCGGGCGGCTGCCGGGGAGGTTGCCGAACACGCTTCCCTGCTCGGCAGGCTGCTCGCCGGCCTCAGGCTTGGATGGGGTCTGCTCGGAGTCGGCCATTCAGCGCGTATTCCATCGTGCTCGACGGACGCCTGCGCCGGCGCCCAGCTCGTAACCCCCGCTGCCCGTCGGTGTTCTCACACTGACCACCGGCTCTCGGGCCCGGCCGGCGGATGCGCAACAATCAGCTCATAAAGCAGGCTCATTCACGCTGACTGCCGGCGGGAGACTTGACTTCAGAAAATATAGCGGTTACGATTCGAACAGACGTTTGAGGAGTCCTCCGACTGGGAATTTGACAACCCGGCGAGGGGCAAGGGCTGCGCGGATCGGCCCCGATCCGCGTTTTTGTCGCAAAGTCGGGCTTGAAGGGATGGCGCTTCGCGCAGGCGACTCCCGGATTGAGACCGACGTCCGATATGGATGGTGCGGGGCCGGGTAGCCGAATGACGCCGAGAAGGTCCCATAGGTAAGCGAAGGAAGACGAGAGCGAACTAATGCTGGTTGCAGAGATCCAAGAGCTCGACGAGGTCAAGGGCCTGGTCGTCAAGGGACAGCAGGACGGGGTGATCTCGTACGGCGAGGTCGCCACGGCCGTGTCCGAGGTCGACCTGGATGAGTCCGATATCGAGGAGCTCTACGCGTACCTGGAGCGTCAGGGCGTCGAGCTCGTCGAGGACGTCGATCCGGCGCAGGCTACGGCCGCCGCCGCCGAGACGGAGTCGGACAAGCGGAGCAAGCGCCGCAAGGCCACCGCGCTCGACCTGAAGCCGGACATGACGACCGACTCCCTTCAGCTCTTCCTGAAGGACATCGGCAAGGTGCGCCTGCTGACCGCACAGGAGGAGGTCGAGCTCGCGAAGCGCATCGAGCGGGGCGATCTCGACGCGAAGCAGAAGATGGTCGAGTCGAACCTGCGCCTGGTCGTCTCGATCGCCAAGAACTATCGCAACCAGGGCCTTCCATTCCTCGACCTGATCCAGGAGGGGACGCTGGGCCTGGTGCGGGCTGCCGAGAAGTTCGACTATCGCAAGGGGTTCAAGTTCTCGACCTACGCGACCTGGTGGATCCGCCAGGCGATCGCTCGGGCGCTCGCCGACAAGGCGCGCACCATCCGCATCCCCGTCCACGTGGTCGAGAAGCTGAACAAGATCGGCCGTGCGGAGCGGAAGCTGGTCACGGAGCTCGGCCGCGAGCCGACCCCGGACGAGATCGCTGAGGTGACCGGGATCGATCCCGAGGAAGTCGATCAGATCAAGCGCTCGGCGCAGGCCCCGGTTTCGCTCGAGAAGCCCGTCGGCGACGAGGAGGAGTCCGAGTTCGGTCAGTTCATCGCCGACGAGAAGGCGGAGTCGCCGTTCGAGCGGGCCGCTGACCTGCTCACCAAGGAGGCCCTGCGCGAGGCACTCGAGAACCTCTCATACCGCGAGCGGCGCGTGCTCGAGCTCCGCTACGGGTTGGGCGGCGAGCACCCGCGCACGCTGGACGAGGTCGGGCGGACATTCAACGTCACCCGCGAGCGAATCCGCCAGATCGAGAATCAGTCGCTCAAGAAGCTCCAGAGCCTGGCTGAGGCTCAGAAGCTGCGCGAAGTCGCCTGAGGCGGCGAGACCTTCGCCGGGCGGCGTCATCGTCGCTCGCGCGAAGAGCACCCCACGCTCCCTGAAGGAAACGGAGGATCACCATCGGCACCGCAACTGCAACCAAGGCTCAGCCCGCGGAGTGGACCTGCGCCCGCTGCGAGATGAAGAGCACGTGGACGAAAGGGCTCGCCGAGGGGTCGGCGCCCCCGCACTGGGTCCAGGACCCCGACGGTCGTCACTACTGCCTGTCCTGCCGGCGCGAGCGGGCCGTCGATGACGCCCTGGAGGCGGCGGGCGACATCGGTATCGATGCCCGCGCAAAGCTGCGTTCCAAGGCGGTGGTCAGGTTCGAGATCGCACGCGATCCCGAGCGTACTGAGGGCGAGATCGCCAAGGCCGCACGCACGTCGATCGGCGCGGTGCGCAACGCGCGCAAGCAAGCAGCTGAGCAGTCCTAAGCCGGGCGCCTAAAGGCCATTCGCGAGGGGCCCGATAAGGGTCCTGATGGCGTTCGATATCGACGCAGCGCTGCGCTTTGTGGTCGAGCATGAAGGCTCGGACCTGCACGTCAAGGTTGCCTCGCCCCCCATGGCGCGGGTGCACGGTGCGCTGCACCCGATCGACGACGCCGACCCGCTGAGCGAGGAGGACGCCAAGGACGCCCTCCAGCACATCCTCAGAGATGAGCATCTGCAGGAGGAGTTCGCCAAGGAGGGTGAAGCCGACTTCTCATATGAGATTCCAGGGCTCTCGCGCTTCCGGGTCAACGCCTTTCGCCAGCGCGGGTACATCTCGATCGCCTGCCGCGCGATTCCCTTCCAGGTGCGGACGATCGACGACCTCGCGTTGCCGGAGGTGATCCGCACGCTGGCCGAGGAGCCGCGAGGGATCATCCTGCTCACGGGCACGACCGGCTCGGGAAAGTCGACGACCCTGGCGGCGATGATCGACCACATCAACTCGACCCGCTCCCGCCATGTCGTCACCCTCGAGGACCCAATCGAGTACCTGCACCGGGACAAGCTGTCGATCATCAACCAGCGCGAGGTCGGTCACGACACGGAGAGCTTCGCCAGGGCGATGCGCCGCGTCCTGCGACAGGACCCGGACGTGATCCTGATCGGCGAGATGCGCGACGAGGAGACGGTCCGCACGGCGCTTGCCGCCGCCGAGACGGGACACCTGGTGCTGTCCACGCTCCACACGCTCGACGCGACCGAAACGATCAACCGGATCGTCGACTTCTTCCCGCCGCACCTCCAACAGCAGGCAAGGGTGATGCTGGCCTCCACGCTGCGGGGGGCGGTCTCGCAGCGCCTCGTACCACGGGTCGACGGGAACGGCCGCGTGGCCGTCTGCGAGGTGATGGTGGTCACCGGCCGTGTCCAGGATCTGATCCTCAATCCGCAGGAGACCGGTCGGGTGACCGAGGTGATCGCCGAGGGCGAGTACTACGGGATGCAGACCTTCGACCAGGCGCTGCTCAAGCACGTGGTCGCCGGCAACATCAAGGAGGAGGTCGCCTTCGAGGTGGCCTCGAGCGCGCACGATTTCAAGCTCATGCTCGCCGCAGAGGGTCAGCGGGCGAGCGGGATCGAGCAGGTCGCGGGTACGCCCACGGACCATGGCGAGAGCCCCGCAGACTCACTTCAGTTCGTAAAGCATTGAGCTATACTCGGCGTTGGCGGTCGGGCACCAGACCGAGTCACTGTCGCCTCGACCCCGGAGGAAAATGGCCGAGAATCCCTGTCCAGTGGGCTCTTGTGCGGAGATCATCTCCGGCAAGTGGACGTTGCTCGTGATTCGCGATCTGGCCGGCGGCAGCCAGCGTTTCTGCGAGCTCGAGCGGTCGCTCGAGGGAATCAGCCCGCGCACGCTATCGCTGCGGCTGCGGGCCCTCGAGGAGCATGGGATCGTGGAGCGGCGCACCTACCCGGAGGTCCCTCCCCGGGTGGAGTACGGGCTGACCGAGAAGGGTCGCGCCCTGGTGCCCCTGATCGAGGACATGCGTGCCTACGGGCGCCGCTGGCTCGTGAACGGCGACCGGCAGCACGAAACCGTAGTCGCGGCCTGATCCGCTTCTGACCGGATAGCTGCAACGCGAGTTGCAGGGGAGGAGCGCTTCGCGTCCGCGCGAAGCCCCCCGGCATGCGCGACCTGGTTGCTCCAGAGGCCCTTCACACGATGGCCCGGGACGCGGCGAAGCGTTTCCGCGAACTGGTGGTCGCGGGTCATCAGATTCCCTATGACCTGGAGGAGACCGGTAGCCGCTCGCCTCTCCCTCGGTACGTCCCGCTCACTGGGCGCTTCGTTCGCGACAACGCTCCGGCGTTGCTCCAGCTCGACTCGTTCGGCTCGGCGTGCGCGGCGATCGAATCCGCGGAGCTGGCGGGCCCCTATCTCGAGGAGCTCGGGATCGACGTCCCGCCGGACGCCCGCGCGCGCGCCGAGCTCGCCGGCACGGTCTTCCTGTGCCGTCTGTGGGCGGACTCCACCGACTTCTCGCTCGACCGTGAGCGGCTGGATGAGGCGATCGCCGAGCTCGAGGCCGGCGGCCAAACGCGGGAAGACGAGATCGAGGTGGTGGTTCCGCTTCGCGGCCTGCGAATGCCCGTGGTGCGTCTCGAGCTGGCAACCGCGACGATCGTTCGGGCGGACACGGTCGAGGTGCCGGCGGAGGCGCGGGCCTCGGAGGGAACAGGCACTGCCGGCTGGGAGCCCACCTTCCTCGCCGCGGCGCGGATCAACCCCGCCGAGCCAGCCGATGACGAAGAGCGAGGCCCAGATGCTGCCGCCCGTTCCGTGGAGGCCCTCCGCCAGCTGATCACGGCGCTTCGCCTCTTCCAGGCCGGAGGCGTGGCCCTGGGCCCTTATGCGTGGACACGCGCCGGCGGGGATCGCTGGCGGCGGATCGCGACCGGCGCCGGGCGCCCAAGACGTGGCGGCTACCGGCTCGCCGAGGACACGCTGGGCGACCTGGCCACGCTCTCGCGGGTGCTCGCGTACCGCTCGACCTCGCTTGGGCAGGACCGCTCGCGGAAACCGGGGGCCGTGGCGCGGGCGATCTCGCGCTTCGAGGCCGGCCTGGAACGAAACGTTGCCCTCGAGGCGCTGAACGATTACCTGCTGGCTCTCCGGTTCGTGCTCGAAGGCGGCGGTCCGGCAGACCTGGGCCTGGCGATGCGGGTCGCTGCCCTGTGCGCCGAGCCCGAGCAGCGCCCCGAAATCAAGGCGATCGTGGACCGCGGGCTCGCCCTCGAGCGGGAGCTGTGGAGTGGCGAGCCGGCTCCGGCGGGCGACGGTGCTCCGACGGCCGCTGAGACCGTGGCCGCGATCGAGGAGCTGGCTCGCGCCATCCTCAGGGATGCCGCCTGCGGCCACCTCGGCGCCGACCTGCGCGCAACCGCCGACGAGATCCTGCTCGCCGATGGGCTGGCCGTGGGCGAGGGCGAGACCACCCAACGAGGCGGCTCGGAGGAATGGGACCTGCCTGTCGACGACCAGGAGGAGGTCCGGCCTGAGGAGGAGCTCCCGCCTGAGCAGCCGGAGGACCCGGACGAGCAGCCTTTGCTTGATGTTTCCGCGGATTGGCAGGACCGCCCACCGGCGGAGGACACGCAGGTGATGCAGGTCCTTGGTCCCGAGGGTCGAATGAGGGTCGAGCGAGTTCCCCACCAGGAGGAGGAGAACGTGTTCACCAGCGGTCAAAACGGGCGCCAGGCGTATCTCGCCGCATGGATCGACGCTCCCGCGCCGAGCCAGGTCGCGGAGCATCCGGACGGACGGTCGCCTGAGCGCCAGCCGCTCGCCGACCGCGTCGCCTATCTCTTCCCGCGTCCGGAGCCGACTGATTGGAACGTGCGCGAGCTGAGCTACGACCGCCGCCGCGGCCGCGCCGCGCCGCCCCCAGAACGTCGGGTCTCCTGAGCGCAGAACCTCCTCCCCCCGATCACCCTGGCAGGTTGCGGCCCCGGGCCTCGGCCCGGGGCCGGGCCTGCCGCGGGAGCCCAGGGACGCGCCTCAGGCGGCGGCGATCGCCGTCCGCTCCTTGGGCCCGGCGGCGAACAGGTAGCGGTTGATCTCCATCAGCCCGGAGAGGTCATGGACGTCGACGTCCAGGTGGGGGACCTGAATCACCGCGCGCGCCTGCATCTCGGCCGTCAGCCGCCTGATGTTGCGCTGGTCGCGAGCCGCGAGCGCCCGGTAGTCGTCGTAGTTTGAGAGGACCCGCCGCGCGAGCTCCTGGTCACCCAGCGCGTCTTCCAGCTCCCGTGGGAATCCCTCACCGTAATCCGGGAGCTCGCTCTCGTAGTGCACCTTGTTCACGATCACGCCGCCGAACGGCAGCTTTGCCTCGACCAGCTTGCGGTGGAAGTAGACGGCCTCGCTGATCGGCTCGCCCTGCGGCGCGCAGACCACCAGGAAGCACGTCTCGGGATTCGCGAGCAGCTCGTTGACGCGTTTGGCTCGCTCGCGAAAGCCGCCCAGCATGCCGCTGAACGCCTGGAAGAACTCCGACAGATCCTCCAGCACCTCGACGCCGGTGACCCGCCGCAGGATGGAGAACATCATCGAGGTCCCGCGCCCGAAGACGCGCATGCCAAGGCCGGTGGGGCGCATGAAGACCTGGAGAGCGCGCCCCTCGATGAACTGCATCAGACGCCGGGGCGCGTCCAGGAAGTCCAGCGCATTGCGGGTCGGCGGTGTGTCCAGAACCAGCAGGTCGTACCGATCCTCGGCGTGCAGCTCGAACAGCTTCTCCATCGCCATGTACTCCTGGGAGCCGGCGAGGGCGGCAGAGAGTTGCTGGTAGATGCGGTTCTCCAGGATGCGGTCCCGCGTCTCCTCGTCGGGGGCGTGGCGGCGCACCAGCTCGTCGAAGGTCGCCTTCGCATCGAGCATCATCGCCCACAGCTCGCCGCCCTGGGTCTCGATCCCCGCCTTCGCGAACAGGGCGGGGTCCACCTGGCGCTCCTCGTTTCCCAGCTCGGGCAGCCCGAGCGAGTCCGCGAGTCGCTTTGCGGGGTCGATTGTCAGGACGACGACCTTCTTGCCGCGTGCCGCCATCCCGGTCGCAATCGCGGCCGAGCTGGTGGTCTTCCCGACCCCGCCCGAGCCCGCGCAGATGCAGACGCGCTTGCGGTCGAGTAGCTCAGCGACGCTCGCCATCAGCCCATCAGTCGACGGTCTCGGACAGCTCGCGGATCTGCTCGACGTCGAGCGCTGGCGCAAAGACGAACGGGAGCGTTCGGACGGGCGCGGTGACCAGCTCCGCGAGGCGAGCGAGCTGCTCGCGTTGCGCTGCGGCGCGGCGGCTCTGGCTGAGCGCGGCACGGTACGTCCCGCGAAGCGGCCCGTTGGCGTTGCCGCACGCCTCCGCGAGCCGCTCAACCTCGTCCGCCGAGAAGCGCTCCGGGTAGAGCCCGTTCATGTACACGCGGTCGACCGCGACGTCGACCTCCTCGGTCAACTGGCGCTCGAGCGCCACGGTCTCGTTGACGGGCATCTCCTCGGGCAGGGCGACGATCGCGACTCCCGTCTTCCGGTGGTTGACGATGAATGTCTCGAGCGCCTGCGCCTGCGCCTTGATCGGTCCGACCCGCGCGATGTTCGCGAACGTGCGCGGCGTCTGCAGGAACCCGACGCCCGCGCCGGTTGCCGGAGCATCGACGATCACGAGGTCGTAGTGGCGCCCCTTTTTCACCTTGCGGTCGGGTTGAGCAACCTCCCAGATCTTCCCGATCGTCACCAGCTCACGGAGGCCAGGCGTGGCTGCCGTCAGGTAGGTGAAGATCCGGGAGCGGAACAGAAGGTCGCGCATCGCCCGCACCTTCAGTTGAAGCAGGACGTACTCGCGCATCGCCTCGTCGGGGTCGATCGAGATCGCCCACAGGTTGTCCGCCATCTCGACCTCGTGGAAGCCGACCTCGGCCCGGTTGAAGACGTGGGAGGTGTGCTCCTGCGAGGAAACCTCGCAGACGATCGTTCGCCGGCCCTCTTGCGCGGCGGCAAGACCGAGGGCCAGGGCGACGGTCGACTTGCCCACCCCGCCCTTCCCGGTGACGATCACCAAGCGCTTGTCGAGCAGCTCGGACGTCGCAGGAACATACATCGGTGCCCTCTGCCCGGGCTGAACGAAAGCCCGCTTGGGCTAGCGACGAAGTCGCAGTAGCAACGTGCGGACCTGCCGGGTCAGGCTTGCGCCTTAGCCCGGCGGGGGACGTAGCCGAAGGCGAGCTGCCACCGGAATATTCTGGCCGAGGCTTCCGGCGGAATGATGATGCTCTCTCATGGGAAGGAAACGCACGATCACGTGCGAATAAGCGCGATCAATGGGTCTCTTCAACCGCGGTTTCAAGTCGAACCTGCCCGACAAGGGCCAGCCGCACTCGGCAAACGGCGACGTGCCCACCGAAGACGCGGTGCCGGACGATCCCTGGTCATGGGAGGAGCCGGTGCAGCCCGACCCGGTGGAGTCCGACCCGGTGGAGTCCGAGCCGCCGGCGCCCGAGCCGGAGGAGCCCCAGGGCGCCGAGCCCGAGAGTGCCGAGCCCGAGAGTGCCGAGCCCGAGCAGCCGACGGCGGCGTCCTCGCCCCCGGTCAATCAGGCTGAGCCGGATCCCTCCGACGAGGGGCGGATCAGCGCAAACGAGGCGCTCGCGCCAACCCGGGCCGCGGGGCCGGGGAAGCTTCCCGGCGCGCACATCGGGGATGAATCCGAACGTCGGGCGAAGATCATCTCGTTTGCGAACCAGAAGGGCGGGGTGGCGAAGACGACCACCACGCTGAACCTGGCCGTCGCCTTCTCCGAGTCCGGTCACCGGGTCCTGGCGGTGGACCTCGACCCGCAGGGCAACTTGACGATGAGCCAGGGGATCGACCCCGACAAGGTCGAGGGCAGCATGTACGACGTGCTGGTGGACCACGTCCCGATTCGCGAGGTGATCCAGCAGCGGGAGATCGACATCGCCGTCGCCTCCATCGACCTCGCCGGCGCCGAGATTGCCATGAGCATGCAGATCGGCCGCGAGCGATCGCTGGAGAAGGCCCTGTCGGCCGTCGTGGACGACTATGACTTCGTCTGCATCGACACCCCGCCGAGCCTGGGCCTGCTGACGGTGAACGCGCTCACGGCGTCGGACAAGGTGATCGTCCCCGTCCAGTGCGAGTATCTCTCCATGCGCGGGCTCGTCCAGCTCCAGAACACGTTGCAGATGATTCGCGAGAACCTCAACCCCCGCGTCGACATCGAGGGCATCCTGCCGACAATGCTGGACTCGCGCACCGTTCACGCCAAGGAAGCGGTGGAGATCCTCGAGGAGAACTTCGGCGAGCTGGTCTTCAAGTCGCGAATCCGCAAGGCGATCAAGTTCGCAGAGGCCCCGGTTCGCGGTTCGAGCGTGCTCAAGTACGATCCGAACGGCAACGCCGCCAACTACTACCGCGAGCTGGCCAAGGAGGTTTTGACGAATGGCGCGTCGTAGGCGGGCCAGCATGCGCGAGGGACCACTCGCCGACCTGTTCCGCTCCACTGCTGGCGAGCAGCCCGAGGAGGACACCCGAGCGGTGGGCGATCGCGAGGAGGCGCCGGGCCCCGAACCCGCCGAGCGCGAGATCCCTGACTCCGAGCCGGACAGCCCCCCGGATCCCGAGCGCGTGCGGGCCTACCGGGTGGAGGAGCGCGAGTCCTGGCCGCGTGAGCCGAGGGAGCGCCTGAACCGGATCTTCTCCGACGATGCCCACGACGTCGAGGGCCCCACCTACGGCCGCGACGAGCCCGGGCTGGGCGACTATCACGGACCGCCGCGGCCGCACCTGCCGGTGATCCGTGTGGTCGGAGTCGGCGGTGCCGGGGTCAACGCGATCAACCGGATGATCGAGGCCCAGATCCCTGGCGTCGAGTTCATGGCGATCAACACGGACCTCCAGTCCCTTCAGCAGTCCACAGCCGACGTCACGGTGCATCTCGGCAGCGGCGTCGCGCGGGGCCTCGGGACCGGCTCGAACCCCGAGCTCGGCTACCGGGCCGCGTTCGAGGAGCAGGACAAGATCAAGCGGCTCCTGAAGGGGTCTGACATGGTGTTCGTGACCGCTGGGGTCGGCGGCGGCACCGGGACTGGGGCAGCGCCGGTCGTCGCGCGGCTCGCCCGGGACGTGGGCGGGCTGACCGTCGGGATCGTCACCAAGCCGTTTCGATTCGAGGGCACGCGCCGCGCGAAGCAGGCCGAGGAGGGCATCGAGGCGCTGAGCGCCGAGGTCGACACGTTGATCGTGGTCCCCAACGAGCGCCTGCTCTCGGTGCTGGCCCGGACCACGACGATGATCGAAGCCTTCCAGGTGGCCGACGACGTCCTGCGCCAGGGCGTTCAGGGGATCTCCGAGCTGATCACCCTCCCCGGACTGATCAACCTCGACTTCGCCGATGTGCGGACGACGATGCGCGACGCGGGCCAGGCCCTGCTCGGGATCGGGATGGGCACGGGGGAGACCCGCGCCGTCTCAGCAGCCGAGCGCGCGGTGTCGTCGCCGCTGCTCGAGACGTCGGTGGACGGCGCTCGCTCGATCTTGCTCTCGATCACCGGCGGTCCCGACATGAGCCTGATGGAGGTCTCCGAGGCCGCGAAGGTCGTTCAGGAGGCCGCCCACCCGGAGGCCAACATCATCTTCGGGGCCAACGTCGACGAGACGCTCGTCGACCAGCTCTGGGTGACAGTCATCGCCACCCGCTTCGACGGCCGTGGCCGTCGCGCCGACGGCAGCGCCCGAGCCGAGCTGCGGGTTGCCGGCACCACGGCGACCGCCGTCCGCCGTCCGGCCGACCGCAGGGCGGGGAGCGCACCGAGCTTCGAGTCGCGACCGCGGGACATGTCGATAGAAGTTCCGGAGTTCGTCCCCGGCGGCTGACCAGCACCTAGGCTGCGCCCCATGAGCACGCAAGGGGCAGTGGCAGCCGGACATCCGCTCACCGCCGAGGCCGGGGCCGCCATCCTTCGCGAGGGCGGTAACGCGGTGGACGCCGCGGTGGCGGCCGTCCTGACCTCCTTTGTCACCGAGAGCCCGCTGACCGGGCTGGGGGCCGGCGGGTTCATGCTCGTCCACGCTCCGGACGACAACGTGCTGCTCGACTTCTTCGTTGCCGTTCCCGGTCAGGACGGAGTGGAGCGGCGCTCCGAACTGGATCCGATTCCGGTCTACTTCAGCGAGGACGTTCCACAGGTATTCAACGTCGGCGCGGCGTCGTGCGGGGTCCCAGGGACCGCTGCGGGGCTCTGGGAGGCGTTGCAGCGGTTCGGCTCGATGCCGATGGGGGAGTTGGTTCGTCCGGCCGTGGATCACGCGCGACAGGGGGTGCCGGTGAACGCCGAGCAGGCGTTCATCTTCAAGATCCTGGAGCCGATCCTCACGTACAGCCCCGAAGGGCAGGCGATCTATGCGCCAGGGGGCCGGCGCTTGCGCGAGGGCGATGTGTTCCGGTTCGAGGAGCTGGCGGAAGCGCTGGACCGGTACGGGGCCGAGGGGCCGGAGCCGTTCTACCGGGGCGAGCTCGCGCGAGCGGTCTCGGACTGGGTGGTGGAGCGCGGCGGGACGCTGGGAGTGGAGGACCTGGCCGCGTACGAGCCGATCGCCCGGTATCCGGCGCGCGGCCGCTTCCGCGGTCGGGACGTACTCACCAACCCGCCGCCCTCATCCGGGGGCATCCTGGTCGCCTTCGGTCTCGACCTGCTCGACCGGCTCGGCGCCGCCGGGGTGGAGGAGGTGGTGGCGGTGATGGAGCAGGCGCAGGCCGCTCGAACCGAGGAATTCCACGCCGGGCTCTACGAGGACGGCTGGCTGGAGCAGTTCCTCGATCCGGCGCGGCTCGACGCAGCCGCTGATCGTGTGCGGTCCCGCCTGCGCCCGGCCGGCGACGGGGTTACAGGGCCGGGCGACCAGCTCGGCTCGACGACTCACATCACGGCCGTGGACGGGGCCGGCCGCTGTGCGAGCGTGACCTGCTCGAACGGCACCGGCTCCGGGCTGGTGGTCCCCGGCACCGGCGTCCACGTCAACAACATGCTGGGTGAGGAGGACCTGAACCCGTTCGGCTTCCACACCCTGCCGGCCGGGCGTCGCATGCCCTCGATGATGTCGCCGACGGTGCTGGTCCGCGAGGGCGAGCTGGAGGCGGGACTGGGCAGCGGCGGCTCGAACCGGATCCGCTCGGCGGTCCTGCAGACGATCGTCTACCTGGTAGCCGAGCGGATGGATGTCGCCTCGGCCGTTGAGGCGCCCCGCATCCACTTCGAGGCGGGCGCTGTGCAGGCCGAGCCGGGCATCGACCGGGATGCGCTTGCCCGCCTGGAAGCGCGCGGCTACGTGATCGCCCCCTGGGCGCAGCGGAACCTGTTCTTCGGCGGTGTTCATGCCGTCTCCAGGGATCCCGAGACCGGCGAGCTCCGCGGCGGCGGCGACCCCAGGCGGGGAGGCGCAATCGCATTGGCGTAGAGCACCTCGCGGCTCAGGGTCGGGAGTAGGATCGGAGCATGGCCAAGGCTCTGCTGGTGATCGATTTCCAGAACGACTTCACATCGGGTGGAGCGCTCGAAGTGCCTAGCGGCGACGAGATCGCCGAGCCGGTGAGGAGGCTGGCCGACCACCTCGGCCTGGTCTTCGCCACCCGGGACTGG
>Ga0134122_10000051_pt1 | contig 56221 bp, 46 predicted proteins | sample KB302_FD_96461 | JGI IMG/M metagenome (GOLD analysis project Ga0134122, IMG submission 96461) | Terrestrial soil microbial communities without Nitrogen fertilizer from Kellogg Biological Station, Michigan, USA - KB3-0-2 | ecosystem: Environmental > Terrestrial > Soil > Unclassified ... | reverse complement strand
GTGATACGATCGATATCGACGTGCTGCCGCTCGCGGAAGCGGCCGGCAAGCGCGGAGTGGAAGCGAGCAAGCCGGGGCTGCCGGCGGGGCTGACGCTACGGGACCTGGAGCAGCAGTACATTCTCCAGACGCTCGACGGCGTGGGCGGCAATCGTACGCAGGCGGCGCGGCTGCTCGGGATCAGCCTTCGCTGCTTGCAGTACAAGCTGAAGGCGTACCAGCGGAACCGGCTCGATACGGTGAGCCAGTTCAACCGGACAGCCGAAAGCCAGCACCCGCTAGGAGTGTGAACCCATGACACGTTCGCTTTGGCTCGCGTCGCTGCTGACGCTCTCCGTCCTGATGCCGTTGACTGCCTCGGCGCAAGCGCCCCCGGGCCCTCAGGACAAGGACTACATCATAGGCCCGGAGGACGTGCTGGAGATCCAGGTCTGGGGGAACAAGGACCTGAACCAGATCGTCTTCGTCAGGCCGGACGGCCGCACCTCCCTGCCGCTGGTCGGCGAGATCGGCGTCTCGGGCAAGACCGTGCAGGCCTTGCAGGATCACCTGACGAATGTCTACGAGAAGACCGTGAAGGGCGCGGTCGTGACCGTCATCGTGAAGGAGATCCGGAGTCGCCCGGTGTACTTCGTGGGCGGCTTTGGCAAGCCGGGCGTGATGCAGCTGACCCGCGATCTGACGCTGCTGCAGGCGATCTCGGTGATTGGCGGTGTCGTGCCGAACGCGGATGCCGAGAAGGGATTCGTCCTGCGAGGGGACAAGCGCATCCCCATCGACTTCAATCGGCTCGTCCAGCGGGGTGATATGAGCCAGAACCCAAAGCTGGAGCCGGGTGATTCGGTGGTGGTTCCGCTGGCCGACGCGGTCTACGTGAACGGTGAAGTGAAGCTCCCGGGTGCGGTTAAGTATTCGGGAGATTTGACGATTCTGAAGGCCCTGACCCAGGTCGGGGGACTCACTCCCCTGGCCGCCGGGGGCCGCGTCGACGTCCTGCGGGGGAACGCAGAAAAGAAGGAACGGATTCGGGTGGATGTTGATAAGATGATGCGGTCGCCGGATGAGAATCCAGATATCCGGCTGCAACCGAACGACATCATCTTTGTTCCTCAACGGCTCTTCTAGCAACGGAGCGGGTCAGGGCGGGCGCGGTAGTCGACGCGTTGCCCTGATGCGCGTTTTCCTCGCGTCGATGTTCGCGCTCGGCACGAGCATCGGCGTCGCGACGAACGGCGCTGCACAAACACCGACTACCCCGCCCGCCCAGGAGGGCCAGCAGCCCGGCCAGCAGGGCCAGCCGGCGGAGACACAGCCAACCCAGCCGGTGACGCCCCAGACCACTCCGCAGCAAGCTCCATTGCAGCAGTACCCGATCCAGCAGCCCGGGCGTCCGTTGATCACGCCGGCGACGCCTCCCACCACGACAGTTCCGCCCTGGACGCCGCCGGTGCCGCCCGCCCCGTCTCAGACCAACGTGCCCAGTCCGTTCCCATATGCCACTCCGGGTGCTGCCCCCGGGACGCCCGGTTTCGTGGGCGTTCCGAACCTGGCGGTTCCGGGCGCATTCGCGCCGACCGTGACGACAGTTCGGGGGGCGACGCTCGAGTTTCACCCCACCGCCCGCGCATCTCTCGAGTACTCTGACAACTTCTTCCAGAGCTCGAGCCATGCCGAGGACAATTTCCGGTCGATTCTGGGTCCGGGTTTCACGTTGTTGCTGAATGGCGCGCGTACCTTCGGCTTCCTGTCCGGCACCGTGGATCTCGTTCACGACACCGCGTCCAACAGCGGAGACGAGATCAAGGTCTTCCCGAGCCTGAACCTGGGTCTCCGCTACGCCTTGACGCCGCGCCTGTCCCTTACCCTGACCGATACCTTCGTCCGCAACGACTCGGCGACCACGGCCGACCAGTTTGGGATCCGCCGAGGCCGGCAGACGTTCAATAGCAACACGCTCGGCCTCACCGTGGACTGGCTCATCGACCAGGTCGCGACTCAGGCCTACTACCGTAACGTGCTCTTCTTTAACGAGAACGACGGTGGGCAACGGAACAACGGAACCAACGGAACCAACGGAAACAACCAGAACGATACGATCACGCATATCCTCGGTCTGAACGCCGGCACGAGATTCGCCTCGGACTACATCGTCACAGCGGGATACGAACTCTCCTATGCCGACACGGTCAGCGGTAGCAGTGGCAACGGAACCGGTGGGAACGGCATCAGCCACACCGTGTTCGGCTCCGTGGCCCGGCAGTTCGGCCTCTACGCGACGGGCGGCATCTCGAGCAGCTTCCAGTACGAGGACAACAACAGCACCAAGATCTACAATGCGTCCTTGTTCGGGGCGTACGGGCTCCCCACTGGGCTGTCCCTCAGCGCCAGCGTCGGTTACAGCATCCTGAACAGCGACACCGCTGACAACGAGGGCACCGTCTCGGCGAACGTCAACGCGAGTTACCGGTTCGCGCGCGCCGCGATTACGGTCGGCGTCTTCCAGGACTTCCGTCAGACTTCCCAGCAGGGCCAGGACTTTGGGACGGTGGAGACGCGGACGTACTTTGGTAGCTTTCTCTACCAGCTCACTCCATTCATCAATACCGTGCTCAGCGTCAGCTATTCGGAGAATAGCCCCACCGGTACCGGCAACGTGAACAACAGTGGCACGCAGAAACAGCTCACCTATGGGGCCAACCTCAACTGGCAGATCCTCCGGTGGCTGAGTGCGAGCCTGCAGTACACCCACACGAAGCAAACCGGCAACGACGCCTTCAATCAGTCGGGGTTCGGTAATGGCGACTTCGCCGAGAACCGCGCGATGCTCAGCCTGTTCGCGACGTTCTAGACTCGCCTCCATCTTCCGCGCAAAGGTTGCACCCGCCCCGAGAACCCAAGTAGCTGCTTTTGTGTGGTTATTTTCGATCAACGGACGAGCGTAGGTATATCTGCGCAGATTTGAGGTCCGGAGGGTATCCGTTTCCCCAGTTCAGAGACTAAAGTGCTAGGTGGCCTGGTCTGAGAAAGACGTAATATTGCCTAGTTAGACCTCATCACCCCTGCCGGGCATGGCACTCGACTTGCTCCCTAGAGTCGCGTCATGCTGAGGATCTTCCGCCACTACGTTTCGGGCCTCGTCTTCGTGCTGTTCCTGGGCGATCTCGCGGTCCTGCTCGGCGCTCTCTATGTCACCGAGCTCTCGGCGCCGTGGGCGGGATATGCCCCATTCGGTGCCCGCTTTGTCGAGGTCGCTGTAGTTGTCGCCTTCATCCTGTACCTGGGCGACCTGTACCAGCTTCGCCAGGCGTCGGCGCGCCTGGAGTTCATTGCCCGCGTCCTGATCTGCCAGTCGGCCGCGGCCCTGGTGCTTGCCACCATCGGCTTCGCCATCCCTGCCCTTCGGCTCGGCCGATCGGCGTTCGTTGAGATCCTCCTCCTCACCACGGTGGGCCTCGTGGGCTGGCGCGCGATTCTGCTGGCGGCCTGGTCCCAGCAGCAGGTAACGGTCCGGGTCCTCGTCTTGGGGACCGGTCACGTGGGCCGCCTGATTGCCGGTCTCGAGCCCACGAGCGCTCGCCCATTCCGGATCATCGGCTACCTGGATGACGCTCCGGGCGCCGCCGACGAGCTGCCGGTGGGACGGCTTCTACTCGGCAAGATTCAGGATCTCGACGTGCTTGTCGAGGAGACCAGACCGGACATCGTCGTGATCGCGCAGATAGACCGGCGCGGCCACTTTCCGACCCAGTCGCTCCTCGAGTGCCGGCTCCGGGGCATCCGGGTCGAGGACTGGCCCACGTTCTACGAGAAGGCCACCGGAAAGATCCTCGTCACCGATGTTCGGCCCAGCTGGCTCATCTTTTCGGACGGTTTTGTGAAGACCCCGCGCACCGAGATCGTGAAGCGGTTTGTCGATATCACCGTCTCCCTGGTCGGCCTCATCCTCGCGGCACCCTTGATGGTGTTGGCGGCGCTCGCGGTGAAGCTCGAGTCCCCTGGGCCGGTCCTCTTCCGCCAGCCACGACTCGGACAGAACGGTAGCGTCTTCATACTCAACAAGTTCCGCTCCATGCGTGAGAACGCCGAGAAGGATACCGGTCCGGTGTGGAGCGTCAAGAAGGACCCTCGGGTCACGCGTGTCGGCCATCTGCTCCGCCGCACGCGGCTGGACGAGCTACCGCAGCTCTTCAACGTGCTGGTGGGTCATATGAGCTTCATCGGACCTCGGCCCGAGCGGCCGGAGTTCGTCGTCACGCTGCAGAAGCAGATCCCGTACTACATGGAACGACTCGCCGTCAAGCCGGGCATCACCGGATGGGCCCAGGTGAAGCACGAGTACGGATCGACGGTCGAGGACGCACTCGAGAAGCTGCAGTATGACCTCTACTACATCAAGAATCTCTCGCTGTTCCTCGATTTCCTCATCGTCCTCAATACCGTACAGGTGGTTCTCTTCGCCAAGGGTCGTTGATGATGCACTGCCCATTCAACCACGCTAAGGAGACTTGCAGCTGATGGACACCAAGACGGCGATCAAGCAGGTGGCGCTCTCTCTCTTCGCCAGACGTAAGAAATGGATCGGTCTCACGACTCTGGCGGCGCTGGCGCTCCTCCTTCCCGCCGCATACGTATTGTCGAAGGAGCCGCCACGGTACCGTACGTCCTCCACGATCCTCATCGAGAACAAGGCCGACCGGGCCCCGGTGTTCCAGGAGTTCACCCCGGTCCGTCCGCTGCCGGTGCAGCTGGCGATCCTCCAGAGCCGCCTTCTGGCCGCCTCCGTGATCGAGGCTCTCCCGAAGTCGGCGATCGACGATCTCGTTCACAATCCGTACGGCGGAGACTATCTCGGCGACCTGATGGAGTGGGTCGGCCGTCTCCGCGGTAAGGAGCCGCCGGTTCCGAGTTTCCAGCGCAAGGCGCTCGGCGAGCTTCGTCGGGATCGGGTCAAGTTTCTCAGCCAGTCCGGGAACTCCGGTCTCGTAGAGATCCAGGCGGAAGCGTCGCAGCCGCAGATCGCCCTGGACATCGCGAATACCTACATCGAGGTTCTCCTGGCTCGCACGAAATCGTTCAATGTGGACGACGCCAAAAGCACGAGAGAGTACCTGTCTCAGCAGACGACGCAGGTGTCCGACGCGCTGGCTCGCAGTGAGGCCTCTCTTCGATCGTTCACCATGTCGCGGGGCGGTGTCCAGATTCCCGCGAAGAGCACGGAGACGGCGCAGCGGCTATCGCAGATCGAGACCACGCTGGCCGAGGTTCAGGCAAACCGGAACATCAGCCAGAGTCGGCTGACCGCGCTCAAGAGCAAACTCGAGTCCATGCCCGCGAGCCCGGTCGCGGCGGCCAGGCCCGCGGCCCCCACCATCAATCCGGCGACCGCGGCCCGTCTTCGAGCCAAGCTCTCCAGTCTCGAAGCGCAGATGGTGGAGGCGAGAGCTCGCTACTCGGAGGATCAGCCTCGCGTCCGCTCGCTGGCCCAGCAGATTACGGACGTGCAGCGCGAGCTGGGGGATGCGGTAAAAGATTCGGTGGCCAGTAATCCTGGCGTCGGCAGTATTCCCGCCGATGACCGAGCTGCCGTCGCCGAGATGCTGGGAGCTCTCGAGACGTCGGTGGTATCCCTGACCGCGCAAGAAGGTGCACTGAGAGATCAGGCCAACGCTCTCCGGCGCGACCTGTCCGGGCTATCGAAGGACGAGCTGGAGTTCCGGCGGCTGGCCTCCGAGGTCGAGACGAACCGGAAGCTCAGCACGCTCCTTTCCGACAAGCTCGGGGCCGCGCGGATCCGGGAGCAGGGAGAGATGAACGTGGTGAAGGTGATCGATCCTCCCGGTTTCCCGTCGACCGCCCCGAATCAGCGGCGTATGCAGTTTGTCGGTCTGGCGATCGCTCTGGCGCTCGTGATCGGGCTCGGGGCCCCGGCGACCGCCGAGTACTTCAACCGGCCGATCATCGGTGAGATCGACGTGAAGTCGCTCACCGGCCTGCCCGTGCTGACCACGATTCCGCGGGTGGAATCGCAGCAGCCGACGTTCGCGGGCAACGGAGCCGGCCAGGGCCACCATCAGGACTACCAGCTATTCGTCGATGCCTTCCGGCGGCTGCGAGTCGAGCTGCAGATGCTCGGCACCGACCAGCCACTGCGCCGCATTCTCATTGCCAGCGCCCTGCCCTTCGAGGGCAAGTCGACAGTGGTATTCAATCTCGGTCTGGCCTTCGGCGAGGTCGGGCAGCGGGTGATCATCGCCGATGCCGACTTTCACCGACCCAGCCTGCACCGGATGACGAACACCGGGCCCCATAAGGGTTTCACGGACCTCCTGGCCGGGACGAGCAAGCTGGCCGATACCATCACGCGGATCACGGAGCAAGTTCAGCTGGCGCCTCGCGGCGGTGCGCTGTCCGCGCCGGCACGGACGGGACTGGGCACCGACCGGCTTTCCCGGATCCTCGGCCAGATGGCGGACGAAGCCGACTACGTGCTACTGGACTCGTCCCCGATCTTGCTGATCCCCGACAACCTGTACATGGCGGCGGCGGCCGACGGTATCGTGCTGGTCGCCGCGGTCGGGCAGACGCGTCCACGCGACCTGTTGCGGACGAAGGCGATCCTGGAGCGCTCGGGCACCCCGATTCTCGGAGTGGTCCTCAACCGCGCTCCGATCAACCACGTGAACGCCTACTACAAGGAGTACAGCGCCTACTATGGCTCCTGAGCCTATCTCTCTCAACGACAACGGAGGAATTCCTCTCATGTGGAACGAGACTCTTCTGCGGAAGCTCGAGAGCCGGACCGCTCGCGTGAGCGTCATCGGTCTCGGTTACGTCGGGCTCAGCCTCGCGGTGGAGCTCGCCAAGGCGGGTTTCGAGGTGCGGGGTGTGGACCTCGACCTGGAACGGGTGAACCTGCTGAATCGCGGCAAGTCGTACCTCGTGGACGTGGCCGGCGAGGCCCTCGCGCCGCTGGTGGCGTCTGGTCGCCTCGCGGCCTCGACGGATTGTTCGGCCGCGGGCGAGGCCGATGTTCTGATCATCTGCGTACCTACGCCACTGCGGAAGACCAAGGAGCCCGACATCTCGTTCATCTTGTCGGCACTGGAGAACACGCTGCCGCATCTGCGGAGCGGTCAGCTCATGGTGCTGGAGAGCACGACATATCCCGGAACCACCGAAGAGGTTGTGCAGCCGCGGCTCGAGGCGAACGGCCTGGTGATCGGGAGGGATTTCTTCCTCGCCTTCTCGCCGGAGCGCGTCGATCCGGGGAACAAGCGGTTCACCACCGCGAACATCCCCAAGGTGGTGGGCGGGGTCACGCCCGCGTGCACGAAGCTGGCCGCCGCCCTGTACCGCCAGGTGACGTCGACGGTGTTCGAGGTGTCGAGCCCCCGGGTGGCCGAGACGGCGAAGCTACTCGAGAATACGTTTCGAAGCGTCAATATCGCTCTCGCGAACGAGCTGGCTTTTGCGTGCCGGAGGATCGGCGTCGACCCGTGGGAAGTGATCGAGGCGGCGGCCACCAAGCCGTTCGGCTTCATGCCGTTCTACCCGGGACCGGGGATCGGCGGCCATTGCATCCCGGTCGACCCGCTCTACCTGTCGTGGAAGGTCCGGCTCAGCGGTTACGAGGCACAGTTCATCGCGCTGGCGGACCAGGTCAATCGGGCGATGCCCGAGCATGTAGTGACACTGGTAGGCGATTCGCTGAACGACCGGAGCCAGTCGCTGAAGGGCTCAATGGTTCTGGTCCTCGGGGTCACGTACAAGGCGGACGTGAACGACGTCCGTGAATCGCCCGCGCTCGAGATCATCGAGATGCTGGCTAAAAAGGGAGCCAACGTCTCGTATGCCGATCCGTTCATCGCGGAGATCGCGATCAATGGCGTGAAGCTGAGTGCGGTCGAGGTGACCGAGGATGTGATCGCCGCCGTGAACTGCGTGCTCGTTCTGACGAACCACTCGGCCTTTGACTATCCGATGATCGCGGAGCGGGCCGCCTTGGTGGTCGATACGCGAAACGCACTCAGGGCATTCAAACCCACCCATCCCTCGATCGTGACCCTCTAAGGTCAAGATGCGTACCGTACTCGTCACCGGTGGCGCCGGAGTGATCGGGTCTCACCTCGTAGATCGCCTGCTCGAGGACGGGGTGGCGGTGCGGGTGTTGGACCACCTATCGACGGGATCTCTCGAGAACCTGCAAGTGGCCGCGGGCCAGCACCTGCGGAACGGGAGCACGAACGGGAGCCGGCTCGAGATCATCATCGGCGATATCCGGGACCGGGAGCTGCTCCGGAAAGCCTTGCGGAACGTGAAGTACGTGTTTCACATGGCGGCGTTGCCGTGGCGGGCCGCCGCGGAGATCGGTCCGGGTGATATCCACTCGGTCAATGTGGACGGTACGCTCAACGTGCTGCACGGGGCCCTGACCGAAGGGGTCTGGCGGGTGGTTCTCGCCTCGTGCGGATCGGTGTATGGGAGCACGGACAGCGCCTCGCTGTCCGAGGAGAGCGCGGTTCGGCCCGCGAGTCTGTTTTCGGCTTCCAAGGTCGCCGCGGAGAGCTACTGCCGAGCGTTTTACGCGCGTCACCAGCTGGATACGGTCGTGCTCCGGTACTTCAGCGTGTACGGTCCTCGTCAGAAGAAGTGGTCGGGGGCGATCATTCCGCGGCTCATAGACGCCCTCCAGCAGCGTCGTCCCTTCGTCCAGCAGAACGAAGGCAACGCGGATGACTTCATCTACGTGGACGATGCGGTCGGGGCGGCGCTGGCCGCCGGGCGGGCGCCGCGAGCGGCCGGGCGGGTCATCAACGTCGGCTCGGGTGAGCTGATCAGCATCAGCGACGTGCTGGGCATTCTCGCCGACCTGCTGCGGACTTCGGTGGTGTCGAGCGGTCCGCGCGATCCGGAGGGCCAGCCGCAGCGACGAGTCGCCGACATGACCCAGGCGGCGGAAGTGCTCGGATTCGTACCGCGCGTGTCGCTCGTCGCGGGCCTCGCCCACGTTGTTCGTTGCCTGAGCGAACCGGAGGAGACCGAGCGTCCGGCGCTCGCTCCGGTCGGTGGCGATGATTAACGCCCTGAGCTTCGACATCGAGGAGTATTTCCACGCGGAGGCGTTCGCGGGCGTCGTGCGCCCGGAAGACTGGCCGTTTCTGGAGAGCCGGGTGGTCCGCACGACGGAGCGACTGCTCGAGGTCCTAGGGGAGACCGGCAGTATCGGGACGTTCTTCGTGCTGGGATGGGTGGCGGAGCGGAAGCCCGAGCTCGTGCAGGCCATCAAGGCGCAGGGCCACGAGATCGCTTGCCATGGGTACGGACATCGAATGATCACGGGGCTGAGCCGCTCGGAGTTCGACGACGACATTCGGCGCGCCAAGGACCTCCTGGAGGAAGCGGCGGGGGCGGAGGTGATCGGTTACCGGGCGCCGACGTTCTCCGTGGTGCGGGAGACACTCTGGAGCTTGGAGGTGCTGGCCAAGGCCGGCTTCCAGTACGACTCGAGCATCTTTCCAATCCTTCATGATCGATATGGCATTCCGGGGGCGGACCGTTTTCCCCACAAGATCGCGCTGGGCTTTGGCCTCGAGATCGCCGAGTTTCCGCTCTCTACCTTGAGAGGCCCCGGCGGGCGAATTCCGGTGGCGGGAGGGGGGTACTTTCGGCTCTTGCCGTATGGGGTGACGAGCTGGGCGCTCCGGCGTCTGAATCGGCGGGAGGACCGGCCCGGCATCGTGTACCTCCATCCCTGGGAGATCGACGCCGACCAGCCAAGGCTCCCGGTGAGTCGACGTGTCCAGTTCCGCCATTCGGTCAATACCCGCTCCACGGAAAGAAAGCTTCGGCGTCTGCTCCGGGAGTTTCGGTTTGCCCCGGTGCGTGACGTGCTATCCATCGCCGGTGTGCTGAGTCCGAGGAAGGCGGCATGAGACTTCTCGCGGTAGTAGGAGCACGTCCGAACTTCGTCAAGATCGCGCCCATCATGGCCGAGCTGGCCCAGCATTCCTACGTCGAGACCACGCTGGTCCATACCGGGCAACACTACAACGCCGAGATGTCGGACACGTTCTTCGAGCATCTCGATATTCCGAGGCCGGACGTGAACCTCAAGGTGGGCGCGGCCGGGGCGGTTGGTCAGATCGCGGAGATCATGACCAAGCTCGACCCGGTGATCGTCCGCGTGCGTCCGGACGTGGTCGTGGTGGTGGGAGACGTGAACTCGACGGTGGCCGGCGCGCTCACCGCGGTCAAACTGGGCTGCCGACTCGCGCACGTCGAGGCGGGCCTTCGGAGCTTCGACCGGAGCATGCCGGAGGAGGTCAATCGGGTCCTGACCGATTCGGTGTCGGACCTGCTACTCACCTCCGAGCCGGGGGCGCGCGAGAACCTGCTGCGGGAGGGAGTGGGCGCCGAGAGGATCGAATTCGTCGGCAACGTGATGATCGACACCCTCGTGCGGTACCGGGATGAGGCGGCCAAGTCGGGGATCCTGGAGCGGTTGGGTGTCGCGCCCGGGACATACGCGGCGCTGACCCTCCACCGTCCAAGCAACGTGGATGACGAGGGGGTCCTCGGGATACTGCTCGAGGCCATCGCGAGGATCCAGACCGAGATACCGGTGGTGTTTCCGGTTCATCCGAGGACGAGACGGCGCCTGGAAGCCCTCGGCCCGGTGCTCCCGCACATGCCGCAGCTCACGCTGTGCGATCCGCTTCCGTATCTCGACTTCGTTCAGCTGATGTCCATGGCGCAGTGTGTGCTGACCGACTCGGGAGGGATCCAGGAGGAGACGACCGCGCTCGGCGTCCCGTGTCTGACCTTGCGGCCGAATACCGAGCGTCCGATCACCGTCACGCTCGGCACGAACCGGGTGGTCGGTACCGATCCCGCCGATATCTACCAGGGCTGGCGGAGTGTCGCGGAAGGCCGATGGCCGAAGGGCGAGATGCCGGACCTGTGGGACGGCAAGGCGGCGAAGCGGGTGGTGCGCGCACTCCTGCGGATGGAGCGGTAACGGGATGGTGGACGTCCAGCCGCTGACCGTTCAGGGCATGGAGTGGGATACCTTCGTGCGAAATACTCCGGGAGGAAGCCCATTCCATCTCACCGCGTGGAAGCGGGTCGTCGAGACCACTTTCGGTCAGAAGCCCCACTACCTCATGGCGGTTCGGGGTGGCGCGATCGAGGGTGTGCTACCGCTCTTTGTGGTCCGTGGCTTGCTGGGTGGCCGTGGGCTGGTCTCGGTTCCATACGGGGTCTACGGCGGGATCTGTAGTGCGTCGACCGCCGCCGCGGCCGCGCTGGTGGCTGCCGCTACCGAACTCGCGGGCAAGGTCAAAGCCGACTACGTGGAGCTGCGCCACCGGGCCGGGCAGGCCCTGGCCCTGCCGACGAAGAACCTGTACGTGACCTTTTCCCGCTCGATCAGCGCGAGTGAGGAAGACAACCTCAACGCGATTCCGCGCAAGCAGCGCCGGATGACGCGTCAAGGGGGCAAGCACGGACTGCGGACCGAGCTCGGAGTCGAGCACCTCGACAGGTTCTGGCACGTCTACGCTCATAGCGTTCACGCGCTCGGCTCCCCGGTGTTTCCGCGAAGGCTGTTCCGGGCGATCGTGCAGGAGTTCGGCAAAGACTGCGAGCTCATGACGGTCTGGAGGGAGGATGAGCTGATAGCCGGAGTGTTGTCTCTCTGCTACGAGGATCAGGTTCTTCCGTACTATGGCGGCGCCCTGCGCGATGCGCTCCAGTACTCGGTCAACGACTTCATGTACTGGGAGCTCATGTGTCACGTGGCCAAGGCGGGGTATCGGACGTTCGATTTCGGTCGGAGCCGGGAAGGCACCGGCGCCTACAACTTCAAGCGACACTGGGGCTTCGAGCCGGTTCCGCTCCCATATCAGTACATCCTCTCCGAAGGGTCTCACATGCCCGATTTGAGCCCGTCGAATCAAAAGATGCGCGTCGCGGTTAGCACGTGGAAGAAATTGCCGTTGCCCCTGACGAAAATCGTCGGGCCGCAGCTCACGAGATTCCTGCCATGAACCTCCTCATGCTCGGTCGGTGGCTTCCACCGCCCCGGCGGCCGGTGAGGTCGACCCGGGAGTATCACCTTGCTCGGCGCCTGGCGCGGAGCCACCGCTTGACTCTGGCGTTCGTGACCGACAACCCGGACGCCGGGGGGCTCATTTCCTCCCTGCGTACCGAGTTCGGAGACCTCGAGTTCGCGGCGGTGCCGCGGGGGTGGAAGTCGCTGACGAGCGCGCTGCGACTGGTGGGCGGCGAGTCCTGCACGCTGTCGTATGCACGGTCGGAGGCCCTCCAGAGACGCCTCACCGACCGCTTGAAAACGACGGCCTATGATCTGGTCTGTGTCACATCCTCCAGCATGATTCCCTACGCCCTCGAGATTGACCCGACGATTCCGATGGTGGTGGATTTCGGCGACGTCGAGTCGGAATGGTGGCTCTACCAGGCGACGCGGGGAGTGTTCCCGGGTACCCGGTTCTTCCGCACCGAGGCGGCCCGGTTGCGCCTGGCGGAGGCCGCCGCCGCGCAGCGGGCGGTGCGATGCTTTGCCGCGACGGACAAGGCCGCGGACGTGGTCCGCAGCCTGAAGCCCAAGGGCTCGGTGAGCGTGATTCCGGATGGAATCGACCTCGACTTCTTCGCGTCGGCGGGGCGGGTGGTCGGGAAGACGCCTACCGTGATCTACAACGCGTTGCTGACGGATGAGGAGGAAGTGCAGGAGATCCGGGAATTCTGTGCGGGGCCGCTCCGAGCCATCCGGGCGGGTATCCCAGATGTGCGGTTCATCGTGACGGGAGGAGTGCGGGCGGTCGGCGGGCTGCCCGGGGTGGAGGTCGTCGCGCCCATGAGCGACGTGCGCCCATTCCTGCACAGCCACGCGGTGGCGGTCTGCCCGCTTCGCATGTCCGGCGGAGCTCCTCGGGGAGTGCTCGAACCCATGGCCGCGTCCGTGCCGGTAGTTACGAGCACGAAAGGCTGCGAGCAGTTGAAGGCGAGAGCCGGCGGTGACGTGCTGGTAGCGGATGACTCCGCGAGTGTCGCGCGGCAGGTAATAAGACTGCTGGAGGAGGCACCTCTACGCCGAGAGCTGGGGGAGAGTGGGCGGCGGTTGGTGGAAGGCAGTTTCTCGTGGGAGGTCCTCTGCGCCCGGCTGGTCGAAGGCATCGAGGAAGTGCTCCGGGCGGGGGGTCCCCCACCCTCGACGAAAGCGTCGGGAGCGATCGCGGCAGGGCTCACGAGCTAGGCGATGCGGATCCTGATGCTCGCTCATCGCATTCCCTTTCCGCCTCACACCGGCGACAAGGTGCGCGCGTATCACGTGGCGCGTCACCTCGCTCGGCACCATGAGGTGACGCTGGCCTGTCTCGTCGACGATCGGGCGGACGTGGCCGGGGTGCTTCCCTTGAGCCAGATGGTTTCGGAGGTCGAGTATGCGCGCCTCTGGAAGCCGTGGAGCACGCTGAAGGGACTCGCCGGATTGGCGGTCGGGTCGTCGTTGAGCGTGCCGTACTTCGGGTCACGACGGCTTCGGCGGCGGCTCTCTGAGCGAATCGCCAACGGGGAATACGATCTCATCTACGCGTCATCCACGCCGACGGCCCAGTATGCCGAGGGTATGGGCCTTCCCGTGATCATGGATTTCGTCGATATCGACTCGGACAAGTGGACCCAGTACAGCCGCCACACCGCGGCACCCCGGAGCTGGATATGTCGGGTCGAGGGGCAGCGGCTCCAGGGTTGCGAGGCCGACATCGCGCGATGGGCGGCGCTGTGCCTGCTGGCGACTCCCGCCGAGGAAGCGCTCCTGAAGTCATTCGCTCCGTGGGCCGCCACCGCGGTCGTGGCCAACGGAATCGACCTCACGTATCACGCGCCACTTAGGGAGGAAGCGACGCACCCGGCGGTTCTGTTCACCGGCGCCATGGACTATCTGCCCAATGTGGATGCGGTGCAGTACTTCTGCGACGCGATCCTTCCCCTGGTTCGCCGTGAGCTCCCGGACACGATGTTTCTGATCGTCGGCAAGGACCCCTCCCCGGAGGTGCGGCGGCTGGCCGGCATGTCCGGGGTGGTGGTCAGCGGATCGGTTCCCGATGTGAGGCCCTACTACGCGCGGGCGGGAGTGTGTGTCGCTCCGCTGCGGCTTGGGCGCGGAGTGCAGAACAAGGTGCTCCAGGGGATGGCGATGGGCATCCCGGTCGTGGCGACGACGGTGGCGGCACGCGGGATCGACGCTCAAGCCGGCCGGCATCTCGAGGTTGCGGATGAGCCCGACGCGTTCGCGGCGCACCTCGTCCGACTTCTGCGGGATCCCGCCCAACGGAAGAGGCTGGGGCGGAACGGGCGCGGCTTCGTCGAGGCCAATCACGCGTGGGAGGGCTCCCTGGCCAGGCTAGACGGCCTCCTCGCGGAGGTGGCGAGGCGACCCCCGTTGGCAGCGGCCGGTCGGCGGATGTCGGCTGCCCCCGGCGGTAGCGAGAGGCGGACATGACGCTCGAGGTGAGGTCGCTTCCGGTCCCGGACAGCTCCGGCACGGTGGAGTCGGTCTGGACGGACCTTCTCGGGCGGAGCGGCGAGACATCTCCGTTCCTCACCCAGGAATGGTTCGAAGCGTGCTGTGTGGCGCTCTGCGATCGGGAACCAGAGCTGCTGGTGGTCGAGGAGCAGGGCGCTCCCATTGCGCTGATCCCGCTTCAGCGCCGGACCGGATCGCACCGGGGTCTGCCCGTTCGCTACCTGTCTCTCGTCGACTGTCCGGACTCTCCCGTCGCCGATTTCATCGTCACGGGTCACGCCGAGCCCGTCGTCCGGGCCCTCGTCGATCATCTCCTCACCCGTTCCGACTGGGACGTGCTCGAGCTCTCCCGGCTGGCGGCGGGATCCCCGACGCTGAAGGCGCTCGAGGCCGAGCTCTCTGGGCGCCTTGCCTGGCGACGGGCCGGCACCGACCTGTCCCCTTACCTCGCGATCGACGGATCCTGGCAGACGTTCTATGGCGCGACGAGTCAACGATTCAAGAAGACGGCCCGGAATACCCACAACCGGCTGGCCCGCCTCGGCAAGGTCGCGGTCGAGGAGCATCGGGCCCTCGATCCGGATGAGCACCTCTTCGAGGAATTGGTCGATCTCACGAGCCGAAGCTGGAAGGCGGATCGGGGAGTGGCGATCGCAACCATGCCGCGGATGCGCGAGTTCTTCGCGGAGTTGAGCCGGCGGGCCACTCGTCGAGGCTGGCTGTCGCTCTGGCTCCTCCGCTTGGACGACGAGCCCATCGCGATGGAGTATCAACTTCGCGCCGACGGGATCGTTCATGCCTTGCGGGCCGACTACGATCTGCGCTTTGCCGCCTCGTCGCCGGGCAGCGTTCTGAATTTTGAGATCGCGCGGGCGCTGTTCGAGCGCGGCGACGTCCACGAGTATCGGATGGGGCCCGGCCTGAACGATTACAAGATGCGATGGGCGACCGCCTGCCACGAAACGGTTCGGATCCAGGTCTACCGCAATGGCCTCTACCCTCGTCTCCTGCACTACGTGGAGACCACGCTCGTGCCCGCGGCGCGCCGGTTGCGGGAGTGGTTCACATGAGCGTCTTCGCGGGCGTGCTTCAGCGCGACCCGGGTCGTAACGGGCGGCCGGCGTGGCTGGGGGATCTGGCCGGTTCCCTGGCCCGCACGGAGAGCGCCATGGAAATGACGTTCGGGCCCTTCGTGGGGGTGCGCGTCGGTGGTGAGGATGTTTGGCCGCGGCGGGGACCGGTGGCGATCCTCGCGAGCGATCTCGACCTGGTGAACCTCGACGAGATCAAGCGTCTCACCCAGTCGGAAGACGTGCTTCCTGGCCTCGCGGCCCTCTATCGCCGAGAAGGGATCCGCGGCCTCGGGCGCCTGCGCGGTGCCTTCGCCCTGGCCCTCTGGGACGCGGACCGCCGGGAGCTCGTCCTGGCCGTGGATCAGGTCGGCATGCGTCGGCTCTACTACGCGGTCACCTCCGACGGGGCGGTGTTCGGATCCCGGCCTGGTCTGCTGCGAGGCGCGCCGACGCTGGATGTCGAGCCGAACCCGACCGCGGTCTACTGCTACTTGAACTTCGGGTACCTTCCGGCGCCCCTCTCGATGAGACCGGCGATCCAGCGGGTTGCCCCCGGCTGTTTCGTGAAGGTGCGTGACACCGAGGTCACGGTGGGGCGCTACTGGGACGTCTCCTACCAGGAACGACCGCAGGACGAGACGGCGGCGGCCGAAGGGACCGCGCAGCTCTGCTCGGAAGCGGTGGCGCGCGCGCTCGGCGACGGCACGTCCAAGGATGCGGGCGCCTTCCTGTCCGGAGGTACGGATAGCAGCACGATCCTGGGCCTGATGACACGGGCGACCGGTGAGCGCATCAACGCGTTTTCGATCGGTTTCCAGGAGCGTCGCTACGACGAGCTCGAGTACGCGGAACGCGCCGCGCGCCACTTCAACGCCCTGCACCATGTTCGTCGCGTATCCCCGGCTGACGCGCTGGAGGCGCTGCCACATCTCGTCGACGCCTATGACGATCCGCTCGGGAACAACTCGGCGATCGGCACGTTCCTCTGCGCGAAGCTAGCGCGCGAGAGCGGAATAGGCCGATTGCTGGCGGGGGACGGCGGAGATGAGATGTTCGGGGGGAATGAGCGCTACACGACGGACGCGGTGTTTGCGCGCTATCAGAGTATCCCCGGACTACTGCGACGGGGGATTCTCGAGCCCGTGCTCGCCGCGCTCCCGGATGGGCGGAGCACGGTCGTCGGCCGAGCGCAGCGCTACGTTCGCCGGGCGAATATCCGGAATCCGCGTCGCTTCTATTCGTACGAATTCTTCTTCGCCCAGGCGGGCGGCGAACTGCTGACCGGAGACTTTCTGTCCGCGGCGGATCGGGAGTCGCCGTGGCGCGTGCTCGAGCAGCACTTCGAGCGGGCCGCGGGCACCGATGAGCTGAATCGTCTGATGTACCTCGACCTGAAGCTGACCATCGGAGACAACGACCTCTACAAGGTCACTCGTACCGCGGATATCGCGGGGGTGCAGGTGCGGTTTCCATTTCTGGATCTGGCGCTCATCGAGCGTGCCGCGACGTGGCCGGCCGACTTCAAGGTGCGCCGCGGAGAGAAGCGCGTGCTGTTCAAGCGGGCGTTTGGAGAGCTTCTCCCGGCGGCGACCCTCGTGAAGCAGAAACACGGCTTCGGAGTGCCGACGAGCCAATGGCTGAGGACACACGCCGGCTTCGTCGATCTCCTCCACGATTCGCTGCTTCAGGCCGGCGGCTACGTCCGGACGTACTTTCGCGCGGGAGCACTCGACGAGATGGTACGGCGGCATGCCGCCGACTCGACCGCTTTCTACGGCGACATCCTGTGGAGTTTGTTGATGCTGGAGCTCTGGCACCGGCGCCACTGCCGGCCGGGGGGCGCGGGATGAGCGAGCCTCGCCGGGAGATCGTGTTCCGCTCGGTCGCGGGCGGGCTTCTGCGTGCCGGGCTGACCGGAGGCTTGAGGGTGATGGCGGGACGAAGCCGTCTCCGGCCTGCGTTCAGCATCTTCACGTATCACCGGGTGAACGATTGGGGGGATGCGTTCCAGCCCGCGATGCCCACCGCGGTGTTCGAGAGACAGATCCGCTACGTGGCGGCGCACTACACGGTGCTCACGGTCGAGGATCTCGTCGATCGCATGGCCTCGGGACGGGTCCCGCGCGACGCGGTGGCGATCACGTTCGACGATGGCTACCGGGACAATCTGACGCATGCGGCACCGATCCTCGCCCGTTATCGGGTGCCCGCGACGATGTTCCTGGCGACGGGATTCATGGGGAGTAAGGAGGTTCCGTGGTACCACCGTTTGGCCGACGCCTTGCAACGGACTACTCGCGCGAGTGTCTCGAGCCCGTCAGGAGAAGAGCTGCCGCTCGGCGACACGGCGGCACGCTTGGCGGCGTTGAGGCGGCTTCAGGGACAGCTCAAGACGCTGGCGGAGGACCGGTTCCAGACTAGCCTCGCGGGCCTGCTTGAGGGGCTGGGAGAGCCTGGGTCCCCCGCGCAAAGGGATCTGATGCTCTCATGGGAGGACGTCCTCGCGCTCCGCGGTCTGGGCTTCCGTATCGGGGCACACACGGTCAGCCATCCGATCTTGTCGCGCCTGACTCTGGATCGAGCCCGGGAGGAGATTCTGGGGTCGCGGAGAGCGATCGAGGCCGCCGTGGGGTATTCCCCGCGGGCGTTCGCGTATCCCAACGGGGGCGCGGCTGACTACACGTCGGACGTGGTCGATCTTGTCCGCGCGGCCGGCTTCACGTGTGCGGTGACGACGAAATTTGGCATGAACACTGACAATACGTCGCCCTGGGAGCTTCGACGCGGGCAGCCGTGGGAAGAGGATCTTCCCCGGTTCGCGCTCAAGCTGGCCTGGTACGGTCTCACCCTGCGATAGGAAGGAGAGCAGCGCGTCCATGTGTGGAATCGTCGGGTACATCGGACAGGGTAACGCGACGGAGGTCATCGTGGAGGGCCTGCGTCGCCTCGAATACCGGGGCTATGACTCGGCGGGGCTCGTGGTCCTCGAAGGCGGAGGCCTGGAGGTCCGGCGGGCTCCCGGGAAGCTGGCCGACCTCGCGAAGCTGCTGGAGTCCAGTCCTTCACGGGGCCAGGTGGGTCTAGGCCACACCCGGTGGGCGACCCACGGCAAGCCGTCGGAGGCGAACTCGCATCCCCACGCCGACTGCGGCGCCTCCCTGGCGGTGGTTCACAACGGAATCATCGAGAACTATCTCCCGCTAAAGCAGCGATTGGTGGCCGCCGGGCACGTCTTCCGGTCCGAGACGGACACCGAGGTCATCGCGCATCTCCTGGAGGCTCATCTGGCGGAGCAAAAGGATATGCTAGATGCGATGCGCTCGACGCTGGCGGAGCTTCGTGGCGCCTACGCTCTCGCGGTGATCTCGGTCACGATGCCCGGGCACCTGTATGTGGCGAAGCACGGGGCCGGGAGTGTCGTCATCGGGCTCGGACCTCACGGGGTCCTCGTCGCCTCCGATATCCCGGCCATACTGCCTCACACCCGGGACGTGATCATCCTGGAAGACGGGGAGTTGGCCACCCTGTCGCGCGACGGGGTCGAGATCCAGACGCTCGCGGGCACTCACGTCGAGCGGGCGCCGACCCACATCACGTGGGACACCGCAGATGCCCAGAAGAACGGCTACCCGCATTTCATGCTGAAGGAGATTCACGAGCAGCCGCAAGCGGTGACCGACACGTTCCGGGGCCGGCTCGTTGACGAACAGACGGCGGTATCGTTGCCGGACCTCGGCCTGACGTCGGAGGAGATCGGGAGCCTCCAGCGAGTGGTGTTCGTCGCTTGCGGAACATCCTATAACGCGGCCCTTGTCGCGAGGTTCATGCTCGAGGAATTGGCGGAGCTGCCGGTCGAAGTCGATATCGCATCGGAATTTCGCTACCGGCATCTCGTTCTCGGCCCGGACACCCTGGTGGTGGCGATCTCGCAGTCCGGGGAGACCGCGGACACGCTGGGCGCGGTGAAAGCCGCGAAGGCTTGCGGGGCCCCCGTGGTCGCCATCAGCAATGTCGTCGGGTCCGCCCTCTCCCGCGAGGCACGGGCCACCCTGTACACTCACGCGGGGCCGGAGATCGGGGTCGCGTCGACGAAAACCTTCACCGCGACCGTCACCGTCTGCTATCTGCTTGCCCTCGCGCTCGGTCGAGAGCGCGGAAGCTTCTCGGCCCTCGACGCCCGGAAGCGGATCGAGGATCTCCTGGAGGTGCCGGCCGCGATCGCCGCCGCGATCTCGCTGAACCCGCACTTGCCCGAGCTCGCGCGAATCCTCTCACCGTTCGGGCACTTCCTGTATCTCGGTCGAGGGATCAACCATCCGGTGGCCCTGGAGGGCGCTCTCAAGCTGAAGGAGCTGTCCTACGTCCACGCGGAAGGGTATGCCGCGGGTGAGATGAAGCACGGCCCCATCGCCCTGATCGATCAGCGCGTTCCGGTCGTGGCGATCGCTCCCCGTGACCAGTCGTACGACCGCATTCTCGGCAATGTGGAAGAGGTGAAGGCCCGGGGCGGCCGGGTGATCGGGGTCGGTCACCAGGGCGATGCGGAGTTGGCGAACCGGGTGGACCACACGCTGGTAGTGCCGCCGGTGGCGGATCTGCTCTCGCCGCTTCTGACGATCGTTCCGCTTCAGCTTCTCGCCTATCACATCGCCCTGGTCCGCGGCTGCAACGTGGACCAACCCAGAAACCTAGCCAAAAGCGTCACGGTGGAGTGATCATGTACGCCTATCTCGAAGAGTTCTGGCAGCATCGCGAGCTTACCCGAAGCTTTGCCATGCGCGATATCAAGGCGCGCTACAAGCAAACCGCGCTCGGTGCGGCCTGGGCGATCCTTCAGCCGTTCTCGCTGATGGTCGTCTTCACGCTGGTCTTTTCGCACTTCGTTCAGGTGCCGACCAACGGTGTTCCGTATCCAATCTTTTCGTACTCCGGTCTGATCTTTTGGAGTTTCTTCGCCACGACCATCTCGCAGGGGACGGCCGCCATCGTGGCGAACGCCAATCTCGTTCGGAAGATCTACTTCCCGCGCGAGACGCTTCTCGTGTCCATCATCTTGTCGGCGGCGGTGGATCTGGGGATCGCGGCGGTGATCTTCGGCGTGATGCTCGCCTACTACAAGGTCGCTCTGTCGTGGGCGATCTTGTGGGTTCCGGTGCTCCTGCTCGTGCAGGCCGTGTTTGCGCTGTCGGTGGTGTGTGTCACCGCCGCGCTCAACGTGGGTCTCCGCGACGTAGGGCACGCGATCCCGCTCCTCTTGCAGCTCTGGATGTTTGCGACCCCGGTCGCGTATCCCCTGGACATCGTTCCGCACGCGCTGCGGCCGCTCTATGAGCTGAACCCGATGACGACGGTCATCGAGGGATATCGGCGAGCGATTCTTCAAGGGGTGGCGCCGGACCTGCCGGATCTGGCGATCGCGGTGGCCATCACGGGCGTGTTACTCGCGGTCGGGTACAGCTACTTCAAGCGCAGCGAAGCGACCTTCGCTGACGTCATCTGACGGGAGCCCATCGACAATGTCCGACGTAACCGTCCGCCTCGACGCCGTGTCGAAGAGCTACCGCCTTCACCGTGGCTGGTACGGATCCCTCCGTACCGAGGTCGCCTCGTGGATTCGCCGTCTCCGGGGGGCGGACGGGGCCGACGAGATGTTCTGGGCGCTGCGGGACGTGTCTTTCGAGATCGAGCGTGGCGACGTGGTCGGGTTGATCGGGTCCAACGGGGCCGGGAAGAGTACGCTCCTGAAGGTCCTGTCGCGGGTCACGACGCCCACCTCGGGGAGCTATACCACCAGCGGGCGCGTTGGGGCCCTGATCGAGGTGGGCGCCGGCTTCCATCCGGAGCTGACCGGGCGGGACAACATCTATTTGAATGGCGCCATCCTCGGCATGCGGCGCCGTGAGATCGACGCGAAGTTCGAGCGGATCGTCAGCTTTGCCGAGATCGAGCGTTTCATCGACACTCCGATCAAGTACTACTCGTCGGGAATGCAGGTGCGACTGGGGTTTTCGGTAGCCGCGCACGTGGATCCCGAGATTCTGTTGGTTGACGAAGTGCTGGCGGTGGGGGACGTCGCGTTTCAGACGAAGTGTCTCAACAAGCTCGCCGAGCTGACCGAGCAGGAGAAGACGATCGTACTGGTCTCGCACAACATGGCCAGCATCGTGCAGCATTCGCGCAAGGTGTTGTGGCTCCAGGCCGGACGGCTGCAGGCGTTCGGCGATCCAGAGGCGGTGGTCGAGCAGTATCTGCGTTCGATGCGCGAGCAACTGACCACGGAGGATCCGCGCGACGTCGTCTCGAAGGCGATGACCGACAGCGACCGCTCCATTCGAATTGACTCGGTGAGTCTTTGCACTCCCGATGGCGGGGTGCCCGCGGCGTTTCGGAGCGATGAGGCGGCCTGCGTGGACATCGCCTATACCATCGTGCGACCAGTGCCGAACCCAGTCTTCGAGGTCACGATCAGCGATGCGCAAGGGTACTTCCTCGGCGGCGTGACCACGCGATTTGACGGGATCGAGATCGATACCAGTAACGGGAGCGGGCGGCTGCGGTTGACGTTGAGGCCGCTTATTTTCCTGAAGGGCGACTACGCGATCAATGTTCACGTGCGCGACGTTCACATCCAGCGTTATCACGACTCTCGTAACCGGGCGGCGGTTTTGGTGGTCGAGGGCCCGAGTATCGCGTCCCGAGAGGTGAGCGGCCACATCAACTACCCGCACAAGTGGGAAGTCCTGTGAGCGGCGAAGTGCGCCAACGGACGAACCGGATCACACATTCTTGGGGAGGCGCCGTATGAAGGTCTTGGTGACAGGTCACAACGGCTACATCGGCTCGGTCATGGTTCCGGTGCTCCAGGCCGCTGGTCACCGCGTGGTCGGGCTCGACACCTTCTACTTCGAGGATTGCCTTCTGGGCGGGGAGACTCAGGGAGTGTCGGCGATTCGTAAGGACTTGCGGGACGTCGAGGTCGCCGACCTTCAGGGGTTCGAGGCGGTCGTTCACCTCGCAGCCCTCTGCAACGATCCCATCGGGGACCTCAATGCGGACTGGACCCATGACATCAACTACGAGGCGTCGGTCCGCCTCGCCAGGATGGCGCGGGAAGCGGGGGTTCGCCGATTCTTGTACGCCTCGTCGTGCAGCATGTACGGCGCGGCGGGAGGTGCAGATGTTTTGTCCGAAGAGGCGCCTCTGCGTCCGTTGACCGCCTATGCGCTTTCGAAGGTGCGCACCGAGGAGGGAATCGCGCCTCTGGCCGACGCGGACTTCAGCCCGGTGTTCATGCGAAACGCCACCGCGTACGGGTTTTCGTCGCATCTCCGAGCGGATGTGGTTTTGAACAACCTGGTGTGCTGGGCGCATACCACCGGGAAGATTCGGATCATGAGCGATGGGACGCCGTGGCGTCCGATCGTGCACGTTCAGGACATCTCCCGGGCCTTCGCGGTGGCCCTCACCGCGCCGCGGGCGGCGATCCACAATCAGGCGTTCAACGTGGGGGCGGACGCCGAGAACTACCAGGTGTCGGAGCTGGCCGAGATCGTGCGCGGGACCGTCCCCGGTTGTACGGTCGAGTACGCGGAGTCGGGCGGGCCCGACCCGCGGAGCTACCGGGTGAGCTTTCAGAAGCTCAGCCGGACATTTCCGGATTTCAAGCCGCACTGGAATGCGTCCTTCGGGGCCAAGGAGCTGTATTCCGTCCTTCAGGATTGCGGGGTGACGTTGCAGGACTTCCAGGGGCGGCGGTACATCCGCCTGACCCAGCTGAAGCATCTCATCGAGGGGGGGTATCTCGACGGTACGTTGCGATGGAGCCGAGAGACGACGCGCCGGAGAACGGCTGGCCAGTGAGTGCCATGGTCTCCTGCCGCTTCTGTGGCCGGCCCTTGAGTCGCAGCTTCGTGGACCTGGGAATGTCTCCCCTCTGCGAGAGCTTTGTCAGCGCCGAGGAAAGCAACCAGATGGAGCCGTTTTACCCGCTCCACGCCTACGTGTGCGAGGGATGCTTTCTGGTTCAGGTCCAGGCGTACGTCCGCCCGGAACACATTTTCACGGAGTACGCCTACTTCTCCTCCTACTCCGACAGCTGGCTACGGCACGCCGAGGCGTACGTCGACATGATCGTGAAGCGGCTGGACCTCGGGGCTCGCCACTCCGTGGTCGAGCTTGGCAGCAACGATGGCTATCTGCTGCAATACTTCGTGACTCGCGGCATCGACGTTCTCGGAATCGAGCCCGCCGCAAACGTCGCGGAGGTCGCGGTCAAGCGCGGGGTGCGCACCCTCGCACGGCTGTTCGACGTAGGGCTGGCGCAGGAGTTGGTGGCGGGGGGGTGTCGACCGGATCTTCTCATCGGCAACAATGTCCTGGCCCAGATCCCGGATCTGAATGGATTCGTGGCGGCCATGAAGATTCTCCTGGGCCCGCGCGGGGTCATTACCATGGAGTTCCCGCACTTGATGCGGCTGATGGAAGAGAACCAGTTCGACACCATCTACCACGAGCACTTCTCGTATTTTTCACTGCTCACGGTGGAGCGGATCTTCGCGGCGCACGGGCTCACCCTGTTCGACGTCGACGAGCTGCCCACCCACGGGGGGTCCCTCCGGATATACGCACGGCATACCGAGAACGACGGGAAGATCGTTGAGTCGCGCGTGAGGGATCTCCGCGAGCGGGAGCTCGCCACCGGGCTGGATCGGCTCGAGCACTACGGGATGTTTGCGGAGCAGGTCCGGGAAACAAAGCGACGGATCCTGGACTTCCTGATCGGCGCTCGGCGCCGGGGCAAGTCGGTGGTCGGCTACGGGGCTCCCGGCAAAGGCAACACGCTCCTGAACTACTGCGGCATCCGAACGGATTTTCTGGACTATACGGTCGATCGAAATCCGTACAAGCATGGGAAGTTTCTTCCCGGGACACATATCCCGATCTACGCGCCCGAGCGGATCCTCGAGACCAGGCCGGACTACCTGTTCATCCTGCCTTGGAATCTCAAGGACGAGATCATGGAGCAGATGAGCGTCATCCGATCCTGGGGGGGGCAGTTCGTGGTGCCGATCCCGGACGTCAAGGTCTACTCGTGATAGTGACGCGGAGCCCGCTGGCGGGCGCGGTCGTCCTCGATCTGGAGCCGCGGCACGACTCCCGCGGCTTCTTTGCGCGAACCTGGTGCGCCCGAGAGGCGGAGGCCGCGGGGTTGAACCCCCGCCTGGCCCAGGCGAGCGTGTCCTATAACAAGCGTCGGGGCACGCTTCGGGGCATGCACTATCAGGAGGCTCCGCACGAGGAGGCGAAGCTCGTGCGCTGTACGCGCGGGGCCATCCACGATGTGGTGATCGACCTGCGGGCGGCTTCGCCTACGTTCGGAGGGCATTTCGCGATCTCGCTCAGCGCTGAGAACCGGCGAATGCTGTACGTGCCGGAAGGATTCGCGCATGGGTTCCAGACGTTAGAGGACGACACCGAGGTGTGCTATCAGATCTCGGAGTTCTACGCTCCATCGGCGGCGCGGGGCGTACGCTGGGACGACCCCGCCTTCGGCATCGAGTGGCCGCTGCCGGATCCGATCCTCAACGAGCGCGATCGATCCTATCCGGACTTCACCAGACTCACGGGTGGAACGCGATGAGCCTTGCCGAGCGGCTCGCCGTGGTGGACCGGGAAGCTCTGGGTCGAGAGCTTCACGACCGGGTCGCCGAGATCTATCCGATCTGCCGGAGCATCACCGGGGACGGAGTTCGCGGCACGCTCGCGCGTCTGGCGAAGGACGTGCCCTTGAGTGTCCACGAGGTCCCGACCGGTGCGCAGGTGCTCGACTGGACGGTGCCGCGGGAGTGGAACATTCGCGATGCCTACGTACGGGTGCCGGGCGGACCTCGGGTCATCGACTTCGGGCAGTCGAATCTGCATGTGGTCGGTTACAGCGTGCCGGTGCGAGCCCGGATGAGCCTGGACGAGCTCCGACCGCACCTGTTCACGATTCCGGATCGCCCGGATTGGATCCCCTACCGGACCTCCTACTATCAGGAGAGCTGGGGATTCTGCCTGAGCCAGCGGCAGCTCGAGGACCTGGAGGCTCGGGAATACGAGGTGTGCATCGATTCGTCACTCGAGCCCGGCCACCTCACCTACGGCGAGTATTGCATCCCGGGGGCGACCGAGGACGAAGTCCTCGTGTCCACGCACATCTGCCATCCGTCGCTGGCGAACGACAACGCGGCGGGGCTGTCGGTCGCGGTGCAGTTGGCCAAGTACCTCGCCGACCTGTCCCTGCGGTACACCTACCGGTTCCTGTTCATCCCGGGGACGATCGGTGCGATCACCTGGCTGGCATTGAACGAGACCCGGGTGCCGCGGATCAAGCACGGGCTGGTTCTCGCCTGCGCGGGTGACGCGGGCCGCATGACGTACAAGAAGAGCCGGGTCGGGACTGCGGAGATCGACAGGACGGTGAGCCAGATTCTGCGCGAATCCGGTCAAGATCACGAGATCCTTCCGTTTTCGCCCTACGGATATGATGAGCGGCAGTTCTGCTCGCCCGGCTTCAACCTGCCCGTGGGCTGCCTCATGCGCACGCCGTGGGGGCGTTATCCGGAGTACCACACTTCCGCCGACGGCATGGACCTCGTGCGGCCGGAGGCGCTCGTCGACTCGCTGCTCACCACGATGCGGGTTTGCGATGCGCTCGAAGGAAACGCGACCTACGTGAATCTCAGTCCCAAGGGCGAGCCGCAGCTCGGTCGGCGCGGGCTCTATCGCTCGGTCGGCGGATTCAGCGATGCGGGGGCCATCGAGATGGCGTTGCTGTGGGTGTTGAACTTGTCCGACGGCAGCCACTCGCTGCTCGACATCGCCGAGGGATCTGGTTGCTCGTTTCCGACGATTCGTCATGCGGCGGAGCTCCTGGAGGAGCACGCTCTCCTTCGAAAGGTGATCCGGTGAACGCCCCGGTGATGCCGCAGTCGCGCCCATTCACCGGGTCGGCGCTCATCACGGGAGCCGGGGGGTTCCTGGGCAGTAAGCTGTCGGCCCGTCTCGCGCGCGCGGGTCTGACCGTGCACGCGACGTCCCGGATGGAGCGGTCCTCGTCCGACGAGGGCGTTCGCTGGTGGCGGCTGACGATGGAAGATGCGCGGGCGGTGGAAGAGCTGGTCAGGGAGATCAAGCCCGACGTGATCTTCCATCTGTCGGGCCTCGCCAACGGCGCTCCCGACATGGGACTCGTCTCGGAGATCTTTCACAGCCAGGTGACCAGCACCGTGAACCTCCTGACCGCCGCGACGGGCGCGGGCTGCCGGCGGATCGTTCTCGCCGGCTCGCTGGAGGAGCCTCGAGGCATGGATCCCGAGCCGGTCCCGGCGTCGCCCTATGGTGCGGCGAAGTGGGCGGCGAGCGCCTACGCGCGCATGTTTCACCGCGTGTACGGGACGCCGATCGTAATCGCGCGTACGTTCATGACCTACGGCCCCGGCCAGCCCGAATGGAAGGTGATCCCGTCCACGATCCGCGCGCTCCTCGACGGACGGGCGCCACGGTTGAGCCACGGAACTCGCCACGTCGACTGGATCTACGTGGACGATGTCATCGAGGGGCTTGTCTGTTGCGGAGGCGCTCCCGGGGTCGAGGGCATGACCCTGGACCTTGGATCGGGGACCACGACCACCATCCGGGAGGTCGTGGCCCGCCTCTTGGCGTTGACCGACGCGTCGATCCGGCCGGAGTTCGGAGCGCTTCCGGAGCGGCCGTCCGAGGACAATCGAGTCGCTGACGTTCGGACGACCTCCACGCATCTCGCCTGGCAACCCTCGATCGGGCTCGACGAGGGCTTGCGGCGCACGGTCGACTGGTACCGTTCCCAACCGAGCTCGACAGACCCCTCCCCCCAGCGGCTCTCCGCGGCCGTGGAAAGGTGGACGTAGTCATGAAAGTCGTTCTCTTCTGTGGCGGCCTCGGCACCCGGCTGCGTGAGTACTCCGAGAGCATCCCCAAACCGATGGTCACGATCGGCTACCGCCCGATCATCTGGCACGTCATGAAGTACTACGCGCACTTCGGACATACCGATTTCATCCTGTGTCTCGGGTATCGGGGAGACGTCATCAAGCAGTACTTCCTGAACTACGAGGAGTGCCTGTCCAACGACTTCGTCCTCTCGAAGGGAGGAAAGGAAGTTACGCTTCACAGCCGCGACATCGAGGACTGGAACATCACCTTCGTGGACACCGGGCTCGATGCCAATATCGGACAGCGTCTCAAGGCGGTGCAGCGCCAGCTGCAGGGCGAGGAGATGTTCCTCGCCAACTACACGGATGGGTTGTCGGATCTATACCTGCCCGACTACCTCGAGCACTTCCGGCGCCACGATGCGGTGGCGAGCTTCGTGTCGGTGCGACCGAACCACACGTTTCATATCGTGTCCAGCGGGTCGGGGAGCATCGTGACCGATATCCGGCACGTGGCGGATGCGGATCTGTGGATCAATGGCGGGTTCTTTGCCTTCAAGCAGGAGATCTTTGACCAGCTGCACGACGACGAGGAGCTGGTCGAGGAGCCGTTCGCGCGGCTGATCAATCTCCGGAAGCTGATCGCCTACAAGTACGAGGGCTTCTGGGCCTGCATGGACACCTTCAAGGACAAGCAGCGATTCGACGACATGAACGGGCGCGGCCATACGCCGTGGGAGGTCTGGAAGACGGCTTCGGAGCCACGACCCCGTGTCGGAGGGACCCCCGCGCCGAGCGGTGTCTCATCGGGCTCGCGGTCGTGAGGGAAGAGTAATGCTGAGTCTGTCGCTGACGAAGAGCGGGGGGGGCTTGCAGGTGCTGTGCCTGGGCGCCCACTCGGATGACATCGAGATCGGCTGCAGCGGGACGGTGCTCACCCTGCTCGAGGCGAGGTCCGATGTGGAGGTCACGTGGGTCGTGTTCAGTGCCGAGGGCCGACGCGAGGACGAGGCGCTCCGGAGCGCCGACCGGCTTCTGGCCGCGGCGGGATCGCGGAGCGTGGTGCTGAAGCCGTTTCGCGACGGATTCTTCCCTTTCCAGGGCGCGGAGATCAAGGAATCGTTCGAGGATCTCAAGGACAAGGTTTCGCCGGACGTGATCCTGACGCATCACCGCGGGGACCTTCATCAGGACCATCGGATGATCTCGGATCTGACGTGGAACACGTTTCGCGACCACATGATCCTCGAGTACGAGATTCCGAAGTACGATGGCGATCTCGTCTCGCCCAATGTGTACGTGCCCCTGACCGAGTCGGTGTGTCGGCGCAAAATCGAGAATCTTCTGGAGACCTTCTCTACCCAGAAGGGACGGAGCTGGTTCTCGGAGGACCTGTTTCGATCTCTCATGCGACTCCGCGGTATGGAGTCTCGAGCCCCCGAGGGGCTAGCCGAAGGCTTTCACTCGAGAAAAGTCGTTCTCGGCTGACATATGAAATCCTCGAAGGAGCCGTTGGTTACGGTGGTCACGCCGGTTTATAACGGAGAGGCGTATCTCGGGGAGTGCATCGAGAGCGTACTCGCCCAGACGTACGACCACTGGCAGTACGTGATCGTCAACAATCAGAGCACGGACCGATCACTCGAGATCGCGTTGCAGTACGCTCAGAAGGATCCGCGGATTCGCGTCATCACGAACGAGCACTTCGTCGACGTGATGCGAAGCCAGAATATCGCCTTCCAGCAAGTGTCCACCGACAGCACGTATTGCAAGATGGTGCACGCGGACGACTGGCTGTTCCCGGATTGCCTGCGGTTGATGGTGGAGTTGGCCGAAAGGCACCCTTCGGTCGGCATCGCGGGGGCGTACCGGCTGGACGATACCGTCGTCACGCCGAGTGGTCTGCCGTATCCCTGCACGAGCATGCCGGGTCGGGAGCTGTGCCGCACGATTCTGCTCGGGGGCCCCGGAGTATTCGGGTCCAATAGCTCGATCCTCTTCCGATCGGAGCACGTGCGAAACCGGGAGCGGTTCCTGGACGAATCGGACTTTCACGGCGACACCGGCGTGTGCTACGAGATTCTCCAGAATTGCGATTTCGGGTTCGTTCATCAGGTTCTGACTTACACGCGGCGGCACCCGGGCGCCCAGACCGAGTTCGCCGAGTCGGTGAACACCTACCTGGCCGGCCAGCTCCGGCATCTGCAGCGCTACGGGCCCATCTACCTCAGCCAGGAAGAGTACGCGAGCCGGCACCGGTGGTTGCTCGCCGAATACTACCGGTTCCTCGGCCGGAGTGTGCTGGAGCCCCAGGGCGAGGAGATCTGGCGGTATCACGAGGCGGCGCTCGCGAGCCTCGGACACCGGGTGAGCGCCGGGCGCTTGCTCGTGATGCTCCTCACGTACTGGCGGCGGGCGTTGATGAGCCCGGTCCAGGCTGGACGTCTGGCGGGCCGTGTCCTGCGGCGGCTCGTTTCGCCGGGGTCGGTCGCGACGGCGCGGAGAGCGCGGTGAGTCTGCCGGGCGGAGGTCTTTCCACAGTGGTCAGGGAGGCGTATTGGCGTCTCCGGAACCCGGACGCTCAGCCGTGGTCACGCCTGCGCAACCGGCTGCGGCGACGGTCGATCGACCTCTCCCGGACGCTCACGGCCTACCGTCCGCCTGGGTGGGAGGCCATCCAGTGGGCGGAGCTTCGGGACGATCTACCGGGCGCCTCGACGCAGCTGGGAGATTCGCATCTGGTCGAGCTTTTGGAGGCCTACCGGGCCCAGGGGCGGGCTGCCCTTCTACCCGACAGTCTGGAGAGGAGCCGCTACTACCGCTGCGAGGAGCAATACATCCGATACGTCCGGGACGTGCTCGAACCCTTCTCCCGGGCGGATCTGTTCGCCGAGGCCGAGGCCTTCGTGACGCTGTACGAGCGAATCCGATCGGGCGATCCGTCGCCGGTTCGGTTTCCCTCCGCGGCCGCGCACTCCGACGCGGGGTCGGATCCGGTTGTTCGCGGGACCTTGACTCCGGGCACCTTCGAGATCATCGATGGGCATCATCGCCTGGCGATCGCGTGGGTGCTGGGAGAGCGGTCCAAGGCCGCAGTGGTGCTGCCGCCCGAGCCCACTGCCCTCCAGGCGCTGGTGATGACGTCGAGCCGCGCCCGTACTCGAAACAACGGAGAGCGGCTCCTCTACCAGCCCATCACCGGTCCGGAGTTCGACGCCTCCTGGGGCCTGGCCACCCGCTCGCATCTGTACCTCGAGCCCATGCTTGGCTTCCTCGTTCGCCAGGGCCTGTCATTGCCTGGTCTCTCCATGCTCGATCTCGGCTGCCGCTATGGGTGGTACGTCGATATGCTCGCCCGGCAGGGCGCACGGGTCCGTGGGGTGGACTGGGACGGGGCCGGACTGATGGTCGGACGCATCGCCTACCGGCTCCCGTCGGCCCAGCTCGTTCAGAGCGATTTGCGCGCGTTCCTCTCCGATCGGGCCGAGCCCGTCGAGGTCGCCTTGCTCTTGGATACCATGGATGATTTCACGATCACATCGGACTGGAGAGGACTTCCCGAGTTGCTGACGCGGGTGGACGCCATCACCCGCTCGGTGCTCTTTCTGGGCGTGGCGGCTCCCTCGGTCACCTCGTTCCGGAGTGGTCTGCGCCCTCCCGAGGCGGCGGCCATCGTCGATCTGGTCCGAAAGCATACCGGCTTCACCGATGTGGTGCCGCTCGACGGTCCTTCACCCACGCTGTTCGGCTGTGTGCGGGGCTGAGCCGATGGCTCCCCTGCCTATCTCCGTCGTCATCCCGGCCTACAACGCGGCCGCGTACCTGGCCGAGGCCCTCGAGAGCGTTCGCGGGCAGACCGCGCAGCCGACGGAGGTCATCGTGGTGGATGACGGCTCCACCGATGCGACCGCCGCGATCGCCCGGGCCGGTGGCGCGACCGTGCTCAGTCAGCCCAACATGGGCATCAGCGCTGCCCGGAACGCGGGCATCCGCGCCGCCACGCAGCCATGGGTCGCGTTTCTCGATGCCGACGATCTCTGGGAGGCCGACAAGCTGCGCGCCCAATGGCTCGCCGCCGAGGCCTGTCCCGACGTCGGAGCGGTGTTCACGAACTTCATCGAATTCGACACCAACGGGCAGATTGGAAGGCCATTTTTTTCCCGGATTCCGCACTATCATGAATTGATGGGTACTCGAATCGGTCCCGACGTCCTGCGCTGTGATCACCGTAGCCTCCAGAAGCAGTTCTTCCAGGGGAACTTCATCGCTCCGTCCACGCTCCTGGTGCGGCGCCTCCTTCTTCTCCGCGTGGGGCTGTTCGACGTGACCCTGTCCCATTGCGAAGATCGAGAGTGCTGGCTTCGTCTCATCGCCGCCTCCTCGATGGCGGCGGTCGAGACGCCTCTCTCCCGTTCGCGCATTCAACCGGGAAACTGGTCCCGTAACTCCCTGCAGATGCTGCTGGGCGCGATCATGGTGACCGATCGGATCCTCGTGGCTCCCGACCGGTACCCGTCCGGCGCCGCCGAGCACTACGGGAAGCTGCGTCCAGGTCTCTACGTGGCGGCCGGGCGCGTCGCCGAGGACGCGGGCGACATCCGACGGGCTCGCGAGTACTATCTCCAGGGCTGGCGGCTCGGTTCCGGGGTCCGGGCTTTCGCCCTTACCTCGCTCTCGCTCCTGCCGGGGCCTATCCGCTCAGTGGCGCGGGCGCTCCGCCGCCGGGTCAGTCTCACCACCACGTCTGTCGCGGTGTCGGCGTGGACATGACGGCCTTTCGCCCTCGTCGACCCCGCAACGTTCTCTTCATCGAGAACAGCATCGGGGTGTCCGGATCGCTGATAAGCCTGTGCACGCTCCTCGCCCACCTCGACCGCGAGCGCTATGCCCCGCACGTCATCCTGTCGCGTGCCACTCAATGCGAGTACGTCGAAAGAGTGCTGGGTCCGGAGTTTCCCGCCCGGCTGGTTCCGTGGACCAACAGCCTGAAGACCGTCCAGCCGTTCGCGTTCCTTCTCGACCTTGCGGCGCGGTATCCACGGCTGCCCGTTCGCCTCTTGACCAGCCCGGTCGCGGCTCTCGACATCCCGACCGTGATCCTGCCGTACGTGGCGCGACTGCGCCGGTTGGCCAGGCAGGCCGGCGTCGAGCTCATCCATCACAACAACGGCCTCGACGTGCGGGCGGTGCTGCTCGCGAGGCTCCTCGGCGTCCCTCTGATCGCGTACCAGCGGGGTGGTGAATACCACTCTCCGACCGTCCGGTACCTTTCGCGGTTCGTGGACACCTATATCGCGAACTCCGACGCTACCCGCCTCGACCTGATGAAGCTGGGGGTGCCGAGCGAGCGCGTGAGCACTCTCCATCCGCCGGTTGATCTAGGGCGCTTCGATCCGTCGATTGACGCGTCACGCCAACGGGCCGAGCTCGGGCTCGGCGATCGGGATCTCTGCTTCGGGATTCCCGGGACCCTCCTCAAGTGGAAGGGACACGATGTGTTCCTGAAGGCGGCGCGGCTGGTGATGGAGGCGGTCCCGGAGGCGCGAGCGCTGGTGATCGGAGAGGCTCCGGATGGCTCGACGGAGTATCGGGAAGAGCTGCTCGGCCTGGCTCGGGAGCTCGGGATCGCCCAGCGGACAATCTTCACGGGTTTCCGTCGAGATGTCCCGGAGATGCTGCAGCTCCTGGATGTCGTCGTCCACGCCTCCGTATCGCCGGAGCCATTCGGCCGCGTGATCGCCGAGGGCATGGCCATGGCCAAACCGGTGGTGGCCGCGGCGGCCGGGGGCCCCCTGGAGATCATCGAGCAGGGGCGGACCGGCTTCCTGGTCACACCGGGCGACCCGTCCGCGCTCGCCGAGGCGATCGTGGCGGTCCTCCGGGATCGGGCCCTGGCCCGGCGACTCGGGGACAACGCGCGCATGGTCGCGCAGGCGCGCTTCTCGCCGGAGGCGCACGCCCGCTGTGTGGAAGGGTTCTACGAGCGGACCCTCCGGGCACGTGAACCGGCCGTAACCCCAGGAGCGGAGGCCTCCACGCCATGGCATCGTCACGACGAAAGTTAGCGACCGCCATCGTTCCGGTGCTGGCCCTGCTGGGCACCCTGCTCGTGTCGGGGTCGGCGCGAGCCCAGCTGGCCGAAGGGGACGAGCGGATCAGCTCCGACCCGAAGGTGATCGGCCGGCAGATCCGGGCCGCGCTCGTGCTGGGCCAGCAGTCGATCCAGCGCTTGCAGAGCCCGCAGGCGCTTGACGAGCTTGATCAGACGCACAAGATGATGGATCACATGTACCGGATCGTCCGCTTCGCGGTGTTCGGCCTCAACGAGCGAAAGGGCATCACCAAAGGTAATGATCCGATGGTCGATTTCGAGTTGAGCAAGACGACGCTGGCCTGGAACACGATCCGGCGGCCGGTCGACAAGTACTTCAACAGCCCAGCCCGAGACGAGTGGGCGATCGCCGCGGTGGAGGATCTGCAGAAGGCGATGAGCGCGCTGCGGACCGTCGAGGCCCTCTTTCCATGATCCTCCGGGACCTGGTCGTTACTGCGGTCATTCTCTGGCTACTACCATTCTGTGTGGCCCGGCCGTGGGTCGGCATCCTGGTGTGGTCCTGGATTGGCTACATGAACCCTCACCGACTTACCTGGGGCTTCGCCTACAGCATGCCGTTCGGCCTCATGGCGATGCTGGCGACCATGCTCGGACTGATCTTCACGAGCGAGAGGAAGCCGATACCCAGAACGATCGAGGTGTTCCTTCTCGGCGCGCTCTGGCTGTGGTTTGTCATCACCACGATCTTCGCGTTCTACCCCGACGATGCGGCGGCCCATCTGCTCAAGGTCTCGAAGATCCTTTTCGGGATCGTCCTGAGCATGGTATTGCTCCAGGAGGCGAGAAAGGTTCGGGCACTCGTCTGGGTCATCGCACTCTCGATCGGGTTCTACGGCTTCAAGGGTGGCGTGTGGGCGATCCTCACCGGCGGCGGGAATCGAGTGCTGGGGCCGCCGGACTCGTTCATCGAGGGGAACACCGAGATCGGCCTGGCCCTCAACATGGTCATTCCGCTGCTGGTCTTCCTGCAGCGCCAGGAGTCTCGGCCCTGGGCCCGGCACCTTTTCCGGGCCGGGGTGTTCCTCTGTATCGTCGCCAGTCTGGTGACGTACTCTCGGGGCGCCCTGCTTGGGCTCGCGGTGGTAGTACCGCTCATCTTCCTCCAGAGCCGCTGGCGCTTCGTGCTCCTGCCACTTCTGGCCGTGAGCATCTGGGTGCTTCCCAGCATCATGCCGGCGCAGTGGAACGCCCGCATGGAGACAATCGAAGAATACCGGGACGACCTCTCCGCGAATCAGCGCCTGAATTCCTGGTATGTCGCCTGGGAGCTCGCCAAGACTCACCCGGTGGCGGGGGGCGGCTTCCGGACGTTCACGAAGGACGTGTACGAGGCCTACATGCCCGGATATGCATACTCGGGGGCCGAGCATGACGCGCACAGCATCTACTTCCAGGTGCTGGGAGAGCACGGGTTCGTGGGACTGGGGATCTTCGTTACCCTGCTCGTGTCGACGTTGATCGGCCTGCGCCGGGTGGGGAGCAAGGCGCGGCGGGATCCTTCTCATGCATGGATCGTTGACCTGGCCAGGATGGCCGAGATCAGCGTTCTGGGCTACGTGGTGAGTGGGACATTCCTGAGCATGTCGTATTTCGATCTCTTCTATCACCTTGTCGCGATCACGGCGATCTTGAAGACGCTCGTGGCGGAGCCAGTTGTCGCGCGGGCGCCGAGTGAGCTGCCGGTACCGGTGGCTCTGCCCGCGGCAGCTCGTCGCGGGCCGATGCTCGGAGCCTGAGAGATGTGCGGCATCGCGGGTATCCTGCAGATCGACGGGAGGGCGGTGGGCGCGCAGCCGCTCGAGGCGATGACCACGATCCTCGCCCACCGGGGACCGGACGGCGACGGCTTCTTTCGACGGGGCCCGGTCGGTCTCGGCCATCGGCGTCTCGCGATTATCGATCTGATCACGGGCGATCAGCCGATGTTCAACGACGACCGGTCGATCTGCCTGGTCTTCAACGGAGAGATCTACAACTTCCGGGAGCTTCGGCGGGAGCTCGAAGGACGGGGATGGATGTTCCGGACCACATCGGACACCGAGGTCATCCTCCGCGCGTACGAGGAGTTCGGGACCGGATGCTTGGAGCGCCTCCGGGGCATGTTTGCGTTCGCCCTCTGGGACGATCGGGGTAAGCGCCTCCTCCTCGCCCGAGACCGGGTCGGAATCAAGCCGCTCGTGTATTCCTGGGACGGCCGCCGGCTCCTCTTCGGTTCGGAGCCGAAGGCGATTCTCGAGGATCCGACCGTGTCGCGCGAGGTGGACTGGGAAGCGCTTCGAGACTACCTGACCCTTCACTACATCCCCAGCCCGAGGACGATCTTTCGGAACATCCGGAAGCTGCCGCCGGCCTCCTACCTGACGATCGAGCTGGGGGGCGGCGAACCGCGCGTGGAGCGCTACTGGGATCTGAAGTTCGCGCCGGAGATCGGACGCAGCGACGCGGAGTGGCTGGAAGGGTTGCGCTGGCATCTCCAGGATTCCGTGAGCCGTCATTTGATCAGCGACGTACCGATCGGGGCATTCCTGAGCGGCGGGATGGACTCGAGCACCGTGGTTGCCCTGATGGCACAGGCTACCGGCGGTCAGATCCGGACCTTTTCAATCGGCTTCGATGAGGCGGACTTCGACGAGCTGGCCCACGCGCGACAGGTCGCTCAGCGCTACGGGACGCAGCACTTTGAGTTCATCGTGAAGCCTGACGCTCTGGAAGCGCTCCCGCGACTGGTCTCGCAGTTCGACGAGCCGTTTGCCGATGCGTCCGCCCTGCCCACGTACTACGTGTCGAAGATCACGCGCGAGCACGTGACGGTGGCCCTCTCGGGAGATGGTGGCGACGAGAACTTCGTGGGGTATCTCAGATACGCACGCGCCCTGGCTCTCCACGAGCGGCTGGATCGGTTTCCGGGCACCCTCGCCCGGGGGCTCTTCCGCCTCGCGCGGCGGCTCGTGCCCGCGAGTGTGCGGGGCCACGGGTATCTGGAAATGCTCGGGGCGGACCCGGTGGAGCGATACTTCCGGATGACCGCGTTCCAGCGCAGCCAAGGACTTCGACGACTACTCTCGCGAGAGGCCCAGACGCACGTAGCACCGGAGGCCGATCCGGCGTCGTTGCGCGCACTCGCCCGGAGGGGGGGGACGGGGGACTACGCCTCGACACTGCAATACCTGGACGTGCACGGCTACCTGCCCGACGATATTCTAGCCAAGGTCGACCGGACCAGCATGCTCGTCTCGCTGGAGACCCGGGTCCCCCTGCTCGATCACGTGCTGATGGAATTCGTCGCGACCATGCCGACCGGGCTCAAGTTTCAGAACGGCGCGGGCAAGGCGATTCTCAAGCGAGCCATGGCCCCCGACCTGCCGGCGGATACGGTGAGCCGACGAAAGATGGGCTTCGGGGTGCCCCTGGCCGCGTGGCTTCGGAAGGATCTTGGTGACTACGCGCGGGACGTGCTGGAGGGACGCCGCTCGCGAGAGCGAGGCTTCGTTGATCCGCGCACGGTATCCGCCGCGCTCGAGGAGCACCGGAGTGGGGTCCGGGACCGCTCGGGTCACATTTGGGCCCTGCTCTGCCTGGAGGAGTGGGCGCGGCGGTGGCTCGACCGATGACCCACGTGGTTCACGTTCTGGACTCGCTCGCGGTGGGCGGGACCGAGACCGGGGTGGTGAACCTGGTCAATGCCACGCGCGAGAGTGTCCGGCACACCGTCGTGACCATGACCTCCGTGGGTCCCCTCGCGGAGCGATTGCCGGCAGAGGTTCCGGTGTTCTGTGTGTCCAAGAGGCCGGGGGTCGACCTCAAGGCCATCGTGAGGCTGGCGGGCCTGCTCCGACGCCTGAGGCCGGAAGCGGTGCACTCCCGGAACTGGGGGGCGCTCGATGCGGTGATCTCGGCGAGGCTCGCGGGCGTTCCGGTGGTCATCCACGGAGAGCACGGGCGGGAGGCGTCGGATCCCCACGGGCTCAATCGTCGGCGAATGCGCATTCGAAAGACGCTCGCTCCCCTCGTGTCACGGTTCGTGACGGTGTCCTTCGATCTGGAGCGCTGGCTGGTCGACATCGTGGGAATTCCCATCAGGAAGGTGGGCACCATTCACAACGGTGTCGACGTCGATCGATTTGCCGCCGGGGATCGCCACGCGGCGCGCCGGGCGCTGGGGGTATCCGACGACGCGCTGGTGATCGGGACGGTCGGCCGTCTCGATCCGGTCAAGGATCAGGCCGCGCTTCTGGCCGCGGTCGCTCAGCTCGGTGACGTCGAAGGGCGGCCGACCCTGGTCATCGTCGGCGAGGGGCCGTGCCGGCAGGGGCTCGAGGCGGACATCGCGCGGCGCGGGCTGGGCGACCGCGTCATCATGGCGGGCGAGCGCGGCGACGTGGCCGGCCTTCTGGCCGCGTTCGACATCTTTGCGCTCCCCTCACTGGGCGAAGGGATCTCGAACACGATTCTCGAGGCCATGGCCGCTGGTCTGCCGGTGGTGGCGACCGATGTCGGGGGCAATCCCGAGCTGGTCGACCACGACGTGACGGGGCTCCTGGTTCCTCCCGCGAGCCCGTCCGCCTTGACCGCAGCCTTGCGGCGGTATTGCTCGGACGCGGGGCTGGCGACCTTGCACGGGAAGGCGGGACGCGACCGGGTGACCCGCGAGCTATCCCTCGACCACATGGTACGGGCCTACACTCGTCTATACGCCTCCTTGTGCACCGAGCCGCGCGCGGGGCGGAGGAACTAGGCCGTGTGTGGTATTGCGGGCATCGTTCACGCGGATCCTCGGCATCCGGTCGACACGGAGCTTGTCGGCCGGATGACGGCGGCGCTGGCCCACCGCGGCCCGAACGCGCAGGGCCTTCAGGCCTGGCGCGGCGCCGCGATCGGCCACCGGCGACTGAGCATCATCGACCTCGTGACCGGCGATCAGCCAATCTTCAGCGAGGATGGCCGGAAGGCGGTGGTGCTGAACGGGGAAATCTACAACTTCCAGGGATTGCGGGTCCTGCTGGAGGCGCATGGCCATCGCTTCGCCACGCGTTCCGACACCGAGGTCATCGTCCACGCATACGAGGAGTACGGGGTCGGCTGCGTGGAGCGGCTGGAGGGCATGTTCGCCTTCGCGCTGTGGGACGACAGAGAGCGGCGCCTCCTCCTGGCTCGGGACCGGGTGGGAAAGAAGCCTCTGTACTACGCTCAGGATGGCGAGCGTCTGCTCTTCGCCTCTGAGCTCAAGGCCCTTCTCCAGGACGGGTCCATCAAGCGCACGGTGAGTCTGGAGGCGCTCGACGACTACCTGTCGCTCGGGGCCGTCCAGGCGCCGGCCACGATTCTGCAGGGCATCGCACAGATACCCCCTGCCCACTACCTGGTGTGGCAGGACGGCAACAGCCGCGTGGGCGAGTACTGGGATGTCCCTCGCGGGGGCGTGGTCGAGAGGAGCGAGGGCCAGGCGATCGAGGAGTTCTCTCGGATCTTCCGGGAGGCCGTCCGCGGCCGCATGGTGAGCGACGTGCCCATCGGCGCGTTCCTCAGTGGGGGCGTCGACTCGAGCGCCGTCGTCGAAGCCATGGCACGACTCTCGAGTCGGCCGGTCGTGACCACCAGTATCGGGTTTCGCGAGCAGGCGTTCAACGAGCTGGAACACGCTCGGACAGTGGCGCAGGTGGTGGGCAGCGAGCACCACGAGATCATCGTGGAGGCGCGAGCCGCGGAGGTGCTGCCGCGGCTGGTGTGGCATCTGGACGAGCCGTTCGCCGACTCGTCGGCCCTGCCCACCTACTATCTTGCCAAGGCCGCGCGTGAGCGGGTCACCGTCGCCCTGTCTGGCGACGGCGGAGACGAGGTTTTCGCAGGGTATGAGCGGCGGTACGGCCTGAACCGGTCCGAGGCGAGGCTTCGCCGCTGGCTGCCGGAATGGCTGCGCCGTGGGTTGCTGGGCCCGCTCGGCCGGGTGTACCCCAAGGCGGACTGGCTGCCGCGGCCTCTGCGGGCCCGGTACTTCCTGCAGAACCTGGGGACCACCTTCGAGCGCGCCTACTTCGCCGATCTCTCGCTGCTGAGGGAGAGCGAGAAGAACGCGCTGCTGTCGCCGGACATCCGGCGACAGCTCGCCGGGCATGATCCCTTCGACGACTTCTCTCGCCACTTCGAGCGGACGCGCGACCTGGATCCCCTGAGCCGGCTCCTCTACGTGGATCTCAAGACCTGGCTCGCCAATGACATGCTGGTCAAGGTTGACCGCATGAGCATGGCCAACGGTCTCGAAATCCGATCGCCGCTTCTCGATCAGCGGGTCATCGAGTTCGCGGCGACCGTGCCCTCGGGGCTCAAGTATCGGGGGCGGACGTCGAAGTACCTGCTCAAGCGGTACCTGGAGACGCGCGTGCCCCGCTCGGTCATTTACCGTCCCAAGCAAGGTTTCGAGATCCCGCTCGCCGGCTGGCTCCGGGGCGAGCTGCGGGGGATGGCCGATGATCTGCTGTTCTCGCCGAGGTCCCTGGCGCGCGGGTATGTCCAGGCGGATCATCTGCGACAGTTGTGGGAGCGCCACCAGAGGGGGATCAGGAACCACGCTCCCGAGATCTGGTCGCTCATCATGCTCGAGCTGTGGAGTCGCACCTTCATGGATCAGTCCCAGACGCAGGGGCCGCTCGCCGCATGAGCTCATTCGAGACGGAGTGGCGCGAGCGTTTCGATCGGTTCGCCCGGACGTACTCGGATGAGGCGAGCATCTCCGGGTGGTCCGTCGAGGGTCTGAGGCGTCGGATCGATCTCTTCCGCACCCTGATCCGGCCGCCCGGCCCTGGCGAGCCCGTGGTCGCGCTCGAGCTCGGGTGCGGCCCGGGGACCTACGTCAGGCTCCTGGGGGGGCTCGGATATCGCGCGATCGGGCTCGACTACTCCCTCGCGGCCCTCGGACGTGCCGTGGCGGCCGACCCGGGCGGCAAGGGGCGTTACCTGGCCGGGGAGGCGTATTCCCTCCCGTGCCGCAGCGGCAGTGCCCAGCTGGTGGTCTCGATCGGAGTCCTCCAGTCCCTGGGAAGCCCCGAGCTGGCTCTTGACGAGATGGCGCGTGTCCTGCGGCCAGGAGGCTATCTGGTGGTCGAAGCCCTCAACAGCCGCGCCCTTGTGACGCGCGCCCGACACGCACAGGCCCGGATCCGGGGCCTTGCCCGGCGCGTCGCGACGTACGACCCATCGGACATCGAGGGCTGGCTGGTCGCCCGCGGCTTCGTGATCGAGCGGCGGGCCCCGCTCTGTCTGCCCCCTCGGAATCTCCCCGGCCTCGGTCGGCTCCTGGACTTCGGCCCGGTTCGAGCGGCCATCAACCGGTCCTCGCTTGTCGCAGATTCCCTGGCCCACGCGGTCTGGTTTGTCGGTCGCCGCGATGGGGTATCCGCGAGCCGGGCATGACCATACTGCACATCCTCGACCACTCGCTTCCGGTCATGAGCGGGTACAGCACCCGGAGCCACAACATCGTGAGCTTCCAGCGCCGGCTCGGGCTCCGGCCGGTCGTGATCACCTCGCCCAAGCATCCGCGTCCTGGTCCGCTCGTCGAGAGCGTCGATGGCATCCAGCACTACCGGACACCGGCGTCGCGAGGGCTGGCCGACCGGCTCCCCTACGCGGCCGAGCTGGCCCTCATGTTCCGTTTCGCCAAGCGTATCTCGAGCGTGGCGCGGGGCGCGGGCGCCCGAGCTTTGCACGCACACTCTCCGATCCTGAACGGATTGCCGGCGATCTGGGCGGGACGGCGTCTCGGGATCCCGGTCGTGTACGAGGCTCGCGCGTTCTGGGAGGACGCCGCGGTGGATCACGGGACCACTCGCGAGCGCTCCGTCCGGTACTGGATCACCCGGGCTCTCGAGACCTACACGTTCAAGCGGGCTGACCGGGTGGTAGTGATTGCCAGCGCGATGCGTCGAGAGGTCATCGGACGGGGCGTCGATCCGGCCCGGATCCACGTGGTGCCGAACGGGGTGGACCCGGACCGCTTCAGCCCTGCCCCCCGCAACGAGACGCTGGCCCGGGAGCTCGGCCTGGGCGATGGCCCCGTCTTCGGCTTCATCGGCTCCTTCTACCACTACGAAGGACTCCGAATGGTAGTCGAGACGTTCCCGGAGCTCCGCAAGCGCCTGCCGGGCGCCCGCCTCCTCCTCGTTGGAGGCGGAGAGGAGGAGGCGGGACTTCGAGCCGCGGCGACGCCCGGCATCGTCTTTGCGGGCCAGGTTCCCTATGACCGCGTGACGGACTACTACTCGCTCATCGATGTCTTCGTCTGCCCACGCCTGAGGATGAGGCTCACCGAGCTTGTCACTCCCCTCAAGCCGCTGGAGGCCATGGCCATGGGCCGCCCCGTCCTGGCCAGCGACGTGGGCGGCCTCGCCGAGCTGATCCACCACGACTCGACCGGCGTGCTGTTCCGTGCCGAGGACCCCGCGGCCTTTCTCGACCAGGCCACCATTCTCGCCCGGGACCCCGAGCTGCGCGCGCGCCTCGGGAAGAACGCTCGGGTGCACGTCGAGTCGGAGCGGTCGTGGGCGGCCGTCGTGTCGAAGTACCCTGAGATCTACGGCCTTCCGGGCCGTGAGAGTCTGGCCCCGCCCTCGCGCTGATGCCCGAGAGAGAGAAGACGGCCGGGGCGCCGCGGGTCCTTGTGCTGAGCTCGGTGTTCCCGAATGTCCAGCAACCCGCCTTCGGGGTTTTCATCCAGGAGCGCGTGCGGCGGGTCGCCCGCCGCTGTGGCGTCACGGTGGTCGCGCCCCTGCCGTGGTTCCCGTTCAACCGGTTCATCCGAGGCCCCAAGTGGAGCGGGATTCCGCGGAGCGAGCTCCAGGCGGGCCTGGGTGGGGTCCGGCACCCCTGGTTCTTCTGTATTCCGCGCTACGCCAAGTGGCTCGACGGGTTCCTGTACGCGGCGTCCCTCCTGCCCTTCCTTCTCCGCCTGCGCCGCCGCGCTCCGTTCGACGTCATCGACGCGCACTTCTCCTACCCCGACGGAGTCGCCGCGGTGCTCCTCGGCAAGGTGCTCCGCCGACCGGTCTTGATCACGCTCCGGGGCAGCATCGTGCGGCTCGCCGGCTATCCGCTCCACCGGCCGCAGATTCGATGGGCCCTGCGCTCCGCCGATCGCGTGCTCGCGGTGAGCGACTCTCTCAAGCGCACCGCGATGTCCCTCGGAATCCCCGAGGAACACATCCGGGTCATCCCGAACGGGGTGGACACCGAGCACTTCTTTCCGATGGATCGGGCGGAAGCGCGGGCCGCCCTGGGCCTACCCGCGGACCGGACCATCCTGCTGTCCGTGGGCGGGCTCAACGAAGGCAAGGGACATCACCGGATCGTCGAGATGATGCCCGCGCTCCTCCGCCGCCTTCCCAACCTGCTGTACGTGATCGTCGGCGGCGAGCAGCGCGGTAGTAGCTATCGACCCGTTCTCACGCGGCTGGTACGGGAGCTCGGACTCGAGCAGCACGTTCTCGTGGCGGGTGAGCGTGGCCACGCCGAGATTCCGCGCTGGCTGGCCGCGAGCGATCTCTTCTGCCTGGCTACCCGATCGGAGGGATGGGCGAATGTTCTCCTGGAGGCTCTCGCCTGTGGCCGCCCGGTGGTGAGCACGCGCGTGGGCGGCAATGCCGAGATCGTGACTCATCCAGGTCTCGGCATCCTCGCTCCCCCCGGCGACGACGACGCGTTCCGCGACGCGATACTCGAGGCGCTCGCCCGGTCTTGGGATCCGGCCGCCCTCGCGGCCCACGCCCGGCGGCATTCGTGGGAGGTGGCCGCAGACCAGGTCCTGGAGGAATTCCGGGGGCTGGTGCCCAACTCGGGCGGCTCCGACACGGGCGTGGCGGTCGCGCGCTCGGCCGGAGGATAGCATCCGTGCACCCCGCGATCGTCGACCGGGTGATCTTCCCCCTCCACGAGCGGCTGAAGGGCAAACCCACGTATGCTCGCCTCCACGATCTCGAGCGCTCCCAGTGGCTCGAGCCGGGACCGCTGCGCGAGCTGCAGTTCCGGGCGGTTCGAGCCCACCTCGAGTTCGCCTACGCCGAGGTCCCCTACTACACTCGGCTGCTCGACGAGCACGAGCTTACCCCCCGCCGAATCCAGTCCTTCGAGGATTTCTCGCGGATCCCACATCTCACGAGAGATCTGCTCCGCACGCATTTCGAGGACCTGCAGCCGCGACGCCGGATCCGGGGGACGCAGCGACTCAGCACCGGCGGCTCGACGGGCGTCCCCGTCACCGTGTTGGTCGACCCGGTGCGGGCTGCCTTCACCGATGCGGTGCGGCTGCGGGCACACCGCTGGTACAAGGCGGGCATGGGTGCGCGGGAGATCGTTCTGTGGGGCTCCCCCATCGAAGTGACCAAGCAGGACATCGTGCGGACGGTGCGGGACCGCCTTCTCAACTCGAAGCTGCTGTCGGCCTTCGACCTGGGCGAGGATGCCTTGCGGCGCTACGCGGAGGTCATTCGTCGCTACCGACCGGAGAAGCTCTACGGTTACGCCAGCGCGTTGGGGCTGCTCGCCCGGTACCTGCAGGGGCAGGGCTGGCAGCCCACATCCCCGGGGGTTCGGGTGGTGTTCGCCACCGCCGAGCCGCTGTACGACTTCCAGCGGTCAGCGATCCAGTCCGTGTTCCGCTGCCCGGCGGCCGTCGAGTACGGCTGCCGGGACGCGGGCCTGGTCGCCATCGAGTGCCCTGCGGGGGGACTCCACATCGGAGTGGAAGGCATGACCGTCGAAGTGCTCCCGGGCCTCGAGGCGTCGACGCCCGAGCGGGGAGAGCTGGTGCTCACGAACCCGTATTCGTACGCCATGCCGATCATCCGGTACCGGACGGGTGACATCGGTAGCCTCGAGCCGACCCGCTGCGACTGCGGCCGCGGCCTCCCTCTGCTCAGGAGTGTCGAGGGGCGGCGGACGGACTTCCTAGTCACCGCGGACGGTAAGGTGATCCACGCCCTCGCGGCGATCTACGTCCTTCGGGAGGTGCCGGGAATCCGAGAATTTCAGCTCGTCCAGGAGCGCGTCGACCTGCTCCGCGTGCTCGTGGTGCCCGACGCCGGTCTCGCGGCCGACGCGCCCGGTCATATCGTCGGCCGGCTCGAGGGACTCTTTCGGGGCGGCACCGCGATCGAGGTCGAGGTGCTCGATGCCCTCCCGCGCCTCGGATCCGGCAAGCACCGCTACGTCATCTCGAAGGTGGCCGACCAGTACATCGAAGGGCTCCTCGCCCGGTAGGTCGCTCGACTCCGTCGTCACCCGCCGCAGCGACGAGAAGGCGGTAGTCGGTACAGCCAGACGTTTTCGTTGACGCGTGTGGCGACGATGAAGGCGTCCCGCGACGGAATGTACTGCCAGCGCCCAAAGACGCCCTGGTGCGGGGGCATCGGAGGCGCGGCCTGGCTCGCCGGGGCGTGCCGCGTCCACTGGCGCGTCGCCAGATCCAGGCTGTAGACATCCCCCTTGCCCGTCCACCCCACGATGCAGCCGGTCGCGGAGTCGTAGGCGAGCCCCGGACCCTGCGCATTGACGATGGCTTCACCACCCGTCGTCGCGATCGTCTCGGCTCCCATCGAGAATCGGGAGAGCCCGAAGGCCAGCACCTTGCCGCCGCCGACCACCAGCAGCTGTCGCTGCGTGGGATGCACGATCATCGTGCGGGCCGGATCGAACTCCGCCCAGCCTATCGACGCCCGTTTGCTCCAGGAATTCTTCTTGTAGTCGTAGGCGGCGAGCGTACCGTTCTGAAGGAGCGAGAAGACGAGGCCGGTGACATGGTCATAGGCGACCATGGCGGTTACCTGCGAGCTCGGGGTGTCGGCTCGCCTCTCCCACGCTCGGGTCGGCAGGTCGAAGGTCCAGGCGCCGCGACTGCCTCGGCCGCTTGCGGACCATAGAGATCCTCCCGAGACGAACACCTTGTCAGCGCTCGTATGGAAGGTGACGCCGCTGTAGGTGTGCCGCGAGGAAGGGCGGCCGTCCGCGAGCGCCTCGATGCCCTGATCCGGCAGGGGGGCCACCGAGGGCTCGGTGAGGCGCTCCCACGATAGCGAAGAGATGAAGAAGGCGTACACCTCGTTGCCTCCGTAGTCCGCGTGGCCGCCGTTGGCCGGGAGTACGAGCGCTTCGCGCACCGGATCGTAGGTGCCTCCGCTCCAGGCTTCCATGATCGCCGACGGATTGCCTGCGGGCCGCGGAGCGGGGAGGACCGCGCGCAGCTCGGAGTTCGGTACCTCGTACCAGTGGCCGGGAGCGAGCTGCTCGAAGACGTCGCCCGCGAGTCCGGGCGACAGCGACGTCGCTGTTGCGGCCCAGAGGACGAAGCCAGTCACGACCGCCAGGTGCCCGAATGTCCTCATCTCACGACCCCCGGTATCAGGCGAATCGGGCCACCCCGCCGCTCGACCGCGCCGATGGTGGGCTGCGGGCCGCGCGGGGCGGCAAAGAAGTCGTCCACGGGAGACCAGGCCTCGCGGCGTGCCGCCCCCGGGGAGAAGAGCAGCGAGTCCATGGCCGGCGAAAAGTCCATGGCCTCCGGGTCGGCGAAGCACGGTGTCCAGCTGCAGTCGACGTTGCCCAGGAGGTCGGCGTCCGGCCGCTGCCTCGGCAGAGCGGTGGCCCCCGCCCTCCCCTGGATCGCGTTGTTCACGATGGCCACGTCCCGGAGACGGCCGCTCTCCGGAAGAGTCACGCTGGCCGTCCCGTTCTTGTACAGGGTGTTGTGGACCACCGCGATCATGCGAAGCAGACCTCGGCGCCCGTAGTCCTCCAGCCCGATGCCTCCTTCTCGGTTCAGCACCGCGATGTTGTTGCGCACGGTCACGGGGCCTCCACCCAGCACGATTCCAGAGCTGGTACGCGCACCGACTACCGCGTTCCGCTCGACCACGCTCCGGCTGAGAAGATCCCGCGAGCCATAGACCATGATGCCCGGTCCTTTCGTGTTCATGATCACGTTGTCACGGATGACGGCGGACGAATTCAGCTTGACCTCGACTCCGTATCCGATCTCCGGATCGGGAGCCATGACATCTTGAATGGAATTGCCCTCCACGAACAGTCCGGTCACCACGCAGCTCAGGCCGTCATGACAACCAAAGTACATGGCGGTGGACGCCGAGTTGCGGACGATGTTCCGGCGGACCGCCAGACCGGATACACTGTCATGGTTGGCCACGATCGCGACCCCTCCGACTCCCGTGAACTCCGAGTCCTCGACGGAGACATCGGTGCCGCCGTGGATCCGGACCGCGTCGATGCCCCGCTGGGTAGGCCCGAACGCGAGGGCCTTGATGCGCACGTGGCTGGCCTTCACTTCGAAGACGTTGGCCGCATTGCCGGCATAGACGATCTGGGGACGCTGCCCTGGATTGGCCGCACGGATCACGATGGGAGCGCCGGCCGCGCCTCCCCGCCGGATCACGCACGGCCCCCGGTAGCTGCCGGGCTGGAGGGCGAGTTCTTCCCCGGGAGCAAGGGCATTGATCGCGGCACACAGGTCGCTGTCCGGTCCGATCTCGGCCGCCGTCCCCGGTCCCGCCACGCTGCCGAACAGGAGAAGGAAGGCGGTGCCCAGCGCCCACCTCATCGTGGCGTCTCGCTCCGGGATCGTGCCCGGCTTCTCGCCCAGCGGGTAGCGGCCATGATACCCGCGGTTGCGGCCTGCGGCATCAGGGTGGCGACCAGAGTCGCGACCACATGGGGGTCCGTGGGGGCCTGGCGGAGAAGCCACCAGAGGAACGTCCGCGCGACCCGCGGGTCATGCCGCCGCGCGTGAATGTAGGTCGCGTAGGCATAGTGTCGGACCGCCTTCCGCCGGACCTGACGGAGAAACTCCCGGTCCTCCGGAGGGCAGAGCGCTTCGTGGCGCTCGAGGAGCCGGAGATCCCACGTTGCCCAGACGAACTGTCGTTCGCTTTCCTTGCCCGAGCGGCTTTCCGCGTGGACGCGGTACAGGACGAGCCGATCACCGTGCAAGGTTACCGGGTGCCGGAGGAGAATGCGCAGGGTGTAGTCCCAATCCTCGGCGTCATTCCGCCCGCTGATCATCGGGCCGATCTCGCGAGCCACCTGACGAGGCACGAGCATCTGCGACGGCGAGGTGATCGGGTTGTTCTCGAGCGCCTCTCGATAGAACCGGCCCGAGAGTTCGTCCGTCCCATTGGCCCTCATCCGCTCCGCGATCCACTGCGAGAGCAGAGATCTGACTTCGATTCGAGTCCCGATCAGACGCTCGCCGTCGCAGGCGATCAGCCCGCTCGCCGGATGCCTCGCGGCCACCGCGAGCTGCACCTCGAGCTTCTGCGGCCGCCAGATGTCGTCGGCGTCGAGGAAGGCGATGTATTCGCCGGCGGACACGTCCACCCCCCGGTTGCGGGCCGCGCCGACTCCGCCATTTTGTTGCCGGATGTAGTGTACTCGAGAGCCGTAGGCGCGAACGCGGTCCGCGGTCGCGTCGGTCGAGCCATCGTCGATCACGATGACTTCCATCGGCTGGTGGGTCTGCCCGAGCACGCTCTCCAGGGCGGCGTCGATGTAGAGCTCGGCGTTGTAGGCCGGAATGACGACGCTGACGCTCGGGCCGCTCATGTCTCGTCGCTCGTCTCGCCGGGGGCCCTACGCCTGCGAGCGGTCATGGGGGCCGCGCGGCCGCAGGGCGTAAAAGGCGGCGCCGCTGACCGCGGCTTCGAGAGGGACCAGACAGACGCGCTCGATCCAGGTCCCGGCGCGCCATCCGACCGCGGCCTGCACCATCCAGTGGAGCCGCCCGAACGCCAGCCGGCGACGGTCCACCAGCCACTGGGAAAACGCGGCGATGGAGGGATCGTCCTCCGGCAGCCGCCACTTGCGCCGGAAGTGCTCCAGGGATCGCCGGGTGGCCGGCCCGTTCCAGCGCTGAAGGAAGAACGGCAGGTCAGACCAGGGCACCGGAGGCGGCGCGAGCTGGGTGACTACCGCGGCGGGCTCGAGGTAGATGGCACCGCCCGCCGCGCGGACCGTCATGCAGAAGTCGACATGGTGCGGATCGTTGAGGATCTGCTCGTCGAGAGTGCCGATCCGGGCGAGCACGGCGGTACGTATGAGCATGCAGTGGAACTCGACCATCTCCGTCTCCCGGCGCGAGAGAAGCGGACGGAGGTCTTCGAGGCGAGAATACTCGTGATGGTTCTGATGGACAAACTGGCGCCGAGTGCCCCATTCGGCGACGTGGGCGACGCCCCCGGCCGAGTGAATTACCTCGCCCTCGGGCTCTCCGATGCACGTCACCGGACCGACCACCGCGGCCCCGGTGTCCTCCGCGGACCGGATCAGTGTATCGAGCCACCCCGGAGTCACCAGGACGTCGTTGTCGAGTGAAACGACGTATTTCGTCCGGACCTGGCGGAGCGCCAGGTTCCGGGCCTGGTTCGGGGTCAGGTAGCGATCGCGGCGAATGAGGCTGAAGCCGTACCGCCGGGAGGCCGCCTCGAGCTGACTCCGTGTGGATCGGGGCGAGCCGCCATCCACGTAGACGAGGGAGAACGGATACCGCGTGCGTTCGTACAGCGCTTCCAGCACGCGCACGGAGACGCTGAACCGCTCGCGAGGCACCACGATGATCGTCACGTCGGGCTCCGTCGCTGGCTCCGACGCTCCGTTGTGGCGCTGCGCCGGCTGCGCTATCGGGCCGGGGCGTGACAGGCCGTCGGCTCCCGGTCGTCCTGCTGGTGTCTCAGGTGGGGTTTCTCGCATACGATCTCTCTCGGCGCGATCCTGGGCGCTCATCTGGCTAATAAAACCAGCATCTTCCGTGCCAGTGAGTGAGCGCCATGAAATGGCGGACTTCGGCATCAGAAGCAGGATTTGCATGGCAATTCGTTGCCCTAAGTATTGCTAATTGTTGTGCCGGCGGGCCCCTCTGCCCACTACCTGGGAGCCGTGCTAGACTCCCCGATCATCTTATGCGATGCCATGGCAGATGTGCGGAGTGGACCTGTGCCTGAACACTCCGGTGCTCTGTCGAGTGTCTTGGTCGAGTCCGACTTTCGGCATTTCCTGTTGCGCGAGGTACAGCGGGCGACTCGCTACCAGGATTTTCTCTCACTGTGCCTCGTCCGGGCACGGTATTCGGGTGCTCCCGGACCCGACATGCCGGGGGCCCTGGCGCGTCGAATCGCGGGAATGCTGCGTTCCGCCGACATCGTCGGCACGATGGGTAGTGACGTGGGCGTGCTCCTCGTGCACACGCCGCAAGCGGACGCGGCCAGGATCACCGAGCGAATTCGCGAAGCCATCCAGGCGCAACCCTTCGAGGCCGGAGGAAATACCCGGCCGATTCGGATCTCTCTGACCCTCGGGCTAGCATCATTTCCCTCCGATGCGACCAGTCCCGACGTACTGCTCGGCCATGCTCAGACCCGACTCGAGGGCGCTGCCTGACGTATCGGTGTGGCTCGCGCCGCGGCGGTGTAGAGTACGGGTGCTGAAGTCGGCTGAGATCCTGGTGCTTCAGGAGGAAGGAGGTCATGGCCCTCTACGTGGTCGAGCGGGATGTCAGCCGGATCCACGCGGAGCAGCTGCGCCTCGATCAGCGGAGCGTTGCCACGATCTGCCTCCAGCTCAAGTCGCAAGGGAAGCAGATCCGCTATATCAGCAGCGTCGTCGCGCCGGCGGACGGTCGAGCCCTCGATGTGTTCGGGGCCGCGACCGAGGATCTGGTCAAGGAGGCACACGCGGCGGCGGGCGTCTCCTACTCGCGCATCGTCGAGATCCTGGATGTAACTCCCAGCTTCGTGCACGGCAGCACCTCCCGGTCGAGACGCTCACTTCAGCGAGGCGTCGGCGCTAGCGAGGCCGGCCAGGCGAAAGGGCTCAATCAGACCATGACTGCGAACTCGGCTCCGGAGCTTGCGCGTTGGCTGGCGGAAGGACAACGGCTGTTCGGTGTGTGTCTGGAGACCCTGGAGAACTTCGAGCGAGTGAATAGCCGGATCCAGACGCTCGAGACCGAGAACGAGATCCTGCGCGAGGAGCTGGCCCGGCTCCGACATCGAACGGACATGCTGCAGGCAGAGCGGTCCGAGATGGTCGCGGTCTTCAATGACCTGGCCGGGCACGTTACCCAGGTCGTCGATCACATTCTGCAGAAGTCGGAAGACGACGAGAACTCACGGCATTGACCCCGGGAGTCGGTGTAAAAGTTACAACCGGGGCGCGGTAACTTCTACCGGGGGCATCCCCGGATAGGATCCGAGGTCCTCCCATCGAGTGTCTAAACTGCCCCTAGTAACGACACCTAGTAGCCTGCCCTGGTAGTATGCAATTCCAATGTGCACATCCGGCCGGACGCGATCCGGAACGGAGGGACCCGGCGGAGCCACGGTGGCTGACGCACGGGGGTTGCTTCCCAAGTACCTGCCATATATATCTGTTCTAGACTCCTCGGCTCAGTCCGAGCGCTTGAAGACACCCCTCCCGGGTCATGAAGCTACGGTCATCATGAAATCGCCCAACGTTTCTTTCGCACCCGACATGCAACTGTTGCGAGAGGTGTCGGCTCTATGAATGCTTTATTTAGTATACAGTTAGGCTGCTTTGAAGAGATCTCACGACCCTCCGACAGCTCACTTGCGTCAGAAAGGAAATAGTTTTCCCAATGAGTGAAGAAGGATGCCTGTTTCAAAGTGGGAACTAGTCCATTAGATCAAATACTTGCGAGGCAGTTCAAACATGCGCTTGGCACTGTGTTTGCTTTTCCTAACAGCCGCGAAGCGCATATAGCTCGCATTGCATACCATGACGGCCGAATCTTAACTGGAACGTTTGAGTGGCAGCGGAATAGCCCACGGAAGATGAGGCAATGAAGAACAGACTTGTGCTCGTCGCGGGAATCGAGTCAGAGACCCGGCATCTCCTTCAGACGCTGCTCTCGGAGTGGGGGTACGAGCCGGTTCAGGCCCACTCCGTCGGAAGCGCCCTCACCGAGATGGGGCAGCGAAAATTCCTCGCGAGCTTCCTCGATTTCAAGGGCGAGGCCGTCGAGCTGCTCCGGCGGCTGAAGGCACAGGGCGGCAATCCCGGGGCAATCGTCGTCGTCGCGGACAGCGATCCCACCGATCGCATCGCCGAGACGGGATCGCTCGGCGCTGATGATTTCCTGCAGACGCCATTCACCGCCGAGGACCTCGAGAACGTGATGAAAAGCGCCCTCGCGCGCCCGCGCCGCAGCTGGGACCGTACCCCCGACGACGACGCGCGCGCGCGTCTCCTCGAGGAGGTCGGACTCTGGCGCAGTCCCAAGATGAGCGAGGTGCGCGAGATCATCGAGCAGGCGGCGCGGGTCGACGTCACCGTGCTGATCTGCGGCGAGACCGGCACCGGCAAGGACGTGGTCGCCCGCGCCATTCACGAGGTGTCGGTGCGGCAGAGCGGACCCTACGTGAAGGTCAACTGCGCCGCGGTACCCCGCGAGCTCCTCGAGAGCGAGCTCTTCGGCCACGAGCGCGGGGCCTTCACCGGGGCGCACCAGCTCAAGATCGGCAAGTTCGAGTCGGCCGACCGCGGCACGATCTTCCTCGACGAGATCGGGGACCTGCATCCGGCTCTGCAGGGCAAGCTGCTCCACGTGCTGCAGGACGGCCAGTTCTCGCGAGTGGGCGGCCGCTCCACCGTCAAGGTCGACGTGCGCGTGCTCGCCGCGACCAACCAGGACCTCGAGCAAGCGGTAGCCGCGGGGCGGTTCCGTGAAGACCTCTACTATCGCTTGAACGTCATTCAGATCACGGTGCCGCCGCTCCGGGAGCGTCCCGAGGAGATTCCCGTCCTCGCCGCCTACTTCATGCAGCGCTTCTCCCAGCTCTTCCGGAGGGAGAGTCAGCAGCTGCCCGCGGAGACCGTCCAGCGCCTCATGCACCACCGATTCCCGGGCAACGTGCGGGAGCTGGAGAACATGATCAAGCGGATGATCGTGCTGGGTGACCCCCTCCTGCGACGGAGCCCGCTATCGGGCGCCGGGGCGCCGCCCGAGGACAGCGCCGGCGCGCGTCCGCCGAAGCCGGCGACGCTCTCGCTCAAGGACATCTCGCGCAAGGCCGCGCTGGTGGCAGAGCGAGGGGCGATCCTCCAGGCGCTCGAGCAGAGCCAGTGGAACCGGGTTCGCGCGGCCAAGCTGCTCGAGATCTCGTACCGGGCGCTGCTCTACAAGATCAAGGACAGCGGGCTCGATCGAGAGCGGCGGAACGCCCACCGGCCATGAGTGACACGCTACGCGGCCTCGACGATCAGGAAGCGACGCCCCGCGGGGGAGGCCTCGACCGCGTCTGGGCCCTCTGGAGCCGGCGGAAGTGGCTCGGCATCGTCGTCTTCCTGCTGCCCCTCACCGCCGCGGTCGCCGTCATCATGGCCCTTCCGGATCTCTACCAGTCCGCCGCCCTCGTGATGATCGAGCGCCAGCAGGTGCCCGAGGCGTTCGTGCGCTCCACCGTCACGAGCGAGCTCGAGATCCGGCTGCACACCATCAGCCAGGAGATCCTGAGCCGGTCGCGTCTCGAATCCCTGATCGCGCGGATGGGCCTCTATCCCGATCTCAAGGGGCCCGGCACGTCCGAGCAGGCGGTCGACCGGATGCGGCGGGACATTCGCCTCGATCTGCGCGCGGCCGACGCCAGCCGTGGCGGGACCACCACCTCGTTTGCCCTGTCGTATCGAGGACGGGACCCGCAGACCGTCGCCGTGGTCACCAACACTCTGGCCTCCTTCTACATCGAGGAGAACCTGAAGGCCCGCGAGCGTCAGGCGACCGGTACCGCTGAGTTCTTGAAGGTCCAGCTGAGCGACGCCAAACGACGTCTCGACGAGCAGGAGGCCCGCCTGGGCGAGCTGCAGCGCCGCTACCTGGGCGAGCTGCCGCAGCAGCTGCAGGGCAATCTGGCCACGCTCGATTCGCTGAACGGCCAGCTGCGCATCAACAACGACAACCTGATCCGTCTGGCCGAGCGGCGGGATCAGGTCGCCGGTCAGCTGGCGCAGGCGAAGCTCAACTCGGGCGGCCCCGAGCCCGACGAGGTCCGGCTGGCGCGGCTGCAGCAGGAGCTCGTCACCCTGCGGATGAAATACACCGACCGCTGGCCGGACATCATCCGGATCAAGGATGAGATCGAGCGCCTCCAGAAGGACATGGCGGCGCCGCGGCCGAAGGCCGACCCGAAGGCGCTTGCCGGCCCGCCCACCCCCGAGGTGGCGAGGCTCCAGGACACACTCCGCTCGATCGAGATCGAGCTACGGCTGGCCAAGCAGGACGAGCAGCGGTTGCGGCAGGGCATCGTTGCGTATCAGACCCGTCTCGACAACGCGCCCAAGCGCGAGCAGGAGTATCTCGACGCCACCCGGGACTATCAAGGCACCCGGGAGCTCTACCAGACCCTCTCCCGGAAGCACGAGGACGCGCTTCTGGCCGAGAGCATGGAGCAGCGGCAGAAGGGCGAGCAGTTCCGGATCCTCGATGCGGCCCTGCCTTCCTCGACCCCGGCCGCTCCCCGTCGCTCACGACTCCTCATGGCCAGCCTGGCCCTGTCGTTCGTGCTTGGAGCCGGGAGCATGGTGCTCATGGAGCTGCTCGACACCTCGTTCCACTCGTCCCGCGACCTCCGCGCCTACACCACGGTCCCGATCCTGGTGAACATTCCGCGCATCGTGACCGAGGCCGACGCCCGCCGCAGCCGCTGGCGGTTTCGCCTCGCCGCGGTCGGCGTGCTCGTCGCTTTGATCGTGGTGGGCGGCTCCTCGTACTTCTTCGCCCACGGCAACGAGCAGCTGGCCCAGCTGCTGTCCCGGGGCGATCGCGCCTAGCACGCGTCATGGCCATCTACCTCGACTTCTATGGCTTCGATCGGGATCCGTTCGGGGTCACCCCCGATCCCGACTTCCTCTACATGACGCCGGGGCACAAGGAGGCGCTCGCCCAGCTCCTCTACGCCATTCAGGAGAAGAAGGGCTTCATCCTGGTGACCGCCGAGGTGGGGATGGGCAAGACCACCCTGCTGGAGGCGCTCCGCCAGGAGCTCGACAGCAACACCGCGGTGGCCTACGTGTCGAACTCGCTGCTCCCCTTCCCGGCCATCCTCGAGTACATGCTCGAGGAGTTCGAGATCGAGAAGCCGGGCGAGTCGGCGGCCCAGCGGCTGGTCGTACTGCAGAACTTCCTGATCGAGCGCCACGGCGCCGGCCAGAACACGGTACTGATCCTCGACGAGGCACAGAACCTCTACCCCCAGACGCTCGAGCAGATCCGGCTCCTGTCGAACTTCGAGACCACCAAGGAGAAGATCCTCCAGATCGTGCTCGTGGGGCAGCCCGAGCTGCTCGCGCGCCTCGAGATGCCGGAGCTGCGCCAGCTCAAGCAGCGGATCTCGATCATGTGCACGATCCCGCCGATGAGCCGCTCCGCCACGCGGAACTACATCCGGACCCGGCTGCGGATGGCGGGGGCCCGGGATCTGGGCATCTTCACCGAGGCCTCCGTCGAGCACATCGTCGAGTACGCGGGGGGCATCCCCCGCATCGTCAACACGGTGTGCGACCACTGCCTCCTGATCGGCTACGCGGATCAGACTCGGCGCATCAGTCGGGGCATCGTGGATCAGGCCATCGGCTATCTCGAGGTCGGCGCCCGTCCCCGGATCCGCACCCGCGGCCGCGTCGCGGTGCGGCGCTCCCGCGCGCGGAGCCGGCCGAGCCAGATGAGCTCCTTTCATTGGGGGCTGCTCGGTGTCTCGGCGGCCCTCGTCTCCGGTGTGGCGGCCACGATCTTCCTCCATCCGAACGTGGTCCCCGCTGCCATGGACCTCTCCACTTCCTATCTCGCGGACCTGGCACGATCAGTTCGCGAGCTGATCACCCGATGAGCAAGTTCTCGAAGGCCCTGGAGCAGGCGCAACGCGATCGGGCGATGCGACTGCAGCGTCCTTCGCCGAGTCCATCTCAGGCGCCCTCGGCCCCGGCCCCGCCGCCACCGGCCCCGCCGTCCCCGGTCTCCCCGCCGCCGATCCCGTTGACTCCGCCGCCCCCCGCGGCCTCGACGTCGTATGCGGGCCCTGCGGCACAGCCTGGCGCCCCCCGTCGGCGAGTGGCCGCCCCACCGCGCCGCGCCGCGATGCTCACCGGGGAGGTCGAGAGTCACCTCGTGAGCCTCGTCGCCCCTTCCGGTCTGGAGGCCGAGCAGTACCGGGCCTTGCGGCACACCGTGGAGCAGCGGCACAAGAGCCATGCGCTCTCCGTCATTGCCATCTCGAGTCCCGGGGTCGGGGACGGCAAGACCACCACCGCCATCAACCTCGCAGGAGCCCTCGCGCAGGGCTCGGAGAACTCGGTGCTGCTGGTCGAGGCCGACCTTCGCCGCCCCTCGATCGGGCAAGTGCTGGGATTCAACGGCTCGCGGACCGTGGGCCTGGTGGATGCGATCCTTGATCCCAGCATCGCCCTGGAGGATATCGTGCAAGCGCGGCCCCCGTACAACCTGAGCGTAGTGCTGGCCGGCCAGGTTCCG
>Ga0134122_10000050_pt1 | contig 56248 bp, 47 predicted proteins | sample KB302_FD_96461 | JGI IMG/M metagenome (GOLD analysis project Ga0134122, IMG submission 96461) | Terrestrial soil microbial communities without Nitrogen fertilizer from Kellogg Biological Station, Michigan, USA - KB3-0-2 | ecosystem: Environmental > Terrestrial > Soil > Unclassified ... | reverse complement strand
CCTCGGGCGAACGTAGCCGAATGACGCGTCGTCCACCGCACATCGTCGTCACAACTCCCGAATCGCTCTACGTGCTGCTGGGCTCGGCGTCGGGCCGAGCCATGTTGAAGACAACTCGAACGGTCATTATCGACGAAATTCACGCGCTCGCGGCGAGCAAGCGCGGCTCACATTTGAGCCTGTCACTGGAGCGACTGTCGGCACTTTGTCCGCGCCCGCCGCAGCGCATTGGTCTTTCGGCGACGCAAAAACCTATCGACGCGGTAGCGCGCCTGTTGCTCGGTTCGCATGGCGATGATCGGCGAGGCAATGCTCATTTGACCCGTCGCTGCCGCATTGTTGATCTGGGCCACCGCCGCACGCGCGATCTTGCAGTCGAGGTGCCGTCCTCGCCGCTCGAGGCCGTGATGTCGGCCGAGGTCTGGGAGCAGATCTATGACCGCCTGGCCGAGCTGGTCGGGACACATCGCACGACGCTGATCTTTGCCAATACACGTCGGATGGTCGAACGCGTGACGCGGCACGTTACCGAGCGCCTCGGGGACGGCCAGGTCGCTGCGCACCACGGCAGCCTCGCCAAGGAACAACGTTTCGACGCTGAAAAGCGCCTCCAGTGCGGCAAACTCAGAGCCCTCGTCGCTACGGCATCCCTCGAGCTCGGCATCGATATCGGCGACGTCGATCTCGTCTGCCAGCTCGGCTCGCCTCGCTCCATCGCGACATTCCTGCAGCGTGTCGGCCGCTCGGGGCACGCCATCGACGGCACGCCCAAGGGACGTCTATTCCCGCTCTCGCGCGACGACCTGGTCGAGTGCGCGGCACTGATCGAAGCCAGCCAGCGCGGTGAACTCGACAGCCTTACGATCCCAGATCAGCCGCTGGACGTGCTGGCACAACAAATCGTGGCCGAGGTCGCGGCGCGCGAGTGGAACGAGGCACAGTTATATGCCCTTGTGCGCCGCGCTTGGCCGTATCGCTCCCTCGCGCGTGCCCAGTTCGATGCCATCGTCGGGATGCTGGCCGAGGGCTTTACGACGCGCCGTGGCCGGCGCGGCGCGCTCATCCATCGCGATGCGGTAAATGGCATTCTGCGCAGCCGCAAGGGAGCGCGCCTCACGGCGCTGACTTCCGGCGGCACTATTCCCGACAATGCGGACTTTCAGGTGGTCCTGGAACCACAGAGCCTGGTCGTCGGCACGGTCAATGAAGACTTTGCCGTGGAGAGCCTGGCCGGGGATGTGTTTCAGCTCGGCAATACTGCCTATCGCATTTTGCGCGTAGAACGCGGGCTGGTGCGCGTCGAGGACGCGCAGGGGGCGCCCCCTACCATTCCCTTCTGGCTGGGCGAGGCACCCGGACGCAGCCATGAGCTCTCGCTCGCAGTATCCCGACTTCGTGGTGAGCTGGCGTCTCGCCTCAGTGCCGACCCGTCCGGCGAAACGGCGCGGCGTTGGCTTGCCGGCGAACTCGGAATTGGCGCGGCCGCCGCAAGCCAGCTGGTCGAATATCTGGCCGCCGCGCTGGCAGCACTCGGCTGTTTGCCCACACACGAGACCATTGTGCTGGAGCGCTTCTTTGACGAAGCCGGCGGCATGCAGCTGGTGATCCATTCGCCCTACGGCAGCCGTATTAATCGGGCCTGGGGCTTAGCGCTGCGCAAACGCTTCTGCCGCAAATTCAATTTTGAGCTGCAGGCGGCGGCAACCGAGGACAGCATCATCCTGTCGCTCACGACGGCGCACAGTTTCGAGCTCGCCGAGGTCGCCCGCTACCTCCATTCTGCCAGCGTCGACAAGGTCCTGACCCAAGCCCTCCTCGATGCGCCGATGTTCACGGCGCGCTGGCGCTGGGTCGCGGGTGTATCCTTGGCAATTCCCCGCTTCCGCGGTGGCAAAAAGGTGCCACCGCAGCTAGCGCGCATGGCGGCTGAGGATTTGATCGGCAGCGTCTTTCCCGATCAACTCGCGTGTGCCGAAAACCTCAGCGGCGAGCGCGAGGTCCCCGAACATCCTTTGGTCGATCAGGCCCTTTCGGACTGTCTCCACGAGGCGATGGACCTGCGCGGGCTGAAGCTCCTGCTCCACGGGCTCGAAACGGGCGCGATAGGCGTTGTTGCCCGCGACCTGACCGAGCCATCGCCCCTGGCGCTTGAAGTCCTGTCGGCCCGGCCCTACGCCTACCTTGACGATGCCCCGCTGGAAGAGCGACGCACACAAGCCGTCATGAGCCGGCGCTGGTTGGATCCGGAGACGGCAGCCGATATCGGCCGTCTCGATGCGGAGGCCATCGCGCGCGTGCAACGCGAGGCCTGGCCGGAGGCCACCAATGCCGATGAGCTGCACGACGCCTTGCTCTGGCTCGGCTTTGTCACGGCCCAGGAAGCGACAAGAGAGACCGGTTGGCAGCAATGGTTGACGGAGCTCGCCGGCCAACGGCGCGCCGGCCTGTTGGCCTCCCCCAGGGGAGCAATTTGGATCGCCGCGGAGAGGCTCTTGCAGTTTGCCAGCCTTTGGCCCACCGCCGCGACGCAGCCGGCCCTTGCGGCTCCTGCGGCATTGGCGGGACAATCCTGGTCGCCGGAGCAGGCTTTGGTCGAGATCGTGCGCGGGCGTTTGGAGGGCTTGGGCCCGGTTACGCAGACCGACCTCGCCGCTTCCCTCGGCGTCGAGCGCGAAGCTATGGCGACGGCCCTGGTGACCTTGCAGGCGGAGGGCTTTGCCATGCGGGGTCGCTTCACGCCCAACCCAACCGAGCAAGAGTGGTGCGAACGCAGGCTGCTGGCGCGCATCAACCGCTACACGGTGAAACGGCTCCGCGCCGAGATCGAACCGGTGTCGGCACGCGACTTCCTACGCTTCTTATTGACGTGGCAACACGTTGACGCCGAGGCGCGCCTGCAGGGCCCCCATACGCTGCAAACGACCGTCGAGCAGCTGGAAGGCTTTGAGGCACCAGCCGGCGCCTGGGAGACGGAGATCCTTGCCGCCCGGCACAGCGACTATCAATCGAGCTGGCTCGACGACAATTGCCGATCCGGCCGCATCACCTGGATGCGGCTGGGAAGCGGCCTCCACCTCGGAAGGACCGCGCGGCGGTCCGGCCCAGTCAAGACGACGCCGATCACGCTCCTACCGCGCCAAAACGTCGCCATGTGGCGTGCGCCCGCCCCTGCACAGGCGCCGCGCAATCTTTCCGAACACGCGCACACCGTTGCCGAGTTCATTCGCCAGCATGGCGCCGCGTTCTTTGGCGACATCGTCTCGGGCACGCGTTTGCTGAGATGCCAAGTCGAGGATGCCCTGGCCGAATTGGTTGCCCGCGGCATGGCAAACTCGGACTGTTTCGGCGGACTGCGATGCTTGCTGGTTCCGTCGGCGCAGCGAAAACCGTTCGCCGGCGCAAAACGCCGACATCGCACGGCTTCCTACGGCATGGACGAGGCTGGCCGATGGGCCATTATCACGGCGCCGTCTGCCGACGAGGCCACCACAACCGAGCACATCGCGCGCAGCTTGCTGCGCCGCTACGGCGTGGTGTTTTGGCGTCTGCTAGCACGCGAGGCGGCCCGGCTCCCGCCCTGGCGCGAACTGCTGCGCGCCTACCGACGCCTCGAAAGTCGTGGCGAGATTCGCGGTGGTCGCTTCGTTGCCGGCATCCCCGGCGAGCAGTTCGCCTTGCCCGAAGCCGTTGGCCTCTTGCGTGCGACGCGACGCAAGAAGCCAGACGGTAGCCTGGTGTCAATCTCGGCGGCCGATCCACTCAACCTTGTCGGCATCCTGATGCCGGGGCCTCGGCTGCCTGCGATGACGGGCAACCGCCTTCTCTTCGAGGATGGGTTGCCGGTTGCCGCGTTGGCTGCCGGCGACATTCGGATTTTCAAGACGGTGGCCGCGGGCGATGACTGGCGACTGCGCCTTGCCTTGCTGGGGCGCACCGCGTCCCCCGACGGCAACGCCGCGGCGCAGCCCCTTGCCAAGATCGCACGCGCCTCCGCGTTGACGGGCGGCTAAAGGTAGCCGCGGCAGGTATGGAGGGCCGTGGCGTGGGGTAACAGCAGCCGGCAAATGCGCCTATGGCAGCAAACCCCGCCAGCCCCACGCCAAACCACCTGATGCCATTCGCGGCGCGTAGGGAGGCGGCAGCCTGCATCGCCTCCTTGGCGCCTTCCGTTGGCTGAGGGCGTTACTGTCCCCGGCCCTTAACGCACCCGAGCTTGCACCGCGTCAGGCCGCCGGAAGCGCCCCGCGCCCGACCTCAAAACGCACGCGCTTGCATGCCCTCCACGTAGCGTTTGAGGTATTGGCCCACAAAATCATGATCAACCAAGCGGCGATAGGCGTCGGCAAGCCGCTTGGTCACGACGCCCCACACCTGTGTCTTGGACCCGATCTCCACCCCGTTGATGCGCGTGACCGGACAAATACACAGGGACGTCGAGGTGAGAAAAATCTCATCGGCGTTGTATGCATCGTAAAGATCAATGTCCGTTTCGCGCAGCGACAGGCCCTCCTGGCGCGCGAGGTCGATCACGGTCTGGCGGCTCACACCCGGGAGCACGAACTTCTCGCGTGGCGTCAGGATCTCCCCCTCGCGCACGGTAAAAATATTGGAACCCAAGCCTTCGCACAGGTTGCCGTTCACATCGAGCAGTAATGCCCATGCCTCGGGATCGATGCTTTGCACCTCCTGATTGGCGACGATCAGGTTGAGATAGTTGTGCGTCTTCGCGCGCGGCGTAAGCGAGTCGGGCGGCACGCGGCGGTGCGAAGGAATTACTAGGCGAATGCCCTCCTTGAATAGCTTGGCGCGCTGCACAAGCGGCAGCGGCGAGCATTCAAGAACGACGTTGGGCCCATGGTAGTCGATGTTGTCGCCGGGGGTCTGCTTGACACCCCGGCTGATGCGCTGGCCAACCCAATAGTCATCGTCTGGCCCGAGAAGGTGGCGGTTGCGCTCAAATAACTCTTCCGTCAGGGCGCACATCTGCTGCGGACCAAAGCCCGGATCGATACGGAGATATTTGAGCGAGCGATAGAGCCGGTCGACGTGTTCCTTAACCTTGAACAGGCGATGATCGAAGCTGCGCGTCATATCGAATGCGCCGTCACCATAGACCCAGCTGGCGTCGCGAAAAGGTATGCGGACCTCACTCTCGGGTAGGAACGTCCCGTTGAACCAAGCAACCCGCTCGTTGCTGCGCGTGTGCATGTGACACCCCATGTGAGGACTAACGCCCGTGTCGAGACGTCCGAGTATAGAGCCCACGACCGCCATCGGGTAGAGCACTCGACCGCAGTCCGGACGGCAAGCGGCAGGGCCCCTGGGGTGCAGCGCTCCGCCTCGGGCTTCACCCGGTTCGCGCCTAGGGCAAGGTCGGTTTGGCAACGGCGCTACTCCCGGGGATCTTGCCGCCGCGCCACCATCAATGCGTGGGCCAGCACTGTCGGCTGGCTCGGCGTGCCGTCGAGCAAAAGCGCGTGCTCCTGATAGAGCTCGACGCCGGCCGGGAGCACCACGCCCGCTTGCGCGGATCGCGTGAAGATGTGGCGACACTGGCTGCGGTCAAACCAGTTGGGGTCGTCAAAGGTACCGCCACATAGCCCCAGAATGTCCGCAAAGCGCTCCAGATCGAGGCAGATCGTGGTTCCGCACTTGCCGCAAAAATTCAGGGTGACGCGCCTGCGGCTCGAGTCGGATTGGTGGTCATACCTCTTGGCAACCACCCCGTAAAATGCCACGTCCGCTCGCCTGAAGATCGGTTCGACCAGAAAGGCCGATCCCGTAAAGCGTTGGCAGAACGTGCAGTGACAAATCGTGACGCGCAGGGGCTGCGCCCGTGTTCGGTAGCGGACGTCGCCACACAAGCACCCTCCCTCATGCACTGCGGATACTGCCAACCTCATCAAATAAGCCTTGCGATCGGCCGCGCCCCACGGGCACTCGGGAAAGTTGCCGGATGAAGCGCGCACACATCCAGCGGCGCCCCGCTACCCGCGGGCATTCTATCTCCCGGCGCGCCGTATTGCCATCGCGGGCGAGCCCAGGACAAGTCCTGTCCAGAGGCAGGGCACGTGATCGGCCGCCGCGACAAGTGCCGTGCCGCAAAGGGCTGGCCAGGTCCGCGCGGCGGGACCTCCTTTGCCAAGCCCGATCGTGAGGGCTCGCCCGCGATGTCGTCGAGCCCGCCTAGAAGGGACGCAGAGGCCGCGATGAGAGGGAGCCAGCCTTGCAGCGCTAGTGCACAATCATCCCGGTAAACACATAGGCCTGGAGCATCACCAGAACACCAACCAGGCAAGCCAGTACGATGGAATGACCGAACACGAAGCGCAAGATCGATCCTTCATGACCAAACCAATTGGTAGCCGTCGAGGCGACAACGATCGATTGTGCATCAATCATCTTACCCATGACACCACCCGAGGAGTTCGCCGCACACATAAGAATTGGTGACAAACCCAGTTGCTCTGAGGTGACCTTCTGCAGATTGCCGAACAGAACATTCGAGGCCGTGTCCGAACCCGTCAGCGCCACGCCGAGCCAGCCGAGCAGGGTACCGAAGAAGGGATAGAGTACGCCGGTCCCGGCAAAGGCAAGGCCAAGCGTCGCGTCGATTCCCGACAGACGGGTAAGCGTTCCTATCGCCAACATGGCAGAGATCGTGATCAGCGAATAGGCGCAGACGCGAATGGTGCGGGCGTAGGACGTCAGCAAGCGTAGCGGCGAGAACCCCATCAAAAAGCCGGAAATGATTGCCGCAATCAGCATCCCCGTGCCGGTGTAAGACAGCCACGTAAAGGAGAACACCGCTGCCTCGGGCGTCGCCTTGCCGACGACCGGCGGTACTTTGTTGATGAGCTTATCGAGCTCGGGAACTGGATAATTCCAGATGGCAATTGGATTGACCTGGGCCTTGAACCAGTTGGTGCCCCAGAGCAGCAAAATGATGCAGACGATGATCCAGGGCAGGAGCGACATCCACACTTGTCCCCTGCTGGGCGGTGGACCGGCTCGTTTTGGCTGCGCCGACAGGGTTTCGGCCGAATCGTCGCGGGTGCGCAAGGCCGGCGACGTCCACAGCTCCTTGGGCTGCCACACCTTCAGGAAAAGTATAAGGCAGGCCATGGAGATCAGCGACGCGCCAATATCGACGATCCACGGATTGATAAAATTCGAGATTAGAAACTGTGGGATCGCAAATGAGACACCGGTGACAAGGATGGCCGGCCAGACCTGAAGCATCCCCCGGAAACCGGCGAAGACCCAGATCAGCCAGAAGGGTACGATCAGGGAAAAGAACGGCAGCTGCCTGCCGACCATCGCCCCCAGCAGGAACGGATCGATGCCGGTCACGCTCGAGAGGCCGGCGATCGGCGTGCCAAGTGCGCCGTAGGCCACCGGCGCCGTGTTGGCAATCAGGGAGAGGCCGGAAGCGGCCAGCGGAGAGAAGCCGAGACCGATCAGCATGGCACCGGTCACCGCGACGGGCGTACCGAAGCCCGAGGCGCCCTCGAAGAAGGCGCCGAACGAGAATGCAATCAGCAACAACTGCAACCGACGGTCATTGGTTAGGCCGCCAATGGTCGTCTGTAGCGTTTCAAAGGCGCCTTTCTCGAGGGTGAGGCGGTAGAGAAAGATGACGTTGAGCACGATCCAGCCGATCGGGAAAAAGCCGGTCAAGGCGCCCAGGATGGAAGCGCGGATCGACATGTTTGCCGGCATGGTGAAAATGAGGATCGCCACCAGATTGGCGGCAATCAAGGCGATGACGGCGGCGACGTGCGCCTTCACCCGATTGGACGCAATCAAAATCAGAAGGGTTACAACCGGAACGGCCGCGGCGATGGTCGACAGCGTTGCATTGTCGAGCGGGTTGTAGACCTGGTTCCACATCAGGCTGCCTCCGAGTCAGGTTCTCGTTGACCTCAGCGCCGAGATGGCCGCGCAGGCAAGTGGATTTTGCCGCAAAAGCACACCGTTGTAGCCTCGACACCAGGCTAGAAAGCTAGTGCGCCCAAGAAGATGCTGCAGCAAATGCTACTTTGGTGCTGGCGCCTCCGGCGGTGGGCAAAATCCCGCCGCAGCCGTCCACGGCGCTATGGCCTGTGGCCTCGGCGCAGGCCAAAGGCGCGCATAGGCTTGGGGTGTCCCAGCACCCCGTCCGCTTGTGGGACATTCACCCCGGGCGGTTCCCCAGCCCAAGCTCGGAGGCTAAGCTTTCCGCCGCCGGCCAAGAGCTCACAACGCCTTGCGTGGGGCATGGCGCGGTCGCGTCGGCGCCGGCTGCGATCAGGCTTGGTCGTGTGCAGTTGGGTCGGCGACGGGAGTGCGATGGTGAGACGGCGCGTCAGCCCTTGGCGCGAAGCCGGACAGCTTCAGGCTCGCACGCCTAGGCGTAGGATCCGGTGACGCGCGGCCGAGCATTCTGGCGGCTCCTGCGCGCCTCGCTACGTCGCCACCGGGTGCGCCTCACCCTTGCTCTGCGCGTTACGTCGGCTGCCACGCTGTCCCTCCCCATCGCCCTATGGCTGGGATTGCCACTGCCCCTGTGGGCGGTTCTCACGGCGGTCATCGTGACCCAGATGAGCGTCGGCAGATCGCTCAAGTCTACCGTCGATTACTTGCTCGGTACCCTTGGCGGCGCCCTCTATGGTGGCGCAGTCGCCATCCTCATACCCCACTCCCATGAGTTGGCGCTGCTCGTCGTACTTGTCATCGCGGTGGCGCCGCTTGCTGTCGTTGCCGCCTTCTATCCGACCTTGGCTGTGGCGCCGATAACCGCCATTATCGTGCTGCTTGTCCCCACCATGACGCAATCGACGCCCCTCGCTTCGGCCTTGGATCGCGTTCTTGAGGTGCTGGTGGGCGGCTGCGTCGGGTTTGCCGTTTCCTTCCTGTTGCTGCCATCACGTGCACATGCACAGGCGGCGGAGGCCGCAGCGCGGACGCTTGAGCAAATCGCTCGCGTCCTTCGCGCCCTCCTATCCGACGTCGCGGAGGGCATAGGTACCGACGCACTGCACCGCCTTCAGGACGGCATCGGCCGAGCGCTGGTTGAGCTTAGCACCCTTGCCGCCGAAGCGGAGCACGAACGCTCTGCGCGCCTGGCGTTCCAACCTGATACGGGGCCGTTGCTGCGCACCCTGCTCAGACTTCGACACGACCTCGTAATCATCGGCAGAGCGGCGCAACTCCCTCTGCCGGAACCGCTAAGGTCGCGATTGCGGTCGAGCGTGACCCACTTGGCCGGCGCTGCCGCCGACTATTTAAGCGCCTGCGCGGGCGCGCTCAGGACGCAGCGCCCGCCTCCACCGCCGCACGTGCTTGCCGCCGTGTTCGATTGCTACCATGCCGAGGTTGGCGCAATCCGCGAGCAAGGCCTGACGCGGGCACTGAGTGCCGAGGCAGCCGAGCGTTTTTTTGCACTGGGATTTGCCCTGGAGCAGCTGCGGCAGAACTTCCAGGACCTCGAGCGCTGTGTCACCGAATGGACCGACGCTTCGAGCCAGTAGGCCAAGGCCGGCCGCTGGCCGTTTGGTTCAGCGCGTCCCATAGGCTCGATCGCCGGCATCGCCGAGGCCCGGCAAAATGTAGGCGCGCGCGTCGAGCGCCTCATCGATGGCCGCGGTCCAGATCCGCACGTCCGGATGCAAGCCGCGCAGGCGCTCAAAACCTTGCGGGGCACCCAACAGACAGACGAGCCGCACTTCCCGGGCACCACGCTCTTTGAGCCGATCGATGGCAGCCACCGCCGTATTGGCGGTAGCAATCACGGGCGCAACAACAATGACGAGGCGCTCGCTCAGATCGGTCGGGGCCTTGAAGAAATATTCGACCGCGACAAAGGTCTCCGGTTCACGGTAGAGGCCGACATGGGCGACGCGAGCGGTCGGCACAAGGTCAAGCATGCCCTCGACGAAGGTGGTGCCGGCACGCAGCACGGGCGCGAACACCAGCTTCTTGCCGGCTATTTTTCGCGCCGCGGTCCGGCACATCGGCGTCTCGATCTCGACGTCGGCAAGGGGGAGATCGCGCGTCACCTCGTAGCACAACAGCATCCCCGTTTCTTTTAGCAGCTCGCGAAAGGATTTGGTTGAGCGATGCTTGTCGCGGATCAGTGTTAGCTTGTGCTGTACCAGCGGATGATCGACCACCGTGACGCCGTCCATGGCAACGCTCCGTGTGTGGCTCAGAATACAGTGCCATCGCTGAGGACCGTGAGCGGCGGCGCGCCGTCCTCGCGCCGCAACGCGGCCGCCTGTCGGCCCGCCGCCCAGGTGCCGCCTTGCAAGATCTTGCCGAGCGGCAGCGTCGCCGCATCCAGGCCGAGGCGCTGCCGAACCGTTTCGGCCAACCGGTCGAGCAGCGCCACGGTTAGCGCGCGCCACTCGACCACGAGCGTGGCATCGACGTGGTGGGCAATCTTGGTCGCGGCCTTATCGCGCAGGACCAGCACGCCCGTGTCGATCAGCAACCCGCCGTTGCGATATTCGGCAAGCCCGGTCAGGCCATCGATGTCCGTGACGAGGAAACCCGCTGCCTGCAGCGGCTCAATTAGGGAATAGGTCAGCCACTGCGAGAGCTTGTGTAGCGGCACGAGCTCAGAGGTGCTGTCGTCCGTCACCAGGGCCGGGTGGTGCCAGCAATCGCCGAGGGGGACGCCGGCAAGCTCCAGCCGCCCTGGCCAGATTGAGCCAAGCTGCCGAAGGATCTCGGCTAGTATGCGCGGCGCGCCAATGGACCGGCTGATGCCGCCGCCGATGAGATAGTCGAATAGGCCTCCGGGTCGAGGTCCGTCCGCGCGCGCGAACACGTCCGGGTTCTTGGCAACGACCTCGCCGAGGCGCTGCAGCAGCCGCAGTCTGCCCGCAAGTGTCGGCAGGGGATTGGCGGTGGTGACCTGAAAATATCGGCCGAGGGTCTGTGCCGACATTGCCATGAGGGCGGCAGCATCGACGCAAAGCGGCCTGCATGCATCCTGGGAGAAGGCACCCGCCGCAAACATCTCAAGGCTGGCGAGTGCCAGGCCCTCGGAACGGCCGAAGCTCCTGCCTGTGGCGGCGTCCCGGTAGCGCCAACGCCGGTCCGCACCGGCATCGAGTAAAACGCTGACAATGGCAAGGTCAAAGGCCGCGCGCGCACGCTCGGCCGCAGCACGCCAGGCGCTCGTCCGTTCAAGCCTTGCCCATCGATCCTCGCCGTCGACCGTGAAGTGCCGCCACCGCGAATGCAATGGCATGTCAAGCAGAGGATATGACCGACGCGTGCAGGCGATGCTAAGATCCGCAGCGGCATCGAGGCGCTTAAGCTCGACGTCGAAGTGCTGCAGTTTGCCCTCCAGGCCAAGGGCCAGCATGCGATGGCAGCGCTGGCGCACCGCCGCCGCGCTCAACAGGGAATAGGCGGCTGCCGTTGTGGGTTTCACCGCGACGTCTCGACCTGGCGCCTCTAGTTCTTATCGAGCGCGCGGCCCACGGCCGCCTCCGTGGGAAGCGGTTGGGCCGCCGGCCCGCCGTAATATCCCATTGCCTTCTTGGCGGCCATCTCGACCTGGGCGTCGGCCGGAACCAATGCGTCCGGAATCGGCACCCGCTCGACGATCTTCACGCCCTGCGAGACGAGCGCGTCATATTTCATGTCGCTCATCGAAACGAACCGATCGATCCGCTCGATGCCAAGCCAATGGATGACGTCGGGCATCAATTGCTGAAAACGCGCGTCCTGCACGCCGGCGACGCATTCGGTGCGCTCGAAATAGGCGCTGGCAGCATCACCGCCTTCTTGTCGCTTGCGGGCGTTGTAGACCAAGAACTTGGTAACTTCCCCCAAGGCCCGGCCTTCCTTGCGATTGTAGACGATGATGCCAAGCCCACCCTTTTGTGCCGCGCGTGCACACTCCTCGATGCCGTGCACCAGATAGGGGCGACAGGTGCAAATATCCGAGCCAAACACGTCAGAGCCATTGCACTCGTCGTGCACGCGACACGCCACCGCTGCAGCCGGATCACCCAGCTTGGCGATGTCGCCGAACAGATACACCGTCATGCCGCCGACCGGAGGCAGGAAGACCTGCAAGTCCGGACGCGTGACGAGCTCGGGAAACATGCCCGCCGTCTGCTCAAACAAGGTGCGCCTGAGGCCGGTCTCGGTCGTGCCGAACCGCTCGGCAATTCCCGGCAAATACCACACCGGATCGATGGCGATCTTCACCACCGAAAGCGCGCCGCCCGCGTGCACTACCACGCCATCGTTCGCTAGGCGTCCCGCAGTTACGGCCTGCTGGATCTCCGACAGGTCGAGCCGCGCGCGCGTCACCGCGATACTGGGACGGATGTCGATGCCTTCGGCTATTTCGGAGCGAAAGGCGTCGGAGACAAGATGACCCCACGGGTCGATGGACACGATGGTGCCGGCGGTCTGCCAACGCTTGAAGGGGCCGATCGCAAAGGCCGGATGCGTGTTCGTAAGGTCGGGCCGGCGGATCGGATTGAGCGCGCCGGCGGATACCGCGAGCGCCCGGTAAACCGCGTAGGAGCCGCTATGCGTGCCGATGACGTTGCGATCTTGCGGTCGCGAGACCGTGCCAATGATCGGGCCTCGTTCGCGCGCGTTCGGCGCCCCCCAGCTAATTGGGAAGCGTGGTTTGGCTCCCGGCGCCGGGTGCGACGTCAGGCGAATGTGATCTGTCCGGTTCACTCCGGTCATTCGCGACCCCAGAAACATCAATAGCCCGCCTGCAAGACGGGCCCTCAGTCCTCGACGGCCTTGCCACGCTAGTGCGGCGATCCCCGTCGGCCGCGCCGAGGATTATAGCTCCGCTGGCGGCCGAGGCAAACCCTTGCCAGAGCATCAGTAAGGATCGGCTTACAGCGGGCGTTTGGGCACACCCGCGGCCGTGCGCAGCTGCCGCCGGCGCAAGAGCAGGATGGCCACAAGCGCGGCGGCGATCACGAGCAGGGAAACGCCAGTCGTCAGCGTCCCCAGCGCATAGATGACGGGCGTGGTAACCGTGGTCGTCTGTCCCTGTAACTCGAGGGGCAGGGTGTTAAGGTAACCGACGGCCTGGCTCGTGCGCGCGATCTCGTCCCAAGACAGGGTGAATCCGAACAGGCCGATGCCGACCACGCTAGGACCGATGATCGGCAGCACCACATGACGCAATGCCTGCCAGGGCGACGCGCCAAGATCGCGCGCTGCCTCCTCATGGCGCGGATCAAAGCGATTGAAGATGGCGAACATGATTAACAGGCCGAACGGCAGCGTCCACGTGAGGTGCGCACCCAGCGCGGACGTGAATAGCCCCATGGCCGTGTCGTAGCCAGCGGCAAGCCCGGCCGGTGCGTATGTCTTGACAGCGTCATCGATGATGCGGAATTCGAGGCCGATACCGAGCGACACCACGATTGAAGGCATGATCAAAGAGGCGATGACGACGAAGAAAAGGAGGTCGGAGCCAAAGAAGTGCTTTCTATAGGCAAGCCCCGCCAGCAGCGACAGCATCACCGTCAGCACCATTACCAGCAGGCCGAGCCAGGCGGAGCGGGCGAATGCCGACCAGATGTCGACGTTGGGAAGCCCATCGTTCCACAGCTTACTGAACCAGTGGCTGGAGACGCCGTTCATTGGGAAGGTCAGTCCGCCATCCGGGCCCTGGAATGACAGCAACACGATGGTGATCATCGGTCCGTAAAGAAACAGGACGAACAGCGCAAACAGCGCGGCCAGCCAATAGAAGGAGCGTGGGCGGCCCGCGCGCATGCTCAGAGCTCCTTGCGGATGTCGACCAGGCGCGTCAGGCCCCAGATGACCAGGAGCACCGTCGCCAGCAGGATCACGGCGTGCGCGGCGGCCGGCGGGAACTGCAGCGCCCCCATTTGAGTGTTTATCATCTTCCCGACCGAAGCGATTTGCTGGCCGCCCATCACGCCGATTGTGACGAAGTCACCCATCACGATCGTGAGCACAAAGATGGAGCCGATGACGATGCCGGGTTTGCTGAGTGGGATCACTACGTTGGCGAGCGTCTGCCAACCCGAGGCACCGCAATCCCTGGCCGCCTCGAGCAGCGCGCGGTCGATGCGCATCATCGAGTTGAAGATGGGGACGATCATGAACAGGGTGTAGAGGTGCACGAAGGCGAGGACGACGGCAAACTCGGAAAACAGCAGCCATTCCAGCGGCTGATTGATGAGATGTACTTGTTGCAGCGCCTGGTTGAGCAGCCCGTTGCGACCGAGCAGGGGAATCCAGGAAATCATGCGAATTACGTTCGACGTCCAAAACGGAATGGTGCAGACGAGAAACAGCAAGATCTGCACGGTCAAGGAGCGCACGTGGAAGGCGAGGAAGTAGGCGATGGCGAAGCCGAGAAACAGCGTGATGAGCCAGGCGAACACGGCGATGCGCAGCGTCGTCAGATAGGTCTTCAGTGTTGTGCACAGTTCGGGCGAGGCCGCCACCAGCCGCTCAGCGCATCCCTCGAACGCCTCCAGATAGTTGCGCGCGGTGAAGTCGGGCAGAATCTCGTATTCGTTGTAGTTCCAGAAGCTGACCATCAAGGTCAACAGTAGCGGCACGATGAAGAAGACGACGAAAACAACCGCCAGCGGCAAGGCCTGTGCCCAAGCCGGCAAACTTTTCTCCGTCATGCGCCAAATGCCTCGGTTCAAGGCCAGGCAGGAAGCGGGACCGCGCATGACGGCCCGCCGCCCGCATCATGGCCGCCTCAAGCGGCGATGAACTCGTTCCACTTTTTCACCATGTAGTCGTTCTCGTCCATGACAGCATTCCAACAGGCGACCGAACCCATGCGCTCCTCGTAGGAGCCCCCATCGCGCTTGGCGCCGGCCTTCTCAAGCAGCGTTCCGTCCGGGGCCTTGATGTCTTTCTCCGCGGGTTTGCCCTCCATCCAGAAGGCCCATTCGTAGGGCTCCATGCTGGCTTTCGCCGTTTCCAGCACGGCCGAATAATAGCCTTGGCGATTGAGGTAGGCGCCGGCCCAGCCATCGAGGAACCAGTTGATGAATTCGTAGGCGAGGTCCGCCTTCGCCGTACCCTTGATGCCTTTCGACAGTGCGAAGCCTGCTGCCCACGCGCGATAGCCCTCGGCCAGCGGCTGGTAGACGCAGGCAATACCCTTCGATTTCACTGCCGTCACAGCCGGCGACCACATCGACTGGATCACGGTCTCGCCCGAGGCCATCAGGTTGACGCTCTCATTGAAGTCTTTCCAGAAGGCGCGAAACTGTCCGGCTTTCTTGGCCTCGGTCAGCACCTTCATGGTGCGGTCGATCTCGGGCTTGGTCATGTTGCCCTTGTCGGGATATTTGTATTCGCCCATGGATTCGACGACCATCGCCGCATCCATGATGCCGATCGAGGGAATGTTGAGGATCGCGGCCTTGCCCTTGAACTCCGGGTTCAGCAGCTCCTTCCAGTTGCCGATCGGCCGTTTGATGAGGTCGGGGCGGATGCCGAGGGTATCGGCATTGTAGACCGTCGGGATCAGGGTCGCCCATTGCGTTGGCGATTTTGCAAACTTGGTGGAATTCTGCCCTTCCAGAAACATTACCTTCTTGGGGGCGGTCCCCTGGTCACCGATCTTCTTGCCGCTCGGCAGCTCACCCTTGCTGAAAACCGGCGTGATTTTATCCAAATTCTTGATTTTCTTGCCGTCCATTGCCAGTAAATTGCCCGACGGAATGAGCTTCTTGAGCGAGAAATACTCCGTGTCCACCACATCGTAGGAGTTGGGCTGGGTGATCACGCGCCGTGTGACGTCGTCGGTCGTCACCGGGATGTACTCGATGCTTATGCCGGTATCCTCTTTGACCTTTTTGGCGATATCGGCTGACTGGTTCACCGCGGTGCCGAGATAGCGCAGCACCTTGGGTGCTTGCGCGTGCACGGCCGGAAAACCGCTAATCGCCTCCGAGCCCAGCAGCACGAGGCTACCGGTACCCTTCAGCACGCTCCGGCGCGACACCTTATGGCTCTGACCAATCGTCTTCACTGTTGCCTCCTACTCGTTGCTGCTTGAGGTCCCTCGCGACAGACGATGGGCATCGCTGTCGGTCCAACTCACGGCGACCCGATCGCCGGGGCCGATCGGATCGGCGAAATAGGTCTGTTCCGGTAGCGAGGCCACGAGATCGGGTGCAACTTCGCTGCTCAGTCCGACCTCAACGTGCGTGCCCTGATATTCGAGGTTACGCACCGTCGCCAGCAGGCTGCCACTCGGGGCTGGCTGTCCGTTGAGGCGGCCTATCCGCACGCGGTCGGTGCGTAGCGCCAGCAGGCCGCCCGCGGCGCGGATGATGTTATGACCGCCGATAAAGCGGGCGACGAACTCAGTGGCCGGCCTGCTGAAAATCTCCTGTGGGTTACCTTGCTGCTCGATGCGCCCGCGATTCATGACCACGATCAGCTCGGCGAGCGCCATGGCCTCGTCCTGGCTGTGCGTGACGTGCACGAAGGAGATGGCGAGCTCCTTCTGCAGCCGTTTCAGTTCGCCGCGGACTTTGATGCGCAAGAACGGATCGAGCGCCGACAGCGGCTCGTCCAGCAAAAGGATCTGCGGCTCGGTGATCAATGCGCGCGCCAGAGCGACGCGCTGCTGCTGCCCGCCGGAGAGCTGCGAGGGCAACCGAGCGGCATAGTCTTGCATGGCCACGAGCCGCAGCATGTCGCCGGCCCTGGCGTGGCGCGCCGCCTTGGCCACGCCTTGCATTTTGAGGCTAAAGGCGACGTTGTCGAGCGCACTAAGGTGGGGGAATAGGGCGTAGCTTTGGAACATCATGGCGGTGCCGCGCTTGGGTGGCGGCATGTCCGAGATGTTGCTGGCGCCGAGGATGATATCGCCGGAGGAAACCGACTCGTGCCCCGCGATCATGCGCAAGGTCGAGGTCTTGCCGCAACCCGAGGGACCCAGCAAGCAACAGTAGGTACCTGGCGCGATCTTCAAGCTGATGTGGTCAACGGCAATGGTTGGGCCAAACCTCTTGGTGAGGCCTACGAGTTCGAGTGCGGCCCCTCGCATGCTGCTCATCACCTGGCGCCTATCGGGACGGACAAACTAGCACGGGCACGGCAAGGCGCCGAAGCCCGCATAATAGGCAATCCCCGCCGCCGATTGCTGCTTTGCTGGGCTCACCCCACAAGCTCGACGTTGCCTCGGGATGGGGGCAAGATGGCCGCGCAAGGAGGTGCCCATGACAAAGCTGGCAACGACCGACGCCAAATTCCTGCGCCTAGCTTACGTTGAAGCCGAGGCCGGGTTCGACGAGGGCGGCTGTCCGATCGGCAGCGTGCTCGCCGAGGGCGATCGTCTGCTCGCCCAAGGACGCAACCAGCGGGTCCAACAGGGCGACCCAATCGCGCATGGGGAGATGGACTGCCTGCGCAAGGCCGGACGGCAGAAATCTTATCGCCGCATGACCCTCTATACTTCACTCTCGCCCTGCATGATGTGTAGCGGCACCATCATCCAATTCGGGATCCCGCGCGTCATCATCGGCGAGGCGACCAATTTTGCCGGCAATCCCGAGTTCCTGCGCCAGCGCGGCGTCGAGGTAATCATTGCCAACGACCCGGACTGTATCGCCTTGATGGCCCGCTTTATCCGCGAGAAGCCGGAGCTGTGGAACGAGGACATTATGGAGGACTAGCGCGTGCCTAATCCCGTCGTCATTGCGCATCCCCTCGTTGCGCACAAGCTCTCCTTGATGCGCGACAAGAAGACGCCGTCGGTGCAGTTTCGCACCTTGCTGCGCGAGATCTCGCTCCTGCTCGGCTACGAGGTGCTCCGCGATCTGCCCCTAGAGCTGCGGCCGATCGAAACCCCCGTCGGCCCCACGCAGGCTCCCTTCCTGAAAGGCAAGAAGCTGGTGTTCGTGCCGATCCTGCGCGCCGGCAGCGGCCTGCTCGACGGCTTGCTCGATCTCGTGCCGTCGGCGCGGGTCGGTCACGTCGGCCTCTACCGGGATCCGACGACGCTGGCCGCCGTCGAATACTACTGCAAGTTGCCGGAAGACATCGCTGAACGCCTGACCGTTGTCGTCGATCCCATGCTGGCAACCGGCAACTCCGCCATCGCCGCCGTCGATCGCCTCAAGCGGCAGGGCGCGCGCGGCATCCGCCTGCTCTGCCTGCTGGCGGCACCGGAAGGCATTGCGGCGCTCGCGGCCGCCCATCCGGAGGTGCCCATTTATACCGCGGCCATCGACACGCGGCTTAACGAGCACGGCTACATCGTGCCGGGCCTCGGCGACGCCGGCGACCGCATGTACGGCACCAAATAGCTGCCGGCGCGAAAGGAGGCGCCCGAGACCATGAACGTCAACCCCTACCCGCGCGACCTCGTCGGCTATGGACGTACCCCGCCTCAGGCGCGCTGGCCGGGCGAGGCCAACGTCGCCGTGCAATTCGTCATCAACTACGAGGAGGGCGGCGAGAATTCAATCCTGCATGGCGACCCGGCGTCTGAGGCCTTCCTATCCGAAATCATCGGCGCCGAACCCTGGCCCGGACAGCGCCATATGAATATGGAATCCATTTATGAGTTCGGGTCGCGCGCGGGGTTCTGGCGCCTGTGGCGGCTGTTTGCGGAGCGCAGACTCCCGGTCACGGTTTTTGCCGTCGCCACGGCCGTGGCGCGCAACCGCGACGCGGTCGCCGCCATGCAGGAGGCGGGCTGGGAAATCGCCTCACACGGCCTGAAGTGGATCGACTATCGTAGTTTCACGGCGGAGGCCGAGCGCGCCCACATCCAGGAAGCCATCCGCATCCACACCGAGGTCGCCGGTGAGCGCCCTCTTGGCTTCTACCAGGGACGCACCTCCGCCCATACGCTCGGCATCGTCATGAGCGAGGGGGGCTTCCTCTATTCGGCCGATTCCTATGCCGACGAGCTGCCCTATTGGGTCAAAGGCCCGCACGGGCCCCACCTGATTGTGCCCTACACCCTCGACGCCAATGACATGCGCTTTGCCACCGCGCAGGGTTTCAATTCCGGCGAGCAGTTCTTCACCTATCTGAAGGACGCCTTCGACCTGCTCTACGCCGAAGGGGGTGCCGGCCAGCCCAAGATGCTATCGGTCGGTCTCCATTGCCGGCTTGTCGGTCGGCCGGGCCGGGCCGCCGCACTCGCGCGTTTTCTCGACTACATCCAGCGCCACGATCGCGTGTGGGTGGCGCGCCGGATCGATATTGCGCGCCATTGGATCGACCTGCATCCAGGGCCAATTTCCTCGGCGCGGAAGGCCCGTGACCCCCCGTCTCGTCGCGTGTGCGATCTCCCACTGCGGCTAGCCGCGCCGGCCCCCCTCGAGCAGGGCGGCAAGAGGCGCCGAGAGTGCTGTCGTGTCGACGGGCGTTGCAGCGGCGAACGACCCCGTCGCTGCTTTGCGCGCGCCGAGGTCGGCCGCGGCCTCGGCGGCCCGAACCGCTGCCACGACGTTGTCGATGACGGGAACCGGCACCTCTTCGGCGATGCGATCGGCCAATCCTGCCAACCCCAGCCCGCCGAGGATCACGACTTCCGCACCGTCCTCCTGCGCCGCCCGGCGACAGGTGGCGGCGAGGCCAACGAGGGCGGCTTGCGGGTCGGCGGCGATCTCAGCGCCGGAGGGTGCCAAAGTGCGAACCGAGGCAAGTTTCGATGCAAGGCCGATCGCCGACACGAACTCCTCGAGCATCGGCCCCCAGCGATGGCCGCCGGTAACGATGGAAAACTTGGCGCCCAGGGTCGCAGCCGCATGGCAGGAGGCTTCCGCCATGCCCACCACCGGGACGGCGGCAAGCTCGCGCAGGGCAAACAGTCCCGGATCACCGAAGCAGGCAAGCAGCACCACGTCTGGGGCTGTCTGGCAGCGGGCGAAGGCATCGAGCGCGGCATGGGCCGCGATGGCGGCCGTGGCGCGGGTGCTGATGTAACGCGCGCCGAACTGGCCCGTGGCTGACACAATCTCGGTTTGCGGCCGCGCGACCTTGCCGGCGATGGCGACGCCGAGGTCGGTCAGCTGCGCGCTCGTGTTGGGGTTGAGGAAGAGAAGTCGCATTCCCATCGACCATCGCCGAGACAACTAGCCCGGGCGTTGATTAGCACGGATCAAAGCAGGCCGCTGCAGGGGCTCAGCATCGCCCGGCGGCACAGATGCTGCCGATGCGGGCCCACCGCGGCGGCCGGCGGCACACTGCCGGTCCAATGCTCAGGCGCCCGTCTCACCGGGCGCGTAGGTCTGCAGGGCCAGCGCGTGCACCTTGCCCGCCAGCTCTCCAGCCAACGTCGCATTTACAAGACGATGACGCTCGAGCCGCGATTTGCCCGCGAACTGTGCTGAGACGATCACCACTCGGAAGTGGCTTTCCCCCGTCCCCGGCGCATCACGATGGCCGGCGTGCAGATGCGATTCGTTGATGACAACAAGACGCGCGGGCGCAAAAGCGCATGCGAGCTTTTCCCGAATCGTTTGTTCGACCGACATTAGATTTCTGCTCACGTCATTGTGCCAGAGTCCATCGACTTTGGCCAGGGAGCAAGCACGAGCGCGGGCATTGTGCAGCGGCTTGTGCACGCTCCCGCTTATGCCCATACTTACAGGCAATGAAACTTGACTCGAAATACTTTGACTGCGTCCGCGTGAAACCGGTCAACGAGGAGGCCGTGCGCGAGCATGGACCCATCTGCCAGTGGCGCGGTTGTCAGTCGGCGGGCCTCCACCGCGCACCCAAGGGGCGGGGGCGCGAGGGGCAGTATTACTTTCTTTGCCTCGCGCACGTGCGCGAGTTCAATGCGTCCTATAATTACTTCGAAGGCATGAGCAATAGCGACATCGAAGCCTACCAGAAGGAAAGCGTGATCGGACACCGGCCGACCTGGAGGGCTGGTGCCAACGCCTGGGCGCACGGCACCCGCTATGGGATGGGCGGGTCGCACGGCTCCGACCGGCCGACGCATGACCCCCATGCATTTTTTGTGTGGCGCGGTGAGCGTGGATCGGCGACGGCGAACCAACCCCGCCGCCGGCTCAAACCATTGGAATTAAAGTCGCTAGAAGCCCTAGATCTTGGCGCCGATGCCTCCAGGCAGCAGATCAAGGGCCGCTTCAAGGAGCTGGTGAAGCGTCACCACCCTGACTCCAATGGCGGGGATACGCGCTCGGAGGATAAGTTGCGCGAAATTATCCAAGCCTATAACTATCTCAAACAGGCTGGGCTCGTTTGAGACTGGCTGTAGTCCTAGCGCCATCCCGCGCCGGCCGACAAGGCCGCGCTCCAGGAAGAACATCCGGAAACGAAGCCCTATGCCCGCCCAAGCCCAAGCCGGGGTTCCCGGCATGCCGGACCTAAAGGTGTCCGTCCGTCAGCTGTTCGGCATCGACACCGATTTTGAAGCTCCCGCCTATTCCCATTCCGACGATCACGTCCCCGACCTCGACAACGACTATGTGTTCAGCAAGGAGGTGACGCTCGCCATCCTGGCTGGCTTCAAGCATAACCGCCGCGTCATGATCCAGGGCTATCACGGCACCGGCAAGTCGACGCACATTGAACAGGTTGCCGCCAGGCTCAATTGGCCCTGCATCCGCGTCAATCTCGACAGCCACGTGAGCCGCATCGATCTCATCGGCAAGGATGCGATCGTTCTCAAGGAGGGCAAACAGGTCACCGAATTCCGCGAGGGTATCCTGCCCTACTGCCTGCAAACCAATACGGCGCTGTGCTTCGATGAGTACGACGCCGGCCGTCCCGACGTCATGTTCGTGATCCAGCGTATCTTGGAACAGTCGGGCAAGCTGACGCTGCTCGACCAGTCCAAGGTGGTCAGGCCGCATCCAGCCTTTCGGCTGTTTTCCACCACCAACACGATTGGCCTCGGCGATACGTCTGGCCTCTATCACGGCACCCAGCAGATCAATCAGGGTCAGATGGATCGCTGGTCGATCGTCTCCACGCTCAACTACTTGCCCCACGACGTCGAGACGAAAATTGTGCTCGCCAAGGCCAAGTCGTTTGCCAAGAGCGAAGCCAAACGCAAGGTGATCTCCAATATGGTGCGCGTTGCCGACCTGTCACGCTCCGCCTTCATGAACGGCGATCTGTCCACGGTGATGAGCCCGCGCACCGTCATCACCTGGGCCGAGAACAGCGAAATTTTTGGCGACATCGGCTTTGCCTTCCGCCTCACGTTCCTCAACAAGTGCGATGAGCTGGAGCGCCCGCTGGTGGCGGAATTTTACCAGCGCTGCTTCGGCGAGGAACTGCCCGAGAGCGCCGCCAATGTTGCCCTAAGCTAGGACCTCGTGCGCATGGCTGTGGGCTCGAACCGCAAAGAATCGCCGGCCGAGCCGTTCAAACGGGTGCTAGGCATGGCCGTGCGCGCCATCGCCGGCGATGGCGAGGTGCAAGTTAGCTATGCGCCAGGCAAGCCCGAAATCGACGGCAAGCTGGTGCAACTGCCCGAACCTTCGCGCGTGCCCTCCGCCAAGGAGATCGCCGTAGTTCGCGGCTGGGCCGATAGCCTGGCGTTGACCGCGGCCTGTCATGACCCGAAGCTACACGCGCGCTTGGCGCCGAAGTCGGGCCCGGCCCGCGCCGTCTTCGAGGCCGTCGAGCGGGCTCGCATTGAGGCCCTCGGTGCCAATCGCATGCCCGGCATGGCGGCCAACCTGACCGCTCGCGTCGAGGACCAATACGGCCATGGCCGCTACGCCGAGATTAGGGAGCGGGCCGACGCGCCGTTGGAGGATGCCCTCTCCCTGATCGTGCGCGAGCGCCTGACGGGGGCGACCCCACCCGATACGGCCAAAGCCATGGTCGATCTCTGGCGGCCCTGGATCGAGGAGCGCGCCGGGCGCACGCTTTCCAAGCTCGACAGGCTCGCCGAAGACCAGGCGACCTTTGGCCGCTCGCTGCGTGATCTGCTCAAGTCGCTCAACGTCTCCGAGGAGCTATCCGACGGCGAACGCGAGGAGGGCGAGGACGACGAGCAGGACCCCGAGAGCGGCGAGCAAGAATCGAAGGACAACTCAGAAGGGCAAGAGCCACAGGATCAAGACAGCGACGATCAGCGCGGCGAGGGCGAGGAAGGGGAAACGACGGATCAAGCCCAGGATGCCGATGCGGATCAATTCGACGCCGATGCCGACAGCGACGAGATGGCGGATGCGCGCGAGCCGTGGCGCCCGAACTTTAACGTGCTCGATAATCCGGAGGCCTTTGGCTACAAGGTCTTCAATCGCGCGCACGACGAGGAAATTGCCGCCGAGAACCTATCGACCCCCGACGAGCTGGAACGGCTCAGGAGCTTTCTCGACAAGGAGTTGCGCAACCTACAGGGCGCGGTCGCACGCTTGGCAAACCGCCTCCAGCGCAAGTTGCTGGCACAGCAGAACCGCGCCTGGGATTTCGACCTCGAGGAGGGGACGCTGGATGTGGCACGGCTCACGCGCGTGATCACCGATCCCCTGCATCCGCTCTCCTTCAAGCACGAGCGTGATGCGGATTTCCGCGACACCGTGGTGACCTTGCTGCTCGACAATTCCGGCAGCATGCGCGGGCGGCCCATTATGGTGGCGGCCTGCTGCGCCGATATTCTGGCGCGCACGCTGGAGCGCTGCGGGGTCAAAGTCGAGATCCTAGGCTTCACCACCAGGGCCTGGAAGGGTGGCCAGGCACGGGAGGCGTGGCTTGCCGCCGGCAAGCCGGCCAATCCAGGCCGACTGAATGACCTGCGTCATATCATCTATAAGCCCGCCGATGCACCCTGGCGGCGGGCCAAGCGTTCGCTCGCTCTGATGATGCGGGAAGGCCTGCTCAAAGAGAATATCGACGGCGAGGCTCTCGCCTGGGCACACCGGCGGCTGCAGGCGCGCCCCGAACGGCGGCGCATCCTGATGATGATATCGGATGGCGCACCCGTCGACGACTCGACGCTCTCCGTCAACACGGGCAGCTATCTCGAACTGCACCTGCGGCAAGTCATCGAGGAAATCGAAACGCGCTCCGGCGTCGAGTTGATTGCCATCGGCATTGGTCACGATGTCACCCGCTACTACCGCCGCGCCGTGACGATCACCGACCCGACCGAACTTGCCGGCGCCATGACGGACAAGCTGGTTGAGCTATTCGAAGAGGGCGAAGACGGTCGCCAACCGCTGCCGCGGGCACCCAAGCGGCGCAAGCTGCAGTGAGCGCTGAGCGCCCCGCCACAGCACACGCTCGCCGCCGCGGGCAGGGCCGCCCGCGCTAATGTGATCGCAATCGACGACCCAGCGGGGCTCAGGCGCCACCGCGGCCAACGCGGCTCCGCTTTACTCTCTACTCTCTCTAATCCGCTGAGTTGCTGCGCCGCTTGCTTGCGCGCCGGCGAGGCCCGGGGCGGCTCGCTTGAACGGCCGCAGGAGCGGTGAGCTAAGCCGCCGCCTGCTCGGCCTGCGCCTTCTTAATGTCGCGCTTAAGCTTGCGGCACCGTTCCGACAGCTCCTCGTCGCTGGCCTTGGCCAGGAACGCATCCAGCCCGCCCCGCCGCTCCACGGTCTTGAGTGCGTGGGCGCTGATCCGCAGGCGCACCTTGCGCTGCAAGGCATCGCTGATCAGGGTCACGTCGACCAGATTGGGCCGAAACGTGCGTTTGGTCTTGTTCTCCGCATGGCTGCGCAGTTGGCCGGCCATGGGCCCCTTGCCCGTCAACTCGCACCGCCGCGTCATGACAATCGCTCCTTGCAAATAGCCCCTGGCCCGGTGGCTGCGGGGATCGCGCGCCGTTCTATACGAGAGCCACGGCACGTCAAGGTCCCGCGCCAGCGCGCCCCTGTCGGTTGACCGTTGCCAAGCTCAGTGGACACCCGGCGCGAGCCACATTAATGACGCAAAACCTGCTACTGTCGCTGTGTGGGAGTTTGCACCTTGGCGTTGCGTTGTTGGTTGGGCCGCAACATGCTGTTGAAGCCGGTCGGTCGTAGGCGTGCCTTGTTGGCCACGGAATTGAGGCTCGCTGCTGGGCTGATGTTGCTTTCCGCCTCTGGCGTGGCCGCCCATGCCGACGGCTGGCCGGCGAGCGTCAAGGCGACCTACCAGATTACCTTCAACGGCTTCAACATCGGTACGGTGGATTTTCAGTCGGAAGCAGAATCGGAGAGCTATACGCTCGTCGCCAATACCAAGCTGTCGGTCCTACTCGGGGCCTTCACCTGGGACAGCGAGACCCGCAGCTTCGGGATGTTGACCAGCAAGGCGCTCAAACCCGCCGCCTTCAGCCTGGATTATAAGAGCACCCTGAAGGCCGGATCCTTGAAGATCGGCTTTTCCGACGGCACCGTGACGGACGTCGCCCAGCAACCCCTGATTCCGCCCAAGCCGGGCACGATTCCTTTGCGCGAGCAGCACCTCAAGGGTGCGCTGGACCCCCTCAGCGCCATCATGCTGTTGTCACGCGGCTCGGGCACCAATCCCTGCGAACGCCGCATTCCGATTTTCGATGGCAAGGAGCGTTTCGACCTGGTGCTCAGCCGCAAGGGTGAAGTGCAAGTGACGGAGCAGCAGCCGAGCGGTCAGCCGGGCGTCGCCTACGTGTGCCGCGTGCGCTACCAGCCGATCGCGGGCTACAAGCTCGACAAAGAAACCGAGTTCATGGTCGCCAACGATGCCATCGAGGTGGCACTGCGTCCGATCCCCAGCGCCAATGTGTTCATTCCCTATCAGGCCACGATCCCCACCATGGCTGGCTATGCCACCATCTACGCCAAACGGGTAGAAATCGCCTCGCCGGGCAAACCTCAGATTGCCTTGACACACTGAGCAGCCGGTGCCGACCATTGGCGTGGGCCGAATTGCTGCGGGTTTTTTGGCCGAGCCCCTTGATCTTGCCCCACCACTCTGCAATGCCTCCGCATGGCGACCTCGGCTAAGGCACCCGGAATGAGCCTCGATATTGCAAACCGCATTCGCAACGTCACGGCGGTACTAGGACCCACCAACACGGGCAAGACCCACCTGGCTATCGAGCGCATGCTCGGCCACGACACGGGGCTGATCGGTCTGCCGCTGCGACTGCTGGCGCGCGAGGTGTATGACAAGGTGGCCGCGCGCGTCGGCGTCGATCGCGTGGCGCTCATCACCGGCGAGGAGAAAATCAAGCCGGAGCATCCACGCTACTACGTGTGCACCGTCGAGGCCATGCCGCGCGAGATCGAGGTGGATTTCCTCGCCATCGACGAGATCCAGCTGGCGGCTGATCCCGATCGCGGCCACGTCTTCACCGATCGCCTTTTGCACGTGCGCGGCAAGCAGGAAACGCTGATGCTCGGCGCACAGACCATGCGCGAGGCCATCAGCGATCTCATACCGGGCGCCAACTTCATTTCGCGGCCGCGGCTTTCCAGGCTCAGCTACGCCGGCGAGAAGAAGATTACCCGGCTGCCGCCGCGCTCGGCCTTGGTCGCCTTCTCCGCCGCCGAGGTGTACGCGGTGGCCGAGCTCATCCGGCGCCAGCGTGGCGGTGCCGCCGTTGTACTGGGCGCCCTCTCGCCACGCACGCGCAATGCTCAGGTTGCCCTCTACCAGTCCGGTGACGTCGATTTCTTAGTCGCAACCGACGCCATCGGCATGGGCCTCAATCTCAACGTCGAGCACGTGGCGTTTGCGGGCGTGCGCAAATTCGACGGCCAGGTCAACCGCGGGTTGACGCCAGCGGAGCTTGGTCAGATCGCGGGGCGCGCCGGCCGGCACATGAACGACGGGACCTTCGGTGTCACGGGGACGGTCGAAGCCTTCAGCAGCGATCTGATCGAAAGGCTCGAGACACACACCTTCGACACGGTGCGAATGCTGCAGTGGCGCAACCGCGATCTCGACCTCGCGTCGGTCGATCGGCTGCGCGACAGCCTGCGCCAGTCGCCGCGCGAGGCTCGCCTGATGAGGGCGCGCATGGCCGACGACGTGACCGCGCTAGAAAGTGTTTGCCATGATCGGGAGATCCTGGCTCTCGCGGCCGCCCCCGCCGCCGTCGGCCGGTTGTGGGAAGTGTGCCAGATCCCCGACTATCGCAAAATCTCGCCGCAAAACCACGCCGAGCTGGTCGCCACCCTTTACAAGTTTTTGATGGCCCCGGCGGAGCGCATCCCTGAGGATTGGTTCGCAAACCAGGTTGCGTTCGCCGACCGCACCGATGGCGACATCGATACGCTCGCCAACCGCATTGCCCACATCCGGACTTGGACGTTCGTGTCCAACCGCGGCGATTGGTTGCTGGATCCGGGGCACTGGCAGGAACGCACGCGCGCCATCGAGGACAGCTTGTCGGACGCGCTTCACGAGCGTCTGACCCAGCGTTTCGTCGATAGGCGCACGAGCGCGCTCATGCGGGGGCTCAAGGAAAAGGATGAACTTTACGCGGAGATCGCCGAAGACGGCACCGTGCAGGTCGAGCGCCATTACGTCGGCCGCCTGCAGGGCTTCCGGTTCTATGCCGATACCCAGGCGGAGGGCATTCACGGGAAAGCCGCGCGCAATGCCGCCGCCCACGTGCTTGCCAAAGAATTGGGCATGCGCGTGCGACGCGTGATCGCCGCCAAGAACGATGCGTTCAAGCTGACGCGGCAGGGCCAGGTGCTATGGCGGGAGGAGGAAATTGGCCGCTTGGAGGCAGGCGATGATGCGCTCAAGCCGACGGTCAGCATCGTTGCGGACGATCACCTGCCCGCCGCCGACAAAGAAAAAGTACGTGAGCGGCTGACAAGTTGGCTCAGCGAACTTTGCGCCGAGCGCCTCAAGCCGTTGCTGGAAATCACCGGCGCCCAGGATATCTCTGGCCTGGCTCGCGGCATTGCCTTCCGCCTGAAGGAAGACTTTGGGGTATTGCGGCGCGAAAGTGTGAGCGATGAGATCCGCGTGCTCGACCAACCAGCCAGGGCACAGCTGCGCAAATACGGGGTCCGATTCGGCGCCTTCAATATCTACTTCCCGGTGCTGCTGAAGCCCGCCTCGAGCGAACTTGCAACGGTCCTCTGGACGCTCAAGCACGGCGCCGCGAACGGCCTCGACGTGGCCAGCTTGCCGGGGCCACCGCGCCCGGGGCTGACCTCCCTTCCCGCCGATCCGGCGGTCCCGGAGGCCTTCTATCGCGTCGCCGGCTATCATGTGTGCGGCCCGCGCGCGGTCCGCATCGACATGTTGGAGCGCTTGAGCGACCTGATCCGTCCCCTCGTGGCCTGGCGATCCGATCCGGCCAATCCCGCGCCTCCCCCGAGGGGAGCGACCGGCGACGGCGGGTTCCGGACCACGCCCGAGATGATGTCGATCCTCGGCTGCTCGGTGGCGGAGCTCGGTAACGTGCTCAAGGTCTTGGGTTTCCGGCTGGATCGCCGCCGTGTCGCACCCGATCAGCAATCCGAGCCGGCAGCCGCCGTGACACCTGCCGCAATGGAGGCCGCCGCGGCCGAAGACCAGGCAACCTCCACCCAAGGTGGGGCGAGCGCGGCCGGCTCAGCGACGGCAGCGGTGGCGGCTGCGGGTATGGAGGAAGGCGCAAGCGTCACCCCAATCGATGCCCCGGCGGCGATCGCGCCGAGCCCGGACGCTGGCGCGGCGATGGCCTCAGCAACGCCGCCGGCCGCCGCCGAAGAAAGCGCGCCGGAGACGGCGGCGGTGGCGGCTGCGGGTATGGAGGAAGGCGCACGCATCACCCCAATCGATGCCCCGGTGGCGATCGCGCCGAGCCCGGACGCTGGCGCGGCCATGGCCACAGCAACGCCGCTAACCGCCGCCGAAGAGATTTGGGAGGAGATTTGGCGACCGCGACGGCGGGGGCGCGACCTGGAAGAGCGCCCGGTACGACCACAGGGCTCCCGCCGGCGGCCATCCGAGCCAGCGCCGGTGAGGCCGGCTGAGGTGCGCAAAGATCGTCCCGACCAGGGTAAACGACGACGCGACAAGAAACACAAGGAGCGCCGCGAGGAACGTCCGCGCCTCCACCTTGAGGCTTCCCCGCCAGGCGCCAAGACGGGCGGCTTCGATCCGAATTCGCCGTTTGCTGCCCTCTATTCCTTGAAGGCGGCGATGGACAAGCGCACCCAAGACTAGGCAGCGCCATGGCCGCGGGACCAGACCCTCTCGCCGACGCGGGTTCCCCGCAACGGCTCGATAAGTGGCTTTACTTTGCCCGGCTGGCCAAGTCGCGAACGCTGGCCGCCGACTTGATCCTTGGCGGCAAGGTCCGGGTCAATCGAGCGCGCGCCGGCAAGCCCAGCCACCCCCTGCGACCCGGCGAGGTGGTGACCATCGCCTTGCATGGGCGCGTGCTGGTGCTGAAAGTTCTGGCCCCCGGCCACCGCCGCGGCCCGGCGGCGGAGGCGCGCACCCTCTATCAGGTGCTGGCGCCTCGGCCCGGGGCGTCTGCTGGGGGGAGTCCAGTGCCCGCGCTCGCAGGACCGCACGAGGAGAACTGACGGGCTTGCCGCGCGGCAAGCAAATGAGCCTTGCGACGACCGGCCCTGGTGTGGCAACAGAGGCCACCCCATAAATGCCCGAAGCGCCTCGCCCAGAGGCTACGGATCCGCTACGCGCATGACCTACATCGTCAATCAGAACTGCATCAAGTGTAAGTTCACCGATTGTGTGGAGGTATGTCCGGTCGACTGCTTCTACGAAGGCGAGAACATGCTCGTCATCCACCCAGACGAATGCATTGACTGCGGGGTCTGCGAGCCGGAATGCCCGGTGGATGCAATCAAACCCGATACCGAGCCTGGTCTGGAGCAGTGGCTCGAGCTCAATCGCGAGTATTCCGAGAAGTGGCCCAATATTACGTCGAAGAAAGAGGCCCCTGCCGACGCCGACGACTATCGCGATGAGCCCGGAAAATTCGAGAAATACTTCTCACGGGAACCCGGGTCCGGAGACTAAGCTATAGCGTTACCGTCAAGCGCCTGCTCCACCGTCCCTTGGGCCTGTACCCCTACGGAACGCCGGCCGCCGGCTGCTGGGGGCGAGGAGAGGCTGCGGCCGCGACAACCAATGCAGCCGCTTCAAAATGCGTGAAGTTTGTGTTATGGTGCCCTGAGATGGTAGTGGCGTGAACAAAGTCGGTACGTCGTTTCGCGGGTGAGGCGGGTTATTCCGACTGTGGACGGCCTCGGACTTGTGTGCGCGCGGAGGCGCACCCGCAGATTCTACACAGCCAAACCATACAATGAGGGCGCGAAAGGGTCGGCTGGGCTGAAAGGCCCTGCAACCGGCAGCGCGGTTCGACACCATGGGGGGCGCGGCGGCTGCCGCCGGTGGACGGGATCATTATGCCGAGCTTAGGCTCGTGTAAGAAGTGTGAAATGCAATCTTAAGTAGCAAGTGGGACGAGCACAATGACACGCAAGAAGACGGCGACAAAGGCAGTGGCAAAAAAATCGAAGTCCCCTGAACGCAAGGCCACAGTTCGTCCGTCCGCCAAGGCTGCGAGCGCAAAGGTTGTCGCCGCGAAGACCGCCCCCAAGGCAGCGCCCAAGGCGGCCCAGGCCGATGCCGTGCGAAAGGGCAGCGTCGGCAAAAAGGCGGTGGTGCCCGTCGCGGCGGCCAAGAAGGTGGCCAAACCGGCTCCGACCCAGCCGCTCCCGGCGGCCAAGGTCGCAGTGTCCCCGGCAAAGCCTGCCGCTGAACCTGCGCCAGCAATGCCTCCCTTTGCGCGCCCGGCGGCGCTGCCAGGAGCTGCGCGTGCGATCCCTGCTGCGGCAACCATGGGCAAGGGCGGCGCTCAGCGAATCGCGGCACCTCCCGCCACCCCCAAGGCCGTAGCCGAACGCACAGCGCTCGCCCGTCAGCAGGCAGCCAACAAGAAGCCGGTGAACCAACGCCATGGCTTCAAGACCAATGAATGGATCGTCTACCCGGCTCACGGCGTCGGCCGCATCGTCGGCATCGAGGAGCAGGAGATCGCCGGGATCTCGCTGGAACTCTTTGTGATCACCTTCGAGAAGGACAAGATGACGCTGCGGGTGCCGACGGGGAAATCCCAAAGCGTTGGCATGCGCAAGTTGGCCGAGGAAAATACGCTCAAAAAGGCCATGGAGACGTTGCGCGGCAAGGCGCGCGTCAAGCGCACGATGTGGAGTCGGCGGGCCCAGGAATACGAGGCCAAGATCAACTCGGGCGACCTCATCTCGATTGCCGAGGTGGTGCGCGATCTTTATCGCTCCGAAAGCCAGCCCGAGCAGTCTTACTCGGAGCGTCAGCTTTACGAAGCAGCGCTCGACCGCATGGCGCGCGAACTGGCCGCCGTCGAGAAGCTCGATGAGCGCGGGGCCGTGCAACGCATCACCGAGGTCCTGGCAAAGAGCGCCAAGGGTCGCCGTGTCACGGCAGAAGAGGCAGAAGTGAAGGCCGCCTGAGCCGCCGGGCACCCCTGGCAGCTGGCATCAGCCACTGGCCGACCCGAACCGCATCGTTGGCCCCACCTGGACGGCGGTTGTGCGTGCGCTCGCCGGTGAGGCGCGGGTGCCAGCAAAGGCGCATCCCAGGGACGGTCCATCCCGGTGAAAGGCCCCCGTCCCCGATCCAGTAAAGGCCATCCCAGTCAAGGCCCTGTCCCCCGTCAAGGTGAGATGAACCCCGCGCCCGACACACCGACGGCAGCCGGCCGCCAAGTCTCCTGTCGGCCGCTGCCGCTGGATTGGCTGCGAGGCCGTGCTGGCCTCTGCGCGCCTTCGAGCGGGGCCCTGAGCTTGAGAAAAGGCCGCGACGCGCACACTGAAGGCGCTATGCTAGGGACGATGGATCCTGCGGCTGATCGCAAAAGAAATGGCTGGAGGCCAAAACATGCTCTGCGGCGCTTACTACTTTCCCACCGATTACGGCATGGACGTCGTTGAGCTCGCGCGTGCCCTGGAAGAGCGCGGGTTTGAATCATTGTTCCTGTGCGAGCATACCCACATTCCCGTCAGCCGCCGGACGCCGTTTCCGGGCGGCGGGGAGTTGCCGAAACGCTATAAGCACACGCACGATCCCTTCGTTGCCCTTTCGTTTGCAGCAGCAGCCACCAAGACCTTGAAACTCGGTACCGGCATTGCGCTCATCCCGCAACGCGATCCCATTGTCACGGCCAAGGCCGTCGCAAGCCTCGACCAACTCTCCAATGGCCGCTTCATCTTGGCCATGGGCGGGGGCTGGAACGTCGACGAGATGGAAAATCACGGCGCGCGCTACGATACCCGGTTCAAGCTGCTGCGCGAGCGCGTGCTGGCAATGAAGGAGATGTGGACCAAGGAAGAGGCTCAATACCAGGGGGAATTCGTCAACTTCGATCCCATTTGGGTCTATCCGAAGCCCAAGCAGAAGCCGCATCCCCCGTTGTTTCTCGGCGGCGAAAGCGATCACACCTTGCACAGGGTGGTGGAGTTTTGCGACGGCTGGTTTCCGCGCACTCGCCGGGGCTTCGAGCCAAAGACGGCGATGGAGCGGTTGGCGACGGCGGCCGCGGCGGCCGGGCGCGATCCAAAAACGCTTTCCATTAGCGTATTTGCGGCGCCGGCCGACGCCGCAAAGCTCGCTCCCTACCGCGAGGCGGGCATACAACGGGTGCTCTTCGAAGTGCCCGATGCGAGCCGCGAGGAGATCCTACGGACGCTGGATAGAAACGCTCTGCTGATCAAGTCCTGACCCCTCAGGATCACCAGTTGGTGTTGGCGCCGATCGGGCTCGCAGCAGGCGGCAGGGTCAGCTCGGCAGCCCTTTGCGAAGGCGCTCTGCTGGCGCCACCGTTTGTCTTAAAGACCGCGACAGCGGGGGGCCCGGCTTGATCCGGCACCGACCGCGACGGGGCGCCCTGCGGGGCGGACGGGTAGGCCAGCCAAGCTCAAGCCCCGAGAAAATTTGGGAACCTCAGCCACTGCCGTCGGTTGATTAGGAGCATATCCCTTTCATTCGGCTCGATTTTGCAGGGAGTTGAGAATGGCGGAAGAGCGCAAAATCCACGCCACCGGGTCGCCTCGCGGCTTTGCCAGCATGGATCAGGACAAGCAGCGCGAGATTGCTCGCAAAGGCGGAGCCAACGTGCCCAACGACAAGCGCAGCTTCGCGCAAAATCGCGCACTGGCCTCCGAAGCCGGTAGAAAAGGCGGTCGCTCGGTGGCCCCACAATCGCGTAGCTTTGCGCAAAATCGGGCGTTGGCCGCCGCGGCAGGGCGCAAGGGCGGTCAGGCCTCCCAAAGCCGGCGGCTGCGCAGCAGCACCAATGGGTCGAGTGACCGGGGAGGCCACAACTCCTCCGATAATCAAGGCCGATCCGACTGAGTAAGGGGTCGGCGCTCCCGCTTTTTTTGCGGGCCCTTGTTGCTGCGCACAGGACAGCGCGCCTGGCCTCTGCTCGTCGCGACGAGGCCACCCCCCGCGAGGGGCGCGGCAATAGGGGCGCCTGGGGTCCCTCCTGTTCGCCTCCGCCGGCGTGATCTTCTGGGCGGCAATCTCACAGTTGGGCAAGCAGGCCTCACCAATAGGGGGCCACGTTGGCCAAGGCGGCGACCGCCCCTGATGCCGCCGAAGCTCTTGACGGCATAGGCGACCAGCCGCGACAGAATGTCGATCTGCCTTTGAGATCGTGAAGGTTCCTTCGTTCCTTCCCCATCTCCGCTGGAGATCAACTGATGCGTGGGCGGGCAGTTGCCACCCATTGGTAGGTCTTTGGTTCTGATTGATTAACTGGCCCGCGTCGGCAACCCACGGTTGGCCGATCCTTCCCCCAGGCCTCGCCGGGTCAGCCGCGCGCGAAGGGATTTTCGCTCTTGCGCAGTTTGAGGCGAATGGGCACGCCAGGAAAGCCAAACGTTGCGCGCAAGCTATTGCTGAGATAGCGCAAATAAGCCTGCGGCACGGCCTCGGGCCGCGAGCAGAAGGCGATGAACGTCGGCGGCCGGGCCGAAGGTTGGGTCACAAATCGCAACTTGACCCGTCGGCCCTTGGCGGCCGCCGGGGCGTGTTGTTCAACCGCCTCGGCCAGCCAGCGGTTCAACGCGGGGGTGGGCACGCGCTTGTTCCAGATCGCGTAAGTCTCAAATACGGCCGACATCAGATCGTTGAGGCCGCGGCCGGCAAGCGCCGAGAGCGCCACGATGGCAAGGCCGGGCATTTGCGCCAACCGCTCGGCCGCCGTGGCGCGCAGCTCTTTCAGCATTCTTTGCTTGTTGGACACCAAGTCCCACTTGTTGACGGCGATGATGAGGGCGCGCCCTTCGGTTTCGACCAGATCGGCGATGGTTAGATCCTGATGTTCGAAGGGATGCTCGGCATCGACGAGCAGGACCACCACCTCGGCAAAGCGAATGGCGCGGACGGCATCGCTCACCGCTAGCTTCTCGGCCGCCTCAAAGATGCGCGCCTTGCGCCTGAGACCGGCGGTATCGAACAAGCGAATGGGCCGCCCCTGCCATGTTGCGTCGCTGGCGACAGCATCGCGCGTCAAGCCGGGCTCAGGGCCGGTGATCATGCGTTCTTCGCCGAGCAGGGCATTGACCAAGGTGGATTTGCCGGCGTTTGGCCGTCCGACGATGGCGACGCGCACTGCACTGTGTTCGCGCGGCACATCGCCACCCGCCTCCGGGCTGCCTTGAGGTTCCAGGCCCAGCGCGCCGGCGATCGCGCCGCTCAATTCCCCCATTCCCTCACCGTGCTCGGCCGAAATGGCGATCGGCTCGCCAAGACCCAGCCGGAACGCCTCGTAAAACCCCTGCGTGCCCGCGCGGCCTTCGCACTTGTTGGCAACCGGAATGGCCGGCACCCCCGACGCCAGGACCAGTCGCGCAAATACCGTGTCGGCCGGAATGATGCCGTCCCGGGCATCGAACACAAACAACACCAAATCGGCGCTGGCGAGCGCCAATTCGCTTTGCGTACGCATGCGCCCGGCAATGGAGGAGCGCGGAGCCTCCTCGAGCCCCGCCGTATCGATGACGGTCACGGCATGACCCGCGATCGTCGCCTCCCCGGTGCGGCGATCACGGGTCAACCCGGGCCTGTCGGAGACGAGCGCCGCGCGCCTGCCGGTCAAGCGGTTGAAGAGGGTCGACTTGCCGACGTTGGGCCGGCCGACGATAGCAATGGCTGCGGGCATGCGTCAGTCGCCCAGGATCGGCGGTGTCATCGCCTGAGGGCTAGCGCGAATCCTGGCGCACTTCAATTGAACGCCACCAGCCGCGCCTTATCCGTCAGCACATACATGTGGCTCCCGGCCACCACCGGCCCGACGTAGACAGGCTGTCCGAGGTCCTGCGTGCCAACGACCTTGCCGGTTTGGGCTTCGACGTTGACGAGCTGACCCTTGCTGGACACCAGCCAAAGGCGATTGCCGGCCAGTACCGGCCCCGACCAGGTCGAGGACCCGGGCAGCTTGGCCGTCCATTGGATCTTTCCTTCGCGCCGAGTGATGGCCATCAGCTGCCCGCCGGTGTCGACCACAAACACGGAATCGCCCGCCACATAGGGCGCCTGGATGCTGGGCACGGTGAGCGACCACAGCCGCTCCCCCGTCTTGTAGGAGACGGCGATCATGCGGCCGGCATGCCCAACCGCGAACACCGTGACACCATCGATGGCTGGACGCGCGGCGTCACTCATGGCCGTTAGCGATGAGGCGGTGCGCGTGCGCGCCAACGAATCCGACCACAGCGCCTTGCCGTCGGTGACCCGTAAGGCAACGATGTCGCCGCTGGGGAACGGCACGACCACGACCTCGCCCTCGACCGCCGGGCTGGCGTTGGAGAGAATGCTCGCCCGCTCGGCGTTGCCGCGGAAGTTCCACAACTCCGAGCCATCCGCACCCGACAGGCAGAAAACGGCACCCTCGGTCGTCAACACGAAGACACGCTCGCCGATCGCCGTCGGCGAGGAGCGTATGGGGGCGCCAACCGTCTTCTCCCACAGCTTTTTTCCCGACCTGGCATCGAAGGCGATGACCAGGCCGAAGCCCGTGCCGGCATAGATGCGGCCGCCGTCGGCGGCAAGACCACCCCCGAAGCCCTCCTGGTCTTTCTCGCCTTGAGGCGTCGTTGAGGCCCGCCAGGCCGCCGCGCCCCCTCCGGTATTAAATGCCGCCACCGTCCCGGCGGCGTCCAAGGTGAAAACTTTGCCGTCATAGACGATGGGACTGGCCGTCAGCTTACCGTAAAAGCTGCTACCCGTTCCCGCATCGGCGCTCCAGGCGCTTTTGAGCGCGCCGCCCAGCATCAGATGGCCCGGCGAATTGTTGGCCACCCCGCCCGGCTGGCTCCAAGCGTCGTTTTGACGGGGTGGCGGCAGGGCGATGGGCTTATTGGCGGCGGCGAGATCGGAGGCGATGTTTTCCTGCTGAATGACCGAGATGCGCTTGCCCGGCAGGGGCACTTCCTTTTCGGCAAAGGGATTGATGTCCTGGAATTTGGGCAGGCTCGGCAGGCTCGCCCCCTCGCATCCCGACAGGAGGACCGCGCCAAAGAGCGCAGCGGTCACGGACCCCGATCCGTTGCCACCCAACCCTCGCTTGCCGCCCATCGTTGCTCTCTCAGGTTGAGGCCGAACAGCCTATTTCTCTTTGTCGATCGTCTTGGGCGCCGTGCCCGGCGGCGCGGATGCCGGCGGCGCGGGTGTGGACAGCTCGGCCTCGGTCAGCATCGCCATCATGATGCGCGCGCGCTCGGCAATGCTGGGCGGCGTATCTCGATCGCTCAACAACCGCTGGAACTGCTGGCGCGCGTCATCGGTCTTGCCCGCCTTCACTGCCGCCAGACCGAGCAACTCGCGCGCGCTCGCGCGCCACGGATTTGCATCGGCGGCCAAATCGTTGAGCCGATTCTGCATGTCCGTCCAGCCCGCCGTATCCAGTTTGAGACTGGCCGCCTGCAACCGCGCATAGTCGGCCAGCAACCGATCGCCGGCGCCTGCATTGGCAATGGCTTCGTAGGTGGCGGCCGCTTCGGCAAGCTTGCCGGCTTCGCGATCGGCTGCCGCCAACCGAAACCGGGCCAAGGTCGCATAGCCGGCCGGGCCAGACTTCCCGATGTCTTCCAAGATCTTCTGGGTTTGCGCGCCGCTCTCGGGCGGGGAGCGCCGGGTCGCCTCGGCAAGGCGGGCGCCGGCGGCCTCGGCCGCCACCGTGGTGCGATATTGATAGTATTTGACCCCGCCGACACCCACCACAATCAGCGCGATCGCGGCCACCACATAAGTGCCGTACTTCTCCCAAAGTTTGAGCAGTTGCTCGCGGCGCAGTTCTTCGTCGACTTCTCGTGCGAGGCTATCTCTCTGGTCGATCATGCTTTTCCGTGGCGCTGGTGCTGCTCCAAAGGGGGTGCCACCCATGCATAGCGCCTCGCCGGACTTGCCGGAAGAGTTTTACGGTCGGTGGCCGCTGATGGGACGGCTATTTTTTTGACTTTTTTGCGGCTGCACGGGCCCGACCCCACTCGGCCCGGGGGCCATAAGCGCCAGGCTGGACAATTCCGCGCTCGCCATAATTTGCGCCCTATTCGACCAGTCTAGTTGGTGTGACTTTGACCGCGAAATGGTTGCGGCGGCCGAAAGATTCGGGGAAGCGGCCGTTAACCTGTCGGCGGTGCAAGGGGCGGGAAAGACTTGACGGCGGCGGGGCGTCCGATCAAGGGCTATAGGGAGGATCTGTAAAGGCGCGCAGGCTCGCACTCGATTGAGGGCGGCGCATGGCGCGTGAGGGCTTCGCAGAACGGAGCTCGTGACGGGTAGTCGACGGGGCATGACAACTGCCCAGTCCGGTGTGAGTGGCGTGTGAGGGGTTTTGCAATGGTCAGTGATGCGTCCTCGGGTGACGGCCGGCGCGCGGAATTGGAGCGCGACAGGGCACCGGTCAAAGGGTCAGACGGCCACGCACGCAGCACGGCCGATCTCACCCACGAATTGGCCCAGCTGCTGGCGGCGACCATTGCACAACGACAGCTCACCAGCGGTTTGCCGGCAACTTCGCCACCCCCGCTCAATCTTGCAGGGCTGAGCAGCCAACAGCGAATCTTGGAGCCGACCTTCAAGGACGGGCTCTCGGCGCTCTCCTACAAGGCGCCTCGCGGCACGAGCCTGGTGCCATCGATGGATTTCAGCGCCGATGACGAACCCATGCCGATCCCGTCGACCTGGCGCGAACCCGCTCAATCCGATGACCGGTGGCTGCGCCAGCAAATGGGAGCAACGCTGCTGGGCTTGTGTGCAGGGCTGCTGGTGGTGGTGCCGATTGTGCTCTGGCTCAGCGGCTGGCTTGGCGAAGCCCAAAAGTCGAGGCCGCAACGAAGCGCGGAACCTACCCTGACGCCAATTGAGCCGCGCGCCGGCGAGGTGAAGACGGTAAAGGTGCAAGTGCGCCCCGTCGAGCGCACCCCGCAGACAGCGGCCCAATATGTGACGGGCAGCATCGATGGACGCGCCGGCGCCGAGCCGCCGAGGCTTGAGCCGATCGCGGCAGTGCCCGTGGCGAGAGCCCCCGAGCCCGCCACTCGACCCGAACCGGCGCGCCAGGTCGATGACCGCCTGGCAGAAGCCAGGCACCGCATCGAAAGCGGCGACGTCTCAGGTGCGCGCGATATTCTCAGCGCTGCGGAAGGCAACGCCCCCGGACCGATCTCGTTCGCCCTTGCCGAGACCTACGATCCCAACATGCTCGCGGCATGGGGCACGCGCGGTGCCATCGCCGATGTGGCGAGGGCCAAGGCGCTCTACCACAAATCGCTGGGCCTCGGGATGGCGCGCGCGCAAGCGCGCCTGGAGGCCCTGCAGTAGGCGTCCACCGGCACGGCGATCGGCGCGAAATCGAGCCACCTGCTTGGACGTCGCTCGCGACATGGCGCATACGCGCGCAGGACACCCGGGCGGTCGCGCCAGCCCGGCGACTGGTCTCTGTCTAAGGCGCACCAGCGGCTCACTATCCGCGCTGCCGTCCTTCAAGGGCGGCGCCGTCCTCACGGCCAGCGAAGATCGCGGCCCCCGTGTGCAGCCGACGCTTGGGCTGCGGGCCTAGGGCGGCGCGTCCGAGCTAGCGAACGACGGCGCCCGTGGGCCCGACGCCAACCACGCGCCTACCAACGCCGGTGATGGTGGTGATGCCGATGGCCACCAATGAAAAACCCGAACGACGGACGATAGTAGTAGGGGTAGGGGTCGTAGTAGTAGGGCGCATAGCCGTAGTCGACCCAGCGGCGCTGGCACTGCAGATGCCCTCGGTACCGCCAGCAGCGGCGGCTCCAATACACCTGGTCAACATTTGAGGCTTCGCGCACGGCCGAGGTCAGATCGCCGGCCGTGGCAACGGCCGGAGCAGCCTCAGCGGAAGCAGCCGCCACTGCCAGACCGATGGCGGCAGTTGCGCCCAACAAGTAATGCCTGACTTTCATCACGGCCTCCATGGTGTGAGCATTCCCACAGCTCAATTCCCGGCGGGAAAGACATAGTTCCCAACAGGTTCCCTGAATGGCGAATGAACGTCGGTGGTGGCCGCTTGTTCCCGGCACAAACACCGTGCGCTGCCGCAGGTCGACAAGGGGTGGCAGGCGAGCCGCAACGCACCGCCTTGAGCGCGCAAATGGTGACTTGCCGACCGCCGCGGGATTGCCCGGACGGCGCTTCAACCCCCGCGCTGTTTGAGATAATGGCGACGCGCTTTGGCACGGTTACCGCACGCGCGCATATCGCACCAGCGTCGCGAGGCGTTCCTACTCCCATCGAGAAACAACCATCGACACGCATCGTTGGCGCATTGGCAGATCCGGTCGCCGCGGGCCGCGACGATGAGATCGGCCGCCGACCAAACAACCGCGGCTAGAAGCTGGGGCGCCGAAAGCCGACGGGCGCCCGCGAGCGCCTCCACCTGCCAAGCGTATTGCGCTCCCACTTGCGCGATGTGCGCGCGCGGCGGGGCATGCGCGATCGCCGCATTGAGCACCGACAACTCGGCCGCTGGAATCGAGCCGCCGGCGGCGAGGGCGCTGAACGCGCGATAGATAACCTCGCGCAAGGCAATGGCTTCGGCGAACAGAGTGGCCGAGGCCGCCGGCGTCGTCGACCGGTAGAGCGCGGCCAGGGGGCTCGCGCGGCCGCACCAGTCAATGAGATCAGCAGGACGCCGTAGCGTTTCCGTGGGGCTCTCCAAACCGCGCCAGCAGCGCGTGTTGGCGAAGTCGAGACATAGGCTCGGGCGTCCCGATGCAACTAGGCGCGCACGCGCGCGGCCGCTGCTGGTGGCTGCGCCCATCTTGCCTTGCCTCCTACGCATCAACCTCGCGCCGCCGCAACGCCGCCTAACCACCATACCGGTTGACAGACCTAGCAGCCGCCCCTAGGGTCGACAACCCTGTAGCTGGTTAGAAAAGGGAAACCGCGGTGGCTTGGCGGCACGACGCTCTGGCTGCGGCGCTCACACACAAGGCGCGCCACGGCGCGCCCGGAGGCGCCGAGGCCTCACTGCTGGCGGCAGGCGAAGGCTGGCGCGCCTTCGACGTCGTCTGCAGCTGCGGACCGCGCGATCGACCCTTCGAGGAGCGGCACGATACGCCATCGGTCTCCCTCGTGTTGTCGGGCACTTTTGCCTGCCGCAGCCGTTGCGGCACCTGCCTGTTGTCGCCGGGCGCGTGGTTTCTTGTGAGCGGTGGCGAGCCCATCGAGTGCTCCCACCAACACGGTGAGGGCGACCGCTGCTTATCGTTCCAATTTGACGCCGAAATCTTCGCCGCTCTGGCCCATGGCGCCGCTGGCGCCCGCGTCCCGCTGGCGCGCCAAGCCGTGCCGCCATTGCGCGCCCACGCGCCCCTGGCGGCGCGCGCGATGGTGGCGGTTGCTCGCGGCGAAGCGGTCGAAGAGGTTGCCTTCGAGGTAGCCGGCGCCGTCGTTCAAGCCGCCGTCGGAGGGGGTGCGGCCGAACCCGCAAGCCGGCACCATGCCGCCATCACCCGCACCATCAGGTGGCTCAGCGCGGCGCTGGATAGCCAACACACGCTGGCCGAACTTGCGCGAGCGGCAAACCTGAGCCCCTACCACTTCCTGCGCACCTTCAAGGCGGTCACGGGCATCACGCCGCATCAATGGCTGCTGCGAGCGCGCCTGCGTGAGGCCGCCCAGCGGCTCGCCAACAGCCGCACCGGCGTCACCACCATCGCCCTCGATGTCGGCTTCGACGACCTGTCGAATTTTATCCGCAGTTTTCGCGCCGAGTTCGGCGTCTCACCACGGCAATATCGTCTCGCGGCCTGACCGGCACCAGGACAGCAATTTTCGCCAAGTTTGTGCGGGCCGCAGCCGGCAAGGTGGCTCCTGTCGAGACAAGCAGGAGACCACAGCCATGCTCAATCACATATCGATCGGCGTCCGCGACGTTGCGAGGTCGAAGCGCTTCTATGATGCTGCCTTGGCCCCACTCGGCTATGCGTGCCTCAGCCAATCGCCCGACGCCTTGGGCTATGGCGGCGATCGCGTCTGCCTATGGATCGGCGCCACCGACCAGCCCGTGCCGGCAAACGCCAAATCTGGGTTGCACTTTTGCTTTGACGCACCGAGCCGCCAAGGCGTGGACGCCTTCCATGCGGGGGCCCTCAGCGCCGGCGGACGCGATCATGGCACGCCGGGCCTACGCGCCGATTACGGGAACAATTACTATGCCGCCTTCGTCATCGATCCGGACGGTTACCGGCTCGAGGCCTACTGCGGTAAGCCGGCGTGAGGCTGTCACGACACAAGCCTTCACGGCTTTCCTCGAGGCGCTGCGGGCCGACGACGCGGCGAGCAACGTCAATGTGTACGCAACAACCCTGCGCACCTATGACCCCAGAGCCGATGCCTGGCACATCCCGTGGACCGACCGGTGACACAAAGCTACCTCAGCATGATTGGTCGCCGCCAAGGCCGCGATATCATGCAGCTGGGGAAGACCGAAAGTGGTCAGTTGATGCGCTGGAGCTGTTCGCAGATCAAGCCCCAGTCCTTCTCCTGGGCGGGGCGAGCTTTCTACCGACAATGGGGTGATCTGACACACACCAATGTGGAATTCAGCGCGCGCGGTGCCGTGGTCTAGGGAAAGCCTGGCTGGCGTCTGTGGCGGCCGCCGAGCTTTCCCTAGCGGCGCGAGACCGCGGGCCCCGTCTTAAGCTAGGTTTGGCGCATGCACCGCCCCAGGGTTGTCTCCGCCGAGAAAGGCCATCGACTTTGGCCAGCGCCCGACCGTGAGGGGACGGACCTGGGACGGCTTTGATGCGGCGCCGGCGCGACAGCCTTTCGCTCGCCGAGGCCCGGCGCATCGCCCTTGCGGCCCAAGGTTTCGGCGGGCCGCGCCTGATGAAGGTCCATGACAAGCGTGCCCTGCGGCGTCTCCTCGAGCGCTTGGGCGTCGTGCAGATCGATTCGGTCAACGTGCTGGCGCGCGCCCACACCCTGCCGCCGTTTTCACGCCTCGGTCCCTATCGGGTCGACGATTTGCAGGCATTGGCCTACGCTGGCCGAAGCCGCGCCCTTTTTGAGTATTGGGGCCATGAGGCGTCGCTTCTGCCCGTGGCCCTGCAACCGATGTTGCGCTGGCGCATGGCGCGCGCCAGCCGCGGGGAAGGGATCTATAAAGCGCTCGCCAGCTTCGCCCGGGAGCGTCCGGAACTGATCGCGCAAGTGCGACGTGAGATCACCGATCGCGGCCCACTCCGGGCGGGCGACCTTTCGCACAAACACAAAGGAGACGGCGGCTGGTGGGGATGGTCGGACGGCAAGCGCGCCCTCGAATGGCTGTTCTGGACCGGCGCGCTGTCGACGGCGACGCGCTACCAGACCTTCGAGCGCGCCTATGATCTGACCGAACGCGTACTGCCGCAGGCTATCGTTCAGGCCGCGACGCCTACCGAGGCCGAGGCGCAACGCCACCTCGTGCGCATCGCCGCCGGCGCCCTGGGGATCGCCAGCGAGCGCTGCCTGCGCGACTACTTTCGGCTGCCGGTCTCCGATGCAAGCCTGCGCATCGCCGAGTTGGTCGAAGCGGGGGAGCTGATCCCCGTTGCCGTGGAATCCGCCTTCCCCGCCGCCTACCTCTTCCGCGATGCGCGGCAACCACGGCGGATGGCAGCACAGGCTTTGCTGGCTCCGTTCGATCCCTTGATCTGGCAGCGCCAACGGGCCGAGGCTCTGTTCGGCGCGCGCATTCGCCTCGAGCTCTATACGCCGCCTGAAAAGCGCATTCACGGCTACTACGTCCTGCCGTTCCTGCTCGGCGATCGCATCGCGGCACGCGTTGACCTCAAGGCGGATCGGGCGCGCTCGGTACTGCGGGTGCAAGCCGCGCATGGCGAGCCGGGCATGCCTGCGGTCGTCGCCGAACCGTTGGCGCATGAATTGCGGCTGATGGCTCACTGGCTCGGCTTGCACCACGTCGAGGTGCGCCGATCGGGCGACCTGGCGCGCTCCCTCCAAGCAGCCGTGCGCCAGTGAACGCCCGTTTTGCCGCTCACGTCAGGTCGGATTTTTGGGCGACCTGGATGGCCTCGAGACGGTTGCGGACGTTCATTTTTTTGAAAAGTTGTGTGACGTAGTGCTTGATGGTGCCGACAGTTAGACCGAGGCGGTCGGCGATCTCCTTGTTGGTGAGCCCCTTGGAGACGTGCGAAAGAATTTGCTGCTCACGGTAGCTGAGCGCCGCCTGCAGCTTGGCCTCGCGCATCGGCAGGAGGGCGCCTCCCTTGGCGTCCGTCAACAGGCGCGAAGCCAACTCGGGCGTGACGAAGGGCAGTCCACGGTGAATGCTCTTGATGGCGGCCACCAGTTCTGTGCCGCTAATGCCTTTGAGGATGTAGCCCTTTACCCCGGCGGACAAGGCCTTCGACACGCTCATGACGTCGTCGAGAGCCGTCAGCACGACGAGCTTGCAGCTCGATCCACCCCTGGCGATGCCGACCGCAGCTTCGATGCCGCCTTCCGGTATACTGATGTCGATCAGCATGACGTCGGGTTCGGCCTCACGCACCGCCGCGCGTGCCTCGGCCGCCGTCGCGCCCTCGGCGACCAGCAGGAGGTCGTCGTTGCGTGTGATGGTCTGCACCACCGCTTCCCGAAAAATCGGATAGGGATCGACCACGGCGACACGGATAGGTTTAGACATTTGTATTTCCCATATCACCTAGTCCAAAGCCGACGCAGAAGCGGACTTGCCCGTGCGCCGGCGAGTGCACCTGCAGCGTTCCGCCGAGAGCCTCGATCTGATGCCGCACCCTTTCGCTACTGAGCTCGAGATCCTCCGTCAGCCACGACGAGGAGCGCGGAAACTGCGTTTCGTAAGCGATTTCGATCTGTAGCGTCTCCCCCCCAGTGGCGCGCACGTGGAGGCTGCCACAGCCCGTATGCCGCACCGCGGCGGCGAGACCTTCTTCGATGAACTGGTAGAGGCAGGCCTTCAGGGGATAAGCGGCTTCTTGCGGCAGATCGCGAAAATCGCAACTGACGGCCGAGGCCGTTCGCAGTTCGTGCAGGCACACGGCGGTGCTGATCGACTCCGCCAAGGACAGGCTCTCGATTTCGGAAGGGGCCAAGCCAGCCGACACGTCGCGAATTTGACTCAAGCACTCCTTGAGGGCCTTGCGGATCACGTCGATATCGGCAGCGCGGGTGGCCGCGCAATGATCGGGCCCGGACTCAGACAGGGAATCGAGTTTGAGCAGCGCCAAGGCGGCAAGTTGCAACGGCCCGGCATGCAATTCGCGGCCGACGCGCCGCAGATTGCGCTCATTCATTTCCAGGACCCGGCCGTTGGCTTTCAACACACGCCGGCGAAACTGCTCATGGGCCGCCCGTTGCAGGGCCAATTCGCCGATGCGCATTTGCAGTCCATCGGTGAGACTGAACAGCACCAGCAGCAACCCGATCGCGGCGCTGGCGATCACGACGTAACTCGCATATTGGGCCGCGCGGATTTCCCGCACCAGTTCCACGGCCAACTCGGAGATCTCGGCCAGCGCGATGATGCGATTGGTGCCGGTCTGACGGATCGGCGCATAGACTTCCAGGATTGGCGTATTGAGGGCCCGCTCCTGCGCCTCCTCTTCCCCGTCGAGCTCAAAATTGGCGACGACGTCACCTTGGAAGGCGCGCTCCCGGCGGGCGCTGGCGGGAAAACGCCGACCAACAATTTCACTGCGGTTGCTGAAAACGACCCGATCGCCAACCCAGATCCTGAAGGCAACGACGGGTTTGCCGATCGAGGCTGGAGCCAACAGACGCTCAAGCGCCTGACGGTTTTCGCTGGACAGGGAGGGCTTGGCGGCGAGCTCCTGGACCAGGGGTTCCACGAAGCTGTCCATGTACAAGGCCGTGCTCGCAGCCGCCTTGTGCCCGAAAGCCTGCTCAATATGGCGCGCCACGAACGAGCACACGTAGACCACGCCGATCACCACCACCAGCGATAGGGCGACGGTGAGCTTGCGCGCGCGTTCCAGGCCTTGCCACCACACACGAATGGGCGAGAAGATCGGCAAGGCAAGCCGAGGCAGACTATTTGCGGCCATGACCAGCACTCTAAGCCTGTTGTGGAGTTTGGATACGCTGAAAGGCCGCCCTTGGTTATCAGACCAAAGTGAACTCAAAGTATTGGCTCTTTGGCCAATCGAGCCTCACGCTCGTCCGCCGCCCCCCACGCCGCGCCGCAGCCAAGCTTCAGGCAAGGGGCCAACCGTTCGCCCCGTCGCGCTTGAGGCGCACTAGGCGCACGCGAGGCCTGACTAGCTCATGGACCGGGCACTGCGGGCATCGCCGGGGGTGGTGGCGCTGCTGACGCCGCCCCTAGCCTTGAACTCCGATCGCTCGCCCCCGATCGCTCGCCAAAGTCAGCCGGTATGGCTGGCCGTCCCCGCCTGGCGGGCCAATCGCTGCGGGTCGTCGCAAGGCTGTTTCAGGCATGGCGCTGGAGGAGGCACCCGCACCGCGTGGGGGTTGTTAGTGGCGCGCGCGCTCGCCGTTGCCGAGGGGAGGCCAGGCCAGCACCGGCAACGTCCACCAGAGCCAGCGGCCCTCGCCAGTGGGCTCGCGCGATAGGGCGCCAAGCGCGCTCATGCCCGGCGGGCGCTGCGGGGCTTGCGGCATGACCGATAGGGCCGGCCGCGCCACGTCCGGGACCGCCGGCAGGGGCCGATCGCCGGCGTACGCGGCGGCGCGCATCCGACCTTCGCGGGCAACACCCTCGCGCGTGACGGTTGGCGTCGACCACGTCAGTGCCGCCACTTCCGGGGGCGCCACCCAGTGGTCGCGCCGCATGGATTGGGCGGTCACAGACAGGGGTGGGGTTGCCACGTCGTCGCTCGCCGGGGCTTCGATGAGCCGCACCGCCGCCGAGATCTGCGTCAGAATAGCGGCGTTGGCATCAATGACTTCGATCCCGACCATGAACGCGGGCGGCGTGCCGGGACGCAGTGTCGCGGAGAGGTCGTCGAGATCCGCCCGCGCCAGATCCCAAGTGTGCTCATCGCGCCGTTCGCCCCGCGAAAACCACACGGCTTCCGGCACATGCTGCAAGACGACCCGCACCTCGCCTGCGCCCTCAAGGCCGGTAACGAGCAAGGGGAAGGCGGTCGGTCGATCGCTCTTGAGGATCGGCAGGTCCAAAGCGACGGGCCGCGGGCGATCCGGCCACGCGCTGGCGGCAGCAGTGGCGGAGGGGTGGTGGCCGGCCTCGACCTTGAGGCGTGTCGTGATCAGGGCAAAGGCGCCAACACCGACGACAAGGCTCCCGAGCAGGCCCACGGCAAAAGGTCTGAGCTTGGTGGCTGTCGGCGGGCGCGGCGGCAGCGGGCGGTCCGCCTCGCGGGGGGTACCGTTGCGCTGCAGCTCGGCCAATCGCTGCATCAAACCCGCGGACCGCCAGCCCCTGATGGCGACCCCGGCAGCCGTATCCCCCATGGCCTCGTCTCCCCTTGACGCACCACGCCGTCCCACCCGAGACGGGTTGCTTTCCCCACGCCCGCCAGGCACGTGCCCCCGTGCTCCGACCAGCATCGCCAGTTTTCCACAACTTTCCCGAGGCGCGCAAATGATTTCGCTTGATTTCCCCAAGTTGAGCACATTTGGCCGATCGGGTCGACCTGCCGCCACCGCCGGGCTCGAGCCATCGGAGGGCCGGGCGAGCGCCACGGTTGTATCGCGGCCCGCCGGTCCACTAGGTTGCGCCGGCACGATGGCCGACCGTCGCCCCTCGCGTCGTCCTTGGAGGTTTCAAATTCATGTCCGTCAATGCCTACACACAACACCTCGACAAGTGTGCCGCCAATTTTCAGCCGCTCTCTCCATTGCCGTTCCTCGAGCGCGCGGCCGCGATCTATCCTCAGCGCATCGCCGTGATCCACGGGAGCCGGCAAGACACCTACGCCGAGCTCTACCGGCGCACGCGGCGCCTGGCCTCCGCGCTATCGCGGCGCGGCATTGGGCCAGGTGATACGGTTTCGGTGATGCTCGCCAACACACCCCCGATGCTCGAGGCCCACTACGCGGTGCCCATGACCGGCGCGGTGCTGCACGCCATGAACACGCGCCTCGACGCCGCCCTCATCGCTTTTCAGCTCGACCATGCCGATGCCAAGGTGGTGATTTGCGATCGCGAATTTGCGCCGGTGATGCGCGCGGCCTTGGCACGGGCCCAGGTCAAGCCTCTCGTCATCGACTACGACGATCGCGAATTAGAGCAAACACTCGAACGCCTGTCGGATCTCGACTACGAAGCGCTGATCGCCGAGGGCGATCCCGCGTTTTGCTGGCGCATGCCCGATGACGAATGGGACGCCATTGCGCTCAACTACACCTCGGGCACGACGGGCAATCCCAAGGGCGTGGTCTACAGTCACCGCGGTGCTGCGCTCATGTGCTACGCCAACACCCTGGCAACCGGCATGGGCGGCCATCCCGTGTATTTGTGGACCCTGCCGATGTTCCACTGTAATGGCTGGTGCTTCCCCTGGACCCTGTCGCTGGTCGCCGGCACGCATGTGTGCCTGCGGTCGGTGCGGGCCAAGGCGATGTTTGCGGCCATTGCTGAGCATCGGGTCACGCATCTGTGCGGCGCGCCCATCGTGATGTCGACGCTCCTCAACGCCGCCGCGGACGAAAAACGACCGCTATCCCACCGGGTCGAGTTCGTCACGGCGGCGGCACCCCCGCCCGAGGCGGTGTTGGCGGCGATGGCGGACGCCGGCTTCAATGTTACGCACGTCTACGGCTTGACCGAGGTCTATGGCCCAGCCGTGGTCAATGAATGGCAAGCGCAATGGGATGGGCTCGCCCCGGGCACGCGCGCCCAGCTGAAGGCGCGGCAGGGCGTACGCTACACCGCCCTCGAAGGGCTCAGTGTTATGCGCCCCGAGACGATGCTGCCGGTGCCGGCGGACGGGGTGACCCTTGGCGAGGTGATGTTTCGCGGCAACATCGTCATGAAGGGATACCTCAAGAACCAAACGGCCACGGCACAAGCCTTCGCTGGTGGCTGGTTCCATTCCGGCGACCTCGGCGTGCTGCATCCGGACGGCTACATTCAGCTCAAGGATCGTTCCAAGGACATCATTATCTCGGGCGGGGAGAACATCTCATCGATTGAGGTGGAGGAGGTGATCTACAAACACCCTGCCGTGGCGGCCTGCGCCGTCGTTGGCAAGGCGCACGAGAAGTGGGGAGAAACGCCGGTGGCCTTCGTCGAGTTAAAGCCGGGCATGACGGCCTCAAACGAAGAAATCCTTGCCCACTGCCGCAACGGCCTGGCCGCCTACAAATGTCCAAGTTTGATCGTGTTCGCCGAGATCCCGAAAACCAGCACCGGCAAGATCCAAAAATTTATGCTGCGCGAGATGGCAAAAGCGTTGTGAGGCGACGGCCCGGCGAAAAATTTCTCGCCGCTCGCAAGCCGTTGTTTGCCCGGACCTATCGCCGGCAAGATGCGGGACCAGGCGCGCGGCGCGCCCGGGCCAGCGTCGGAACAAAGCCAATGGCGTAACGTTCCCCGGCGGCCCCTACGGGGCGCAGCAACAAAAATTGGAGCTCCTTCATGCATTCAGGTCTCGTCAGCGCCGTCGTGCTTGTCGCCGCTACGCTGTGGGCGGGAACCGCCGGCGCCACCCCAATCACCGGCGGCACGCGCGCGCCCGCTGCCCAGCCCCTCGTCAATAAAGTTGCCACTTTCGTGTGCGTACGCGACGATAGCGGCTGGCACTATATGCGCGGCCATCGTCGCGTCACCTGCCGCCCCGTGCGCCCATCGGGCGCCCATTGGGGCTGGCAGTGTGAGGGCCGTCGTTGCGGCTGGTGGCACCGCCACGAACGCCGGTTTTACGACTGACTTTGGACCGTCACTGCCTGTAAGCGTCTTTGTGCGCATCGCGCGATCGGCCCAGAGCATCTCCTTGGCCCATCGCGCGATCCGCGACCCAAAATCGACCCCCCTTTGCCGCCGCGCACTGGCGGTTATTCTGCCCACAAGGCAAGCGCCGCGACACCGGCGGCGATCTTGAGGCCCTTCTGCGCTTGAATGCTCAGGGGCTGCAGAATGATGCCGCGGCGCGAGGCGCCGATCAGCGCATTGGCGCCAACTCCGTAACTCGCGGTTGCTTGCGCACCGATCCCGCCATAATCACCGTTGAGCGATCGCAGCGGCGGGTTCGCGGTTGGTGCCAGCACGCCAGGCCACGGCCGTCATTTCGCGTGCTGCCGAGGTCGATGTCGAATTTGGAAATTGAGCCAGATAAAACTCATCCCGTCCCGGCGCTGAAAGCGGCAGCGAGGGGACTTGGTCGACGTGACGATATGGCCGGTGCTGCCGCGCGCCGTGCAGGTGAGAATACCGACCTCGACGCGCGCCTGGGCGCCCGCCTCGGCGGCAATGGCAAAGCTGGCCAGCACCAGATCCTGTCAAAAGCCGCGCGGCCTTGGCCGGCCCTGGCGCGGCCTGGCCGGTGACGATCGAGGCCGGCATTTGCCTTGGCTTCGGGCGGGCGCTAAAAGCCGACCCTATGTCACCAGCAGCCTCCCGAAAAACGCGCCGACCGGGCGCCCGCCGCGCGGCGGTGCCGCGCGACACCGTCAAGCCTGCCCCCCGGGTCGGCCTGGTTTCGCTCGGCTGCCCGAAGGCCATGGTAGACAGCGAGCGCATCATCACGCGACTGCGGGCGGAGGGCTACCAGCTCTCGGCAAACTACACCGGTGCTGATGTGGTGGTGGTCAATACCTGCGGCTTTCTCAACTCGGCCAAGCAGGAAAGCCTCGACGCCATCGGCGAAGCGATGGCCAAGAACGGGCGAGTTGTCGTGACGGGCTGCTTCGGCGTGGAAAAGGAACGTATTCTTGCCGCACACCCCGGCGTGCTGGCCGTTACCGGCCCGCATCAATACGAACAGGTCGTGGAGGCCGTGCACGAAGCGGTGCCGCCGCTGCACGATCCCTTTCTCGATCTCGTCCCGCCGGAAGGCTTGCACCTGACGCCCCGTCACTACGCGTATCTGAAGATTTCCGAAGGCTGCAACAACCGCTGTTCGTTTTGCATCATCCCCAGCCTGCGCGGGCGGCTCGCCAGCCGCCCCGCGGCCGAGGTGATGAGCGAGGCCGAACGCCTGGTGAAGGCCGGCGTCAAGGAGCTACTGGTCATCAGCCAGGACACCTCGGCTTATGGCCTCGACATCAAATACGCCGAGAGCAGCTGGAAGGGGCAAATGCTGCGCGCACGCTTCCTGGATCTTGCGCACGCGCTGGGTGGGCTCGGTGCCTGGATTCGCCTGCATTACGTCTATCCTTATCCGCACGTCGATGCGGTGTTGCCGCTGATGGCGGAAGGAAAAATCCTTCCCTACCTTGACATTCCCTTCCAGCACGCCGCCCCGGCGGTGCTCAAGGCCATGCGTCGGCCCGCGCACCAGGAAAAGACCCTCGATCGCCTCGCCCGCTGGCGCGACATCTGTCCCGATTTGGCGGTGCGCTCCACCTTCATTGTCGGCTTTCCGGGCGAGACCGAGGAGGACTTTGCGTTGCTGCTTGCCTGGCTCAAGACGGCGCGGTTGGCGCGCGTCGGCTGCTTTAAATACGAGGCGGTCGCCGGTGCCGCCGCCAACGAGCTACCCGGGGCGGTTGCCGAAGAGGTCAAGGAGGAGCGCTGGCATCGCCTGATGTCGGTGCAGCAGGAGGTAAGCCGCGACCTCAGCGCGACGCGCGTCGGTCAGGGCATCGACGTCATCGTCGACGAAGTCGACGATGAGGGCGCCATCGGTCGGTCCAAATGGGACGCACCGGAGATCGACGGCTCGGTTTTCCTCAACGGCGCCAAGGAACTTGCGCAGGGCGATATCGTGCGCGCCCGCATCGTTGCCAGCGATGCCTATGATGTCTGGGCCGAAGTCGGCGCCTGAGCCTCATGCCGCGGCTGCACGCGCAGATCACCGAGCTTTGCAATCAGGGGCTGCGCGCGCATGATGTTGCTGGGTGGAGGCCAGAGGGGTGGGGATTAAGGATTCATGCCGCAGTTGAGGATCAGGTTCGGCAGCCAGCCGAGCACGGGCAACGATCCGATCGCGGGGGTGGTGTGGATCACGCTAGCCATGGCGCTGTTCGCGGGGCTGGCCATGTTCTCGCGCATGGCTATGAACGCCGGATTGCACCCGTTTGAGGTCGTCTTTCTGCGCAACACCTTCGCCTGCCTGATGCTGGTGCCGTTGCTGATCTACCGCGGCCCGCGGCTCTTCTATTCTGACCAGTTCAATCTCTACGGCCTGCGCGTCCTCATCTCGCTGCTTTCCATGCAGACCTGGTTTTACGCGATTTTTCTCATCCCAATCGGGGAGGTGACGGCGATCAGCTTTCTCGCCCCCTTATTCGGCACCTTGGGTGCGGTTTTTCTCCTGGGTGAGGTGGTGCGCATTCGTCGCTGGACCGCGCTCGGGGTAGGATTTCTCGGGGCCCTCATTATCCTGCGCCCCGTCGGCTCGCAGATCGGCTTGGGGCAGGTGCTTGCCATCTTTTCCGCCATGGCCGCGGGACTGACGGTCGTGCTCGTGAAGCAGCTGACCGCCCATGACGATCCGGACAAGATTGTCTTTCTCACCAATGTCCTGATGACGCCGCTATCGCTCGTGCCCGCCCTGTTCGTGTGGCGTTGGCCGACCCTTGCCGTACTGCCGGCACTGTTGGGGATGGGCCTATGCGCCGTGCTCGGGCATATTTGCGTCGTGCGCGGCTACGCCGCCACCGACGCTTCGCTGGGCATGACCTTCGAGTTCTCGAAGCTACCCTTTACCGTCGGCATGACCTATTTGGCGTTCCGAGAAACCATCGACCTTTTGACCTGGGTCGGCGCCTTCGTCATTTTTGCGTCCGCACTTTATATCACCCGACGCGAGGCCAGGCTCGCCCGCGAGCGCGCACAAATTCGCGCGCGCGGGGCCACCGAACTGGGCGCCTCCTAGGCTCGCGGCGCGCGCGCGCGCCCTGTGCACGCGCCTAGCGAAGAAAGCCCGCCTCCTGCAGGTATCTGAGCGTCCCCGGATGCAGCAATTCGCGGCGTGCCGCGCTCGCCGTATTGGCCGCGGTGGTCTCACGCGCCTGCGGCAGGCGCGCGGCCAAACGCGTTTCGCCGTCGTGGAGCGCGCGAGCCAGCCGATAGGCGACGTCATCGGGGAGCGTGGGTCGCGACAGGATCAAGCTCCAGGAGCCGACCGAAACGATCGGCGCGGCTTGGCCGGGGAACGAGCCTGCCGGCACGGTCAAGGTCTCAAGGAACGGATGCTTGGCCCTGATTTGCTTGATGCCTTCGGCATCGGGCACGATGAAACGCGCCCCGGCGGGCGCCTTGGCCACCGCCGTGAAGCCCGGCCAGCCGCTGCCACCGCCCCACAGCGCCGCGGCCTTGCCGCTCGCCACCATCGCTGGCCCGTCGCCGGCGCGCTCGAGCAGAATGGCTTGGAAGTCGCGGTTGCGATCATAACCCAGACCCTCGAGCACATAGCCCGCCAACAGCACGAGACCGGAACCTTTGGCGCCAAAGGCGACGGGCTTGCCCAGGAGGTCCTCGATGGCGTGATAGGGACTGTCGGCGCGCACGACAAACATGCCGGGGGTAGCGTACATGGCAAAGACGATGCGCAGATCGGCACGCGGGCGCCCAAGACCATTGAGCGCCTCCAGGGCCGCCTCGCCCTGCACCAAGCCGATATCGAGTTTGCCTGCCTCCAACAGCGGAATGTTTTCGGCGCTGCCGGCAGTATGCTGGGGACGTACCTCCAGCGTCGCGTCGGTCTCGTTGATGCACTCGCTCACCGCCTGCCCGTAAACGGGAAAGCCACCGCCAGGCGTGGCCGTGCCCAGCACCACGATGGTCTTTTCCGCCGCCTTGGCACCGAAGGCGACCGCCATCGCCACCATGAGAGGCAAGCTGGCAAGCACTAGGGTTCGCATCCATGCACTCCTTTGCCGCGGGCGTGGCTTGGCGCGCTGGTAGCCAGTATAGTTAAGCCTCGCGTGGCGGCGATCAACAATTTGCCAGCGCGCCTTCGCGCGGGAAGCTTGAGGTGGTGGCGCAATGGGCGTGCGTGGCCTGCTAGGGGTGCTGGTTTTGCTGGTGCTGGCGGCATGGCCGGCGCACGCCGAGGAACCGCCCCTGCCGCCAGCCAGCCTGGCACAACTTGAAAAGCGCGCCGTGCGTCTCGACGCGCTCTTCACCAGGCTCGCTAGCACCGACGACGCCGATGAGGGCGACACCATCATCGAAGAGATCTGGCGGGTGTGGCTGCAGTCCGGACGGCCGGAGATTGACGCCCTGATGCAGAAGACCCTCGCCCTATTGCAGGCAGGGGAACCACGGGCGGCAATGCCCCTGCTTGATACCATCGTCGAGCGCGCTCCGGATTGGGCGGAGGGTTGGAACAAGCGGGCGACCGTTCTCTATGTGCTCGACGAGTACGACCGATCGCTGGCCGACATCGACAAGGTCCTGGCCCTGGAGCCGCGGCACTTTGGCGCTCTCGCCGGCCGCGGTCTCATACACATCGCCAGGGAAAACTACCGCGCGGCGCTCGAAGACTATCGCCGCGCTCGCGCCGTAAACCCGTTCTTGCAAGGCGCCGCGCAGATGATACCCACACTGGAACGCCGGATTGGCGAGAGGCCTCTTTGAGGTCCCCTCGCCCGAGCAAGGGTCAATCCTTGTAATCCGGCTCGCGCCGGTCGAGCATCCGCTTGATGGCGTCAAAGTGCCGTTGCGATGGCGAGGGATCATAACTTGGATTACCGCCACCGCCCCTTGTCTTTTCGACCACCGGCTCGGGCAGTTGTTTCAGCGGCTGGCCGGTCCACATGGCATAGATTTGTACCTGTGCGGCGCGCTCGACGTAATAGAGCCGGTCGTAGGCCTCCGCCACCGTCTCGCCCACGGTGGTGATCCCGTGGTTGGCCATGAACAGGATCGTCTTGTCGCCAAAGACCCGCGCCAGGCGTGCGCCTTCCTCCGGTTCGACCGCCGGCCCCATATAGCTGTCGTCGTAGGCAATGGCGTCCATCAACAGGACCTCGGTTTGCCCGATCTCCTTGATGCGCGGGTCCTCGAGCCGCGTCAACGCACTGGCGTAGGGCATGTGGGTGTGGAACACGGCGCGGGCATGCGGCACCCTGTTGTGGATCGGTGCATGAATGCAATAGCAGGAGCGCTCGACGTCGCCGACGCCGCGTTTCACTTTACCGTCATCAATACCGACTTCCATGAACGAACTTGCCTTCGCCTCCGACCAATGCAGGCCAAAGGGAATCTGATAGTAGCGGTCGCGCTTACCGGGCACCGTCAGCGTCAAGTGATTGAAGATGCCCTCGTGGAAGCCGTGCATCACGGCAGCGCGATGCGCCGCGGCCAAGTCGATGCGCGCCTGCCATTCCTGCGCGCTGCACTCCTCACGCGTCACTGGCGATACTTTGAGCTGCATGCCTGTCCTCCTTGGCGAGCCTATCGTTAGGCTCGCTTCAATTGCCGCCAACTCTAGCAAGGAGATGACGCGCACGGAAGATTGTTCGCACGCTTTTACCACCCCAGCTGCGAGCACCGATGTCCTAGTTCAAGACCTTATATTGCTTAAACCAGGCGGTCATCTGGCGCCAAGCATCTTCCGCCGCCTCCTTGCGGTAGCTTGGTCGATAATCCGCGTGGAAGCCGTGCGGGGCTTCCGGATAGATCTTGAAAGACGCCGTCTTGCCGGCGGCCCCGAGAGACGCCCGCATCGCCTCCACCTGCGTGACCGGAATGCCCTGATCGGCTTGACCGTAGAGACCGAGCACGGGTGCCTTCATTTGCGCTGCCAATTCGGTCGGGCTCATCGGCCAAATCGCCTTCTGTCCGGCCGGATCGACCAGCGGGCCATAAAAGGCGACGCCCGCCGTGACATTGGGATTGCTCGCACTGTAGACCCATACCGTGCGCCCGCCGCGGCAGTAGCCGATAATGCCGAGCCGGCTCGTGTCGCCGCCTTGTGACCTGGCCCAGGCGACGGTGGCATCGAGATCGGCGATCAGCTCGGCATCCGGTTTGGCATTGACGAGCGGCATCAGCTGCGCAATCTCGCTGACCTTGGCGAGGTCGCCCTTGCGAAAGTAATAGTCGGGCGCCACGGCAAACGCCCCGAGCTTTCCCAACCGCCGGGTGACGTCCTTGATGTACTGATGCAATCCGAAGATCTCCATGGCGACGAGGATGACCGGTGGGTGCTGGCCGTCCGACGGTTTGGCGAAGTAGAGCGGCATCTCCCCATCGGCCACCTTCGCCTTCCCAGCCTCGGCAACGAGACCGGTCGTGTCCGTCGTGATCACCTCAGCCCTGACGGGGCCCGCAGCCAGCGTATAGCCCGCGGTCGCGGCGGCCGTCGCGGTCATGAAGCCACGCCGTGAGATGGCAGGATTGCTGGTTAGGCCTACGATATCGGAGGCGAGCTTTTCTGCTGCAGACATTGAGTAACTCCAGCTGTTTGTTGTGGTTGCAGGGCTCCCGCTGGCAGCGCCTTTGCACATGCACCGCGGGCGGCCGCTGCGGCGTAATCGGCACGAGGGTAAGCGTCGATCGGGACGCTGCACTGCACGAATGCGTGAAGTCAGGGGGTCGGGGCAACCTTGACCTTGCCGTCGCCGCCGGCCGCCGCAAGCAATGCCTCGATCAACCGATGCACTCTCAGCGCCTCACGTCCCGAGACGCGCGGCGGCCGTCGCTCGTCGACCGCCGCCAGAAAGTCGCGCCACACCCCCAGGTGATAATCGTGCGGGAACGCCATCGGAT
>Ga0134122_10000049_pt1 | contig 56317 bp, 56 predicted proteins | sample KB302_FD_96461 | JGI IMG/M metagenome (GOLD analysis project Ga0134122, IMG submission 96461) | Terrestrial soil microbial communities without Nitrogen fertilizer from Kellogg Biological Station, Michigan, USA - KB3-0-2 | ecosystem: Environmental > Terrestrial > Soil > Unclassified ... | reverse complement strand
TCGCCCTCCGGGCTCGCTGAGGTTCGAATCCTGCTCGGGGCGTCCAGCCCTCGCAGGAGCGAACATGCGACACCGCTCGCCCTCCGGGCTCGCTGAGGTTCGAATCCTGCTCGGGGCGTCCAGGCCGTCTCGAACTAGCTCGACCCCTCAGGCGGCGTCGGCGTGAAGCGCACCGGAAGGGTCTTGAGCTGGTTCACGAACATCGAGCGCGCCACGGTGGGCTCGCCGGCGAGCTCGAGGTCTCCGAAGCGGCGCAGGGTCTCGGTGAGCAGAAGCCTCAACTCGAGGCGAGCCAGTGCGGCGCCGAGGCAGAAATGGCGCCCGCCGGCCCCAAACGCCTGGTGGTCGGGGTTGCGGGTGACATCGAGGCGCTGCGCGTCCTCGTAGACCGCCTCGTCGCGATTGCCGGAGACGTACCAGAGGAGCACCTTGTCGCCCTCGCGGATCGTCTTGCCGTGCAGCTCGACCTCGCGGGTCGCGGTGCGACGGAAGTGGGCGAACGCCGGATACATCCGCGCCACCTCCTCGACGGCGCCGGGGATCAGCGACGGATCTTCGAGCAGGAGCTGCATCTGATCCGGGCGCTCCATCAGCCCCAGGACGCCGCTCGTGAAGACGGCCCGGGTGCTGTCGTTGCCGGCTGCGCCGAGCAGTCCAACGCCCATCCAGATCTCGGTGTCCGTCAGTTGCTCGCCGTCGACCTCCGCGTGGACGAGAACGCTGATCAGGTCGTCGCTGGGAGTCGCCCGCCGGTCAGCGATGATCTCCATCGTCTCGTTCCAGGTGCGGGTCAGCATCTCCGCCAGCGCCTCCTCGCTGGGGCGCAGGTCATCGTCACCGAAGCCGAGCGCCATGTTGGTTTCCTCCATGTGGCGGCGGTCGTCCTCCTCCGGGGTGCCCAAAAACGAGCCGATCACGCGGGAGACCACCGGGCCCGCGACGTCGTTGACGAGGTCGCACTCGCCGCGCTCGGCGACTCGGTCTAGCTTCCGGTTGACGATGGCCCTGATCCGCTCGGTGTGCTCGGCGATGCGCTTCGGGGTGAACCCGCGCTGAAACAGCGCCTTAAGGCGGTCGTGTCGGGGCGGGTCCATCGAGATCATCTGCTGGCGCTGCGCCTCGAGTGGGATTCCGAAATCATCGAGGACGAGGACCCCACCGAGCTCCGAGGAGAAGGTCTCGTGGTCGAGGCTGATCTCGCGGAGATCGGCCGCCCGGGTGATCGACCAGAAGCCGGCCTCGTCGGGGTGACTGTCGAGCGGGCTCCAGTGGATTGGCGCCTCCCGCCGCAGGCGGGTGAACAGATCATGAGGGGGCCCCTGCTCCCAGAGGGCGAGGTCGCCAAGGTCGAGCCGGTCGAGGTCCTGTTCGGCGATCACGGTCATGTTCGTCCTCTCCTTTTGCCGCGCCGAGCGCGCCGAGGCGGCGCTTTTCGGCAATACTACAGGTGTAGTGACAACGACGCTGACAGCGCAACCGAAGGTCGCGGACCGCCGCGAGCTGATCGTTGATGCGGCGCTGAGAGTGCTCGAGGCCGAGGGGGGCCGGGGGCTCACCCACCGCGCCGTGGATCGCCATGCCGGGTTGCCCGAGGGCTCGACGAGCAACTACTTCCCCACCCGCGAGGCGCTGCTGACCGCGGCGATGCTGCGCATCGTTGAGTTCGACCAGCCGGCCGTGCGCCAGATGGAGGACCTCGTCCCCGGCGGTCCCTACGAGCCCCGCCGGGCTGCGGAGTTGGTCGCCGAGATCATCCGCGGGACGCTCTCGCCGGATCGGGCTTGGCTGGCCGTCGCCCGCTACGAGCTGGTCCTGGAGGCCCGACGCCGTCCGCAGTTCCGGGCAGCGTTCAACAGTGTCCGCCGCGAGTTCCTGCTTCTCACCGAGCAACTCCTGCCGGCCGCCGGTTGCACGCAGCCTCGCGAGCACGCGCCGGAGCTCCTCGCCCTGCTCGACGGCCTGCTCGTGAACCAGCTCTTCCAGCCCGCGACGGTGCTGTCGGAGGCGGAGATGGTCGACTACCTGGAGCGCTTCTTCGTTTCCTGTTAGGCGCTCGCAGTTCCGAGAGAGCGCCGATTTGGCGCTGATAGTGGGTAATGGGTCCCTCGTCCAATTCAGCACAAGCGGCCCCTCGCCGTGGGAGACTTCCACCGTGAGCAGGGAGTGGAGAGCGCTTGCAATGGCGCTGGCGATGGCGCTGGCCGTGACGGTGGCCCTGAATGTCGCCGGCTGCGGCGGGGGCGAGGACACCACGTCCCCACCGGCCGAAACGTCGCAGCCGCTCCCCAAGCTGCCGCAGGGCTGGCAAGTCCACCGGGACCCCGCGATCGGCTACGCGATCGGGATTCCGCGTCACTGGCAGGTGAGCAGGAGCAACGAGGCCGGCGTCGAGGCCTCCCTGATCCGCTCGGCGGACCACCTGGTCGCCGTGACGGTCGTGGCCGCCCGTGACAGCGAGGCGCTGGACGTGCCGCTTGACGAGTTCGCCACCGCCGCCCTGGCTGCCCTGCCGGGATTCGACAGCCAGCTCGAGCCCAGTGACCCGCGGCAGTTCCAAGGGACCCCCTTCGACGCCGTCTCCACGACGGCCACTGGGACCACCAAGGCGAGAGGGATCAAGGAGCGAACCACGCTGCTCGTACTGCGGCGAGAGGACGTCGTCAACTACACCGCGGCGATCGTCGAGAACGCCCGGCAGAAGAAGTCGGTGAAGGACCGAGCGTTGGCTCTGGAGATGATGCGTACGCTGCGTGACCTGCCGCCCGAATCGCAATAGGCGGGAAGCCGGTTGGGCTATCGGTCCCGGTCGGGACGGTCCGGATAGAGCTCGTCGATCGTGACGAGCGCCTTGAACGGCGCACCGGCCGCCTCGGCGATCGCCTCCCCGCCGCCGGCGAGCCGATCGACGACGCACACAGCCGCGGCCACCTCGAGCCCCTCGGCGCGCATCCGCTCGATCGCCGACACAGTCGAGCGCCCGGTGGTCACCGTGTCCTCCACCACGAGGCAGCGAGCGCCGGCCTCCACCGGTCCCTCGATCCACCGTTGAAGGCCGTGCTGCTTGCGGTCATTGCGGACGAAAAAGCCGACCAGTCCCGCGCCGTCCGGCACCGCGATCGCGGCGCAGGCCAGCGGGATCGCCGCCATCACGGGACCCCCGACGGCGGCGGCGGCGGATTCCCGTGCCGCCAACGCGAGCAGCTCGCCGACGGCACGGAAGCCCGGCGGACGCAGGAGCGCACGTCGCGCGTCCACGTAGTAAGAGGCGCGCTGACCGCTCGACAACGTCACCTCGCCGATCACGAGAGCATGCTCCCGAAGCTCAGCCAGGAGCGTTGCGCGGGCCAAGTCGCCGGAGTTGTTCCTAGCCGTAGACGTAGATCGACATCCCGAGCCGGACCCAGTTGTAGATGAATTTCGACAGGGGGATCGGGTTTCGAACACATCCGTGGCTGGCCGGATAGGTCGGGACCGAGTGGTAGCCGTGGGTCGCGTATCCACCGCGGAAGTAGACCGAGTAGTACATGCCCGATGAGTTGAAGCCGGCTTGGCGGCTGTAGAAACGGAAGTGGCCGCGGATCGTTGGCGTCGCCGGCGCCCCGGTCGAGACGGGGATCGTGTACTGAGGCTTGCCCTTGTTGGCCAGCACCATCACCTGGCGCGAGATGTCGACCTCCACATGCTTGCCGGCCCCCGGATACTTGAGGTGGAAGCTCCCTCCGCCGTCGGCGAGCTTCTTGAAAATCCCCGCGCTGGCGTTCGAGGTGCGTTTCATCCCGTTCGTCTTCCGGAACGCCAGCACCGCGTATTCGGTCCTGTTGCTGTAGCGCTTGCCGTGAGTCGAGTAGTAGCCCTCGCGGAGCAGCAGCCGATTGAAGATCCGGACGGTGCTGTTGCTGTCACCCGGATCGAGGTCCGGGAAGGTGATGTGGAAGCTGGGTGAGCGGGCGGTGGCGCTGCGCTGCTGGCCGCTGCGAAGGTGGCTGGCGACGATCCGATAACCCGCTGGCTTGACCAGTGCCGGGGAGCGGAACCGGTAGTGCCCGGCGTTCTGGCCGCGGGCGCGCCTTGTCTTGGGGTTGAGCTTCTGGATCACGTGGCCGTGGCGAAGGAGCTTCACCTGAACGTGCTGGCCCGGCACGAACGGACGCAGGTAGCCCACTACGCGGACCCGCTTGCCCACCTTCACCTTGCCGTGACGGGTCCCGTGCAGGTGCGCGCTCAGATGGGCTGGTTTCAGCGCCTTTGAGCCGTGGGCGGGTTCGACGGGGACGGAGCCGGTCCCGTCGCCTCCAGCCAGGGCCGAGGTCGGACCTATGGCGAGGGCCGCCGGCACCGCGACGAATAGAGCCATCGATCGCCGGCGCGTCACGGCGGGCATTTTGCCATGGGGTCAGGCCGGTTAAAAGGGGATCACGACGTCAGGATCGCGAACGCCAGGGCGTTGTTGACGGCGTGCACCGCGATGGTGGGGTAGATGGAGCCGGTCTCCTCGTACAGCCAGGCGAGGGCGAAGCCAAACAGGGCGAGCTGCGGAACCACGCCGACGCTGTCCGCTCCCGTGAAGTGAAACAGCCCGAAGATGACGCCTGAGAGGACCGCCGCGACCGGAAACGACAGGCGGTGCCTCAGCCCGCCGAAGATGAACCCTCGAAAGAAGATTTCCTCCGAGATCGGGGCGGCGACCACGATCAGCGCCCCTGCCGCAATCGTTCCAAAGGCGCTATCGCCGAAGCCCAGGTCGCGGGTGACGTCCTCTTGATGAGGGTGGACGATGGACGAATAGACCAGGGCGATGACGACGTAGCCGAGATAAGCGGCCGCCGCCATCCCGAACGGAGACCGGAGGGGGCGCCTGAGCCCGAGCGCCTGCGAGGAGGCGACGCCGCCCCCTTTGCCCCCGGCGACGGCGAAGGCGATCCCGACCAGCGTCACCGCCAGCATGGCCTGAGTGACCAGCCTCGCCGCCAGCGAGTCGAGATTGGGGTCGAACGCGGACACCACCCCCACCTCGAAGATGGTGGTCAGGAGCAGCGCCCCGATCCCGGCGGCCACCCGTCCCGGTCCCCAGGCGCGCGCCTGATCGTCGGCAGGCCCGCTCCACCCGGTGCCGGCGTACGGCGGCTCGCCAGTTGGAGATTCGGAGTCGCTCACAGGCCGAGATAGTGCCGGATCGCCTGGAGCGAATCGATGTCCGCTCCGCCCCCGCGATCGATCAACAGGGCGGGGATGCCGGCGGCGCTCGCCGCGGCAAGGTCTTCGGCCGGCGTATCGCCGACGTAGAGCGCCTCACTGGGGGTGCAGCCCGCCAGTTCCAGGGCCGGCGCAAAGATCGCTGGGTTCGGCTTGCGCGCTCCGACCTGAGCCGAGGTGACGACCCCGTCGAGCGCGCCGTCCAGCCCGCACCGTTCGAGCACCTGCGGCAGGGAGACGTCCCAGTTCGACACGCACACCAGCTTCAAGCCGAGATCGCGGAGCTCGGCCAGCGCCGGCGCCGCGTCGGGATACGCCCGGAAACGGATCGTGGACATCATGGTCTCCACCGAGATCCGTTGTCCCAGCGCCTCGGAGAGGACCGTGGCGCAGCGCGCGCGCAGCTCTGCCAGCGAGCCGGGGTCCCGCCCCTCGTGGCTGTGGTCCCTGTAGTAGTCCATCTCGGCCCGCACCGCCTCCACCAGCCGCTCGTCCGGCTCGACGCCCAGCGCCTCCGCCAGGTGGACCCATGGGGGCTCCAGCTCGACCAGGGTGCCGAGCGCGTCCAAGAGAACGGCGCGCGTCGCGGGCATGCAGCCATTCTCACGGAGGAACCCGCCCAAGCGGGCGCGAAGGGAACCCAGATGGTGAGCGCCGACTTCTGTGAGAGTCACGGGCTGTGATTCCTGTAGCGAGCTTTTGGAGCGAGCACAGCAACCTGATCTCGGCCGTGGTGACGATGGCGGTGGCGATCGCGGTCGCGTTCGCGGTCGACCGCCTGGCGATCGCCAGGGCCGGCCACGTGGCCGCCAAGGTGGGCGAGGGGCCGCTATCGCGGACGGCACAGACAAGGCTCCGGCTCGTCCGTCGCTTGCTCTTCGTGACCATCCTGGTGATCGGCGCCGCACTGGCCCTGAGCCGCTTCGCGCAGTTCGAGCGCCTCGCGACCGGAATCCTCGCCTCCAGCGCCGTCCTCGGTCTGGTGATCGGCTTCGCCGCCCGCCAAACCCTGGCCAACCTCGTCGCCGGGATCCTGCTCGCCGTCACCCAGCCGATCCGCATCGGCGACACGGTCACGATCGGGGAGGACAGCGGCCGGGTCGACGACCTGACGCTTTCCTACACCTTCCTCGACCCCGGCGACGGGCGTCTGATGGTGGTTCCGAACGAGATGGTCGTGACCACCATCCTCTTCAACCACTCGACGGGCGACCGGACGGCGCCGGCCACGGTCTCGGTCTGGGTTCCGCCGGCCGCCGATCTGGACCACGCCCGCGAGGTGCTGAAGCCGGCAGGCGCCGCGGAGGTGACCGTCGCCGAGATGACCCCCGAGGGGGTGCGGATTGAGCTCAAGGGGCCGCGCGACAGCGAGCGCACGCAGGTGGGCGACGAGGAGGCCGAGCTTCGCGAGAACGCTCACGAGGCGCTGCGCAAGGCGGGCCTGCTCGAACAGCCGTTTGGCGGCTAGGCGAGCCGACCCGGATACCCTTTCATCCAGAGGCGAATGACTCTACGAGCGCGCAAGAGGTACCGTCGCTCGAGGGGGTCGGCGCCCAGGAAGCTCCTGGTGGGGCTGGGCGTCGTGGTCGCCGCGATGGCCATCCTCGTGACCGGGGTGGGCATCTGGGTGCTGAGCGTCCGGGCCGATACCCCCCCGCTCGACCAGTTGAAGCCTGTCAAGGAGGGCTCCAACTCGGTCGTCTTCGCGGCCGACGGCAGCCGCCTGGGTTACATCCAGTCGGACACGATCCGGCATCCCGTGTCCGCCAAGAAGATCCCCCAGCTGCTCGACCACGCAACGGTTGCGATCGAGGATGAGCATTTCTACGAGCACGAAGGGATCGACTACGGGGCGATCGTGCGCGCGGGCTGGGAGGACCTGAAGGCCGGCGAGGCGGTTCAGGGTGGGTCGACAATCACGCAGCAGCTGGTCCGCAATCTCTACATCGCCGATCCGGAGGAGACGATCGAGCGGAAGATCCGTGAGGCGACCTGGGCCGAGGAGTACGAGCAGGAGTACTCGAAGACGCAGATCCTCACGAAATACTTGAACACCGCCTCGTACGGGACCACCGACGGTCGCACCGCGGTCGGGGTCCAGGCCGCCGCCGAGACGTATTTCTCGAAGCCGGTGACGGCCCTCGACCTGCCCGAGGCGGCGCTGATTGCCGGGCTGCCGCAGGCGCCCTCCGAGTACAACCCGTTCCTGAACCCGAAGGGCGCGGTGGAGCGACGCAACGACGTGCTCCGGGCTATGGCGAAGCAGGGCTACATCACCCACAGCGAGTACGAGCAGGCGCTCCAGGCGGGACTCGAGCTCGATCGCGGCCACAAGTACGAAACCATCCGGGAGCCCTACTTCTTCGACTACGTCACCCAGGAGCTGATCGACAAGTACGGGGTGAACACAGTCCGAAACGGGGGCCTGAAGGTCTATACGACGATCAATCCCACGCTTCAGGCCGCCGCCCACCGCGCGATCCTGAGCCATTGGAGTGACCCCAGCGGCCCGGCCTCGGCGCTCGTCTCGATCGATCCGTCCAACGGCCACATCGTCGCGATGGCCTCGTCGGGCAGCTTCGCGACCAGCCAGTTCAACCTGGCGGCAGAAGGGCACCGGCAGGCCGGCTCCTCGTTCAAGCCGTTCGTGCTCACGGCGGCGGTCCGTCAGGGCATGGACCCCGACACCACCTACTACTCGGGCAGGGCGCCGGTCACCCTGAAGCTGGATGACGGGATCACGACCTGGACCGTGAACAACGCCGAGGGAAGCGGGGGAACGATGAGCGTCCGCGACGCCACCGTGCACTCGGTGAACGCGGTCTTCGCCCAGCTGGACCTGGACGTCGGGCCCGACGAGGTTCGCCAGACGGCCTATGACATGGGGATCACCACCCACCTCGACGGGTTCCCGGCAGAGGGCATCGGAGGCCTCAGGATCGGGGTTACGCCACTGGAGATGTCGAATGCCTATGCCACGCTTGCCAGCGGCGGCATCCGCAACACGGCAACGGCCATCAGCAAGGTCGAGTTCCCGAACGGCGACACAGACGTGCCGACCGAGGAAGAGCGGACGCGTGCCTTTTCCGACGGGATCGCCTATGAGGTCACCGACGTTCTGAAGGGCGTCATCACCTCAGGGACCGGGACGGCGGCAAGCATCGGTTGCGAAGGCGAGGCAGGGAAGACGGGCACCACCGACGACTACACCGACGCGTGGTTCGTCGGCTATACGCCGAAGTTCTCGACCGCGGTCTGGGTCGGGTATCCGGATGCCAGGACGTCGATGGGCTCCGGCGCCTATGGCGGAACCTATGCGGCCCCGGTCTGGCACGACTATATGCTGGCCGCCCAGGGCAAAGACTGCCCCGACTTCCCGGCGCCCGAGAACCCGGTCGACTTCTCGAGCTGGAGCGGCTCGCACGCCGTCAGCGCGCGCAGCACCACCCCGGGCTACGGAGGCACCGTCAAACCCGGGCCCCCCTCGGCCGTGCGCCCCTCGGCTCCGTCCAACGGCACCCAGCCTTCCGGCGGGGCGAACGGCCAGTACCCGCCCGACCTGTACGCGCCAGGCGCCGGGCAGGGCCCCGCGCCGGCCCCGGGCGGTGGTGGAGGACACCCTGGTGGCCCCCGAGGAGGCGGCGGGACCGGAGGCGCGCCCTGAGAGCCACTTGGGCGTGGACGAGTTCGACCTGATTGCGCGGCTGGTGGAGACGGTCGCCGATGCCCGCGGGGAGCAACCCTCTGCCGGCCGGGTGGAGGTCGCGGTCCCGAGCGGGGATGACGCCGCGGTCACGGTGCCGAGTGGCGCCACGGCGACCTCGGTGGACTCGCTCGTCGACGGTGTCCACTTTCGGCGCAAGACCACGCCCCTCCGGTCGGTGGGGCGAAAGGCGCTGGCGGTGGCCCTCTCCGATCTCGCTGCGATGGGCGCCATGCCGGGTGAGGCGTACGTGCAGCTCGGGGTTCCAGACGATCTCGATCAGGCAGGTTGCCTGGAGCTCGGCGAGGGGCTCGCGCAGGTGGCCGCCGAACACGACGTCGCGGTGCTGGGCGGCGACGTCACGCGCGCCCCCGTTCTGTGGGTCGGGATCACCGTGGTCGGCCACGCCGACTCGGCCGAGCAGCTGGTGATTCGCGGCGGCGCCCATCCCGGCGACCTGCTGGCCGTCACCGGGGAGCTCGGGGGCGCGGCGGCCGGCCTCTTGATCCTCGAGCGTCCTGAGCTCGCGGGCGTCGTCGGGGAGGAGATCGCCGATCGCCTGCGGCGGCGCCAGCTGGAGCCGCGTCCGCGAATGGCCGCCGGTCATGCTCTCGCGGTGACGGGGGCGAGCGCGATGATCGACCTGAGCGACGGCCTGGGTGGCGACGCCGAGCACCTCGCGGCCGCGAGCGGCGTCAGGCTTGCGATCGAGCTGGAACGGCTGCCGGTTCAGGCCGGCGTCCGCGAGGTGGCGGCCGCCGTGGGAGTCGACACGCACGACCTGGCCGCGGGCCGGGGGGAGGACTACGAGCTACTGGTCGCGCTGCCGGCTGCGCACGCGGCGCAAGCGAGCGCCGAGGTCATGGCGACCGGCTCCACGCTTACCCGAATCGGGACGGTGGAGGAGGGGGACGGGGTTGCGCTGCGCGCTGCCGACGGCTCGAGTCTCGAGCCGGTCGGCTTCGATCAGCTTCGGCCGCTCTAGAGAATCAGCCTTGGTGGCGAACCACGCGCGGCTGGCCGGCTCGTTCCGTCGAATACGAGACGAGCGCCCGGCGGCTGAGGCTGGCCAATTGCAGCTTGAACAGCATCTCCCGGGCGACGGCATCCGCGTTCACGTGGTAGTCGCCCACTGCGAACTGTTGCTTTAGTCGCGTCACTCTTTCGCCTTGTGGATTCGTGGGCGGGTCTATGTCGGAGGGTAGGAACGCCCGCCCTTTCATTCTCTGTCCATTAGATCGTCATCCGGGCCTTACGGCGGGATCGTAGATGCGTCCAGGCCGCCTGACTCTCGCCGGACGGATGGCCAGCGCCGCCAGCCCCACCAGAGAGCCTCCCAAGAGGCAGAGGGCGACCATCTCGACGAAGCCGATCTGGCCGGCCCCCACCATCAAGAGGAGGTGCCAGGGCGCGGTCGGCCCCAGGTCGAGCCTCCCGGCGAGGACGAGGGTCGCCGCCACGATGGGCAGTAGCGAAAGGGCCATCGCACCCAGTGTCAGCGGCGAGTGGAGGGGGCCGAAGCGGCGTGCGCCGAGCAGCCACACATGGGCCACCGGGACCAACAGCAGCGCGAGGAATGGATTGGCGAGCCAGGCGACCAGCACCGCGAACGCCGACACCACCCCGAGCGAGGCGGCGGTGACCTCATGGGGCAGCTCTGGAGGCAGGCGCCAGTCCCGGATCGCGTAGTAGCCCGCTCCGATCACGGCCGCCAGCAACATCATGGCGACGATCTGTCCAGCTCCGACCCGGAAGCGATTGGGATCGAAGGGAAACTCCGGCCTGGCGATGATCCCGGAGAGGGCGAGCAGGTAGAGCGCGAACAGGGCGGCGAGCAGAGGCAGCGACCTGGACACGGACCAGGCGAGCGCCGAGCCCGGTCGTGCCCCACGCCGCGACGCCTCCCGCACCGCGTCCAGCGAGGCGAGTCCTGCGGGAAGAAGCAGCGTCAGCGCCAGCAGCGCCAGGGCCCAGCCCGGGACCAGGTTGCCCGCCAGGGTCAGATAGGTGGCCGGACCATGTTCCGGGGGCGCCGAGGCGGCATCGAGAGTCGCCACCAGGAGCAGCGCGGTCCGCCCCAGGTCCCCCAGCGTCTGAGGCGAGAGGTCATCCGGTTGATCGTCGGCGACGGGTACCGGAGGCTCTCCGGCGGAGGAGAGGCCGACGGCGTCGATGCCGCGCTGGATCAGAACCGCTTGTTCCCCGAGTCCACTGGGGAGTGCCAGCCGCGACAGCTCTCCGAACACGCCGTCCAGTTCCGGCTTGCGTCCCGTCTGCTCCGTAAGAGCGCGCTCCGCGGTGCGCACGAGCTGGGCGGACGGGCTTTGCGAGCCGTCCGAGGCATCGAGCAGCGAGGGCTCGCGGGGAGCGGACGAGCCAGGCTGCCACAGCACCACCGCGCCATCGATCAGATCCCGATCCGCGTAGTGCTCCGCGAACTCGCGAGCACCGGCCGCACCGTCGCTGCCGCCATCGGTCGAGACGAAAACCAGTGTCTTCGTGTGGTTCGAGGTGCGGAGCTTGTCGACGAGCTCGAGCAGGGTGGCGGTGGCGGCGGCGCTCGAGACCGCACCTGGACCGCTCGCCGAGTCCCGCGCTGCGATCACGACGACGCTGTGAGCGGACTCACCGGGCAGTGTCAGGATCAGGTTGCGAAGCTCGACCTGGTCCCCGTCGAAGCTGTGCTCGAACCGCTGTTCGGCGAACTGGCCTTCGGGGACGCCCTCGAACTGCTTCGCGACCATGTCGGCCACGGCTGCGTCCCCCTCGCCCCCCGGTGTGCGGGAAGGCGCCGTGGTCACGATCTGGCGATCGATCCTGGCCGCTGCGTGCTGGTCGAACTCCGCCGAGGCGACCACCGGCGGCAGCGGCGCGGGTCGGGCCTGGAGCGAGAACAACAGCACTACGACGGCCGCCAGCGCGGGCGCGAACGCGGCACGGTAGATGCGAAAGCTGGTCACAGCGCCGACGCAAAGTACCTTTTGCAAATGGCCGAGGGATCGGCTCGCATCCTGCTCGTCGACGACGAGGAGTCGGTGCAGACCCTGCTCGCGTATCCGCTCCGCAAGGACGGCTTCGAGGTCGTGGCGGCGGGCAATGGCCGCGAGGCGCTCGACCGCTTCGCAGAGCAGCGATTCGATCTGGTCGTTCTCGACATCATGCTGCCAGGCGTGGATGGGATCGAGGTGTGCCGGCGCATGCGCAGCCGCAGCCAGGTGCCGATCATCATGCTCACCGCCAAGGACGACGAGATCGACAAGGTGCTCGGCCTCGAGATGGGCGCCGACGACTACATCACGAAGCCGTTCTCGGTCCGCGAGTTCCGAAGCCGTGTCCGAGCGGTGCTGCGTCGGGCAGAGATGCTGGGCGGGCGACCGGGCGCCGACGAGCCGATCGTCGCCCGTGACCTCCGGATCGACTTCGAGCGGCGGACCGTCAGCATGCGTACAGAGCAGCCGCGCCTCACCTATGTGGAGTTCGAGATCCTCGCCGCGCTCGCGCGCTCGCCCGGACGGGTGCAAACGAGGGAGATGCTGCTGGAGCAGGTGTGGGGAGACTCGGCCTACCGCGACCCCCGCACGATCGACGTCCATATCCGGCACCTGCGCGAGAAGCTCGAGCGCGACCCGCGCGCCCCCGAGTACCTGTTCACGGTCCGTGGGGTCGGCTATCGCTTCCGCGACCGGGACGAATGAGCCGCACCCGCAGTCGCCTCGCGGCGCTCTTCTTCGTAGCTGCCGCGACGGCCATCGCGTTGATCAACGTGTACGCCGGGTTGATCGCCGCGACGGCGCTGGCGGTGGGCTGGATCGTCGCCAGAGGCCACGCGAGGCGGCTCCGGCGCCTGAAGGCTGCCGCGCAGAAGGTGGCCGAGGGAAACTTCTCGACCCCGATCCCGGACCAGGGAGCGGACGAGGTGGGCCAGCTGGCGAGGACTCTCAACGAGATGCAGCAGCGGCTCGCCCGACTCGACCATGCTCGCAAGGAGTTCATCGCCACCGCCTCGCACGAGCTGCGCACGCCGATCTTCTCGCTCGGGGGCTTCGTGGAGCTGCTCGACGAGGAGGAGCCCGACCCCTCGGCGAGGCAGGAGTTCGTGCGAACGATGCGCGAACAGGTGGCGCGACTGACCAAGCTCACCGCGGACCTCCTGGACCTTTCCAAGCTGGACGCCGACGTGCTCGAGATCAACCCCGAGCGGGTGGACCTGAGCGAGCTCGCGGGAAGGATCGCGGCGGAGTTCGGGCCGGCCGCCGAGCGGCACGGTCCCGCGATCGAAGTCAACGGCGACCGTGCCGCAGTGGCCCTGGCCGACCCCGATCGGGTCGCGCAGATCATGCGTATCCTGGTTGACAATGCGCTCACCCACACGCCGCCGGGAACCTCGATCTCGATCGACGCCGATCGCCGCGACCGCGACGCGAGCCTGGTGGTCAGAGACGACGGCCCCGGCATCGACCCGTTTGCACACGCACGAGTCTTCGACCGCTTCTACACGGGCGATCGGGTGAGCGGCTCGGGGCTGGGCCTGGCGATCGCAAGCGAGCTCGCCGTACTGATGGACGGCGAGTTGGCGCTCGCGTCGCATCCCGGGCACACGGAGTTCACGCTGCGCCTGCCGATCGGCGGATCCGAGGGGCACACCGCGTGAGCCGGGCCGCGGCCGGGCTGGGCGCGCTTCTGGCGACCGCGGCGCTGGCGCTTGGCGCCTGCGGCGGGGACAATTCCGGCACGGCCGGTTCGAACATCGCAGGCTCTTCCGAGGGCCCCCGGAGGACCGTGGTCGTCCAGGCTCGCAATGGTGCCTTCGATCCGGCGGCCGTCTACCAGCAGGCCGCTCCGGGGGTGGTCACGATCCGTTCGATCTTCTCGGGCGGCGGGACCAGCCTGCTCGGAGGCGGCGGGAGATCGGCGGCGCAGGGATCGGGCTTCGTGATCTCCGACTCGGGCGAGATCGCCACGAACGCCCACGTGGTCACCGACGGATCGGCTGGGGGCGGTTCGATTCACGAGGCGAAGGAGGTCTACGTCCAGTTTGCGGACCGCAACCAGGTTGCTGCCGACATCGTCGGCTTCGACCCCCACGCCGACGTGGCGCTCCTGAAGATCGACCCGGAGGGGCTCGACCTGAGCCCCCTTCGGCTGGCGACCAGCGAGGGGGTCGAGGTCGGACAGCCGGTCGCCGCGATCGGCAGCCCGTTCGGAGAGGACCAGTCGCTCTCGGTGGGCGTCGTCTCGGCGACGAATCGCTCCATCCAGTCGCTGACCGAGTTTCAGATCGATGGGGCGATCCAGACGGACGCCTCGATCAATCCCGGCAACTCGGGAGGCCCGCTGCTCGATGCCGAGGGCCGCGTGATCGGCATCGACCAGCAGATCAACACGACTTCGGGCGGCAACGAGGGCGTCGGCTTCGCCGTCCCGGTTGCCCTCGTCGCGCGGTCCATCGATCAGCTTCGTGAGAACGGCACCGTCAAGTACGCCTACATCGGGGTCACGACCCAGTCGCTCTACCCGCAGCTCGCCGATCGGCTGGGGCTGGACACCGATACAGGTGCGCTGGTGACCAAGGTGGTGGGGGGGAGCCCAGCCGCCGACGCTGGGCTGGAGGCGGGAAAGCAGGAGATCGAGTTCCAGGGCCTCAAGGCGGTGGCCGGAGGCGACGTGATCGTCGCCGTCGACGGCGACAAGATCGTGCGCGAGACCGACCTCCCGAAGCTGATCGCCCAGCACGAGCCCGGCGACACCGTGACGGTGGAGGTCATCCGCGACGGGGAGACTCGGAACATCGACGTGAAGCTGGGCGAACGGCCGGACAGCGTTCGCTAGCCGGGCGGGCCCGGATCTGCGATGCCGACCTCGGGATCACCGCGTGAGCTTGTGCTCGAGCTCGCCGCGGCCCTGCGCGACGAGGTTGCGCCAGGGCTGGGAGATCACGCAGGCCGCGCTCACAGCGGGGCCGGAAAGGGCGGCGACATCACGTTCGCGATCGATGAGCAGGCGGAGGCATTCACCGAGAGCTTCCTCGCCGAGCGGGCGCCGGACGTTGCCTTCTACTCGGAGGACCGGGGGCTGGTGGCGCCGCAGGCGGGCGCTGACTGGGTCCTGGTGGTCGACCCGATCGACGGCACGCGGCCGGCGATGGCGGGGCTCGAGGCAGCGTGCGTCTCGGTGGCCGCGGCGCGGTTGGAACCCGAGCGCGAGACCCGGATGGGCGATGTGGTCACGGGTTGCGTGGTCGAGATCAAGTCCGGACGCGTCTTCGTGGCCCGGCGCGGCGACGGCCTCGAGCCGGGGCCGTCACTGTCGGCGACTCGAGAGCTGTCCCGCATGTTCTGGGCCTACGGCCTTCGCGGCCGCCCGGTGCGGGCGATCGCCGAGGTGCTCGGGGAGTTGATCGACTCATCCTCCGTGGGCGGGGGCACATTCGACCTCGGCTCGGCCACCTACGACATGACCCGGATCGTGACCGGCCAGCTCGACGCCTACATCGAGCCGGGCCCCAGGATTGTGAGCGACGTACCGGGAATGCGCGAGGAGTTCGAACGGGTGGGGAACGGCGCGGTGCTCAACAACTCCCCCTACGACCTGGCCGCGGCCGCGCTGATCCTCGAGGAGGCCGGTGCGGTGGTCACGGACGCGTACGGCGCACCGCTGGCCGAGCGCCGGCTGCTCGGCTCGGGAGCGGAGTTTCAGATCTCCTGCGTGGCCGCGGCGAACCAGGAGCTGCACGCGGCAATACTCCGCGAGCTCGACCTCGGAATCCAGCGTCTCGCCCGCATCACCTCGTCCTAACCGGGAGAGCCGCCGGTATGTTCCCTCCGAATGCTGCAGGAAGTTGCTCTCGGTGAGCGGTCACTGGCGGACTACACCCATCTGGTTGGGCGCGGCCTGATCGAGGAGATTCGCGGGCTTGCGGAGCCGCTGGCCGGCAAGCGGGTGCTGCACGTGAGCGCGACGGCGTTCGGAGGCGGTGTCTCGGAGATCCTCTACACGATGGTCCCGTTGATGCGGGATGTCGGTCTCGACGTGCACTGGCGGGTGATTCTCGGGCGCGAGGAGTTCTTCAACGTCACCAAGCTCATGCACAACTCGCTCCAGGGCGATTCGCAGACGATCTCCGACCAGCAGTGGGAGGTGTTCGAGGCCTACAACGCGATGAACGCCCAGAGCCTTGACGACGAGTGGGACACGATCATCGTCCATGACCCTCAGCCCGCGGCGCTGCGCGCAAATGCCGCCAAGCGAGCCAAGTTGTGGATCTGGCGTTGCCACATCGACTTGTCGACGCCAAACCCCGAGACCTTGGCCCACCTGTTGCCTCTGCTGAACGAGTACGACACCACGGTCTGGCACCTCCAGGAGTACGTCCCGAGCGGCTTGGACGGGAACCGGCCCCGGATCATCCCGCCGGCGATCGACCCGCTGTCGCCCAAGAACATGGCGCTCTCCCCCGAGGACGCGGCCTTTGTCTGCCAGCAGTTCGGGATCGACGTCGAGCGTCCGCTGATCTGCCAGGTGTCGCGCTTCGACCCCTGGAAGGATCCGATCGGCGTCATCGACGCCTTCCGGCTGGTGCGCGAGGAACTGCCCGAGGTGCAGCTGGCGCTGGTCGGCTCCATGGCCACCGACGACCCGGAGGGCTGGGAGTTCTTCCACGAAACGTTCAGCTACGCGGACGGGGATCCCGACATCAAGATCCTCAACAACCTCAACAATGTCGGGGCAATCGAGGTCAACGCCTTTCAGTCGCAGGCCGACGTGGTGATGCAGAAGTCGCTGCGCGAGGGGTTCGGGCTCACCGTGACCGAGGCGCTGTGGAAGGGACGGCCAACGGTGGCCGGCGACGTTGGCGGGATTCCGCTGCAGATCGTCGATGGCGAGACCGGTTTCCTGATCTCGTCGCCCGGCGAGGCGGCTGAGCGGGTCGTGCGCATACTTCGCGATCCGGAGCTCGCGAAGCGCCTTGGCCGCGCGGGCAAGGAGCGCGCCCGAGCGCTCTTCCTGACCCCACGATTGCTACGCGACTGGCTGCGGCTGTTCGGGGAGCTGAAGTTGTGAATCCCGAGCGGCGACTGGTGATCGTTTCCAACCGGGGTCCGGCGGAGTTCGACCGCGATCCCGACGGGGATCGCACGCTGCGGCGCGGTGGCGGCGGTCTGGTTACCGCCCTGAGCGGCCTGGTCGCACACCGCGGTGCCCTGTGGATCGCCTCCGCGATGACCGACGAGGACGTCGTCGTGAGCCGCGAGGCGGGTGGCGACCCCGTGGCCGTCGAGCTGGACGGGGTCGACTACGACGTGCTGCTGGTCGAGAGCGACACCCTTGCCTACGACCGCTTCTACAACGTGATCGCCAACCCGATTCTGTGGTTCATCCAGCACTACCTCTGGGACCTGTCCAACGCGCCGGACATCCGGCAGGAGGAGGCCGATGCATGGGAAGAGGGGTACAAGGTCGTCAATGCCGACATCGCCCGGGCCGTCCTGGAAGCCATCGAGGGGCACGCCGAGCCGCTGGTGATGTTCCACGACTACCACCTCTACACCTGTCCGGCGCTCATTCGCCAGGCCCGGCCGGACGCCCTTCTGCACCACTTCGTCCACATCCCGTGGTCGCAGCCCGACAGCTGGCGGATCCTGCCCGGGCAGATGCGTGAGCAGATCTTTCGCGGTCTGCTTGCGAACGACATCATCGGCTTCCACACCACGGCCTATTGCCGCAACTTCCTGCACTGCTGCCGGGAGCTGCTGGAGGTGGAGGTCGATTACGAGCGGGGGGCCATCCTCCACGCCGGGCGGGAGACCTGGGTGCGGGCCTACCCACTCGGGATCGACGCAGGGAGGCTGGAACGCGCCGCCGCCACCGAAGAGGTTGCGGAGTACGAGCAGGAGCTGCTCCGGCGCCGTCGCGATTACCTGATCCTTCGCGTGGACCGCGCCGACCTGTCGAAGAACGTGCTGCGCGGCTTCACGGCTTTCGACACCTTCCTCCAGCAGCATCCCGAGTTCCGCGAGAGGGTGACCTTCATCGCCCACCTGCAGCCGTCGCGGACGGACGTGCCCGAGTACGCCGAGTACCTGGATCGCATCGAGGCCGTGGTCGCGGTGGTCAACCATCGCCACGGGACCACGGACTGGATGCCGATCGACCTCCGGATCTACGAGAACTTCTACGAGGCTGTCGCCCGCTACAAGCACTTCGACCTGCTGATGGTGAACTCCCTGTTCGACGGCATGAACCTGGTCGCCAAGGAGGCGCCGGCGGTGAATACCCGCGACGGCGTCGTGCTGCTGTCCGAGAACACCGGAGCACACGAGGAGCTGGGCGACTGCACACTCAGCGTCAACCCCTTCGACATCCAGGAGCAGGCCGACAGCATTCACCGGGCGTTGACGATGGAGCCGGAGGAGCGGGCGCTGCGTGCCAAGCGGCTCCGGGAGATCGTGCGCGAGCGCGACCCGGGCGTCTGGATCGAGGAGCAGCTCGCCGACCTCCGGGCCAAGAGCGGAACGCATGCGGCGGTCTAGCGGAGCCGGTAGCCGCCCTAATTCCCGACCACAGTGACGTGCTCGACGCTGGACCGGCCGCCCTCGTAGGGGTAGCCGCCCTGCTTCGGCACCACGGCGCGAAAGGCGTATCTGCGACGCCCGGTCGTCGCGCGGAAGCGGTAGCTGGTGCGGTAGATCCCTCGGCCTCCAGTGCGGCCCTGGCGCAGGTCGAGCCAGCGCCGTCCTGCCCGCGCCTGGATCTGCACGCGGCGCCCAGCGGGCGCCGGCCCGGGCAGCACAACCTTGAAACGGAGCCGGTCGCCGTTGCGCAGGGGGTGGCGAGGCCGCAGCACGAGGTGCGGGCGGACCGGGACGCGAAGGACGAGGTGGCGCTCGAGCGCGCCGCTGTGGTCCGGCCAATAGGCGACCCGGACCTCGCGGCTGGGACCGCCCGGGATCGTGGCCCGGAAGCCCCCCATGGCATCGGTCACAGGGGTCAACGCCACCTGCTCGGTGGCCCCACGCATGGGGACGCGGGTGGCCACGCAGACGCTGGCGGCGGCGACCCCCCGCCCGGCGCGGTCGAGCAGGCGGCCTGCCACGACGGCGCTCGATCCCCGGCGGCGTAGACGGGCGCGGAGCCTGGCGCCGCGCGATACCTCCGAGACCGGGCAGAGGTTGTCGATCCTGACCCGCCGCTTCGCACAGGTGCGATTGGCGGCGGTGCTCGGCGCGTAGTCGGCCGCGCAGACCCGCACCAGGTTCGGGCCCTGGCGGAACGGCGCCGAGACGGTGGCCGCCCGGAAGCTGGCGCGGGCTCGGGCGGGACAGGGACGAAGCCGGAGCGCGATCGGGCCGGCGAGGCTGCAGGACACTGTTCGTGCGGTGACCGGTCCGCCGTTCACCTGCACCAGTAACCGCCGCATGCCGCCGCCGACGTCGGCCGCGAACGGTTCGATCGTCTGTGGGCCGCGCCTGCTTCCGGGCGCAAAGAGCGAGCCCTTCAGCCTCAGGGTCGGCGCGATGCGATCCGCCAGCCGCGCGACCAAGCGCTTGATGCGCACCCGGGCCTCCGCCCGGTCGCCGCAGCCGGACGTGCGCAGGCAGCGTAGGCGCGCCGCGATGGCCCGAACGCCTGGACCCGACCAGGTCACCCGCTGGAGCTCGCGTCGGGGTGTGGCGAGCGGTGTCAGCTGCCCGCCGGGGTTGCCGAGCCCGAGCTCCGGGATCGCGCCGGCGCCACGCCGCCCGGCGGCGTAGACGCTCAGTCGCGAGATGGCCGTACCCCGTGGAGCCCGGATCGACCACGCTCCCCAGCTGCCGTTGGGGGCGCGCCCTCGCGCGAGACTCACCGACAGGCCGGGGCCGCTCGCCGCGCACGAAGCCCGGTCGAGATAGTGGCGCGAGCTCCGCCCAAATACGGCCTCCGCGCGCCCGGCCCCCAAACCGGCGTGGCAGACGGCGGCGCGGTAGCTGCCAGCGGCGGCGGGCGCCGCCGTGCTCAGCGCCACGCAACCCGCCGCCAGCAGCGCACCGGCGGTACGGCGACCGATCGAGGTGGTTTTCGGCATCGTTACTCGCACTCGTGGGCCCGCTCGATCACCGCTCGAATCCGAACTCCGACGTGGCGGGCGCCCGCGACGTCCGTGCTCGGGCCGGGGGCGGGTCTGGCGCCGGCGTGGAGGGAGGAGTCACGGCGACGACGGGCACGGGGACCGGCGGAGCGGCGGGAGCGGGGAAGGTGGTGTCCGACGAGTCCGCCGGACCCGGGACCTCCGGGCGAAGAGCGTGAGGGCTGTGGACAACCCTCCCGCCTTCCGACCCGTCCCCTTGCGGCTCCCGGCGGAAGCCTCGCCGAGGTCGATTGCCGGTTTCCTCTCGGCCGTGGCCCGTGCGGCGGTGGGGCTGGGACGCGGAACGGCGTTTGGGGCGCATGGGCTCCCGGGATGCCGTGACAGAGGTAAGCCCGATGTCCGGCTCGAGCGGCGGTGGCTCGGGACGGCGGATCAGGCTCGGCAGGACCAGGAAAAGCGCCACGGACCCGCCGACGCCGAGGGCGAGCTTCGCGACCTTTTGCCAGCGGATGCGGGATCGGCTGCCCATCGCGCCCTACAACCCCGCGGCCCGTCACGACGCCCCCTCATAAATCCGCCGAAATGCTCCGGTTCGCGTCCGCTTTCGGCGGGTTAGGGCGCCGACCTCACCCGGCAGGTCCACACGTCGCTACCGCGACTACATATGAACCGCCGAAATGCTCCGCTTCGCGTCCGCTTTCGGCGGGTTAGGGCGCCGACCTCACCCGGCAGGTCTACACATGGCTACCGCGACTACGTCGCTAGCTCGGGCGAGCAGGGGCGTTATAGTCGTCCGCCGTTTTGACTCCCTCCCGCGAATACGAGCTGGTCCTGATGCTCGATCCCGACATCCCGGAGGAACGCCGGGAGGAGATCGCCGCCGAGGCGCGGACGCGGATCGAGTCCGGCGGCTCCCTGAAGCAGGACACAGCCTGGGGTATGCGCAAGCTCGCCTACGAGATCGAGCAGCGCACCGAGGCGGACTATCGCTTCTTCCGGTTCGAAACGGATGGAGGGCTGCTCGACGACCTGAACCACAACCTGCGGATCGCCGACGGGGTCCTGCGCTTTCGGATCTTCAAGGTCGACCCGCGTTCGCCTGGGATCGCCCCGCCGGCCGCCATGAGCGCCGCGGCCCCGGCTCGGAGCGCCCGCCGCCCGCAGACCGCGCCCGATCGCGAGGAGGCCGCCCAGCCGGCCGCCGAGCCGGCGCCGGAATCGGCCCAGGAGGATGAGGCGCCGACGGAGGAGCCTCCCGAAGAATCAGACCAGGCGGCCCCCGAAAAGGACTCCGAGCCCGAAGAGGAGTCCCAGTGAGCCGTCTCGCAAGCCGCTAGTTGCGGGCTTTCGATACCGCCGGGGGGGCGAGAAGTCGCCGGTCCCGTGCTTAGACTGGGGAAGCATTAACGATTGAGGAAGGGGTGCGACGAAACGTGGCAGCCACAAACGTAAATCGCGTCGTGATCACCGGGAACCTGACCCGTGATCCCGAGCTGCGCAGCCTGCCGAGCGGGAACTCCGTCTGCAAGCTCCGCGTGGCCGTGAACAGTCGCCGGAAGGACCCAGCCAGCGGCGACTGGGTCGACAAGCCGAACTACTTCGACGTCACCGTCTGGGGCGCGCAGGGCGAGAACTGCGCCACCTACCTGTCCAAGGGTCGTCCGGTGGCCGTGGACGGCCGCTTGGAGTGGCGCGAATGGGAAGCCCAGGATGGGACCGGCAAGCGCCAGGCGGTGGAGATAATCGCCGACTCGGTCCAGTTCCTCGGCTCCCGCGACGGCCAGGCACCCGGCAACGGGAGCGCTCCGCCGCAGTCCGACGTCCCCGCCGACACCTCGGACTTTGAGGCTGAGACCGCCAGCGTCGGCGCCAAGGACGACGACATCCCGTTCTAACCAAGGCAGCTCAACCCCGCCCCCGGGCGTGAGCCAGGCCACGGCCTGGCTATCATCCCCTCCTTCGCGCCGCCCTCCTCGGAGGCGGCGCGCCTGCGAAGTAGATGAGAGCACAGAGCCACAAGGGAGCGCGAGGCTGATGGCCCGACGCCGGAGCCCGACGATGGGGGGACCCGGGGCGCCCGGTGGAGGGCGCAGGCGGCCGCGCGGTGCAGACCGCTTTCGACCGCGCAAGTACACGCGGATCAACGTCGAGCGGATCGACTACAAGGACTTGGGCACGATCAGGCGCTTCATCTCCGACCGCGGCAAGGTCCGTTCGCGTCGCGTCACGGGTCTCTCGCGCCGCCATCAAAAGCAGCTCGCGCTGGCCGTGAAGCGGGCACGCGAGATCGCCCTGCTGCCCTACGTCGGCGAGCGGTAGTGGCGCAGGCGATCCTGCTCAAGGACGTCGAGAGTCTCGGCAAGGCCGGCGAGGCGATCGACGTTTCTCCCGGCTACCTTCGGAACTACCTGCTGCCACGCAAGCTGGCCCAGCCGGCGACCGCGGGCGCGCTCGAGGAGGCTCGCCGGCGCGCGGAGGTCGCAGAGCGCTCCGCCCGCGAGGCGGCGGAGAGGGCCGAGGAGAACGCCTCGCTGCTCGCCAAGACGGTGCTGACGATCCAGCACCGCGCCGGCGAGGACGGAAAGCTCTACGGATCCGTGACCACCAAGGAGATCGCCGATGCGATCTCGGAGGCGCGCGGGCTGCGAGTCGATCGGAAGCGGATCCGCCTGGAGGACCCGATTCGCGAGCTGGGCACCTACATGGTCGAGATCGAGGTCGGGGGCGGAGCGACGGCGCGGATCAAGACGATCGTCGCCGAAGAGAAATAGGGCCGAAATTCTCCTTCCGTAAATCGCGGGAACGCGTGCGGCGATGGGCCGGCGCCTGTGATTTGCTCGCGTCCCGTCCGGGGCGGGGCGCATCCTCGGCCCATGGGGTTCTCCCGCACGGGCAAGGCGAACGGCGCGCCGGGACGTCTCGGCGGGGTCCACGGCGAGCAGATGGCCAAGACACAGACACACGTGCCGCCCCAGAACCTGGAGGCCGAGGCTTCCGTCCTGGGAGCGATGATGGTCTCCGAGGGCGCCATCGCCCCGGTGATCCTCGACGTCCGGTTGCGCGACGAGGACTTCTACCGCGAGCGCCATCGGATCGTCTTTCGCGCCGTCAAGGGTCTTTATGAGCGCAGCGAGCCGGTCGACGCGCTCACCGTCACCGAGTACCTGACCCAGCAGGGGGAGCTCGCTGAGGCCGGGGGGAAGGACGAGGTCTCCGAGCTGGCGTCCACGGTGCCGGCGCCTGGCAACGCGCGCCACTACGCGCAGATCGTCAAGCAGAACTCGCTGCTCCGCCGCCTGCTCGAGGCCTCCCAGCGCATCCAGACCTCGGTCAACGAGCGGGAGGGGGAGCCCGACGAGCTCGTCGAACGGGCCGAGAGCCTCCTGTTCCGGGTCGCCCACGAGGAGCGCGCCAGCGACTTCAGGCGTGTCGCCGAGGTGCTGGCGGAGGAGATCGACCGCCTGGAGGCCCTGGCCAAGGGCGACCGGGAGGTCACCGGGACGCCATCGGGCTTCCGCGACCTGGACAACCTGCTCGGCGGGTTTCAACCAGGGAACCTGATCGTGCTGGCGGCGCGCCCATCGCTCGGAAAGTCTGCGCTGGTCTGCAACATCGCCGAGAACGTCGCCACCAAGGGTGGGTTGCCCGTCGCCTTCTTCTCGCTGGAGATGTCGGAGGCAGAGCTCGCACATCGGTTCATCGGCTGCCGGTCCCGGATCCCGAGTGACCGGCTGCGCAAAGGCAAGGTCGCGGCGCGCGACTGGCCGCGAGTGGTGCGTGCCTGCAACGAGCTGGAGCAGGCACCGTTGTGGCTGGACGATTCCTCCGACCTCAGCCTGCTCGAGCTGCGGGCCAAGGCTCGCCGCCTCGCGGCCAGCGAGGGTGGCCTGGGCCTGGTGATCGTCGACTACATGCAGCTGATGCGGCCCGAGGACCCGCGAGTCAACCGGGTCGAGCAGGTCGGCCAGGTCAGTCGTGGCCTGAAGATCCTCGCCCGCGAGCTGAAGCTGCCGGTGATCGGCGTCTCGCAGCTCTCGCGGGCGCCGGAGCTGCGGCCGGACAAGCGGCCCATCCTCTCGGACCTACGCGAGTCGGGGTCGATCGAGCAGGACTCGGACGTGGTCGCCTTCATCTACCGGGCCGCGAAGTACGACGAGGATGCCGATCCCAGCGAAGCCGACTTGATCATCGCGAAGCACCGCAACGGCCCCACCGGCGACGTGCCGGTCGTCTTCCTCGAGCAGTACCCGCGGTTTGTGGACAGGGCTGGCGGCAGCGAGCGCCCGGTGGAGCAGAGAGCGGGTGAGGGGCCGCCGCTGATCGATCTGGCCGAGGAGGCGTGACCTCGGCGCCGCGACCCGTCCGTCTATCGGCCGCTGACGACGCTGCCCACCCGGCCTGCCCGCTCGGTGTCTGTGACGGCTCGGGCTGGATCCTCGGCCCCGAGGACGTGGCGCGCCCCTGCGATTGCCGCGAGCGCCGCATGGCGCGCCGGCGGGCGCGCGGCGTGGCTTCCGCGATCCCGCGGAAGTACCGGGGCGTCAGCCTCGAGCGGCCACCGATCTCCGACATGGCCCACAACCGGGCTCAGGCCCCCGTCTACGAGGCGGTCAAGGAGTTCGTCGAGCAGATCGGCGAGCGGCTCGACGGCGGGGAGGGGATGTGGCTCATGGGTGACGTCGGTACCGGCAAGACCACCCTTGCGATGCTCGCCTCGAAGGCGGCCGTGGAGGCACAGCGCACCGTCGCGATCTACTCACTGCCGCGTCTCTTGGCGCGAATCCGCCGCACGTACGACGCCGAGGCGGGCGAGTCCTACCTGGAGTTCTTCGACCGCCTGACCTCAGTCGATCTCCTCCACGTCGACGACCTGGGCGTCGAGAACCGCAGCGACTGGGTGCTCGAGCAGCTCTACGCGATCGTCAACGAGCGCTACGAGGCCCAGCGATCGATGGTCGTCACCACCAACCTCGACCAGGCCGCGCTCGAGGAGCAGATCGGGCCGCGCACCGTCTCCCGGCTGGTCGAGATCTGCGGCGATCCGTTGCCCCTGTTCGGCGACGATCTCCGTTACCGGGTCGCGTAGGCGGGTAGGGTAGCCCCGGGTACCGCGGGAACGATTGGAGGGTTCATGTTCACCAGCGTTCGCAAGTACACGGTCGACGAGGAGCAGATGGACGAGCTGATACGCAGAGTCGACCAGACATTCGCCCCCCGCATCGAGGGCATGCCGGGGTTCGTCGGCTACCAGCTGCTCGACTGCGGCCACGGCATCCTCCTCACGATCACCTCCTGCCACGATCGCGAGGCGGCGGAGCGGTCCGTCGAGCTTGCGGCCGACTTCGTCGCCAAGGACCTCGAGGGCATCGAGATCGAGCGGGTCGAGGCCACCATCGGTGACGTCGGCGTAAGCCGCGCGATAGCCGAGATGCTGGAGCCCACCCGCGTCTGACTCGTGGACGGGCGGCCCGGCCGCGTGAGCCGGCAGGCGCGTACCTCATAATCCCCCGGTCATGCCGGGAATCGTGATCGTCGGCGCCCAATGGGGCGACGAGGGAAAAGGGAAGCTCACCGACCTGCTCGCCGAGCAGGCCGACGTCGTGGTGCGCTTCCAGGGCGGCAACAACGCCGGCCACACGATCGTCCGTGACGGCGACGAGTTCAAGTTCCACCTGATCCCGTCCGGGATCCTCTATCCCGGCAAGACGTGCATGATCGGCAACGGCGTGGTGATCGACCCCGCGGTTCTGATCGAGGAGCTGGAGGGCCTTCGGCGCCGTGGCGTGGACTCCGCCGGTCTGCGGATCTCCGCCAACGCCCACCTGGTCATGCCCTACCACGTGATGCTCGACACGGCCGGCGAGGCGAGGTTGGGCAAGCTCGAGATCGGGACCACGAAGCGCGGCATCGGCCCCTGCTATGCGGACAAGGCGGCGCGGCTCGGGATCAGGGTGCAGGACCTGCTGGACGCGAAGATCCTTCGCAAGAAGATCATGGCGGCGATGGAGCCGAAGGAAAAGATGCTGCGGCCGTTCGCCAAGCACCCTCGCCTGGATCTTCATGCGATGACCGAGGAGTACCTGCGCTACGGGCACCGGATTGAGCCGTTCATCGCCGACACGGCGCACATCCTCTGGACGGCTCTGGACGCCGGCCGCACGGTGATCTTCGAGGGCGCCCAGGGGACGTTGCTCGACCTGGACCACGGCACCTACCCCTTCGTCACCTCGTCGAATCCGGTGGCGGGCGCGGCCTGTGTGGGCGCAGGCGTTGGGCCGGCCGACATCGACGAGGTGTGGGGAGTGGCGAAGGCCTACACGACGAGGGTCGGGGCCGGGCCGTTTCCGACCGAGCTGGACGATGAGCTCGGCGCTCACCTTCGCGAGCGAGGCGGCGAGCGCGGCACCACCACCGGCCGGGAACGCCGGTGCGGCTGGCTGGACCTCGTGGCCCTCCGGTATGCGGCGCGCCTCAACACCCTCTCGGCGCTGGCGCTGACCAAGCTCGACGTGCTGGCCGGGATCGATCCGCTGAATGTCGCGGTGCGCTACCGCTCCAGCGAGGGAGCGCTACTCGACGAGCTGCCGTATCACCAGTCGGTTCTGCATGCGGCGGAGGCCCAGTACGAAGAGCTGCCTGGCTTCGAGGCCGAGATCGGGGAGTGCCGCCGCCTCTCTGACCTGCCGCGGGAGGCCCGCGACTATCTCGACTTCATCGCCGAGCACACCGGCGTCCCGATCCGCCTGGTGGGGGTGGGTCCTGGGCGCGAGCAGGTGATCTGGACGGGCGAGGATGCCCGAGCGACGCTCAGAGCAGCGTAAATAGACTGCCCCGTCATGTTCGAGAAGGTCCTGGTGGCCAACCGGGGCGAGATCGCGATCCGCGTGATGCGGACCCTGAGGGAGATGGGGATCATCTCGGTTGGCGTCTATTCGGAGGCTGACCGGGCAGCGCCACACGTGGGCGAGGCAGATGAGGCCCATCTGCTCGGGCCGCCGGTGCCGGCCGAGAGCTACCTGAGCGTGGACAGGCTGTTGGAGACGGCGGATAACGCGGGGGCAGAGGCGGTCCATCCCGGCTACGGGTTCCTGGCCGAGAACGCCCAGTTCGCCGCGGCCTGCGAGGACGCCGGCGTGACCTTCATCGGGCCGCCTGCGAGCGCGATCGAGGCGATGGGATCGAAGACGCGCGCCCGCGAGCTGATGGCCGAGGCGGGCGTCCCGATTGTCCCCGGGACGACTTCGCCGGTCGAAAGCGTCGCGGAGGCCAAGCGCCAAGCCAAGGAGATCGGCTACCCGGTGGCCTGCAAGGCCGCCGGCGGGGGCGGCGGCAAGGGCTTTCGGGTCGCCGCCTCCGAGAAGGACCTCGAGGACGCGTTCGAGGGGGCCTCGCGCGAGGGCGAGAAGTTCTTCTCGGACCCGAGCGTCTATCTGGAGCGCTACCTGGATGACCCCCGGCACGTCGAGGTCCAGGTGCTTGCCGACGCGCACGGCAACGTGGTCCACCTCGGGGAGCGCGACTGCTCCATCCAGCGCCGCCACCAAAAGCTGATCGAGGAGTCGCCCGCGCCGCACGTGGACGAGGGGATGCGGGAAAGGATCGGCAAGATCGCCACGGACGCCGCCAAGGCGGTCGAGTACCGCTCGGCGGGCACCGTGGAGGGGCTACAGACCGGCGACGAGTACTTCTTCCTGGAGATGAACACCCGAGTGCAGGTCGAGCACTGCGTCAGCGAGCTGGTCACGGGTATCGACATCGTTCGGGAGCAGATCCTGATCGCGGCCGGGGAGGAGCTCTCGGTGAGCCAGGCCGACGTGGAGCTTCGCGGGCACGCGATCGAGTGCCGGATCAACGCCGAGGCCGCGCACAAGAACTTCGCGCCCGCACCGGGCGCGATTACCTCCTACCGCGAGCCGGGGGGCCCGGGCGTGCGGGTCGACTCCGGGGTGGCTGCCGGCTCGGAGGTGACCCCGCTCTATGACCCGCTGATCGCCAAGCTGATCGCCTGGGACACCGATCGGGAGCGGGCGACCGCCCGGATGCTGCGGGCCCTGGGCGAATACGAGATCGGCGGCCTGGTGACCCTGGTCCCGTTCCACGAGGCGATTCTGGTCACCGACCAGTGGCGTAATGCCGAAACCTGCCGGGACCTGATCGGTGACCGCAAGTGGCTGAAGTCGCTCGAGCCCTCGCCTGAGCCCTCCGCGGATGCCGGGCCCGATCAGGCCGCCGAGCCCGAGGGGATGGAGCGCACGTACCAGGTCGAGGTCGACGGGCGCTTGCACAGCGTCAGGGTGATCGGGGCCGCCGGTGCGAGCGCGGACCCGGGCGCCGGCACAGGGCTGCGCCGGCCACCCCGTCGCGAACGTGCCGCCGGAGATGGTCCGCGACCGAGCGCCACGGAGATGCTCGTCTCTCCGATCCAGGGAACCGTTCTGAAGGTTGCGGTGAGCGAGGGCGACGAGGTAGAGGACGGCGCCCTGATCTGCGTCATCGAGGCGATGAAGATGGAGAACGAGATCACCGCGCACCGTCCCGGCAAGATCAGCCAGCTCGCGGTCAGTAAGGGCGCCTCCGTGGCCGCGGGCGACGCGATCGCAAAGATCGAATGAACCGCGACTTCGTCGCTAGCCCGGACCTGCCGTGGAGGGGGCCCGGGCCCGGCCGTCCGGATCTGCCGCTGCCTCCCGACCGGATGCCGCGACGCCGCGGTGGTCGGTCACTGAAGCGCTGGCGGTACCTGGGGGCTTACTGCGACGAGCTGCTGCTCTGCGCGGCGCGGGTTCAAGTGGGATTGCTGGGACAGACGTTCTGGGCCATCTGGGACCGCGAGGGGGGCGAGATGTGGGAGCGGACCCGCCTGCGACTGCCCGGCGGGCGCGGGGAGGTGTGGACCGAGGCGCCAGACCACGAGGTAGGGCTCATCGATTACGCCCCCGACGAGGGTTCGCAGGTGCGAATCGAGGCGAGCCAGGCCGACGGCGAGGTGCGGGCGTTCCTACGCTCGGGCGCCGGCCGGTGGATCGAGTCGGTGTGCCCCAACGGCGAGGGCGAGTACGTATGGACACGAAAGCGCGCCGACGTCCCGGTGAACTGCGACGTTCGCGTCGGGCAGCGTCGCTGGAGGGTGGAGGCGCGCGGGATGGAGGACGAATCGGCCGGCTACCACCCGCGCCACACGGTATGGAGCTGGTCGGCCGGCGTCGGCCGCACAGCGGATGGGCGTTCTGTCGGCTGGAACCTGGTCAGCGGCATCAACGACCCGCCCCAGCGCTCCGAGCGGGCGATCTGGGTGGCGGGTGAGCCCTATGAGCCCGGCCCGGTCGAGTTCGAGGGCTTGGAGGCGATCGCCTTCGACGACGGGTCCCGCCTGAAGTTCGAGGGCGAGTGCGAGCGGCGAAAGCAACAGAACATGCTGCTCGTCCGCTACGCGTACCGTCAGCCCTTCGGGAGCTTCTCGGGCACGCTTCCGGGCGGTCTCGAGCTCGAGCAGGGGCTCGGCGTCATGGAGCACCACGACGCTCACTGGTAGCGCGGGGGCCTGGGTCCGTCACCCCGGGTAGGCGCCCGGCACCGCCCACTGCCAGGGTGGGCGCTCGGCCCCCCGGAAGGTGTAGTGGTTGCGCCCTGGCAGGGTCTCGAGGGGGACCAGGCGGGGGTTCGCCGTCTCGAGCAGCGGAGTGGAGGCATGACTGGCTACGTCCGCCGCGCTCGCGTGGCGCACGGTGCGCGTCCAGCCGAGCCCGGGCCTGTACAGCCAATAGGTGATCTCGACCTGCCCGCCGGCCCGGCGTCGATCGACCACCGAGGTGAAGGCGGTCACGCGGCGGTTCGACTGCGTCAGGTCCGCGCGCTCACCGGGCACCGCGCAGCTCTCGCGCCGGCAGTATCGGAAGTCCACGGGCATCAGCGCCAACCCGGAGGCCGCCGCGAGGGCGAGCGGCTGGGGCGCGAGGGCGCGCACCACTCCGGCGACAGGCCTCCCGTAGGCCTCGGTCAGCGGATCTCGCCAGCAGGGCCCCGGCAGGCGCGGAGCACAGCGGAGCTTGCGGGCGATCGTCGCCCCGAGTTCACGGCCCCCCTGCTCCGGCGGCCCCGCCGCGACCGCCGAGATGGCCGCCAGCAGCAGCAGGGCGACCAGCATGACGAGCCCCACGTGCTCGACCGACGCAGCGCCGTGTTCGGGGTGGCGGCGCACACGGCCAGGCTAGGCGCCGATTACGCCGGCGAAGCGCACGCCGGGTGACGAAGGCGTGACCGCTTAGGAGAGCCCCTCGCGCGCCTCGCGCACGAGGGTGACCGCCTCGGGGAAGACGATCCGGATCGCGTCCCGAACCTGCACCGCCTGCTCGTCGCTGCCGCCGGTCAGGTCGAGCCGGTTGATGGCCGCGACCGTCATGTCGACGGCGAGCTTAATCGCGTTGTCGGCCCAGGCCACCCGTTGTGCGCCCTGCATCTGCTCGGCAAGCTCGCCGAGGCGTGCGCGGATCTCGTCCGGGTCGCCGAAGATGTTGAAGCCCTCGCTTCCCTCCATCGCGACGATATTAGTGGCCGGGCTGGGCCGGCGGGCTCATATAGCCTGCGGCTGTGGCGCTTCCCCCACCCTCGGCCTCGGGAACCGCGCTGGTCACCGGCGCCTCGGCCGGCATCGGCAAGGCGATCGCGCGCCAGCTGGCCTCGCGCGGGCATGGCGTCACCCTGGTAGCCAGGCGCGAGGAGCGACTCAACGCCCTCGCCGGCGAGTTGCGCGAGCGCCACGGGGTTCGGGCCGAGGTGATCGCCGCCGACCTCGGCGATGCGGCGGCCCGCGATCGACTCGTGGCGCAGGTCGAGAGCCTGGGCCTCGAGGTCGAGATCCTGGTCAACAACGCAGGCTTCGGGACCGCCGAAAAAGTGTTCGACCTGGACCGGGAGCGACTCATGGCGATGCTCCGAATCAACTGCGAGGCGCTGCTCGACTTCCAGACGCGCTACCTGCCGGCGATGGTCGCGCGCGGTCGAGGTGCGGTGATCAACATCGCTTCGACGGCCGCCTTTCAGCCGATTCCCGGCACCGCCACCTACGCGGCGACCAAGGCATTCGTGCTCAGCCTCAGCGAGGCGGTGCACGAGGAGCTGAAGGGAACCGGGGTGACCCTGACGGCGGTCTGTCCCGGGCCCGTGAAGACCGAGTTCATGCAGGCGGCCGGCATCGAGCAGGCCGAGGAGCAGCTTCCGGATGTCTTTTGGATGTCTCCGGAGGCGGTGGCGAAGGCGGCGGTGGACGCGGCGGAGAAGGGGAAGCGCGCCATCGTCCCCGGCCTCTTGAACCGCGCGGGCGCGCTCACGGGCCAGCATACCCCGCGAATGCTCGTCCTGCCGCTCGCCAAGCGGCTCTGGAGGAGTCAGGCGCTCTAGCCACCCGTTACGGTGACCGCGGCCGTCGGCCTCCATCGCTGGGAGTCTCGCTTCGCCGGGCCGCCGCCGTGAGCTCGCCGCCCCTGCCGAGCAGGGCGCTGAATAGCTCCAGGGGCGCGGAGACCACGGCGACCGGGATCGCCGCGAGCACCGTCACCGCGGCGTCGATCCCGAACTTGAGGTGGCCGAGGGTGCCACGGGGGCGAAGGTTGCCGGCACGAACCTCCTCGGGGAAGTTCTCGTGGAACGTGAAAGCGTTGATGATCGTCTGCCACATCCAGACCTGCCCCCGACGACGGCGCGGGAAGCGGACCTCCTCGATCTCGAGGCCGGCGGCCGCAGCCAGCGGTCGCAGCGACTGCGGCGTCGGGTAGAGGCGCCGCTTCGGCTCTAGCGCCGCCCAATGCCTGCCGCCGAGCGACGCCTGGACGCTGGCCCGGTTCGCCACCCGCAGCTCGAGCTTGCCTTCCGAGATCTGGCGGGCGGAGCCGAGCAACTCCGAGGCTGCGTCTGAGGGCGCCAAGCCGGCCGCCACGCCCAGCCGGCAGCGCTCGCACCGCTCGAGCACGATCGGCTCGCCGGCGCCGTCATCTTCGTGCGACTCGATCACCAGCCACCCGAACAACGGGCTGCCGCAGGCCGGGCAGGCGCTCACTCGACCTCGTACTCGACGCCGAACTCGCGAAGCCTGCCCAGGAAGTCCCGCGGATCGAACGCCTGCGAGGGTGCCAGGGCCCCTGTGCGGTCGTAGCCCGGCGCCGCGCAGCGAAGCGCTCCCTCGACGGTCGTGCGGGCGGTGAGCCCGTACAGGTCACCGCCGGTCACCGTTCCCCGCTGCGTGCGACGGCCCCGGCGCCCCTCGCAGACGATCGTGAAGCTGGAGCTCCGGCGGCTCTCTTCGCTTGGGCCCTCCGGCAGACGAGCAATGAGCGTCCCGAACGCCCGCCGCAGCGGGGTTCGCATCGAGAGCTGGAAAGGCACCATGGCCAGCGGCGCCACTCGGGAAACGAGCGGCAGGGAGATGATCGTCGAGGCGGTGAGCAGCGTTCGCACGCGTTCGGTCTCGACGTGCCGCGGCACGGTGATGTGCTCGCCGGCTGGGTACCGGAGCATCCGCTGGCGGCCGATCGGCTCCGGAAAGTCCCAACTGCCTCCGCCGACGCTCCTGCCCGCGGTGGCCAGCTCTCCATCACGCCACTCCGAGTCGCCACCGGCCATCATCCCCAGGGCTGACAGCGCCGTGCCCCGGGTGGCGCCGAAACCACGTACCGCGTATGCGAGCACGATCTCGTCGAGCGCTCCCATTCCCTCGGCGGTCAGTGCGGCGATCATGTCCCCCGGCGCGTAGTCGAACCCCATCGCGGTGACCAGCGCCACTCCCGCCCGGTCGGCGTCCTGGCCGTAGCCCTCGAAGACCTTTCGCACGAACGGCTGCTCACCGGTCGTGTCGAGGTAGTGGGCTCCGGCCTCGATCGCGGCGGCCAGCACCGGTTCTCCGTGCAGGTTGAAGGGGCCAGCGCAGGCGATCACTGCCGCGCACGGTTCCAGCAGAGCCCGCAGCGCTGCGGGGTCGTCGAGCGTCGCGTCCTTCACGGTCATCTCGCCGCCGAGGTCCTCGGCGAGTATCTCCAGCTTCGCTCGGTTCCGTCCGGCCAGCACGGTCTCAGCGCCGCGGCGCCGAAGCTCCGCGGCGACCAGCCGACCCGTGTAGCCCGTTGCCCCGTAGACGGCGATTGGCCCCGTTTGCTGGGGGGTTTCGGCCATCGAAGGATCCTATTGAGCGACACCTTTCGGCCCACGACCCCGGGGCACAAGGCGCTGTGCGGCCACCGGCGGGAACCGCGCGTTACGGTACGGGCCCGATGCACCTCCGCCAGATCATGACCAGCGGCGTCGTCACGGCCGGGCTCGACGCGGACGTGCTCAAGGTCGGGCAGCTGATGCGTGACCACAATGTCGGCTCCGTGGTGCTCTGCGATCCCGAGGGCGAGCCGGTGGCGATGATCACGGATCGGGACCTGGCAATCCGCGCCTTGGCCGAAGACCGGCCCGGCTCGGAGCCGGTCCGCGAGCATGCTTCCCGACCTCTGGTCACCGGCGAGCCGGAGATGGAGCTGGAGGAGGCGGCGGCACTGATGGTGCAGCACAGGATCCGGCGCCTGCCTGTCGTCGAGGACGGCGAGCTGGCGGGAATCGTGACCCTCGATGACATCGCGGTCAGGACCGGCGACCTCGAGGTTGCGCAGCGGATGACCCAGGAAGTGATCGAGGGAGCGCTCCCCGGCTTCTTCTTCCACGAGCGGGGGTAGCAAGGGCACGTGCACGAGACGCCCCAGCAGCGCATCTGGCGTGCTCGCGTCGAGGCCATGATCGGCCTGGCCGCTCCGGTGCTCGATCTGGTGCTCAGCGTCGGCGACCGCGTGTCTCGAACGCTCGCTCCCGGCGACAGCGACTACTACCCGATCCGTGCACCGGCGGAGGCATACGAGCTCGGCGCCGTCCCAGGTCGCGACGACACGGGCCGGACGCGCGAAACGGCTGACTAGCGCGCTAGCTTTCCGGCTTCTCCGCGTAGACGCGGCGACGAAAGACGTCGTCCACCAGCGACTCGACCCTGTCCAGGAAGAGAATCCCGTCGAGGTGGTCGAGTTCGTGCTGGACGCAGCGCGCCTCGAATCCCAAGCATCGGACCGCCCCACCGGCGTGCTCGACCACTATCGACGTGGCGCGGCGCACATTGGCGGTCAGGTCGGGAATCGAGAGGCAGCCCTCGCGGGCGACCTCGGAGCCCTCACGCTCCACGATCCGTGGATTGACGAGCACGAGCAGCCCGTTGTCACTATCGGCTTTCGGGTGCCCTCGCACGTCAACCGTCGCAATCCGTGCGAGCTCGCCGATCTGCGGGGCGGCCAGCCCGACGCAGCGATCGAACGACCGCATGGTGTCAATCAGGTCGCGTCCAATGGCTTCGGCCTCCGTTGCCGGGGTGGGCGCTGCCACCTGCTTCAGCATCGGATGGGGGTAGACGAGTACTTCGCGCGCGGCCACTGGCCACTACAGCGCTTCGGCTGCGAGCGGACGTATGCTCACTTCGACGTTTGCCTGGGCGCCCACCTCGCCCAGCGCCGTCTCCAGGTCAGCCTCGGCAGCCTCGCTGATGGCCGCCTCGATGATCATCACGTAAAGCGGAGAGGCCGCGGCACCCGCGAGCCGCGTTTCCAGACCCGTGATGTTCACCCCGCGCTCGGCGAGCGCAGCGCTGACCCCGTGGACGATGCCCGGATGGTCGGCGCCGTAGACCGTGATCACATGGGACGGGCGAGCGGCCGCGACGCCCAGTTCGTCGACGCGATTCACGGCGATCGCCTCCAGGTCGAGATCGTGGCGGACCTGCTGGAGGGTCGCCTCGAGGTCCGCCGGCTCGGTCGCATCGGGCAGCTTGACGATCAGCATCACAGCGAAGTGGCCGCGGAGGATCGCCATCTGCGAGTCCTCGATGTTGCCCTCCAAGTCGAGTAACGCCGCGCTGATCGCCGCGACGATCCCGGGGCGGTCGCGGCCAATCGCGGTCACGGCGAACTCGGCCATCGCCCGTAACATACGCCGACTTTGGGCCGCGAGCGGATCATCGAGCGCGAGCGCCGCTGGGCACGCCCGACGGCCATCGCGGCCGTAGCCGCGACGGCCTTGATCGTGATCGGGCTGATCTTCAGGACCAGCATCCCGGGCGACGACCAAACCGCCGATCAGCTCCAGGCCTTCCACGACCATGCGAGCGCCCTGTCGGTTTCCTCGGTCTTGACCGGCATCGGGTTCCTCCTCTGGACGATTCCGCTTCTCTACCTGTTTCGAGCTGCCCAGGCCCGGAATCCCCGAGTCCAAGGTGCGCTGGTGGCCTTTTGCTTCATCGGCCCGGTCCTGTTCGGCGCGCAGGGCATCGTCAACGGCCTGGCGGTCTCGACCGTGTCCTCGGACTTCGTCGAGCGCTCAGGTGAAGAGCAGAGCCGACCGTTGTCGGAGTTCGATCGCCAGGTCGCGCGCGACCCCCGGTCGATCGAGAAGGTCACGTTCCACACGGACTCGGACACGCTCGAGGTCGAGCAGGCCGACGGCAGCTTCTATTCGACCAAATTCAAGCCAGAGGCCGAGGATCGCTTGATTCAGGATGTCGACGCCGCCGGGATCGACAACGAGGACGACGCCGACGGCGCCCCTCCGGACGCGTTCGCCGAGGGGCTGCTGGACGACTCCGGCGGGGTGACGGTGGGAAGCAGCCTGCTCTTCCCGGCATTGCTCGGGATGATCGTCGCGATGGTCTATGTCCCGCTTCAGGCACTTCGCGCCGGGCTGTTGACCCGTTTCTTCGGCACCCTTGGAATGGCGCTGGGTGTTTCCCTGATCCTCCTCCCCCCAGCGCCTGTGCTGCTTGCTCTGTGGTTCGGATATCTCGGGCTGCTTGTGGTCGCTCGCGTGCCGGGCGGACGCCCGCCGGCGTGGGAGGCGGGCGAGGCGATTCCCTGGCCTAGGCCGGGGGAGGAGCCGAGCCCGGAATCCGAGCCCAGCGGCGAGGCCATCGAGGGCCAGGCGACCGAGGTGCCGGCCGGCGGCGGACAGCCCGGGTCGCAAAAGCGCAAGCGCAAGCGCCGACGCTGAGCGGACCAAACCCGCGGCGTACGATGGCCAGGGACGGAAGGAGATAACGATGACCCACGATGAGCACGAGCCGCTGGCGGGCAAGCGGGCCGCGGTGATGGTCGGCCCCCTGTTCGAGGATGCCGAGGCCATCTATCCGTATTACCGGCTTCAGGAGGCGGGGGCGACCGTCGGCTGGATCGGAGCCGACGGCGAGGAGACCGTGAGGGGGAAGAAGGGGATCGAGCTGACCATCGACGAGTCGGCCGCAGATCTGGTGCCCGACGACCTGGACATGCTGGTGATCGCAGGCGGCTACGGCCCGGACAAGCTGCGCACCGACGAGGGCGTCAAGGCGCTGGTCCGGGGCCTCCATGCCCAGGGCAAGCCGATCGCCTTCATCTGCCACGCGGGGTGGGTGCCGATCTCGGCCGGGATCGTCGAGGGCCGCCGCGTGACCTCGGTTCCGGCGATCGCCGACGACCTGCGAAACGCGGGCGCCCAGTGGGAGGACTCGGAGGTCGTCGTCGACGGCAACCTGATCTCCTCGCGCCGTCCGCCCGATCTGCCCGCGTTCATGAGGGCGCTGATCGCCGTGGCCGTCGAGGCCTCGGAGCCCGTGGCGGCTAGCTGAGGAGGGCGCGGCGGCGCAACAGCGCCCCCGCGACCAGGAGCCCCACGCCGACGGCCAGCAGGGGCAGCACCGGCATGCCGGTCGAGGGGAGCTGTGTCGAGCTCCCGGCCGCATCCGGTGAGGTGACCGCGCTGGACTCCGAACCGGTCCCGGTGGACGCGGACGGATCCTGGGTGGAGTCGGTCGACCCTCCGCCGCCTCCCGAGCTCGCGCCCTGCACCGTCACGGATCCCTTCATGAACGGATGGATCGAGCAGATGTAGCTGTAGGTGCCGGCGGTCGCGAAGGTGTGCGAGTAGCCCTGGCCCGAGTCCAGCGTCCCCGATGCCAGGCCATCCCCCGTGACGTCGTGCGGCTCGGCACCGTTGTTGGTCCAGGTGACGGTGTCGCCGGTGTTGACGGTGAGGGAATTCGGCGAGAAGCGAAAGGCGCTCTGCGAGTTGCCATCGAGGATCGCCACGGATGCCGAGCTTGCGGCCCTGACCTGGGCGGCAGGTGCGGGCGCCGGCGTCGTCGTCTCGTCCGGCTCCGTGGGGGCAGGCGGTGTCGTGGTCGGGTCCGGCGTCTCCTGCGTGTCCGGCGGGGGGACCTCCGACGGCTGTGGCTGTGGCGCTGGGGCCTCGGCCGGATCCTGAGGCGTCGTGGCGACGTCGGCGGGGGGAGCCGGAGCGGGAGCCTGGGCACCGACAAGCGTTGCAGGGATCGCCAGGCAGACCATCAAGAGGCCAACGGCGATCAGCAGCGTGCTCCCCCTCTGCCGGTGCGGAACCACTTATTCGAGCATACGTATCTCGGGCAAACGAGGTTCAGCCGCGAGCCGCGGCCAGGCGCTTTCGGTGGGTGCGGATCTCGCCCAGGATGCGCTCCAGGCGCGGCTCGCGAGAGGAATCCACGTGAACCATCGCCCCGGCGATCGCGGGGTGGACAGCCGCGATGCGCTCGTGCATGGCCTGGGCGACAGCGCGGTAGGTCGGGTGTCCCTCGCGGCCCGAGCGAAGCTCGATCACGTGCATGGCCTCCCGCGCGTTGAGATCGAGGACATAGCGGATCCGGTAGCCGAGGCAGAGAGCGTAGGGCGCCGCCTCGGCAAGCCCCTCCGCCTCGAGCCGCTCGAACTCCCCCCGCGAGATCTCCAGGGCCCGCTCGTATTCGGGCCCGGCGCCCGCATCGCGCACCTCCTCCGGGATCGCCGCGCCCAGATGCGGCCCCAGGCGTTGCCACTGGCAGGTCAGCATCCGATGGCGCTGCAGATCGCGAAAGCCACCGTAGTCGGAGACGATCTCGAACCGGTAGCGCACCGCCTCCCAGCCGCGGCCAGGGCGGTGGCGACGGTTTCGCCGCTCACCTGCCAGCTCGGCGATCAGCTCGGCGCGCTCCAGCGGGTCCAGGACGTCGATCCTGTCGCGGATCTCGGCTTCGGACGCGCTCGCCGACTCGAACAACGAGGCGGCCAGGAGATCCTGCTCATTGCCCTCGACACGGACCAGCTCGACCGAGGGCGCATCGCCTTGGGTCGGATGGTCCAGTCCCATCCGCGCCACCGCGCGCTCGGTGGCCCGCCGGCGTTCGCGCAGGTAGTCGATCCATTCGCCGCCGCGATCGGGCCGCTCGATCCGCCCGACGAAGCTCGGGATCACCTTGGCGAGCTCGGTGAGGATCATGTCGCCGTACTCGCGCGCCTCCGGCAGCGGGGAAGCCATCAGACGGAGCAGGAGCTGTTCGTAGGCCTGGCCGGACGCGAAGATGCCGACGTGGCTGAGCGTCGACGCAGGCAGCACACCCCGCAGCAGGTCGAGCGACTTGGCGCGGATCGAGCGGCGCCAAGCGTCCTCGGGCTCCTGGGCCCGCGGCCATCGTTCGGCAGCCCACGACTGAACCGACTCCAGGCTGCGGGAGTAGACGCGGAACAGCTCGTCCATCGCGGCCCGGTAGGGCTCGCCCAGCCGCTCGTCGCGGTAGTAGCGATAGCCGCCGCCCTCCTCCATCGGCTGGTCGTAGGGGATGTAGCGCGTTGACTGCTCCAGGTAGGCGGCAAGCCGGCCGCGCTGGAGGACCTTGGTGAGGATGTTCGAGACCCACTCGCAGGCCAGATGCGCGCCTCCCACCTGGCCGATCGAGTCGTCGCCGTAGCCGATGAAGACCCGCTCATACAGCTGCGCGGCGCGCTCGCCCTCGACGCCGTCGAAGGGCCGAGAGCCCTCGGGCAAGTCGCCTGCGAACTCGTCCAGGAACAGCCTTCGCACCGAGCCCGCGTAGCGCGAGTAGCGCGCGAACATCGCGCCCTTCACCGTCTCGGGCAGGTTGACCAGGCAGAAGACCGGGCGGTCGAGATTGGTGAAGTGGCGACGCAGGAGCGCCTCCTCATCCGCGGTGAACGACTCGACCGGGTAGCGCATGCGCTGGATCGTAGTCGGCGTCCCGGCCGGCCTGGACCGGGGTGTCCTAGCCAAAAATGGTCACCGAGCCGACGGCCGCCGCGACCACGACCGCCGTCGACCAGGCCACCGCGGCGGCGGAGATCCGCAGGTCCAGGCCGTAGGCGTGGGTGACGATCATCGAGTTGATGCCGCAGGGCATGGCGGCGAGCAGCAGGTAGGGCCCCGGTAGGTCGATCAGCGGCAGGGCGAGCAGGGCGAGCAGCCCGGGCGCAACCGCCAAGCGCAGCGCCACAGTCGTCGCGACGGCGGCGTCGAGCGGCGGCGGTACCGGAATCGCGCCCTCGTCGGCCTGCTCGGCGAGCGCTGCGCCGACGGCGAAGAATCCGAGCGGAAGCACGGCCACGATCGCGATCCGCGAGGCGTCCACGAGGACGTCCGGCGCCAGCGAGTCCGGGGCGACCAGCGCCAGCGCGGCCGCGTAGAGCGCCGGGTTGCGGAGAAAGAACGCGGCCACTCGCTGCCTCGGGGTCTCGCCCGCGCGCTCGCCGAACGCGGCGCCAACCGAGAACGCGCCGACGAGCAGGGCCGGTGCGGAGACCAGCACGTCGTAGACCACCGCCTCGGACAGCTCGTCGAAGCCGAGCAGAGCGGCGACCAGCGGATAGCCGAGATAGCCGGTATTCGCCACCAGTGTGCAGCAGATCACGGAGCCGACGGCGGGGCGTGGCAGGCCCAGCGGCCGCGAGGCCAGGAACCAGGCAATCAACGCCGCGAGTGCCAGCGCCAGGTACGCGAGCCCGATCCCCAGCCCGACGTCGGCGTCGAACTCGACCCGGGTGAGATTGAAGAAGGTGATCGGCGGCAGCACCACGTAGAGCACGAAGAGCAGTGCCCGGCGCGCAGCGACCCCGGCGCGCCCGCCGTAGCGATGCTCCGCCCAGGCTCCCCCGGCCGTCGCCAGGATGATCGCCGACACGATTGCCGCCATCGGACTATCCTCGCCCCGCGTGAGGTTTGGCCTCTTCTATGAGCACCAGCTGCCCCACGCCCCTGGGCAGCCGGATGAGGCCACGCTGCTGACTAACGCCCTCGAGCAGGTGGAACTGGCCGACAGGGTCGGGTTCGACTACGTCTGGGAGGTCGAGCACCACTTCCTGGAGGAGTACTCGCACTCCAGCGCTCCCGAGGTCTTCCTCGCCGCCGCCAGCCAGCGGACGAGCCGGATCCGCCTCGGCCACGGGATCGTGCAGATCCCGCCGGCCGTCAACCACCCGGCGCGCGTGGCCGAGCGGGTGGCGACGCTGGACCTGCTCTCCGGCGGGCGGGTCGAGTTCGGCACCGGCGAAGGAAGCTCGCAGATTGAGCTCGGCGGCTTCGGAGTGGACCGGGAGCACAAGCGAGCCCAGTGGGAGGAGTCCCTGGACGCGATCACCCGCATGTTTGTGGAGGAGCCGTTTGCCGGCTACGACGGGCGCTGGGTGTCGATGCCGCCCCGAAACGTGGTTCCAAAGCCGAAGCAGCGCCCCCACCCGCCGCTCTGGGTGGCGTGTAGCCGCCGCGACACGATCCTGACGGCGGCGGAACGGGGGCTGGGAGCCCTGTCCTTCTCCTTCGTCGAGCCCGAGGCCGCGAAGGAGTGGGTCGACTCCTACTACGAGCTGATTGCCTCGGATCGCTGCGTGCCGGGGGGATTCGCGGTCAACCCCAACGTCGCCGTGGTGCTGCCGATGATGTGCCACCGTGACGAGGCGACGGCGATCGAACGCGGCATCGACGGCGCCCATTTCTTCGGCTTCTCGCTTGCCTACTACTACGCCTTCGGCGAGCACCGCCCCGGCCGCTCGAACGTGTGGCAGGAGTTCCAGGAGCGGCGCACCGAAGTCGGCTTCGCCCGGGAGATCGTCACCCCCGACGACGCGCCGCTGGGCGTCCGGCTCCTCCAGGAGGGGCTGGGCAGCCTCCGCGGGGCAATCGGGACCCCTGGCCAGGTGGCCGACCTGATCCAGCGCTACGAGACCGCCGGCGTGGACCAGGTGATCTTCGTGTTGCAGGCCGGCGCCAACCGTCACGAGCACATCTGCGAGAGCATCGAGCTGATCGCGGCCGATGTCCTGCCGCGATTCATGGAGCGCGCCTCTGAGCGCGAGCGCGCCAAGGTCGAGCGGCTGGAGGAGGCGCTGGAGCTTGCGATGGCCCGGCGGGCCCCCGCGCGCGTGTCGGATCCGGACTACGTCGTCAAGCCCGATCGTGAGCCCGCGCCCGCGCATGCGGAGACCGCGGCTCGGGTGGGGGCGGCGCAAGACGGCGGCCCCGGGCGATTCCTGTCGGCGCGCGAGTTGGCAGCCCGGGTCACGGAAACGGCCTTCGCAGGCCTGGTTCGCGGTCGCAGCGACGAGCAGCTCCACCGGCTCTTCGATCGTGGGCCCGGGCTGGCGATCATCTTCAAGGGGATGGAGCGCTCCTTCGTTCCCGAGGCGACGCGTGGATTCGAGGGCGAGATCGCCTACGAGCTGAACGGTCGCGACGGGCCGCAGAGCTGGACGCTCCGGATCGGCGACGGCCGGGCGGCGGTGCGGCGCGGCGCGGCGGCCGAGCCCGCCCTCACCCTGCGAACCAGCGTTCCCGACTTCGTCCGGCTGGCTGCCCGCGAGGCGTTTGCGCCGAAGCTCCTGCTGGAGGGCGCCCTGGAGCTCGAGGGCGATTTCGCCCTGGCCGGACGCCTGCCTGAGATGTTCGGCGAGCAGGTCCCCACCTGATTCTCGAGCTGCCGTCAGGGGATGAACGCCGCCAGCGCCTGACCTGCATTTGAGGCCCAGTCCACCAGCGGCGAGGGGAAGACACCGAAGAAGATCGTCGCCGCGGCGAGCACCCCGGCGGGGACCACGATCGCCGGACAGCGGGTGCCCGGCGGTGGGCGCGGTGCCGCGCTCGGTGTGGCGCCCTGCCGGTCGGCCTCCGGCGAGCCCCCGGCCATTGCGGGCATTCCCGTCGGCTCGTGTCCCATGGGCTCCGGCGCGCGCCGCATCCAGACGGCGGCCACCACCCGCAGGTAGTAGACGAGCGAGATCATCGTCCCGATCGCGATCGCCACCCCGAGCCAGGTGTAGTCCGCGTCGACGGCCGCCTCGATCAGGTAGAGCTTGCCCATGAACCCGGCCGTCGCCGGCAGCCCGGCCAGCGCCAGCATCGCGATCGTCAGCGGCCAGGCCAGCTCGGGGCGATCGCCGCCCAGGCCCTGCACCGCCGCGATGTCGTCGCCGAGTCCGGTCTCGCGCTCGCGGACGACGATCACGCAGAAGGCGGCCAGGTTCATCAACGCGTAGGCCGCCAGATAGAAGATCAGAGCGTTCACCCCAAGCTCGGTGGCCGCGACCAGGCCCACCAGCATGTAGCCCGCCTGGGCGATGCCGGAGTAGCCCAGCAGCCGCTTCAGCGAGTCCTGGCCGAGCGCGCCGATGTTCCCGACCACGATCGAGATCGCAGCAAGCACCGCCAGCGCCGGCTGCCAGTTGTCGACGGCCGGGCCCAGCGCGACCTCGAAGAAGCGCACGAACACACAGAACGCCGCCGCCTTGGTTGCCACGGCCATGAAGGCGGTCACCGGCGTCGGAGCTCCCTGGTAGACGTCGGGCGTCCACTGGTGGAAGGGCGCGATCGAGATCTTGAAGGCCAGCCCGGTTGCGGCCAACGCGATCCCGATCAGGACCAGCGGGTCGTCGGCGAGCCCCGCCCCGATCCCGTCGCGGATGCCGCTGAAGTCCGTGGATCCCGAGCCGCCATAGACGAAGGCCAGGCCGTAGAGCAATGTCGCCGAGCCGAGCGAGCCGACGATCAGGTACTTGAGGCCCGACTCGAGCGACTCCTTCCGCAGGAGTGCCGAGCCGCATAGAACGTAGAGGGGGACCGAGAGCAGCTCGATCGCAACGAAGAACGAAACCAGGTTCTGAGCCTGGGCCAGCAGGACCATCCCGAGTACCGAGGAGAGCACGAGCGCCTGGAATTCCCCGTGGCGGGGCTCGGACCCCGGACGCTCGGCGGCCGGCTCCCGCCAAGACAGTGGAAGCACGACAGCGGCGGCGAGGATCGCAATCAGCGCGCCGGCCAGTCCGAGCTCGTCAAGCCGCAGGGCTCCGGCCACCAGGTCCTTGCGCTCGCCCCACTGCCAGATGCAGAGGCCGGCTGCGGTGGCGAGGGTGGCCAGTGAGACGATCGAGACCGCGACCCGCTGGCGCCCTTCGCCGAGCAGGCCGGTCAGCAGCACCACGCAGATCCCGGCAGTGAGCGCGATCACAGGGGAGAGCCCCGCGTAGTCGACGTGGGGGGCGGTGAAGCTCACCCATCACCCCCCGGGGCGCGGCCTGTCCAGCCCGACTCAGCGCGGGTCGAGGGAGGGGCGGGCGCGGGCTTCGGGTCCGAGGTCACGGCCGCCACCTTGTCCTCCACGGCGGCCTGGCCCCGGCTCAGAATCAGTCCCGGGTAGAGGGCCAGGGCGACGATGCAGGCGACGAGCGGCACCAGCACCATCGCGTCGCGCAGACCGATCTCCCGCGACTCGGCGTTGTCCGCGAGCCGGCCGTGCATGGTGCGCTGGAAGAGGCGAATCGCATAGAAGGCCGCGAGTGCCACCCCGACGACGGCCACGAAGGCGTAGACGATCTTGGCCTGGAAGACCCCGATCAGGATGTAGAACTCGCCCATGAAGTTCGCGGACCCGGGCATCGCCAGGGTCGCCAGCGTGACGATCAGGAACAAGGCGGCGAGAACCGGCGCCCGCATCGCCAGGCCGCCGAGCCGGGTCAGGTCCTCGCTCCCCGAGCGCTCCCACAGCAGGGCGATGATCAGGAAGATCGGAGCCACCACCAGGCCGTGGTTGACCATCTGAAGCACCGCCCCGTCGGCGCCGTCGGGTCGTAGGGAGAAGATCCCGATCGTGATGAAGCCGAGCTGGGCGATGGAGGAGTAGCCGGCGATTAGGCGAACGTTCGTCTGCGTGAACGCCATCACCGACCCGTAGAGGATGCTGGCGACGCCCACCAGCAGGATCAGTTCCTGATAGGTGGAGGTGGCATCTGGGTAGAGGGGCAGCGCGACCCGCAGGAAGCCGTAGGCCCCGACCTTCGAGAGCACCCCGGCCAGGAGCGCGAGCACCGGCAGCGGCGCGGCCCGATAAGCGTCCGGCAGCCAGCCGTGTACGACGACGGCCGGCATCTTGATCAGGAAGGCCGCTGCGAAGAACAGGAAGATCCACTCCTGGCTTCCGCTCGAGAGCGTGTGGGCGCGCAGGTCGGCGAGCGAGAAGCTCAACTGACCCACCTGATCCGAGGCGAGGATCGCGGTGGCGATCGCGGCCACGAGCATCAGCAGCGAGCCCACCAGCGTGTAGACGATCATCTTGGTCGTCGCGGCGATCCTGTTCTCGCCCCCGAACGTGCCGATCAAGAACCAGAACGGCACCAGCATCAGATCGAAGAAGAGGACGAACAGCAGCAGGTCCTGGGCCAGGAAGGCGCCAAGGGTGGCCGTTTCGCCGAGCCCGAGCATGAAGAAGTAGATGCGTGGCCGATCGGGCAGCCGGAAGCTCGAGAAGACCGTTGCCCCCGCCCAAAGGAGCGCAGTCAGCAGGATCAGGAACAGACTGATCCCGTCCACCCCGAGCTCGTAGCGGACGCCGAGATCGGGGATCCAGCTCTCCGAAACCGTGTGTTGAAGGCCGGCTTCTGCCGCGTCGAAGCTCGCCACCAACGCGATCGCGAGCCCGAGCACGATGCCGGAACCGAGCACCGCCGAGATCGAGACCGCCCTCCGCGGCACCACGAAGCAGACCAGGCCCACGGCCACCGGCAGCCACAGCATCACCTGGATCACGTGCCTGCCTCCGGCGCCATCACGAGCTGACGATCAGGAAGTAGAGGCCCAGGGCGGCGAACCCTCCGACCAGCAGCAGGGCGTAGGCGCGGACGAATCCGGATTGGGCGCCGCGCACGATCACGCTGACCCCGCGGACCGCGTCCACAGTCGCGGCGACGATCCCCTGCACCACGACCCGCTCCAGCACCGCGTTCGCGAAGCGGCCGGTCGCGATCACCGGCCGGTAGACGAGCGTGTCGTAGAGCTCGTCGAAGTACCACTTGTTGACCAGGAAGGTGTAGACGGCGTGAGCCCTGCGTCGCAGCCGCTCGGGGGTCTGCGGGGCGACCCTGTAGACGTAGTAGGCGGTGGCGATGCCCAGCAGGCTGAGCGCCCCGCCGATCCCGAGGTCGGCCCAGGCGGTCGCGGTCGGCACGTGGATCCTGGACAGGGGCGAGTCCTCGAAGGTCGGCTCCAGGAACGTGTCCAGAACGTGATCCACCCCCGGTACCTGGATGTAACCGCCGAACAGCGCCCCCGCGCCCAGGATCGCCATCGCGATCGCCATGGGTCGCGCGCGCTCGGCGATGTTGTGCACCGGGCCCGGGAACCCGACGTCCGTGTCCTCCTTCTCCCCCGTCAGCGGGTTCTGCGGCTCCGCGTGAGCCTGATGTCCCTGTTCGAGCTCCCGAGCCTCAGGACATGGCTCTCCATAGACGACCCGGAAGACGATCCGGAAGGCGTAGACGGCGGTCAAGAAGGCGCCCACGTAGCCGCCGATGGCAAGGATCCAGTAGAAGCCGCCGCGCTCGCCGGCGAAGGCCAGGATCTCGTCCTTGGAGAAGAACCCCGACGTGCCGGGGAAGGCCGCGAGCGCCAGGGCACCGACGATCAGGAGTCCGGACGTGAACGGCAGCGCGCGGCGAAAGCCGCTCATCCGATCGATGTTCTGCGTGCCCGCCATCGCCGCGATCACCGACCCGGCTGCCATGAACAGGAGGGCCTTGAAGAACGCGTGGCTCATCAGGTGGAACAGGCCCGCCGCATAGGCCCCAATCGAGACGCCCATCACCATGTAGCCGATCTGGCTGATCGTCGAGTAGGCGATGATCCGCTTCAGGTCGGTGACCGCGAGCGCCACGGTCGCCGCGAAGATCAATGTGGCCAGGCCGAGGAAGGCGGAGATATCGGCGGCTGTGGGAGCCTCGAGGAAGAGGGGATGCATGCGGGCGATCAGGTAGACGCCGGCCGTGACCATGGTGGCCGCGTGGATCAAGGCGGAGACGGGGGTGGGGCCTTCCATCGCATCTGGAAGCCAGGTGTGGAGCGGCAACTGCGCGGACTTCGCGAACGCCCCGACCAGCATCAGGAGGCAGATCGCCACCACGACGCCCTCGTTGGTCGTGAACTGCTGGGGCGCGGCGGAGAAGATGGCGAGGTAGTCGAACGTCCCCAGCTCCCGGAAGATGAAGAAGGCGGCGAGCACCAGGCCGATGTCGCCGATCACGTTGATCACGAACGCCTTCATGCCCGCCTTGGTGGCGGTGTTCCGGCGATACCAGTAGCTGATCAGTGCGTAGGAGGCGAAGCCCACGAATGCCCAGCCGACGATCAAGAGCACGAAGTTGCCGGCCAGGACGAGCAGCAGCATCGAGAAGACGAAGAAGTTGAGATAGCTGAAGTAGCGGGCGTAGCCGCGATCGGACTCGAGGTAGCTGATCGAGTAGAGGTGGATCAGCGTGGAGACGCCGGTGACCACGAGGATCATGAACACCGACAGTGGGTCGACCAGGATGCCGACCTTGATGTCGAGGCCCGCCGCCGAGGCATAGGTCCAGAGGGAGGAGGTGAGCTCGCGGCCCGAAGCGGGCTTGTCCTGCAGGGCCACCAGCGCCGCGATCGAGTTCACGAAGGCGAGCGCGATCGCGGCTGTCCCGATCCAGCCCGCGGCTCGGGGCGGAAGCAGGCGCCAGCCGAGCGCGTTCACCAGGCAGCCCGCGAGCGGGAAGGCCAGCACCAGCCAGGCGTACGTCGTCGCGTTCACCCGCGCAGGTCCCTCATCTCATCGACGTTCAAAGGCAGCCGGCGCCTGAACATCGCCACGATCAGGCCCAGCCCGACCACCACCTCGCAGGCAGCGACGACCATGACGATCAACGCGAACACCTGACCGTCTTGATCGCCGTGCTGGCGGGCGAAGGCGACCAGGGCGAGGTTCCCCGCGTTCAGCATCAGCTCGAGACAGAGCAGGATCACCAGAGGGCTGCGCCGGATCAGCACCCCACCGGCGCCGATCGCGAAGAGCAGCGCGGAGAGGACGAGGTACCAGGAAATGTCCACCTATGACCCTTCTTCGCCGAGGTCGGGTCGAGGGTCCGAACGCGTTCGGCCCGCCAGCACGATGGCGCCCACAGCAGCGACGAGGAGCAGCATCGAGGCCGCCTCGAAGACGATCAGGAAGCGCTCCAGGAGCAGGGTGCCGATCGCCTCCGGAGAGCCGAAGCCGGCCGGCACGGTCGGCCCCTCGGTGTCGATCCCCGAAAGGGCGGTGCCCAGGATCGCGATAGAAAGCTCGGTGAAGAGCGCCACGGCGAGCAGTGGGGCCAGGAATCGCTGGCCCGGGATCGGCTCCCAGATCGGCTCCTCGACGGCGCCCACGTAGGCGGCCACGAAGACGTACAGCACCATCACCGCGCCCGCGTACACGACCACCTGCGCCGCGGCGACGAACTGCGCATAGAGCAGCAGGAACAGCCCTGCCAGGGCCACCAGGTGGACCACCAGCGCCAGGACGCTGTAGAAGGGATTTCGCAGCGCGATCACGCCGATCGCTCCGGCGAGGGCGCCGATCGCTCCGGCGAAGAAGGCGACCTGAACCATCAGGTCGCCGCTCCGGCGGGGGTCCTATCCGAGGCCCGCGTCCCGCAGCGCGTCGGCCTGCTCGGAAAAGCTCCTTGCGTACACGACCTTTCCCTCGCGGAGCTTCCAGACGAAGCCCATGGGCACGTCGAGGTCCACGCCACTCGCCCGGCCGCGGGCTTGGAGTCGTCCCAGCAAGACGACCTGGTCACCGGCGTCGCGGAAATCCTCGGCATCCATGTGAACGAACTCCCAGTCCTGGTCGAAGTCGGCGAGCATTTGGCGCACGCCCTCGACGCCGCGGTAAGCCTTTCCCTCGAGCTGTGCTCGCATCGGATAGAGGTCGGCGTCGGCCTCCATGTACTGGGCCAGCGCGTCGAGGTCCCGATCGTTGAAGGCCTCGACCATCCGGCGGATGACCTGAACGTTCTGGGCGGACACTGTGAACCCAGTATCCCGCTCACTCGCCCTCCCGGCGCAGCGGGGTGCGCTCGACGGGCTCCGCGAGCAGCATCTCCTTGGTGAAGACCAGGTCCTCGCGGTTGTAGTCGGCGAGCTCGTACTCGTGCCCCATGGTGATCGCGTCGAAGGGGCAGGCGACCTCGCAGTAGCCGCAGAAGATGCAGCGAGCCAGGTTGATCTCGTAGATCTCGGCGTAGCGCTCGCCGGCCGAGACGCGATGGTCGGGGTCGTTCTCGGCGGCGACGACCCGGATGCAGTCTGCGGGGCAGGCGGCCGCGCACAGAGAGCAGCCGACGCACTTCTCCAGTCCGGTGTCCTCGAAGCGGTGCAGCTTGTGGCGGCCTCGAAAGCGGGGGTACACCGGGGTCTTCTCCTCCGGATACTGGATGGTCACCGGCCCCTCGACGATCCGGGCGAAGGTGGTCTTCAGGCCGCGCAACGTCTCGCCGAACGCGCGGTACGCGCCCCCGGCCCCGCCGGGCTGCGGCCCCCGCTGCACGGCGACCACCGACTCATCGGGCAGATACGGAAACTCCTGGCTCACGTTGTCGTCACCAGTACGGCAGTGACCAGCACGTTGAGGGTGGCGAGCGGCAGGAGCACCTTCCAGCCCAGCGACATCAGCTGGTCGTAGCGGATTCGCGGCACGGTCGCCCGCACCCACATGAAGACGAACACGAGCGCGAGGATCTTCACCAGCACCCAGATCGGGTCGAGCCAGCCGGGGCCGGGGCCGTGCCACCCGCCCAAGAAGAAGGTCACCGCCACCCCGGAGACGACGAACATCTCGATGTACTCGGCCAGTGCGTACGAGCCGTAGCGCATCCCGCCGTACTCGGTCTGGTACCCCTGGACCAGCTCGGCGTCGGCCTCCGGAAGGTCGAACGGGGCTCTGTTGGCCTCCGCGAATCCGGCGACCATGAAGATCAAAAAGCCGACGATCTGCGGGATCACGTACCAGATCGAGTCCTGCGCCTCGACGATCGAGACGAGCGACAGGGAGCCCGCCATCATGATCGCCCCCAGGAGCGCGAGCCCCATCGAGATCTCGTACGAGATCAGCTGGGCCGCCGAGCGCATCGCGCCCAGGAAGCTGTACTTGGAGCCCGAGGCCCAGCCGCCGAGCAGCAACCCGTAGAACGCGATCGAGCCGAAGGCGAAGAAGTAGAGGATGCCGATCGAGACGTCGATGCCGTAGAAGCCGACCCCGTCCTTGACGTTCCCGAACGGGATGATCGCCAAGGTCGCGACGCCGGTGAAGATCACGATTGCGGGGGCGACCGCCCACAGGATCGGGACCGCGTTGTCGGGCCTGTAGCCCTCCTTCGTGATCAGCTTGACCGCGTCGGCGAGGGGCTGCAGCAGCCCGAAGGGCCCGACCCGGTTGGGGCCATACCGCGCTTGGAAGCGCCCCAGGACCTTGCGCTCGATCACCGTCAGCACGGGAGCGATGGCGAACACGGCGGCGAAGATCACGATCGACTTCACGACCAGGATCCAGGTTGCCTCGGCAAATCCCACCTCGGCCAGCGGAAGCGTCACTCCGACCCTCCGGCTGTGGAAATCTCGGCGAGCTCGCCGCGAAGTTCACCTGCCCCATCGCCAAGTCCATCGATCAGGAATCCGCTGCCAGGCCGCACCCGCTCGCGAATCGCGACGCGGGCTCGCAGGCTCGTTCCGTTGGAGCGCACGTCGACCTCGTCGCCGCCCCCCAGGCCCAGACGGTCGGCATCAGCGGGCGAGATCTCGAGTGCCTGCTCGGGCGCCAGGAAACGCAGCGCCGGGCTGCGATCCGTCACCTCCGCGGCCCAAAGATCACGGTAGGTCCCGACGCGCAGCCCGCCGTCACCTGCCGGACCGGGAGGCGGCGCCACGCCAGGCGCCGCTTCCGCGTCCGGGAACGCCGACGCCGGAGTCCGGTCCTGCCAGCGCACGCCCTGGCCGCCGATCTCCTCTGTGCTGATCCCGGCGTAGAACGGAACTTCGGAGGCGATCGCCTCGAGCGCCTCCGGCGCCGAGTCGATTCCGGTCTCCTCGCCGAGCAGTGCCGAGAGCTCAACGAGCACCTGCCAGATCGGCCGCACGCGCCCCGGGTGGGGGACGCCGGGACGAAGGCGCTGGAGGCGGCCGTCGGGGTGCGTGACGGTGCCCTCCTTCTCGGCGTAGAACTCAGCCGGAAAGACGACGTCCGCGTGTCTGGTCGCCGCGTTCTCGAACATCGAGACCGCAAGCACGAACTCCGCCTTGCCGAGAGCCTCGCTCCACTCGGGCCCGCCAGGAAAGTCCCGGATGGGGTCCGCGTCGAGGAGCAGCGCGGCATCGAGGTCGCCGTCGGCCAGGGCGCCCCGGATCTCGGCGACGTTCCGCCCGGGACCCGCGTCCGCGAGACCCGGGCCCGCGTCCGGCAGGCAGCCCACCTCGCGCAGGCCGCGCGAATTGGTCTCGGCGGGGACCTCGAGGAGCTTCGCGTCCAGCTTGCCGGCCAGGTCGACCAGGGAGTGGTCGGCTTCCCCGCCCCAGACGATCACGGTCGCGCCCGGCCGCAGCACCCCGGCGACCCGCTCCGCGTCGGCGCCCAACTCGCCGGAGGCCGCCTCATAGCCCTCGACCCCGGCCGCCGCCGCGAGCGCGATCGTGAAGCCCAAGCGGCCGGCGGCACCGGGCGCATAGCGAGCCGTCTCGTCAGCGCCACCGTCCAAAGCGCTCGGCCTGTCGGTGGCAACGGCCAGCGCGGCTCCGTGGCGCCGCACGCACTTACGGATCCGCAGGTCGAGGATCGGCATAGCGTGCAGCGGGTCGCAACCGAGCACCAGGATCGCCTCGGCTGAGCCGAGGTCGCCGACGCTCGCGGCCAGCTCGGGCTGTGCCAGCCGAATGGCGCGCCTGCGGTCGAGCGGCGGGCCGCCCTGAGAGTCGACGTGCGGAGAGCCGAGAGCCCGGCGGAGGATCCGTTGAGCCAGGTAGCCCTCCTCGTTTGAGGACTGCCCGCCGACGATCGCGGCCGTCCGCTCACCGGCCTGGTGAAGGGCAGCCGCCGCGGCCTCGAGGGCCCCTTCCCAGCTAGCGGGGCGGAGCTCGCCGCCCTGGCGGACGAGCGGCTCCGTGATCCGGTCCCCGGACTCCGCCATCTGGTAGCCGAACCGCCCCTTGTCGCACAGCCATCCGTCGTCCACCGCCCCGTTGTCTCGGGCTAGCACGCGCTCGATCCGCTCGTCGCGCACGGTCAGCAGCACGTTGCACTGGCTCGGGCACAGCGTGCAGATCGAGCCGGCATCCTCGATTTCCCAGGGCCGAGCCCGGAACCGGTAGGCGTCCGAGGTCAGCGCCCCCACCGGGCAGAGCTCGATGATGTTCCCGTGGAAGGGAGCGATGTAGGGGCGGTCGTGGAACGTGCCCACGAACGTCGATGCGCCGCGTTCCAGGAGCTGAAGCTGCTCGTCCTCGGCCACCTCCTGGCTGAAGCGGACGCAGCGGTAGCAGAGGATGCATCGCTCGCGGTCGATCTTGATCAGCGGCGACAGGGGGATCGGCTTCTGGAAGTGGCGCTTGGGGTCGATGGCCCGGCTCCTGCCCGGCCCCCAGCCCATCGCGATGTCCTGCAGCGGGCACTCGCCGCCCTTGTCACAGACCGGGCAGTCCAGGGGATGGTTGACGAGCAGGAACTCGACCACCGCCTCCTGGGCCGCCTTGACGCGGTCGGTGCGGGTGTAGACGACCATCCCGTCGCGGACGGGCGTCGAGCAGGCGGTCTGGAGCTTCGGGATTCCCTCGATCTCCACCAGGCACATCCGGCAGGCGCCGACCGGCTCGCCGAGCTTCGGCTCGTAGCAGAACACCGGTATCTCGACGTCGCCGTGCTTGGCCGCGTCGACGAGCATCGTCCCCTCCTCGGCCGGCACCTCGATCCCATCGACGATGAAGTTGATCCGGGGGCGCTCCGGTTTCATGCCGCTTGCACCCCAACTTCGTCCCTGGCCTGGGCGCGGGCGATCGTCTCTTCGAACTCACTCCGGAACTTGGCCACCATGCTGCCGACCGGCATGGCCATCGAGTCGCCGAGCACGCACAGGCAGTGGCCGATGATGTTCTCCTGCACCGAGGCGACGATGTCGAGGTCCATGGGGGTCGCCTCGCCCGAGATCACCCGTTCGAGCATCTTCACCGTCCAGTTGGTGCCCTCGCGGCAGGGGGTGCACTTGCCGCAGGATTCGTGGTGGTAGAAGCGCGCCGTGCGCAGCGCCAGCTCGGGGATCGAGGTTGAGTCGTCGGCGACGATGATCGACCCAGAGCCGAGCATGGATCCCGCGTCCGCCATCGCCTCGAAGCTGTACGGCAGGTCGAGCTCGGCGGCGGTCAGGACGGGCGCCGAGGAGCCGCCGGGGAACCAAGCCTTGACCTGCCGCCCATCGGGCGGCCCACCGGCGAGCGTGTAGATCAGCTCCCGTGTGGAGATCCCGAGCTCGACCTCGTAGTTGCCGGGCCGCTTGACGCAGCCCGAGACCGAGACGACCTTGGTGCCGGGCGACTGCTCGGTACCGAACCCCTTGAACCACTCGGCGCCGTTGGCCACGATGTGGGGCACGTTCGAGAGGGTCTCGACGTTGTTGATCAGGGTCGGCCCTCCGTAGAGGCCCTGGATCGCCGGGAACGGCGGCTTGAGGCGCGGGTTGCCCCGCTTTCCTTCGAGCGCGTCGAGCAGGGCCGTCTCCTCGCCGCAGATGTAGGCGCCGGCACCACGGTGAACGACCACCTCGACCCGGTGGCCGGAGCCCAGGATGTCCTCGCCCAAAAAGCCGGCCTCGTACGCCTCGGCGACGGCGCGCTCGAGGATGTCGGCGATGGCTGCGTACTCGCCCCGGATGAACACGAACCCCCAACCGGCGCCGGCGGCCAGCGCCGCAATCGCGATCCCCTCGATCAGCTGATGCGGGTTCTTCTGCATCAGCTCGCGGTCCTTGAAAGCTCCCGGCTCGGACTCGTCGGCGTTGCAGCACAGGTACTTCGACCTCTCGCCGCGGGGCAGGAACGACGCCTTCTTCCCCATTGAGAATCCGGCGCCCCCGCGGCCACGCAGGCCGGCCTCCTCGAGCACGCCGAGCAGCTCCTCGGGCTCGCGGATGGCCCGCTCCAGCGAGCGGTAGCCGCCCAGGTCGCGGTACGCCTCGATCGAGGCCAGGCGGGGCTCGTCGATGCGCTTGAAGAGCATCCGCGTCTCGGGATCGGCTCCGGGCTCCGGGCCGCCGGCCGCGGGGCGGCCGGCCAGCGCCTTGTGCGGCAGCACCTCTGCGCCGGAGCGAAGCTGCTCCACCGCACCCTGCGCGTCACCGGCGTCGAGCGGACCGTAGTAGCGCTCGTCGATCGAGGCCATCGGGGCGAGGTCACAGGCGCCGAGACACTCGAAGCTCCTCACGAACACCTCTCCGTCGGCGGAGCTGACGCCGCCGTGGTCCGCCTCGTGGGCATCCGCGCCGGCGGCCTCGCAGAAGGCGTCCAGCAGGGCGTCCGCTCCCCGCAGCCAGCAGGAGATGTTGTGGCAGACGAGCACCTGGTGGCGCCCGACCGGCGTGGTGCGAAACAGGTCGTAGAAGGTCGCGAGCGATTCCAGGTAGCCAGGAGTCACTCCCATCACGGCCGCGGCCTGGCGGATTCCCTCCGGGCTGCACCAGCCATAGGTGCGCTGCACGGCCCAGAGGGCGGGAAGGGCGGCGGAGCGAATCTGCGGGTAGCGCGACATCGCGCTCTCGATGGCCTCCCGCAGCTCGTCAGGGACGTCGACCTCATGAAGCTCGGGTACGGTCTCCGCGTCCTCGGGCTTCATCGACTCGACCAGCCTGTGCCGCTCCTCCGCGGACATCTCGTTGGTGGGGCGGATCTCCGGGAGGTCTGTCATCTATCGATGCCTCCGAGGATCGGGTCGAGCATCGCCAGGTTCTGGATCAGGTCGGCGACGTAGCCGCCCACGGACATGTCGCGAAGAGCCTGAAGGTTCACGAACGAGGGGTCGCGAATGTGCACTCGCGCGGGCTTCGCCGAGCCGTCGGCGACCACGAAGCAGCCCAGCTCGCCGCGCGGCCCCTCCACGGCGTGGTAGGCCTCGCCCGGGGGCACCCGGAAGCCCTCCGTGACCAGCTTGAAGTGGTGGATCAAGGCCTCCATCGAAGTCGAGAGCTCGTCGCGTGGCGGGAGCACCACCTTGCGGTCGTCGGCGATCCACGGGCCCTCGGGGAGCCCGTCGAGAGCCTGCTCGATGATCCGCACCGACTCGCGCATCTCCCGCACTCGCACGCGGTAGCGGTCGTGGCCGTCGCCGACGGTGCCGACCGGGATCTGGAAGTCGAAGTCGTCGTAAGCGAGGGTGGGAGCGACTTTACGCAGGTCCCAGGGCTCTCCGGCGGCGCGCAGCAGCGGCCCCGTGACCCCCAGGTCCAGCAGTCGCTGGCGCGGGACGACCCCGACGTTCCTGGTCCGCCGCAGGAAGATCTCGTTCCGGTTCAGGATCGCCTCGTACTGGTCGATCCGGGAGGGCATCTCGGCGCAGAAGGCGCGGGCCTTGCGTTCGAAGCCGACCGGGATGTCCTCGAACACACCTCCCACCTGGAAGTACCGGGTGTGCATCCGTTGCCCGGTCGAGAGCTCGAACAGGTCGAGGATCTGGTCACGGTCCCGGAAGCAGTAGAAGAACATCGACATCGCGCCGAGATCGAGCGCACCAGTGCCGAGCCAGACCAGGTGCGAATGGATCCGGTTCAGCTCCAGATGGATCACGCGCAGGTACTTGGCGCGCGGTGGGATCTCCAGCTCGAGCAGACGCTCAACGCAGCCGACGAACGCCTCCATGTTGAAGAAGTACGAGAGGTAGTCCATCCGCTCCACGAACGGGATCGCCTTCCAGTAGGACTTGTCCTCGCAGTTCTTCTCGATCCCGGTGTGGACGTAGCCGACGATCGGCTTCAGGTCCCGGACCACCTCCCCCTCGAGGCTGACCAGCAGCCGCAGCACACCATGCGTGGCCGGATGGTGCGGCCCCATGTTGATCGTCATCAGCTCCTGCTCGGGCGCCAGCGCCTGTCCGGCGGCCGTCCGTTCGACCGGCGAGCTGCCGATCACCTGGGCGTCGGTGCGCGAGATGACGTCTCGGCCCAGATCGCTCATTCGAACCAGCGCGGAACTTCGCGCTCGTCGCGGGTGAAGATCACCGGCTCGCCCCCCATCGGAAAGTCGCGGCGCTGCGGCCAGCCGACGTAGTCCTCGGGCATCAGGATGCGCCTGAGGTCGGGGTGGCCGTGGAAGACGATGCCGAAGAAGTCGTAGACCTCCCGCTCCTGGTACTCGGCGGCGGGGAAGAGCGGGACACAGCTATCCATTTCAGGGAGCCGGTCGCCTCCTCCGCTTTGCGTCCGGGGGCGACCGGGTTCGCTTGGGTCAAGGCCAGGGTCAGCCAGCGCCGCACGGACCCGCAGCCGCTCCACCCGCGGCATGTTGAGCAGTTCGTAGACGACGCCGAAGCGCGGCTGCGCCGGAAAGTAGTCGACGCCGTGGAGGCTGGCCAGGAAGCGGTACTCCTGGCCCGGGGTGTCGCGGAGCCAGCCGAGGACGGCGAGGATTCGCTCCGGGTCGACGATCAGGCACGCTTGCCCGTGCTCGTGGTAGGTGCCCAGGACCGAGCCGGCCGCGGCGCCGTCGAGGTCCTGGGCGATCAGCTCGAGGCCGGGGGCGTCCGGCATCAGGTGCTTTCCCCGGCCAGCTCGGCGTGACGGGCGACGGACTGCTCCCGGGCAGCGGCGTAGGCCTCGGCCTCTTCCCTCGAAGCGGTGCCGGTGACGGGCCTGGCCCACTCCTCGGTCCCGATGGCGTTGTAGCGGCGGCGCCAGCCGGGATCCGGATTGCCGACGATCATCCGCTGCAGCTTGTTGAACCCGTACAGGAGGGCCTCCGGGCGCGGCGGGCACCCCGGGATGTGGATGTCGACCGGCATGAACTTGTCCGCTCCCTGGACCACCGCGTAGTTGGCGAACATGCCGCCCGAGGACGAGCAGGCGCCCATCGAGATCACCCACTTCGGCTCCAGCATCTGGTCGTACAGGCGGCGGATGACCGGAGCCATCTTGATTGCGACACGGCCCGAGAGGATCAGCATGTCGGCCTGC